>Ga0134121_10000251_pt1 | contig 63982 bp, 41 predicted proteins | sample KB301_FD_96463 | JGI IMG/M metagenome (GOLD analysis project Ga0134121, IMG submission 96463) | Terrestrial soil microbial communities without Nitrogen fertilizer from Kellogg Biological Station, Michigan, USA - KB3-0-1 | ecosystem: Environmental > Terrestrial > Soil > Unclassified ...
GAGCAGGGCCTCGCCGGTGGCCGGATCGAGGCACAGCAGGGCGAGGCTGGTGAAGCTGTGCTCGGAGCCGGCGGTGCGCAGCACGCGGTCGAGCTGGGTGAGGACGCGGGCCGGCGTTTCGCCGGGCTCGATGAGGCTCACCAGCCCCGCCTTCACCATCGCCTGCATCACGGCGCAGGAGTAGCCGTGGCCGGCCACGTCGCCGGCCGCGATCCACAGGTTCCCCGCCTCGTCGCGCAGGAAGTCATAGAGGTCGCCCCCGGCCTCGTGGGCCAGCACCGACCGCGCGGCGATCTGCCAGCCGTCGATGCGCGGCATCTCCTTGGGCAGGAGCCCCACCTGCATGCGCGCCAGCAGGTCGACCTCGTGGCTCAAGCGGCGCTCCTCGGCCAGGCGGCGGACGAAGGCCGGCGTCGGCACGGCCCCGGTCTCGATCCCTTCCGGGCGGGAAAGCCCCACCAGGCCCTGCACGGCGATGGCGATCATCAGGCAGGCGGTGACGGCGAGGGCCACCGGCATCCACCGCGCGTGGAGGGCGGAGAAGAGGAGGGCGGGCAGGAGCAGGGAGACGACGCAGGCCGTGAGCAGGGCGGTGAGGCCGCGGCGGTGGCAGAGCCAGACCAGGAACCCCGCAAACCCCACGTTGAGGGCGAGCTCGACCGGGAAAGGCGTGAGCTGGACGGGGGAGAGCCCATAGCCGGCCAGCAGGGCGGCGACGACGGTGGCCCATCGCGCCGGCAGGAACCGCAGAGACACGGCCAGGGCCAGGGCGATGCCGGCGGCGAGGAGGATTCCCGTCCCCACCGGGCTGCCGGTGACGCTGAGCACCGGCACGTCCACGCTCGAATCCGCGGGTGAGAGGCCCGGCAAGACGACGGCCAGGGCGTACAAGGCCAGGCGCAGGCCGGCCAGCGCTGCTCCGGCACCGAGACCGAGGAGGAGCGCCCGGCCGCCGCGGGGGCCGAGCCGGCCCAGGCGCAGAGTGTCGAGGCTGGTGGTGAAGTCGGGGTCGGCGGTGCGCAGCAGCGACTCGCCGGCGGACCAGACCAGGAAGACCAGGAGGACCCTGCCGGGTGCGGCGGCGAGCAGGTTGATGAGAGTGAACCAGATGGACGGCTGCAGATCGAAGAGAGACCGGAGATCCGCGCTCACGAGGGTGATCAGGGCGAGGATGGCGCCGTTGAGCAGGTCGATCCTCCCCCGTAGCAGGAGGATGAGGAAGATTCCGGCCACCGTCAGGAGCAGCAGGAGAAAGACCGCGCCCACGGCGAGATGCGGGAGCACACTGGAGGCGAGGCCGCCGTCGGGGCCCGCGGTATGGCCCGGCATACGGCGGACGATGACGCTCCGCGGCGGCGAGACGACGACCTCGAGGTGATGCGGGGGCTCGCTCCCCACGAGAGCGAGCTGGATCATGGACAATTGGCCCGCGAGCTGATCTTCCCGCGGTGGCCCGAGCGACTCTCCGGGGGCCGTCATCAGGCGACCCAGGCTCGTGCCCAGGCGGAAGAACGCCGCGCGGTCGACAGGCCGGAAGAGGGGAGCCGCCGGGTTCTCCCAGGCGGCGCGAACGAGCCGGCCGTCGAGGGAGAAATAGACCTCGAAGCTCTCTGCGCCCGCGACGCCCGGACGGTGGACGGCGTGGGAGACCTGGACACAGACGGCGGTTCGGGTGCGGTCCAGAGCCGAGGCTCCACCCTCTCCCAGCGCCGCATAGGCCAAGGCGAAAAGCCCGCGCGACGTGACCAGGCCGGTGCGGGGCTCGCCCGGAGCGAGCTCGAACCCGGCCTCCCGCGCCAGGCGCGCATACCGTTCCTGAAAGGAACGGGGGCCGGGAAAATCGCCGGTCCGCCATTCGGGCAGGAAGGCCAGGGCCAGAGCGGCGCCCAGGGCGAAGGCGGCCAGCCCCGCTCCGATCCTGGCGAGCAGCCTGACGCGGTCCACCGGCTCCGCTCTCTTCATTCCCGTTCTTCCGAGCGCCGGAGCACCACCACCGTCGTGTCGTCCAGCGGTCCGCCGCCTCGCAGGTGCCGCCGCCAGTCGGCGAGGATCGCCTCCAGGATCTTGCCGGCGTCGCGCGCACCGGCTCCCCGGAGGACCTCCCGCGCCCGATCGTAGCCGTAGGGCGCGTCGCCGCCGTCAACGGCCTCGAACAGACCGTCGGAGCTGAAGACGAGCGCGGCGCCGGGCGGCAGGTGCAGGGCCTGGTCCTGATAGCACCGCGGCGGGCCCAGGCCCAGCGGCAGCGACGGGATGGCGATCTCCTCCACCTCGCCGGCGGCCCACAGCAGGGCTGGGGGATGGCCGGCGTTGCTCAGCAGGGCGTCGCCGGTGGCGGGATCGAGACGCAGCAGGGAAAGGCTGGTGAAGTTGCGGGTCGCGCCCGCTGCGCGCAGCACGGTATCGGCCCGCTGGAGGACCTGGGCCGGCGTGCGGTCCGCGCGGATGAGGCTGGTGAGGGCCGCCTTGGTCATCGCCTGGGCGATGGCGCAGGAATAGCCGTGGCCCGCGACGTCTCCGGCCGCGAGCCAGAGGCGCCCCGCGTCGTCGTGCAAGAAATCATAGAGATCTCCCCCGGCCTCGTTGGCCAGCACCGAATGCGCGGCCACCTCCCAGCCGTCGAGCCGCGGCAGGGTGCGCGGCAACAGGCCCCGCTGCATCCTCGCCAGCAGGCCCATCTCGTGCCCCAGCCGGCGCTCCTCCTCGAGCCGGCGGACGAACACCGGAGGTGCCAGCCGTTGGATCTCGGCCGCGGGCGAGCGGGCCAGCCCCAGCAGCCCGAGCGCCACGACGGCCACGGACAGCCCCGCCGTGGCCGCGAACGCGACCGGCGTCCAGTCGAGGTGGAGGCCGGCGAACACGGCCAGCGGCAGGAGATGCGCGACGATGGCGGCGGTGAGCAGGGCCGTCAACCCATACCGGCGGCAGACGTAAACCAGCAGGCCGGCGAAAAGGGTGTTGGCCACCAGCCCCGCCGCCAGCGGCCGGATGGCGAGGGGAGCGAACACGGAGCCCGCCACCAGGGCCGCCGCCGCCGGCGCCCAGCGCAGGGGCAGGGCCCGCAGCGCCAGAGCGAGGGCGAGAGCCACGCCGGCCGCCAGGATGGCGCCGTCCGCCACCGGCCCGCGAAAGGGCTGGAACACGGGCAGGTTGAAGCTCGACGCCTCCGGCCAGACCCCCGGCAGGACCGCGGCCAGCGCCAGCAGGGCGAGCCCGAGCCCGGAGAGCCCGGCGCCGAAGGCGAAGCCGGTCAGCAGGCCCCTCCCGCCGCGCGGCCCGAGCCGGCCGGCCCGAAGAGCGTCGAGGCTGGTCGTGAAGTTGGCGTCCGTGGAGCGCAGCAGGGACTCGGCGCAGGACCATCCGAGGAAGATCCTGACGGCGACGACGCCCATGACGATCATGCTCATCGCAGGCCATCCGGTCAGCAGCGTCGGAACCGGGGACAGAGTGACGAGGCAGAGCAGGGCGAGGACGACGCCGTTGACCACTCCGATCCGCGACTGGATGGCCAGGGCCACGAACAGTCCCAGGAGGAGGAGGAGGAGGAGGAAGCTCCACGCCATCCGGCCGATCATGCGCTCTACCTGATCCTGAAAAGCGTCCGAAGCCGTTCCCGTCGCCGCTCCCGCACGGCGCACGAGGTTGCCGCCGAGCGCGTTGAGCATGGCCACCACATGCTGGGGCGGGGAGCTGCCCACGAGGGGAGCCACCAGCCGGGCGGCATCGCCGAGGACATCGGTCCGCACCGGCCCCAGCGACTCGCCGGGACCGAGGAGACCTTGCGCGAGAGTGGCGGCGAAGCTCTGGCCGGCCGCCGGATCGCGAGGTCTGAAGAGCGCCCCGACGTCCCCGGTCATCCAGGTGAGCGCCTGGGGCCGGCCGTCCATGGAAAAGTCGACGGCGAACCGGCCCTCCCTTCGGGACTCGGGGTGACGCGCCGTCTGGGCGACCTCGACGCGGATCCCCGTATGGGTGGCGAGGAGCCAGTCCGTCCCCCGGTCGCCCAGGGTCCGGTAGGGCTCATACTCCTGCGGGCTGCGCGTCACCAGCCGGATCAGCGGCTCGCCGGGCTCCAGGGCGAATCCGGCCCGCGCCGCGAGCTCTCCGAAGCGTTCCCGGAAGATTCGCCGGGGCAGCGGCCGCATCTCCCGCCACTCGGGAAGGAAGCCCTGAGCCAGCGCCAGCCCGGCGGCGAAGACCGCCAGGCCGAGCCCGATGCCGAGCAGGAGAATGCCCTTGCGGGTTGGAGGAGAGGTGGCCATCGCCTTATCGAGATAAGCGGAGCGGGTCCAGGGGTTGGAGCCTCGGTCCGCATCCTATGTCAAGGCGGGTTTACAAAAACGGCGACAGCCAGCGCGCCATGCGATCGGCGATCTTCTTGATCAGAGGGCGGCGATCCCAGTCTTCCCGTTTGATCTCTTCGGCGTTCTCCAGATCGTTCAGGAAGGCCGCTTCTAGAGTGGCTGCCGTGGTGGGGCAGAGCATCAGCAGATCGCACTCGGCGTTGAAGACGAAGGAGCGGAAATCGAGGTTCGTCGAGCCGACGACGGAGACCAGGCCGTCCGCCACCAGCGTCTTGGCGTGCAGGATGGCGGCCTGGTACTCGAAGATCCGTACTCCCCGTGCGAGAAGCTGTCCGTAATAGCCATGGCCTGCCTGGCGGACGATGGGCACGTCGGTCTTGCCGGGCAGGAGGAGGCGCACGTCGACGCCCCGCGCCGCGGCGTCGCCGAGGACGTCGATGCCCCGGCGGCCGGGAGCGAAGTAGGCGTTGGTGATCCACAGGGTCTTCCTCGCCGCCGCGCTGATGGCCGCCAGCGCCGCCGCCGACTCGGCCTGGCCCCGGTTGGGCCGCGAGTCGAGCACCATGATCCGCGATCCCGGGCGCTCCGCTTCGGAGCTCGGCAGCGGATCGATGGGGAACATCTCGCCGTCGGAGTGGACCCAGCCCTCGGAAAACACCACCGCCATCTGCCAGGCCGCGGGGCCGGTGACCCGCACGTGGGTGTCCCGCCAGGTCTCGCCGGGCTTGGGGCGGCGGCGGATCGATCCATACTCCTCGCCGATGTTCATGCCGCCGGTGAAGGCCACCTTGCGGTCGAGCACCAGGATCTTCCGGTGATCGCGGAACGGCTGATACCAGAAACCTTTGAACATCGGATGGAAGAGGTGCACCTCGATGCCGTGGCTCTCCATCTCCTGCCAGAACTCCGCGCGGGTGGAAGAGGAGCCGAGGGCGTCGGCCAGCACGCGTACCGTGAGCCCCCTCTCGGCCGCCGCACTCAGGCTCGCCAGGAATTGCCGGCCTGTCGAGTCGTCCTTGAAGATGTAGGACTCGAGGAGGATCTCCTTCTCGGCGGCCTCGCCGGACTCGCGCATGGCGCCGAAGGCGTCGCGGCCGTTGAAGTACACGTCCACCTGGTTGCCGCCGAAGAAAGGCGCGCCGTCAATGCGCCGCAACAACACCTCGAAGCCGGGGTCCGCCAGGCCCTCGGGCAGCGCGTAGGCGATCTTCTCGACGCCTCCAACCCGCAGATCGGGCGGCAGCTTGTGCCCGGGGAACGGACGGAGGATCGGGCGGAACAGCCGGTGACGGCGTCGATGACGTGAGTGGGCCATGGGCAGAGATAAGTATGTCAGAAGGTCCGCATGCATGGTTGCGCGAGCCGGCGGCGTAGAATCGACCGCCATGCCCCGCCAATCCGCTTTCCTCGCCGCGCTCCTCCTGGCCGCCCAGATCCTGATCGCCCAGACGCTGCTCGCCCAAGCGCCGCCGCCCACTCTCGCGGCTCCCAAGGACCCGGCCAAGGTGGCCACCGGTTTCGTCGACCTCCTGCTCAAGGGCGACTACCCGGGGGCGGCGGCGCTGGAAGGTGGCCCGATGAAGGAGGCGGCACCGGCGGCGAAGCTGGGCGAGATCTGGGCGGGCATCCAGACTCAGTTGGGCGCCTACAAGCGGCGGCTCGGCACTCGCGCCGAAAAGCAGGGGCAATACGACATGATCTTCGTGACCACCGCCTTCGACAACAAGACGGTGGACCTCAAGGTGGTGATCGACGACGGCGGTCACGTCGTGGGTTTCTTCATCGTTCCCGTCCAGCCGGCCGTGCCGCCGGCCGACGCCGCGCCTCCTCCCTATGCGAAGCCGGACTCCTATCGCGAGAGCGAAGTGACCGTGGGCTCGGGAGAGTGGGCGCTCCCCGGCACGCTGACGCTGCCGGCGGGGAGCGGCCCGTTCCCGGCGGTGGTGCTCGTCCACGGCTCGGGACCCAACGACCGCGACGAGACCGTCGATTCCAACAAGCCGTTCCGCGATCTGGCCCTGGGCCTGGCCTCGCGAGGCATCGCCGTGCTCCGCTACGAGAAGCGGACGCGAAAATATTCCGGAAAAATCGCGGAGGTGAAGGGCTTCACCGTCCGGCAGGAGACGGTGGAGGACGCCCTGATCGCCCTCGCCCTGCTGCGCGGCAGCCAAGGAATCGATCCGCGGCGGGTCTTCGTCCTTGGCCACAGCCTGGGAGGCATGCTCCTACCGCGTATCGGGCAGAGCCAGCCGGCGCTCGCCGGCCTCATCGTGATGGCGGGAGCGGCGCGACCGATGGAGGATCTCATCCTGGAGCAGGTCACCTATCTTGCCGGCCTGGACGGCATCGTCACCGATCCGGAGAAAAAGCAGATCGAAGGGCTGCGGGCCGAGGTGGCCAAGGTCAAAGCCCTGAAGCCCGGAGCGACGACTGCCGCGGATACCGCCCTCGGCGCCCCTGCTTCCTACTGGCTCGACCTCCAGGGCTACGATCCCGTCCAGGGCTCAAAGTATCTCCCCCAGCCCATGCTCATCCTCCAGGGCGAGCGCGACTATCAGGTGACGATGACGGACTTCGCCGCCTGGAAGAAGGGCCTGGCGGGCAAGCCGAACGTCACCTTCAAGTCCTACCCCACGCTCGACCACCTTTTCCTCGCCGGCGAGGGCAAGAGCAGCCCCGCCGAGTACGAGAAACCGGGCCACGTGGACCCGGCCGTGGTGAACGACGTCGCGGCCTGGATTCTGGGTCAGGGGAAGAAGCCGGCGGAGCGGGGTTGGTAGGGCGGGCGCCGAGCCGCCCTACCGATTATTTCCTTCTCATTCCTTCTCAGTCCTCAGCTCGCCGGTCCTTTTTCGACTTCTTCGGCAGCGGTGGGCCGGCGTACTCGAAGGTGAAGCCCGTAAGAAACGCACCATCGGCGGTCTGGAGGGTGACCGGGACTTGCTCCTTCTGGCCGGCGGGTACGTCCTTCGGAGGGATCTTTACGACGAGCTGAGTCGGCGGTATGGAGAGACCGATATCCGTCTCCGCAACCTGATTACCGAACAGCACTTTGGTCACCCGATGAAGGTTCTGCCCATTGAGCACGGCCTTTTCGTCGCGACGGAGAGGCGCTTTATCCAATAAAGGCCGAACCTGGAAAGTCTGATCGAAGAGCCAAGTCGTCGTCTCGATTTTATCGACGATGTTCCCGCAGTGATCCTTAGACTTGACCTTCGTTTCCGCCTGAACGTCGAAGCTGACGAAATCCCGTTCGCCCTCCTTCGCGGGAACATTACAGTGGACCCGGAACTTGCCGGCTTGATCCTTCTTGGAGACCTCACAGGGTAGCGGGCTCCCTCGGGGGATGTTGAAGCAGACTCGCGGTAATCGAGAATCATCCAGGTTTTTGGGGAACGAGAGAGTCATGTCTATCTCGCCGACTTTGCGGTCGGGTTGAACTGGTAGTGCCGTACCTCCGCCTTAAATTCTGCCGCCGCGGGAGGAACGTGCTCGAAGCGCCGCTCCTCGAGACCCTGGCGCGTCGGCTGCCGGTAGCGAACCACCCAAGGAGCCGACTCGGGCACAGGAAAATAAAGGAGATAGGAGTGAGTTGTTTCTTGGATGGCCCGGGGCTGGTCAACGGGGGTTTTGGGAGGCGATGAGGATCCGTTAGTCTTAAGCTCCACAATTTGAAGATTTTTGGCCTCACGAGCCTCCTCAGCTCCTTCGGCCCTGGCCGCCCCAGGAAAGCCCCGACCTACTCTCGCTGGCCTGGGTCGTGCTGCCGGGACTTGCTGCGGACAGAGAGCGCCAAGCAAGCGGAAGAGCTCGCTCGCGGTGACGATCTTCAAAGGCACATCGTTGACTGTGATCTGGGCATCGGGTCGCAGGCCGTCGCCGGTAATTCTATACAAACCGAAGCCTTCCGCTGCGGTGCAACCATCAAGATCTGTTTGGATCTTGTCAAAGTAAGGGGTGCCATAACCAATGGACTTATAGGCGGCTGGCTCAAGTGAAGTGTTGAGTCGTAGGTCGTCCGAGAAGATCGGTTCCCGGGTGCTGGCCTCAACGAGGGACTGTTGGCGGAAGTTTACTTGCAAGGGCAAGGAGTTTATTGCGGTAGACCTTTCAGGAGAGACCAACGTGATGATTGGAGTGCCGACAAAATCTTTACCCATCGAGAAGCGCAACAGCAGCGTCCTGGAGTTGGCGAGCTCGAATTCACCCTGAACCCCGGTGTCCGAGAAAGCGATCTCGGGTTCCTCGCTTTCTGCTCGCGAAATCGACAAAACTCTCTTGAGCGCGACACCATTTACCAGTACGCCCAGTTGTGGCGAGAAGTCAGAACCCTCGACGATCACCGTCGCCGGCTTACCTTTCGAAACAGGGGGATAAGTGACGCTCTTGATCCAGAACCGGTCCGTCGATTCGCTCGGAATGAGAACCAGGAAGTCTCGATGCCGGACCAGATCCTGTTTCTCGGGCTGGACTTTGGTGGGAAATGCCCACGCGTCGGCAGAGATTCTGACAGCGAGAGCCTTTCGGGGAACCGCGAGTACCGCATAAGTGGTGCGCTGTCCCGGAGCCAACCTGCGACTTCCAGGAAGGGGTCCGAAGGTCCAACCGAATGCGGCTGTTCCTTTTCCGAAGCCGGAGGCATAGACGTCCTGTTGCAAGAAATCTTGATAAACTTCTTTCTGCTTTTGGACGTTGACTTGTGCTCCGAAGCCAGATAACAATTTTAGGAGGCCGAGGAAGCCCGTGTTGTTGGTTGTCGCCTGGTATTCGTTGATATTCAGAGCGCTTTGCCTTGGAATAATTTCTAGCGCTCTTGATCTGGAAGGGTCGAGCTCGGGCAGATGGCAACAACGCGTTTGGTCATATTCTTCGCGAATCATGTCCAAGGTGATAGGGTACTTAAGGGTTGTTGAATCTTTTTTCCCCAACCCCAAAGACTTGATAGTCGCTTCGGCATGCTTAGCCGTGAGATCGTTTACCAGCCGAGAGTCGTCTTTTGTGTCGACGTCCGATAAGGCGAAGTCGCTCTCTTCTTCCCGGAGAGCGGCGCCAAGAGCATTTAGCGTCAAGTTACCAACGCAGGTGGAGCTCTGGGCGTCGGGGAGGGAGTTCAGTGCTCTGAACATCGCCTGCGGAGAGTCTTGTTCTTTATCCAGCGCTTGGCAAATAGCCTCGGCACTCGGCTTTTTGACGTAGACATCTGTAACTTTCCAGGTCACCTGCGCAACCATATCGTTCGCCCAACGGTCTACAGTATAAATTGAGGCAGGGAGCTCAAGAAATACAATTCTCTCATCAGGACCGGCTTCGTCCCTTAGCAGTGTGAGTTGTTTGGCGATGATCTCATACTGCATGCCGAGGAAGTTGTCGAGAGCGGCTGAGGCGGCCACGCTGGGAGAGCTTGTAAAGGACTTCAAGGCCTGAGTCGCGAAATCTTTGAGTGCCGTGGCGTCGGTTCCTCCGGCCGTCGCCGTGGAACCGGGAGCGGAGGTGGAGGTGGGAGGAGTCCCAGCATTGACGGTCGGTGTCGCCACATCCGTCGTGGCCGTTTTGTTTAGACTGTCGATCTCGGCTTGGAGTGCAGTGCGTTGCGCAACCTTGGCATCGCGCTGGACGGTGAGGCTCGCGATCTTCTCCTTACGCTGGCGGTCCGCCTCGGAAGGTGGAGCGCTACCTCGCGCCTTGTCGGAAAGGCCGTCCTGAACCGTGAGCACAGCAATCTGCTGGTTCAGGTCCAGCAGATCCTGGTCGAGTTGCTGGAGAGTCGCCTGCCGTTGCTGAACCTGGATTTGCGCCTGGGCCGTGGCCTGCTCTTTTTCGCGGAAGTGTTGGAGTTCGACCTGGTTCTTGAGCGCCACTGACTGATCGAAGCCGGCATCCACCTGCAGGAGGGTGCGCAGGATGTCGAGCCGGCTTGCGTTCGCTCGGTTCGGGTCAAGCTGGTCCATGGTTGGCATCTGGGTCGCCAGCTTCCGGTTGGCCTTGTGCATTTCTGTAAGGAGATAGTGCGCCTGCGCCAGGGACCACACCGAAGGCTGGCCAACTTCCAGAGTTACGGGCCCCGTCGTTTTCTTGAAGTCATTGTCCGGGCAGTCCTTTTTGCAGTGGCTGGCGTCATCGGATGCAGCAGCGGGGATTCCTGGGGCAAGAAGCTGAAGGCACAGCAGGACAGACATCGCGGCATGGGTGTTGCGGGTCATGATTCTCTCCGTGTAAGCGAACATACCGGGCGGTGTGCTCCTGAGAAAGAGAAGCCCAATTCCGGCAAGCACTTGCCGGAGAGAGACGGACGGATTCGCAGACTTCCTGATTCGCCGAGAGTCTACACTTCTCCGCGGGGCTGTGGCAACCTGGCGGATGTAGCCACGCTGTGAATCTCTCCCCCCATGAGGTAGGCCGAACCGCCCCTTGGCGTCTTGCCTTCCCAGGAGTCGCGTCAATGTTGTAGAATCGCTTCATGCCTGGAAGAAATGTAGTGGTCTGCCTCGACGGGACGAGCAATCAGTTCGGCGCTCACAACTCCAACGTCGTCAAGCTGTACAGCGTCTTGAAGAAAGACCCGGCCCGGCAGATCACCTATTACGATCCCGGAGTCGGTACCTTGGGCGATAAGCGGCTGGTCACTCCGCTCTCCAAAAAAATCTCGAAGCTCTTCGGCTTGCCATTCGGTTATGGCTTTACGGACAATATTGCGGATGCCTATGGGTTTCTGATGAACAACTACCGGGAGGAGGACCGGCTGTTCCTCTTCGGTTTCAGCCGGGGCTCGCTCGCGGTTCGCGCGCTGGCCGGGATGCTTTATGCCTGTGGCCTTCTCAACTCCGGGAACGAAAACATGATTCCCTATACGTTCCTGCAGTACAAGGGATCGTTTCCGAACAAGGACAAGGAACTGGGAGAGGTCGACGGGAAAGATCTTGCGAGCCGCTTCAAGGCGACCTATTCGAGGGCCTGCATTCCTTACTTCATTGGCCTCTGGGACACCGTGACTTCGATCGGCTGGAGCTTCAGCCGGAAGACGTTGCCCCATACGGCTTCCAATCCCGATCCGGTGACCCTCCGGCATGCGCTCGCGATCGACGAGCGACGAGGCTATTACCCACAGAACGTTTGGCGGGAGGCAAAGGGGCAGGACGTCAAGCAGGTCTGGTTCGCAGGAGCCCATTCGGACGTAGGGGGTTCCTATCCGGAGGCGAAGAGCGGCCTTTCCAAGATCGCTCTCGAGTGGATCTTGGCGGAGGCTGCTGAGAAAGGACTCCTGTTGGAAGCCGCGAAGTGTGGCTTGGTGGTTCATGGTGGGGCGACGGCCGATGGCGAATCGTTCGCCGGACCCGATTTCAAGGCCGAGTTGCATCGTTCCCTGCATGGCGGCTGGTGGATTCTTGAATATCTGCCGATGAACCGCACCACTCAGCATTTCAAGTTTTCTCTGCACCGCGGCCGACCGCGCGACATCAAGCCCGGCGCCCTGATCCACCGCAGCGTTCTGGACCGGATGGCTCACTTCGGGGACGGCTATCGGCCGCCCAATCTGCCGGCTGATCGCCGCATTGAGGAGTACAAGCTCCTGGACTGTAGCGCCATTCAACCGGACGGCGACGCTACGAGCGCCGTCCGCTTGGTGCCGCCCCCGGTGGACTGAGTCCTGCCTGTGCACAGCCGCGCGAACCAGATGGTCGATCGCCAGATCGCCGGTCGCGGCGTGCGAGACCCCCGCGTGCTGGAGGCGATGCGGACGGTCCCTCGGGAGGCGTTCGTCTCCGAGCATCTCGCGGAGTCTGCCTACGACGATTCACCCTTGCCCATCGGGGAGGAGCAGACGATCTCCCAGCCCTACGTCGTGGCGCTCATGACCGAGGCTCTGGAGATTCGGCCGGAGGACACGGTGCTGGAGATCGGCGCGGGGTCGGGCTACTCGGCCGCGATCCTGTCGCGGATCGCAGCCGAGGTCTACACCGTAGAGCGGCATGCGTCGCTCGCCCGGGAGGCCGAGGAGCGGCTGGCGCGGCTTGGATATGCGAACGTCCATATCCTCCACGGCGACGGCACGCTGGGGTGGCCCGAGCATGCGCCGTACGACGCGATCGTGGTGGCGGCGGGCGGTCCCGCGGTTCCCCCGGCGCTTCTCGATCAGCTCGCTGAGGGCGGCCGACTGGTGATTCCCATCGGGCCGGACCCGCGCAACCAGGATCTCGTACGGGTGCGCCGCCGGGCGGAGGGCGGCACGGTTCGCGAGCTTCTCGGACCCGTGCGCTTCGTGCCGTTGATCGGCGCTCAGGGGTGGTGAGCGGGAGGAGCTTCGGCCAGAAGAGTAGAATAGGCGCGGGCCGGGCAGAGCGTTACCGGAATCAAGGAGGCCGCCATGAGCCAGATCGTCCTGGAGATCCCCGAGGATTCGTTGCTCGCCATGCGAGTGCCGGCCGAAAGGCTGGGAGAGGAGTTGCGGATGGCTGCTGCGGTCAAACTGTTTGAGATAGGACGTCTCTCCTCTGGCGCCGCCGCTCGCCTCGCCGAAATACCCCGTCCCCTCTTTCTCACGATGCTTGGCGAATATGGTGTCCCAAATTTCAGCATGACCGAGGAGGAGTTGAGGCGAGACCTGGAGAATGCGTGAGGTCATCAGCAATACCTCATCTCAGGATCTGATAGCTCGCACTCGAAGCACTCTCCGCCTTTACAGCTCTTACACTTAGGTGGCGTAAGCATTCCGATGCCGCAGCTCTCCCAGCTATTGGTCATGGCCTGCGGTGCTGGAGCCCTGATGAGCACTGTCGGCTGTAACAAGGCGGCCTCAGATCGAGAGCGTCTCGCCCCCCTTGTTGCAGCACTAGGAGGTCGGCGACCGCTGGAATTAAGGCTGACTGGCGGTTTCACCTATGCACCTTGCCGATCTCCCTCGACCACGGACTCGGAGTGTACGCAGTGTCGGCCGGAGCGCCCACGCCCGCAAGCTGTGGCCCGGGCTATTTCCACGATCTCGGAGCAAGCTGGAAGTGCGTATGTCCGACTTCGGGCAGATGCGATCGCCGACCTCGTCACAGACACGGACCAAGGCACTACTCGCGCGATCCAGAAGCTCGAGCGAGCGGCACGAGAGAAGGGCAACACTCAAGTCCTGAGCGACCTTGCCGCCGCGTACGCTGAGCGCGCATGTCGCGACCACGCTCCCTATGACTTGGTGCGGGCGCTCAACACCGTGGAGCATGCGATCACAGAGGATCCAGCGCTACCCGAGGCGCTTTTCAACCGCGCTCTGATTCTCGAACGTCTCCACCTCAAGAGCCAGGCCAGGGAGGGGTGGAAACGATATCAGGCATTGGACCCCGACTCAGGATGGTCGCGAGAAGCAGCCCGCCATCTCGGCAGTCTCTCTAGCGCCGCGCAATATGCCGGATTCGGCGTAGACGAACGGTCGGCTCTCGCTGCGGCTGCTTCTAGCGGTGACAAGAAAGTGCTGCTCCGCCTCGTGGCAGCTTCTCCTCAAGCGGCGCGAGAGCAGGCTATGAGTGAGATTCTCGTGCGATGGGGCGAGGATCGGAAGGCGGGTAAGTTGCCTGCTGCCGAGAGATCTCTCGATGCAGCACACAAAATCGGTGAGGCTCTGGCTGAGATCGGCGGTGATAGGATGGTCTCGCGTGCAGTTTTGGAGATCGACCAGGCCCAGGCATCGCTTACCACGGACCGACTGGCGCGCGCGCATGCCGCCTTTGGGGCTGCGACCCGACTTTTTCGCGATCTGTCGGTTGAGGCGGCAGGCTCTCAATTCGCGGAGGCACGTAGGGAATTCTCTCGGGCGGGCAGTCTAATGGAGTTGTGGGCGGATTGTGGTCTCGCTGGTGTCGAGTTGTCTCGCCATCGCTACGAGCCCGCGTTCCAAATCTTTGCCACTCTTGCCAAGCAGGTCGACCGACATCTGTACCCGGCGCTCTACGGACGCATCTCCTGGGGTATGGGATTGATCCGTGGACGCCAGGGAAAGCTGACTGAAGCGCTCGGCTACTATCGGGAGGCAGAGGCCGCATTCGAGAAAGCCCACGAGGTCTATAACAAGCTGACCATGGAAAGTATGAGTGCTGAGGGCCTCAAGCTCCTGGGAGAGGACGAGCCGGCATGGGCCTACCGTTATCGAGCATTGGCCGTCCTGACCGTCTTGCCTCCGGGCCGCCAACTCCATAACCTGTTCTGGGAAGCTGCGGATGACCTGCTCCGTAACGGACAGCAGCCCGCGGCGAAGGCCTTCCAAGAGGAGGGCGTTGAGGTCGCCCGCCAAACTCGAGACCCCTTCATGATCGCCGAGTCCCTCTACCGGCGCGGTCGAATTCTCGCCGCGCTCGGCCGGCACAGCGAGGCGTTGCGCGATGTCGCCGAGGCCCGTGCTGTCAATGCCCGCGGTGCCAGTGAAGTCACGCGTGCGACGACCGCCGCGGACATCGACCGCATCGAGGGAGAAATCCGGCTCCAGGGCGACCCGCGGGGTGCCGTGATGCTGCTTACCCGCGCGCTCAACTCCTTTCGTGAGGAGGGGAGGCCCTCAGAGGAAATTTTGTGCAGATTGACTCGGGCTCGGGCGTATCTTGGTCTCGAGCTCAATGCTGAGGCCGAAACGGATCTCGCCGCAGCACTTGCTTCGTTCGCGGCTGAGCGTGAGGCGATTAGTGCTCCAGCGTTCCGCCAATCTTTCTCTGAGGCCGCGCAGAGTTTGTTTGACGAAATGATCTTGCTTCAGTCTGACCGTCGACGTGATCCTAGTCGTGCGCTCGCTATTGCGGAGCAAGCCCGGACGGTACCTGAGTTGGATGGATCTCGTCCGACGGATAAGATTGGTTCAGAGGAGGCTCGATCTCTCGATCCGCACTTGATTCCTCCCGACATTGCGCTTGTTGAGTATGCCTTGTCCGGAGACCGGCTGTTGGTCTGGACGCTGCGGCGTAGCGGCATCGAATTTATCGATCGAAGAATCGCTCCCGAAGCATTCGCAACCCGAATGGCGGACTTCGTGACAGCGGTTCGCAGTGGCTCAGAGTCGGCAATTGCCGCAGTCTCTGCGAGTCTCTATTCCGAATTGATCCCTCCGTTGATCGAGGGTCTGCCTAGCTCAGTGCAGTTGGTCTTCATTCCGGACAGATTTCTCAATGGTGTACCGTTTGCGGCGCTCAGGAATCCGCGGACTGGTCGCTATCTGGTGGAGGAGCGCGCCTTGAGTGTTGCCCCGAGTGCGACGCTATATATTGCACGTCTCTCGCAGGGTAGCACTCGTGACCGTAAGCACTGGAGTGCCTTGTTGGTAAGCAATCCGGCGTTCGATAGACAGCTCTTCCCGTTTGTAGACTTGCCCGGAGCAGCCGCTGAAGTCGCAGAAGTTCAGGGTCTCTATGCCAATCCTCTGGTCCTCTCAGGTCGCGATGCGACGCGCTCGCGTCTGCTCGCGGAGATCGATCGTCACGAGGTTTTCGGATTTGCGGGCCATGCAGTCTTCAATCCCAGGACGCTCGAAGACTCATATCTCGTCGCTGCCCCGGAGTCGTCCGATCGCGGAACCATCCTGGCGAGAGACATCGCGGCCTTGCGTTTTCACCGGCTCCGGCTCGTCGTCCTCAGCGCCTGCCACACCTCCGCCGCCACGAGCAGGCGAATCGGCGGACTCTCGGGTCTTGCGAAGCCCTTCCTCGAAGCCGGCGCATCGGCAGTAGTCGCTACTCTGTGGGATATAGATGACACTGCGGCAGGTCGCCTGTCGGCCGAGTTCCACCGCCGTTTCCTTGAGTCCGGAGATACAGCGCAGGCGCTACGTGCGGCGCAGCTCTCTGCGCTTCGCGATGTTCGTTCGTCAACCCGCTCGCCGAATCACTGGGCTGGTTTTCAGGTGGTCGGCGGACTTCGATAACGCACCAACTAGGAGGATCTATGTTCGACCTAAAGATTACCATTACTGGTATCTGTGCTTTCGTGGAAAACAGTCTTCCGACAGGACCTCGTGTCTGTGTGGTAATGCCGAGCACAGACTGCGACAGAAACGCGGCTGACGATGAGCCGCTCTGCCCTCACGAGAGCTATATCGAGCAGGGTTTAGGGCGAATGCCCCTGAGAGGACACAGGATTCGTTTTGATGTTGTAGAGCTAGGCCCTCCAAATCCAACGATAAATTTGCCGCTACCAATTGCCACGAGTACAGATGTTGGCTTAATCAATCTTATAGACTCTGGAGTCCAGAACCCTCCTGATCCATCCGTTGTCCTTGCTGCGCCGCCAGCGCCGGTCATGGCACAATTAATCCTGGATAAAGGCTCTGTCGTGGCTGTTCCTGAAGGTAGGCACTGGTTCTTTGACCCCACTGGTCCAAGGGTGCAGGTTGCTCATGAAATGGTTATCACTCTCAATCAGCTTGGAGGCGCCGCAATCATTTTGCAGCCATTTAATGGATCGCGATCTACTACTTTGGACCTGACTCCTCCAGCCGGCATCCCTACTGTCGCGCTGAGAATTGTGAATACTTGCAGGCGGGGTACTTCTTTCAAGAGAGCTCGCCGCGATCGAGACTTCAAGTGGTACTACGAACTTCTAGTGCAACCGTCGAGCATAACGACGAGTGAAGATCTGCCGATCCCTCGGGTGGATTTCGACATGATAGGAGGAAATAACTGTTTCCCGACTCGCTTGGGGACTGCGCCGATTCCTTGATTTCAGTGCGATTGCAGGTTACACCTCCGCCTATAGACGCGCCACACCTACTCCTCGTCGCGCCGTGGGCGGGCAGTGTGATCCTCCTCTTCGATCCGACATCCCAAGGGCCTGCGAAAGGGGGAGAACTGTCGTATAGTGAGCACCACACTGGCTCCAGAGACTTGGGATAGGCACATCAAGCCCAAGCCCAGGGACTCAAAGGGAAACACCTATGAACCGACATAAGACCATTCTGCCGCTCCTCTGTCTCGGCCTTGCCTGCCTGCCCGCCCCCGTTCGCGCGGCGGATGAGACGGCTCGCCTTCACGATCTCTTCCACCTCGAGTGGGAGTACCGGGTGAAGGAAGACCCTCTGCTCGCCACCACGGTGGGGCGTCATGAATTTAACGACCGGCTTCCCGACATTTCCACCGCGGATCTCGCCCGGCGGGCGGCGGCCGGCAAGGCCTTCCTGGCCGAGCTTGCGGCCATCGACCATTCCAAGCTCTCCAGCCTGGACGGCATCAACTACGACATCTTCCGCGACCAGCTCGCCGACGGGATCGCCTCCTGGGAGCTGGGCGAGGATCAGTTGCCGTTCAACGCCGACTCGGGCTTCCATTCCGAATTCGCCCGGTTGCCGGAGGTCGTCCCGCTGGCCACGGTGAAGGACTACGACAACTACATCAGCCGGCTGCGGGCCTGGCCGCGGTACGTGGACCAGGAGATCGAGCAGATGCGCCTCGGGCTCAAGCGCGGCCTGACCGTTCCCCGCGCGGTGCTCAACGGCTTCGACAGCTCGATCACCCCGTACATCGTCGAGACTCCCGAGAAGAGCGGCTTCTGGAAGCCGTTCGAGCGCTTCCCTTCCACCGTCCCCGAGGCCGACCGCGAACGCCTGCGCCAGGAGGGAAGGCGGGCGGTGACCGAAGGCGCTGTGACCGGCTACCGGAAATTCCTCGACTTCTACCGCAAGGAATACCTGCCCGGCACCCGCACGACCATCGCCGCCGCGGACCTGCCCAACGGCCGCGCTTTCTATGCCCAGCAGATCCGCCACTACACGACCCTGGACCTCTCTCCGGAGGAGATTCACAAGATCGGCCTCGCCGAAGTCGACCGCATCGCGAAAGAGATGGACGCGGTGATGAAGCAGAGCGGCTTCCAGGGGGACTTCGCCGCCTTCGTCCAGTTCCTGCGCACCGATCCCCGCTTCTATGCCAAGACTCCCCAGGCTCTGCTGGAGCGGGCGGCCTGGATCGCCAAGACGATCGACGGCAAGCTGACCAGCCTGTTCAAGACGCTGCCGCGCCTCCCCTACACCGTGCAGCCGGTGCCGGATGCGATCGCTCCCAAGTACACCTCCGGCCGCTACGTGGAGCCGCCCCAGGGGAGCACCCTGTCGGGCATCTACTGGGTGAATATCTACAAGGTGGAAACCCGGCCACTTTACAATCTCGAAGCTTTGACGCTGCACGAGGCGGTGCCGGGCCACCACCTGCAGATCGCGCTCAGCCGCGAGCTCACCGGTCTCCCGGACTTCCGCCGCAACTCCTACATCTCGGCCTTCGGCGAAGGTTGGGGCCTGTACTCGGAATGGCTGGGCCTGGAGGCCGGCGTTTATACCGATCCCTACAGCAATTTCGGGCGGCTCAGCTATGAAATGTGGCGCGCCTGCCGCCTGGTGGTGGACACCGGAGTGCACTCCAGGGGCTGGACGCGCCAGCAGGCCCTGGATTATCTCGGCTCGCACACGGCGCTACCTCTCCACGAAGTGGAGACGGAGGTGGACCGCTACATCTCCTGGCCCGGTCAGGCCCTGGCGTACAAGCTGGGAGAGCTGAAAATCAAGGAGCTGCGGCGGCGCTCCGAGCAGGCCCTGGGTCCGCGTTTCGACCTGCGCGATTTCCACGACGTGGTGCTCGGCAGCGGCGCGGTGCCGCTCGACGTGCTGGAGAAGAACGTCAACGCCTGGATCGAGCAGCGGCGTGGAGGGTCGGCGGTGGCGCGATAGGGCGGGTGCCGAGGAGAGCGCCGCTGGGCGTGGTCAAGGGGTGTGGGCTCCGGGTCATAGGCGCTAACTTAACGTGGCCTTGGAGTTCCCCCGCCCAAGACCCTCATCACCCCGGCCCTCTTCTCCCGCCCCCTCCCAACCCCCCTCACCGGGAGAAGAGGGAGGGCGACACGAAACGGCCTCGCATGCCTATGGGGCTCCGGGTGTGGCCCGGTATCCTCGCCCCCAGATCCTTAGCAGATCGCTGCAGCCGTCCGCAAAATCCTTCTGGAAATTGACCCATTGGAGGTCCGGCAGAGTCCAGGAAAGCAGCCTGACGTCAGTGGGCTCGTAATCGAGGACCACGATGCGCCCTTCATACGGGTCTTCCCGGAGAGCGTAAAGGAGCTCACGCTTCACCCACTTCGATGCCGCGGCGGCTGGAGAGAGAACCAGCAGAAACCAGTCGCATCTCGCCAGTGCCTTCCCGATCTCGTCGTGCCACTGTTGGGCGCCCACGATATCCCGCTGGCTGTACCAAAAGGGAAGACCGTGCTCTTGAAGGACGGCCCCAATCCTCATGGCGAACTGATGATCTTTTGACGAATGGGAAAGAAAGATTTCAGTGGGCGGCGGCACGGATTTTTGGCTCTCCAGCCGCCCTCAGGATTCGCCCCACCTGATAACCGGCCTCCGCTGGATCGTTTTGGACCTTGACCCAACGGAAGCGGCGGAGGATCCAGGGAATGTCTTTCGTCGGCTCGACCTCGACGGGAATCAGCCGGCCCTCGAAATTCTCTGAGCCTAAGGCATACTGAATTTCCCCCTGAACCGAGGAGGAACGCGCGCCTTCTGGAGAGATCAAGACGACCATGGCCTGCGAGGCTTCCAGCGCTTTTCCGATCTCCAGGTGCCAATTGTCCCCTGGGAGCAGCTCAGCCGCCGGATCGAAGACCTCGAATCCCTGGGACTCCAGATTCTTCGAAAGCTCCCTGGCGAGCCCTGCATCGTCTAGGGCGTGGCTGATGAAGATCCTCATACCGTTCGTTCCATCCATAGGGAACAATTTACACCGTTCCATCCCGGACTTCAAGGAGCGAGGCCCGGGCGACGATTACTTGAACCACCCCACCACCGTCATCACGATCAGCGCCAGCGACAGCAGGCTGACGACGATGGCGATGGTCCAGGCGAGGAGGTTGTAGAGCTTGCCGTTGACGTGGTCGCCCATGATCTCGGGATCGTTGATCAGCCGCAGGATGGCGAAGAGCTCGACGGGTAGCAGCAGGCCATTGAGCACGTAGACGCCGACCAGCACCTGGATGAGCGGCAGGCCCGGGATGAGGGCGATGCCCGCGCCCAGCACGATGAGGCCGGTGAACGTTCCCATGAAAATGGGCGCCTCCTCCCACGAGTGCGAGACGCCGCGCTCGAACCCCAGGGCCTCGCTCAACATGTAGGTGGTGGCGAGCGGCAGCACGCCCGCCGCCAGCAGCGAGGCTCCCAGCAGGCCGATGGCGAAAAGCGCCTCGGCGTAGTGGCCGGCGACGGGCTCCAGGGCGCGGGCGGCCGCCGCCGCGGTGTCCACCGCGATGTGCCGCGGGTACAGGGCCGCCGCCGTGGCGATGATGATGAAGACCGCGACGACTCCGGCCGAAAGGGTGCCCACGATGACGTCGAAGCGGGTGTAGCGATACTCCTCGGGGGTGACCCCCTTCTCCACCACCGAGGACTGGACGTAGAGCTGCATGTAGGGCGAGATCGTCGTGCCGATGAGCGCCACGAGCAGGTTGAGGTAGCCGAGCTCCAGCCGCGGATGCGGAGCGATCGTCTGGCGCAGCACCTGGCTCCAATCCGGCTTGGCGAGGAAAGCGGCGCCGATGTAGGCCAGGAAGGCCAGGGTGAGGAAGAGGAAGATCTTCTCCACCCAGCCGTAGGAGCTGCGGGTGATCAGCAGCCACACGAAAATGGCGGCGGCCGGCACGGCGACGTAGCGGCTGACCCCGAACAGCTCCGCCGCCGCGGCGACGCCGATGAACTCGGAGACGATGATCCCCAGGTTGGCGATCAGCAGGGTCAGCAGGATGAGGGCCGTCTGGCGCAGGGTGAAGGTCTCGCGCACCAGGTCCGAAAACCCCTTGCCGGTGACGGCTCCCATGCGGGCGCTCATCTCCTGGACGACGCCGACGCAGACGGTGACCACCACCATGGCCCACAGCAGGCCGTAGCCGTAGGAGGCACCGGCCGAGGCATAGGTGGCGATGCCGCCCGCGTCGTTGCCGGCACTGGCGGCCAGCAGCCCGGGGCCGAGGGCCAGCAGGTAAGGCCAGAAGCGCTTGCGCATCAGGCGAAGTTCCGGCCGCCCCGGCGTTGCCAGATCTCGGGCAGCAGCACCGCGAGCGCGTCGTCCACGGTCACGATGCCCAGCAGGTGCCGCTCCTCGTCGAGCACCGGCACGGCGAGGAGGTTGTACTCGGCGAGGACGTGGGCGGCGCTCTCGGCGGGATCTTCCGGCGCCACGGTGGGGAGATCCTCGTCCATCACCTCGGTCACCGGCGTCGCCGGATCGCTGAGGATGAGCGTGCGCAGGCGCACCAGGCCGCGCAGGATGCCCGGGTCGTCCAGGGCCACGACATACACCGCCAGCAACGGATCGGGCACCTCTTCGAGCGAGCGGATGAGGGTCAGGGCCTCGCCGACCGTCGTGTTTTCGAGGACGCGCACGAAGTCGGTGGTCATGATGCGGCCGGCGCTGTCCTCGTCGTATTCGAGCAGGGCCTGGACGTCCGCCGCCTCCTCGGGCTCCATGCGCGCCAGGAGCTGCTCGGCGACCTCTTCGTCGAGATCCTCCAGGGCGTCGGCGGCGGCGCCGGGCGCCATCTCCTCGAGAATGTCGGCGGCGCGCTCCTGGTCCATGCCCTCGAGCAGGTCGGCCACGCGCTCGTCGCTGACCTCTTCCAGGGTCTCGGCGGCGGTCTCGTCGTCGAGGGCGGCGACGATTTCGGCGCTCTCGCGGTAGGAGAGGGCGTCGACGATGCGGGCGAGGTCCACCGGGTGAAGCTCGGCGAGACGGTCGTAGGAGACCTTGAGCTGCACGGGGGCGGTGCTGGCGAGGTACTGGACGTCCGTCCAGTCGATGATATGGCGCCCGCTGAGACGGCCGGCCAGCGCGCGCGGACCCAGCCGCCGCAGCAGCGCCTGGGGGCTGATGTCGACTCCCACGACGCGGTAGCCGCCTTCGATCTCGGTGAGCTGCACGTCGTTGACGCGGACGATCCGCCGGCCCGTGATGTCGATGAGCTGATGGTCGAGCACGTCGCGGCGCAGCAGCACCTCGCCGGCGCGGCGGGTGAAGGTCTGGAGGTCCACCGTCGACGACGAGAGGCGGGCCGAGCCGTTCAGCTTCTGCAGGAGATTGGCGGAGACGAAGAAGCGGCGCCGGCCGTCGCGCACCACGAGGCCGCTGATGGGCGGATAGTGGTCGTCGCCCATGCGCACGATGACGTCCTCGATGCGCCCGATGGGCTCGCCGGTCTTGCCCTCGACGGGCCGGTCCACGATCGATGTCAGGAAGAACATCGCCCCGCCTCCATGAGGACTTGCCGGTGGCGCGGGAGCGGCTTCGACGCTCCGCAAAGAGCCCCCGCCGGGCCATCATAACCTCACGAGGCCGGGTGAGATCACAACGCGCGCCGCGACAGGAAGAAGGAGAGGGGCGCACGCCGCCGTCTGCCGGCGAGAAGTTACCTGGACAGAAGAGTCGGCGAGCCCGTGACGACTTTGTTGAACATGGCAATAGCCTAATGAAATGTAACGTTTAGGCCGATCACTCCACCCAAGTAGAAAAGGAGAAAACAATGCTCGAGAAAAACTTTGGTAAAGCCCTCCTCCAGGCCGGCTACACCACCACCATCGCCGCGGGTCCCCTGTATTTCGATCCCGCCAACCCGGGAAAGGACGTGCTCAAAGGCGACTTCCATCCCACCAACCTCTTCGACGGCACCATCCCCTCGTTCACCGCGCGCTACGGCTTCTCGCCGGTCACCGAGAAAGGTCCCGTGACCGGCGGCGACGGGTCGTCCGTCCAGACGATCCGGGACGCCATGGACCGGTTGACCTTTCTCTCCGGCGTGATCGACCCCGACTACGATCCGTTCCACGATCCGGAAGGCGAGATGCAGACTCGCATGGACATGCTGATCGTCCAGGGTCGCATTCCCGGTCCCAACAACTTTCCCCTGAACCTCTTCAATGATTTCCTGGTGCTGCTCGCGAAACAGCCACATCTGGAGCCCACTCAGCTCCCTCTACGGGGCGGTCGCTTCGTCGTGACGGTGGACTTCATCGACCCGCGCGACGGCAAGACCGGGCACGGCCAGGCCGTTGCGCTGATGGCCGATACCACCGGCGCCTTCTGGTTCTTCGACAGCGCCAACCTGGAGCTGATGATCAAGGTGATCGACGGCCAGGCGGTGAACGGCCACTTCTGGGTCTTCTACGGCGCCCTCTCGGACGTGGACTACACGATCACGGTGAATGACACCAAGACCGCGAAGACGAAGACCTACCACAACCCCCAGGGCACGCTGGCGTCCCACGGCGACGTGAACGCCTTTACGGGACCCTGACCCTGACTCCCCATAGGCGCTAACTTATCTTGGAGCTCCCGCCGCCCAAGACCCTCATCACCCCGGCCCTCTTCTCCCGCCCCCTCCACCCCCCACACCGGGAGAAGAGGGAGGGCAGCAACGAGCCTGTGACGACTTTGTCGAACATAGCAATAGCCTAATGAAATGTAACATTTAGGCCGGTCACTCCACCCAAGTAGACAAGGAGAGACCAAATGCTCGAAAAAAACTTTGGCAAAGCCCTCAAGGCCGCCGGCTGCAACAAAACCATCGCTGCGGGTCCCCTGTATTTCGATCCCGCCAACCCGGGAAAGGACGTGCTTCATGGCACCTTCGATCCCACCAAGCCCTACGACGGCACCATCCCCGCGTTCACAGCGCGCTACGGCTTCTCGCCGGCCACCGAGAAAGGACCCGTGTCCGGCGGCGACGGGTCGTCACTCCAGACGATCAAGGACGCCATGAACCTCGGTTATCTCGCCGGAATCATCGACCCCAACTACGATCCGTTCAACGATCCGGAGGGCGAGTTGCAGACCCGCATGGACATGCTGATCGTCCAGGGCACCCGTCCGGGCCCCAACAACTTTCCCCTGAACGTCTTCAATGACCTCCTGCTGCTGGTGACCGGTGGTGGCGGCGGTGGTGGAACAGGTGGCGGTGGAACAGGTGGTGGCGGCGGCACAGGCGGTGGGGGCGGAACGGGCGGCGGCGGTACAGGGGGAGGTGGGGGAATCCAGCTCCTCCTCCGTGGCAACCGTTTCGTCGTGACCGTGGACTTCATCGACCCGCGCGATGGCAAGACCGGGCACGGCCAAGCCGTTCCGCTGATGGCCGATACCACCGGCGCCTTCTGGTTCTTCGACAGCGCCAACCTGGAGCTGATGATCAAGGTGATCGACGGCCAGGCGGTGAACGGTCACTTCTGGGTCTACTACGGCGCACTTTCGGACGTGGACTACACGATCACGGTGAAGGACACCAAGACCGCGAAGACGAAGACCTACCACAACCCCCAGGGCACGCTGGCGTCCCACGGCGACGTGAACGCCTTTACGGGACCCTGACCCCCGGACTCCTTACCCCTTACCCTCTTCTCCCGGTGTGTGGATGGGAGAAGAGGGCCGGGGGTGATGATGGGGCTTGGGGGCAGGCAGAACGCTAGTCGTTGAGCAGGAAGGTCAGCTTCATGTCGACACGGTAGCCGACGATCTTGGAGTTTTCCACCACCACCTGCTGCTCCTGGATCCAGGCGCTCTTGATGTTCTTCACCGTCTTGCTGGCGCGGGCGATCCCCTCGCGGATGGCGTCGTCGAAGCTGGTCGGCGACTGGGAGCTGATTTCGATGATCTTGGCTACGGACATAAGGTCTCCTCGTTGATAAGTTTCCCCCTCTTGTATCACCTTTTGAAAGAAGCACGGGTGGAAAGGTGTGGGCCCGCGATCGGGTGGCACCCTGATCTCGATCGACGCGCTGCCTTCGTGAGCCCTGTCCCATCCAACGGGGTCACAGGCACCGGTCTTAGTAGACGGCGCCTTGCACTCCCCGGCGCGTGGAGGACGGATCGATTTGAGACCAGCCCGATGTTCGCTGACCCTCTGCCTGATGCTCGCCGCCGGCTTCGTTGCCCATGCGGCTCTCGCCGCCGCCCCTGAACCTCCTGTCACGTCTCCCAGCGCGTTCGCCAAAGAGCAGTTGCTGCACCAGTTGGGCGAGACCCAGAAGATGATGGTCGCCCTCGCCGAGGGACTGCCTCCCGAGACCTACAACTGGCGGCCGAACGAGAAAATGCTCTCGGCTGGCGAGATGTTCCTGCACACCGCGCGCGCCAACTTCTCTCAGCCGGAGAGCTGGGGCGTCAAGCCGCCGGAGGAGCTGACGCTCTGCGGCAATTACCTCGACCACGGCAATCTCGAGAAGCCGAAGGTGATCGACATGCTCAGGAAGTCGTTCGAGCATGCCCGCAAGGCGGTCGCCTCGGTGCCCGACGACGGCTTCCTCAAAACCTTCAAGATCGACAACCGCGAAAGCACCCCGTACGAGGACGTGCTGGCCCTCGTCACCCGCGACTGCGAATACCTGGGGCGAATGATCAGCTACTCGCTGCTCAAGGGAGTGATTCCGCCGTGGATGGGAGGCTGGTTCACGTCCGGCTCCTGAACCCAAGCCGGACCGCCAACTCGATGTCGTACCCCGGAGCTCTTGCGGCCGGCCCTCCCGCGGCGGGGGAAGACCCTGGAACTCCTTTTTCCATCAACACTCGAAATCCTCTCCAAGGAGACGACTCATGAAGAACGACGAAATCATCCGCGCCTGGCGTGACGCCGACTACTTCTTCGACCTCTCGGACGAGCAGCGGGCACTCCTGCCGGCGAATCCGGTGGGCATGATCGAGCTCAGCCAGGACGCGCTGACCACGGTCGCCGGTGGCGCCACCTGCGGCGTCAGTTGCTGCTCAAACTGTTGCAATAGCTGCGCGACCGGCGGCTATCCCCACTGCTGCTGCTAGCCTGACCCGGAAGAGCGGAGTCTCTCCGCCTCGTTTCACCGCGCCGCGGGGGCCGCGGACCCCGGCGCGGCCACACTTTTTCAAGGAGGTCCCGGTTGAGCCTTTCTCTCTCTGAATTCGCCGCCGCCCTGACGCTGGAAGAGCGGGCCGCGTTATGGGACCGGCCGGCCCCGGCGGCGCCAGGCGCCGAGCGCGCCCGCAAGAAGCTGGAGCGGTGGCGATCCCAGGCTCCCTTCGACCGCGACGGCTTTTTTCTCCGCCGCCTGGCCCAGGACGGCCTGGACGAGGAGGGGCTGCTGGCGCTGCTCGCCGAACCGTGCGACTCCCTCGCGGAGCGGGCCGGCCACGACGGGGCCGTTCCCGGCTGGCTGCGGGAGATCGACGAAGCCTTCCGTCTCGCCTCTCCCGGCGCGCCGCTGCCGTTCGAGGCGGAAGAGCCGGAGGTGCGCCTCATGGCGCTGGCCTCGCCCTTCATCCAGCAGGCCGAACGCCGGCTGGCCGCGGCGGCCGCCGAGCTCAGCGCGAAAAGCGCCTCCGCGGGCCGGCCGCGGCCATTCGATCCCGCCACCTTTGGGCCGGTCATCCTCTCCGGGCTCGCCAATCAGTTCCGGTGGACGATCACCCGGGCCGCCGTGCTGGAGCTCAACGTCGCCCGGCTCGAAGGGCGCATCGCGGGCGAGACGCCGGAGGAACGCTTCGCCGCCTTCGTCGAGCGGCTGGGCCGCCCGGAAGAGGCGCTCGCCATCCTGCGGACCTACCCGGTGCTCGCCCGCCAGCTCGCGGTGCGCATCGGCTGGTTCGCCGAGGCCGCCATCGAAATGCTGACCCGGTTGGCAGCCGACTGGGACGACCTCCTCGCGGCCTTTGGACCGGCGGGCGATCCGGGTCCCTTGACGGAGGTGATGACCGGCGCCGGCGACCGCCACCGCGGCGGGCGCACGGTCTGCCTCCTGACCTTCGCCTCGGGCTGGCGCCTGGCCTACAAGCCGCGGCCGATGCAGATCGCCGCGCACTTCCAGGATCTCCTGGGATGGATCGGCGAGCGCGGCTTCACGCCGGGCTTCCGGCAGCTCGGCGTGCTCGCTCGCGACTCCTACGGCTGGATGGAGTTCGCCGTGGCCTCACCCTGCGAGATGCACGAGGAGATCGTTCGCTTCTACCAACGGATGGGGGGCTACCTCGCCCTGCTCTACGCCCTCGACGCGACCGACATCCATTACGAGAACCTGATCGCAGCGGGCGAGCACCCTCTTCTGATCGACCTCGAATCGATCGTGCAGCCCCGGGTACCGCCCCGTTCCGACACGGGCGCGGACTGGATCGCCAATCAACTTCTGGGCGCCTCGGTGCTGCGCGTCGGCCTGCTGCCGCAGCGGTTCTGGGGGGGAGCCGGCGGCGGCATCGATCTCTCCGGCCTCGGCTCGCCGGTCGGCCAGCTCACCCCCGACCTCTTCCCCATCTGGGAGGCGCGGGGCACGGACGAGATGCAGATCCAGCGCCAGCAACTGCCGCTGTCGGCCGCCGGCAACCGGCCGACGCTCGGCGGCCGGGAGGTCGACGTCAACGACTACGTCGAGGAGCTGGTCGACGGCTTCTCCCGCCTCTACCGGCTGCTCTGGACGCACCGCGGCGAGCTGCTCGCCGCCGGCGGTCCCGTCGCCGTCATGGCGGCGGACGAAATCCGGGTGATCCTGCGCCCGACGCGCGCCTACGCCCACCTGATCCAGGAGAGCTTCCACCCTTTCCTGCTGCGCGACGCGCTGGAGCGCGACCGCCACTTCGACCACCTCTGGCAGGGGGTGGCGGAGTCGCCCGCCATCGAGAGAGTGGTGGCGGCGGAGCGCCGGGAGCTGCACGCGGCGGACGTCCCCCTGTTCGCCACGCAGCTCGGCTCGCAGGACCTCGTGGGAGCAAACGGGGAGCGTTGGCCGCGGCTCTTCGACCGCTCGGGGCTGGAGCTGGTGCGCGAACGGCTGGCCGTGCTCGGCGAGGAGGACCTGGCGAAGCAGGCCTGGTTCATCCGCGCCTCGCTCGCCGCTCATCGCGCCAATCAGGCAGGCGCCGAGATCGAGTATGCACCGGCCGCGAGCCTGGGCCAGGCGGCGGCGGCCGACCGCGGCCAGCTCCTCGCCGCCGCCGTGGCTGCAGGAGACCGGCTCGCGGCCCTCGCCCTGCGGGGCTCCGAAGACGCCACATGGATCGGCCTGCAGTCGCTCCAGGGCCGCGACTGGCACCTGCGCCCCCTGGGCAGCGATCTCTATGGCGGCCTGCCGGGGGTGGCGGTCTTCCTCGCCTATCTCGCCGAGGTCACGGGGGAGGAGCGCTTCCGCCAGCTCGCCCGCGCCGGCTGGCAGACCCTCTGGCGAGAGTGGGCCTCGCTGAAGGGCCCCCTCACGTCGGTCGGCGGTTACGACGGTTGGGGCGGCCTGCTGTGGACCCTGGCCCACCTCGGGCGCCTGTGGGACGACCGCGCCCTGCTGGACGAAGCGCATCGCATCGTCGAGCGGCTGCCGGAGCTGATCGCCAAGGACGGGATGTTCGACGTCCTCAACGGCACGGCCGGCTGCCTCGCCGGCCTGCTCGCCTTGCAGGCGACGGAGCCGGCCGACCGCACGCTGGCGGCGGCCCTCGCCTGCGGCGAGCACCTGCTCGCGCACGTCCGGCCCATGGCGCGCGGCGCCGGCTGGCGCTCGTCCTCGGCCCTCGCCTCGCAGCCGCTGGCGGGCTTCGCGCACGGCGCCTCGGGCATCGCCTGGGCGCTGCTCGAGCTGGAGGCGATGATTGACGGGAGCGGCGGCGAGTCGCGCTGGCGCCGCGCCGCCCTCGACGCCTTCGAGTACGAGCGCGGCCTTTACGTTCCGGAGCAGCGCAACTGGCGGGACGTGCGGGAGCTCGAGAAGGTGCAGCTCGCCAAGCAGGTGGGCAACGAGCTGTTCATGATGACCTGGTGTCACGGCGCTCCCGGCGTCGCCCTGGCCCGCCTGCGCGCCCTGCGCCACCTCGACGACTCCACGCTGGAGGCCGAGGCCCGGCTCGCCCTGGAGTCCACCCGGGACGGCGGCTTCGACCGCAGCCACTGCCTGTGCCACGGCGACCTCGGCAACGCCGAGATCTTCCTTCAGGCCGCGGGCATCCTCGGCGACCCGGAACACTGGCAGGCGGAGCTGAACGGCATCACGGCCTTCGTGCTCGACAACATCGCCGAGCACGGCTGGCGCTGCGGCCTGCCCGGAGAGGTGGAGGTCCCCGGCCTGATGACGGGGCTCGCGGGCATCGGCTACGGGCTCCTGCGGCTGGCGGCGCCGGAGCGGGTGCCGTCCGTCCTGCTGCTCGCGCCTCCGGTATCCTGGTGAGCGTGGCCCCGCCCGACCCTCCTCTCGACGAGCGCACCGCCGCGCTGCTCCTCGAAGCGGCCGGGCGGGCCGCCGTGCAACGCGATCCCCGCGAGCTGGCCGCCGCCGCCGGTGAGATCGCCCGCCAGCTCACCGGCGCCGATCGCGCGGCCTGCCGGCTTTGCGACCCCGGCACCAAAATGCCGGGTACCGAGATGCCGGCCGGCCCCCCGGGCGCCGATCCGGAACGCTTCCTCGCCGCGCCGGTCGCCGGACCGGACGGCCTCCCCCTGGCCGTGCTCGCCGCGCAACGCGGTCCCGAGCGGCCCCCCTTCGCGGCGGCGGACGCCGAGCGCTTGGCGGCCCTCGCCTGGCAGGTCGCTCCCCACTTCCAGGCCTTCGCGCTGGAGGCGCGGCTGGCCGCGGAAGCGGCGCCGCGAGGGGAGATCACCTATCGTCCGGCGGCGCTGGCGCAGCAGGCGAAGGGGTTGGGGGAGGAGGGGGAGTTGGTGGGATTCGAGCGCCCACGCTCAATCCCCTCATCACCCCGGCCCTCTTCTCCCATCGCCCTCCCCCCGACCGGGAGAAGAGGGAGAAAGAAGCCCATCCCGCTCGTGCAGCAGATGGCGGTCGCGGACTGCGGCGCGGCGTGCCTCGCCATGGTTCTCGGCTGGCACGGCCGGGAAGTGCGCCTCGAGGAGGTGCGGCAGCGGCTAGGAGTCACCCTCTACGGCGCGCACGCGGCGGCGATCCTTCAGGGGGCGGCGGCCTACGGCCTGCGCGGGCGCGGGGTGCGGATCGACGACGTCGCGGCCCTCGATCAGCTCCCCCGCGGCTCGATCCTCCACTGGAAGTTCAACCACTTCGTCGTCTACGACCGCGCCGACGGCAAGGGCGGCGCCTGGATCGCCGACCCGGCGTGGGGGCGGCGGCGGGTATCGCGCCAGGAGCTCGACCGCAGCTTCACCGGCGTCGCCCTGCTCTTCGAGAAGGGGGAGGGCTTCGCGCCCCGGGAGCTGGAAAAGAGACCGTCGAGCGTCGGACGCTACCTGCGGGCGATCGCCGGCTCCCGGCTGCTGGGGCGCATCCTCGCCACCTCCGTCCTCGTCCGCCTGCTGGGACTCGCCGTGCCGCTGCTGATCGCCGTGGTGGTCGACCGTATCGTGCCGCGCTCGGCCTACCGGCTGCTGGCGGTGACGGCGGCGGGCATGGCGGCGCTCACCGTGGCGCAGCTCGCCTCGTCGCTCGGGCGCTCGTACCAGTTGCTGCGCCTGCGAACGGCGGTCGACGGCAAGATGACGGCGGACTTCCTGGAGCATCTGATGGCGCTCCCCTTCTCCTTCTTCGAGACGCGGACGGTCGGCGATCTGCTGCTGCGCCTCAACAGCAACGCCATGGTGCGGGAGATCCTCACCTCGGGAGTGCTCTCCGGCGCCCTCGACGGCGCCCTGGTGCTCGCCTACCTGGTGCTGATCCTCCTCGCGGATTGGCGGCTGGGCCTGGTGGTCCTCGGGCTGGGTCTCGCGCGCATTGCCCTCTTCCTCTGGAACCGCCGGCGCTACCGCGACCTCACGGCCGAGGCGCTGGAGGCGGAGGCCGAGGCCAACTCCTTCCAGGCCCAGCTCCTCTCCGGCATCGAGACCTACAAGGCCATTGGCGCCGAGCCGCGGGCGCTCGCCCACTGGTCGAACCTCTTCGCGCGGGTGCTCAACGCGTCGCTGGCGCGCGGCCGTCTCCAGGCGCGGGTGGATTCGAGCCTGGGAGCGCTCGCCGTGGGCTCGCCGCTGCTGGTGCTGGCGCTCGGCGCCTGGCGGGTGCTGGCGGGCGACCTCACGCTCGGCACCATGCTGGCGATCAACGCCCTCGCCGTGGGCTTCCTCGAACCGCTGACCCAGCTCGTACAGACCGCCTTCCAGGTGCAGCTCCTGGGGAGCTATCTCGACCGCATCGACGACATCCTGGAGATGCCGCGCGAGCAGGAGCCGGGGAGCGCGCCGGCGGCCGGCGCGCTCCAGGGGCGGATCACCGTCGACCGGGTGAGCTTCCGCTACGGCCCCTTCCTGCCGCCGGTGCTGCGCGAGGTGTCGGCGGAGATCCAGGCCGGCGGCTTCGTGGCCCTGGTGGGCGCCTCGGGAGCGGGCAAGACGACGCTCGCCCACCTCCTGCTGGGCCTCCACCGGCCCACCGAGGGGCGGGTGCTCTTCGACGGCGTCGACCTCGCGGCGCTCGACCTGCGCTCGGTGCGGCGGCAGATCGGCATCGTGCCGCAGGCGCCGGACCTGCTCGCCGGCAGCATCCGCGACAACATCGCCCTCGGCGACCCGGCGCTGCCGCTCCACCGCGTCGTCGAGGCGGCGAAGCGGGCCCACCTGCACGAGGAGATCGTGGCCCTGCCCATGGGGTACGAGACCCTGGTGGCCGAAGGCGGCGCCGGCCTCTCGGGCGGCCAGCGGCAGCGGCTCGCCATCGCCCGCGCCCTCGCGCAGCGGCCCCGCATCCTGCTGCTCGACGAGGCCACCAGCTCTCTCGACGCGCTGACCGAGGCGAAGATCCAGGGCGAGCTCGAAGCTCTCGACTGCACCCGCATCGTCATCGCGCACCGCCTGAGCACGGTCAAGAACGCCGGCCTCATCCTCGTGCTGGCCGGCGGCCGCGTCGCCGAGCAGGGCTCCCATGAGGAGCTGCTGGCGCTCGGCGGGCTCTACGCGGATCTGGTACGGGAGCAGATGGTGGGACGCCCAGGGGGCTAGGCCGTCAGGAAAGGGGCTGGGGACGCGGCGTGCGCCGGGGGCGGGAGCCCGTCAGGCTATAGAGTTGCCCGGAGCTCCGTGACGGCGTTCTCCCAGGCTGCCATCAGCGACGGCAGACGCTCGCCGACGGTGTCGATGTCGCCGCGCCGGGCGAGCACCTCGAACTCGATGCACTGCTGCCCCAGGAGGCCGGCGCCCAGCACCGAAGAGGCCCCGGCGAGATCGTGGGCAGCCAGGGCCAGGGACCCGACGTCTCCCGTGGTGAGCGCCTTGCAGATTTCGGCGAGCCACTGCGGCCCCTGTTCGAGGAAGCTGACGATCAGCACGTTTGGACTGCTGGAAGACACCCTGTCCATGCTCCTACACCTCCTAGAACAGGGTCTACTCTCACCCCGCGACCTTACAACGAACATTACTTACCAGAGGCGTACCTGCTGCTCTTAAGAACATCCTTCCGTGCCCGAGAGGAGGGCCACGGCGGCGCAGGCGTCGGCCTGGCCGACGGGCGGGTCGGGAATGCCGGGTGGCGGTGCCAGGGGACGAGAGGACCTGGTCAGGATGTCGCGGATCTGGGCGGGGGTCAGCCTGGGGTTCTTCTCCAGCAGGAGGGCGACGATGCCGGTGACCTCGGCGGCGGCGAGCGAGCTGCCGGAGAAGAAGTCATAGGAGTTGGGAGGAGCCGTGGAGATGATGTCGACCGACGGCGCCGCCAGGGACGAGGCGGATCGCTCGCCCGGACGGGCGAGGCCTCCTTTCAGGTCGTCGCTGCCCACCACGCCGAGCACTCCCTTGACGTTGGCGGGAAACGAGTGGCCGGGCGCGCCGCCGTCCGCCGCCACCACCACGATGCCGCGCGACTGGGCGGCGCCCAGGAGCTTGGCCAGCAGCGGGTCCTCCGGCCCGGCGAGGCTCAGGTTCATCACCTGGACCTTCTCGTCGATGGCGGATTCCACGGCCAGCGCCAGCGTGTAGCTGTTGCATGCCGCCTCGCGCGATCCGGGGGATCGCGGCCAGCAGGCCTTGAAGGCATAGAGGTCGGCCCCCGGCGCCACACCCACGATGCCGACTTCGTTGTTGGCCCCGGCGGCGATGATGCCGGCCACCGCCGTGCCGTGGATGTCGGCGGTGAACGGGGCGTTGCGCCGGTGGACGAAATCGTTGGCCTTGGCGATGCGCCCGATCAGGTCGGGATGCTGAAAGTCGATCCCGGTGTCGATCACCGCCACCTTGACTCCCTTGCCGGTGGCCATGCGATGGGCCTGCTGGACGTGGAGGGCCTGCGAGCCGTGCTGGAGATTGGAGAGCGGATCGCCGCCGGCCTGCGTCTCGAAAATTCCCACGGCCTGCGCCAGCCCGACCCGCGGATCGGACGAGAGCCGCTCGATGACGTCTTTCGGCGACCGCCCCCGGGGAACCTCGAAGACGACGCAGTGCTCGCCGATCGAGCCCAGCGTCCAGGCGACGACGACGCGCATGCGGTAGGTGCGGGAGAGCTCCGTGGTGTTGCGCGCCCAGAGCGACGGCGGCGCCTGCGGGTAGATTACCATCACCTGCTGGCTGGTATCGGCCGGGGCGCCGGCTTCGCCGTTGCCGGCGCCGGTCACCGCCGCGGGAGTCACGCTGGCGCAACCAAGCACGGCCGGGAGCGAGAGCAGCAGGAGCGCCACCAGGCTCCAGCTCCGGCAAGGCCTGGTCATCGGGCTCCCTGAGCCGGCACGCTCCCGGCCGCCGGCTCGGCGAGGAGGACCACGGAGTCCGAGCGCAGGCGGGTGAGGACGACGGAGACGGGCTGCCCCGCGGCCGTGATCTCGACGGTATAGACGCCGAACGGCGAGGGACCGGCGGTGACCTCGCCGTGGACGGCCAGCAGCAGGTCGCGGATCTCCTTCTCCGTGGCCCGGGGCGAGAACATCAGCCGCAGGCGGAGCGTCCCGCCCGCCGGCGGCGCCGGCGCCGGATCGGAGAGCGTCTGGTAGAGCGCCGGCGGCGCCCCTGGAGACCGCACCGCGCCCGGACGCATCTCGCGCCAGGCCAGCACGCCCACCAGGAGGACGATGAGGGCGGCCTGCGCCACCAGCGCCTGGAGCGCTCGCCGGGGCATGCCGAACCGGCGGCCGGCGGCCGCGGGCTGCTCCGCCCGCTCGCCGGACTCCAGCCGCTCGGTCTCTTCGTCTTCCTTCATGCGTTCCATACGGTCGATGCGGGCCAGCACGCGCTGGAGCTGCACCGGATGGGGGGAGGGCGCCACCTCTCCCAGGCTCTTGATCGACACCGCCGTCCGCTGGCAGATCTCGACCTCGTCCCGGCAGCGCCGGCATTCGGGCAGGTGATCCTCCACCCGCTCCCGGTCCGGGCCGGAGAGAGTGCCGTTGACGTACCAGGGGATGAGCTCCCAGATCCGTTGATGGATCCGCTCGTCGTGCTCTTCGCGTTCGTGCATCGCAAGTCTCCTAGCCCGTGTGGCTCGAAACGCCCAACTCGGGCAGCAGCTCCTTCAGCCGGCGCCGGGCATGGAACATCCGCGTCTTCACGGTGTTCACGGGGCAGCCCACGATCTCGGCGATCTCCGTGTAGGCGAGCCCATAGAAATACGTCAGCTCCACCACCGCCCGCTGCTCCGGCGAGAGGCGCTGGAGAGCCGTCCCCAGCACCGTCGCCAGCTCCCGGCGCGCCGCCAGGCTCTCGGGCTCGCCCTCCGCCACCGGCTCGGGGCCTTCCCGGCCGTTCGCCGACTCCGGCTGCCGCCGCGCCAGCGCCTTCAGCGCCTTGTGATAGGCGATGCCGAAGATCCACGTCGACGCCCGCGAGCGGCCGTCGAACCCCGGCGCGTGGCTCCAGATGGCCAGCATGACGTCGTTGACCACCTCCTCCACCACGTCGGCTTTGCGGGTGAGCTTCAACACATAGCCGAACAGACGGCGGTAGTAGAGGTGATAGAGCGCCTCGAAGGCCTTGCGGTCCTTCGCGGCCACCTTTCTCAGGAGCACGAGCTCGTCGTCCGGCGGCATGTCGGACAAGTATGTCCCCGAAACCCCGCGAAGCGTTCAATCGGCGAGGCAAGAACCTTTTCGCCCCTGGGCGGGACTGACTCCCCGAGTTGGCGCTTTCTTTCAGACGCTTTTTTCAGGAGGAGCAGTCCGCATGCCGCACCGCAGTACCCCACGTCTTCCGTCGATCGTTGGGTTGCTCGCCGTCTTCCTCGCACTGCCGGCCTGGGGAGCCACCCTCGACGTCACGGTGGGCGGAGCCGATACCTCCTACAGCCCCGCCTCGCTCAACATCCAGCCCGGCGACTCTGTGAGGTGGCACAACGCCGGCGGCATCCACAACGTGCGGGCCGACGACAACAGCTTCACCAGCGGCCCCACGTCGGGTGACTCCTGGACGTTCGTCCATACCTTCAACACCGCGGGCACCTTCGGCTACTACTGCGACAGTCATGGCGCTCCGGGGCTCGGCATGTTCGGCACCATCCACGTCGCGACGGTCACTCCGCCGCCGCCCGATCCGCATCCCGGGGCCTTCCGTTTCTCCCAGGCGAACACCAACGTCAGCGAGGCGGTAGGCCAGGCGACGGTCACCGTGCAGCGCGTCAACGGCGCGGACGGCGCCGTCTCCGTCGCCTACAGCGCGGCGGCCGGCACGGCGACGGCGGGCCAGGACTTCACGCCCGCCAGCGGCACCCTCACCTGGGCCAACGGCGACAGCGGCAGCAAGACCTTCAAGGTGGGCGTCCTCAACGACACGGCGCAGGAGGGCAACGAGACCATCCTCCTCGCCCTCTCAGGCCCCACGGGCGGCGCGACCCTGGACGACGCCCAGAAGACCGCGACCCTGACCATCCTCGACAACGACGGCCCGCCGCCGAGCACGCCGCCGGCCGCGCCCACCGGCCTGACAGCCACGGCTCAATCTCCCTCCAGCATCGACCTCGCCTGGACGGACAACGCCAACAACGAGACCGGCTTCACCGTCGAGAGCAAGAGCCCGGGCGGCACCTACCAGGAGATCGGCACGGTGGGCGCCAACGTCACCGCCTTCGCGGCGACCGGGCTCGACGCGGCCAGGCTCTACTTCTTCCGCGTGCGGGCCACCGGTGGCGGCAGCACCTTCTCCGCCTACTCCAACGAGGCCGGCGAGGCGACCGACGCCGTGCCGGCGCCGTGCGTGGCCGGGCCCACCACCCAGTGCATCGGCAATCGGTTCAAGGTCGAGATCGGCTGGCGCACCGCGACCGACACCGGGCAGGGCCAGGCCGTGCCGCTGGCCTCGGCGCCCAGCTCGGGGCTGTTCTACTTCTTCAGCGCCGACAACATCGAGATGCTGATCAAGGTGCTCAACGCCTGCGTGCCGCCGTTCAACCGCTACTGGGTGTTCTTCGCCGCCACCACCAACGTCGAATTCACCACCACCGTGACGGACACCCGGTCCGGCAAGGTGAAGGTGTACTTCAACCCCCTCAACACGAGCGCAGCGCCGGTGCAGGATGTCAACGCCTTTGCCACGTGCCCTTGAAGCCGCGGCTCTGGGCCTGCTGATCCCGGTGCTCCTTGCTGGGGGGGTGGGCTGCGGCACGGTGAAGTCCCCCACCGAGCCGCCTCCGGCCTCGGGGGGAGCGGTCTTCACCTTCTCGCAGATCCAGCGGGAGATCTTCACGCCCACCTGCGCCAAGTCCGGCTGTCACGCGGCCTCCACGGGGGGGCAGGAGGGCCTGATCCTCGACGCCGGCCAGAGCTACAGCCTGCTAGTGGGCCATCCCGCCACCGAGAACGGCACTCTCAACCGGGTGCAGCCGGGGAGCCCCGAGACCAGCTACGTCATCCTGAAGTTGCGGGGCGACCCGTCTATCGTCGGCCAACGCATGCCGCGGGATGGACCTCCCTATCTCACCGCCGAGCAGATCGACGGCATCGCCGGCTGGATTCGCGCCGGCGCGCCCAACAACTGAGGATCCTGAATTTGCGTCTCCTTCTCCCCACGGCCCGCCTTCTCGTCCTGGCCCTCCTTCTCGGAGCGACTCCCGCGGCGGCTCAGGACGACCTGCTGGGTGGCCCCTATGATCCCATTCGCCGCGACGCCCTGGGCACGCGGCTGGTCAACGGCTCGACCCCCTATCCGATCGGCGCGCGCAAGCTCGAGGTGCTGTTCACCCACCGTTTCCAGGAGTCCGTGCAAAACGGCGATTCCCACGACCTCTGGGGCTTGGACAGCGGCTCGGACGTGGGCATAGGGATCGGCGTGGGGCTCACGCGCAAGCTCGACCTCTCGCTCTATCGCGCCTCCTTCCAGGAAGACTTCGAGATCGCCGGCAAGTTTCTGATCTTCGAACAGGCTCCACGGGTGCCCGTTACCGTCGCCATACGGACGGGTGCCGACCTCCTTAGGCGGCCCGGAGTCCAAGATCCGGGCCGCCCCTTTTTCCAACTTCTCCTGGCGCGGCAGATCGTCCCGGGCGTCAACTTCCTCCTGTCGCCCTCCTGGGTGAGGGACACGCCGCAACTCCGCAACGCCTTCAACGTTCCGATCGGCTTCACCTTCCCCCTGCCCCACGACTACCTGGTGGAGGTGGAGGCGGTGCCGCGCAGCCACAGCCTCGACGCCAGCCGCACGGCCTGGCACGCCGCCCTCTCCAAACAGGTGGGCGGGCACATCTTCGAGCTCGTGCTCGGCAACTCGCGCGCCATCACCGTGGACCAGATGCTGGGCGGCGACTCGGCGGCGGGCTTCGAAACGCGGGACGTGCGGCTCGGCTTCAACCTCGTCCGCTACTTCGGCTTCTGAGACGTGGAACAGAAAATGCAGTAACGACTGCTCAGGAAAGCACTTCCGGAGGAGATCGACCATGCGCAAATCTCAACACTCAGCCGTCCTGATCCTCATCCTCATCCTTCTGGCCTCGGTAGCCGCCGTGGCCCGGACCTCTCCCGGGAAGGGGTCCACGGCCACGTACGTGCCGCCCGCCGAGCCGGGCCTCATCTATACGGTCATCAACTACAGCCGGGCCGGCGGCACGGCGCAGCATACCCTGGTGTCGGTGAGCTGGGGGGGCTTCCACAACAACGTCATCGTTCCCCCACCCTACTTGAGCAATCCCTGCTCCACCTCGACGCCCGCCGGCTTCGTCCTGCGTCTCCGGAACAACCAGGGAAGCTCGACGCCGCTGACTCTCACCACCAACGGCACCATCGTCCGCGGCCCCTTCCAGGGCGACGTCCCGATGGAGCTCCTGCACGCCTGCTACCGGCTGGTGAAGGGGGGAACAGGTCCTCAATAAGGGTTCTGGTCGATGACCCCGTTGTTGACGCTGCGCAGGTAGTAGCCCGTGGTGGGCCGGTTCGCCAGATTGAAGGTGCCGCCGGGCGCCACCTTCCAGATCTTGTAGTTCGTGTAGGTCAGCGGCGTGCCCGCGACGCACGTCACGGGCGCGTGGTCGGCGAGGATGAAGTAGGCGTTGCCGGTGCCCACCACGGTGGCAAGGCCGAAGCGGTCCACCTCCACCGAGGTCACCTCGTCGGCGGCGATCGCCAGGGCGCTCGTCGCCTTGCCGTCCTTGATCTGGCGGGCCAGGAAGGCGAGGGTCCGGCCCATGCGGTCGCGCACCACGAAGTGATCGTCGGTGATCGTGTTCTGCAGGTTGGCCCAGTGGAAGAAGTCGTAAGTGAAGGTCACATAGCGGTGGTAGGGGTTGGCCAGCGCCTGGGCTGACGTGACGCTTCCCATGCAGGCGTCGTAGGTGAAATCGCCCTGAATGGCAGTCCCGGCGCTGGTGCCGCCGACGCCGCCCCCCTTGGCATAGACAAACTCGACCGCCGTCTCCACCTTGGTTCCCTTGAACAGCGTGACGTAATCGCACTGGTCGCCGCCCGCGAAGAACACCACCTCGGCGTTCTTGACCGTCGTCTCGACCGCCGTCGTGTTGGCGTCGGAGGCCTTGGTGATGACCAGAGTCTCGACCGAGTCCACGCCGTTCATGGCGTAGATGTAGTCGTTGTAGCCGTTGCTCCCCGTGGCGCGCAGGATCACCACGTCGATTTTGGTCGAGCAGCTCGTGCAGCCGCGCACCTGGTCGATGATCCACTGGAGCCCCGCGTCGACGTCGGTGCCGCCGCCGCCGAAATCGTGGGCCGGGCCGGCCAGGGGAACCACGACGTCGGCGGCGTTGCCGGTCAGGTAGCGAGTGACCTTGGCCTGGGCGGGGATGACCAGCAGGACGGCAAGCAGCAAGCACAACAGAGCGTTCTTCATTCGTCTCTCCTCCTCGAAGCGTCAATAGAGGCCGTGAGGGCCTCACCCTACAGAGTGCAGGGAAGAGGAGGGATTGCGCCCGGGGGATCCAAGAACAACTGTCGGGTAGCCCGCTGGATCCCTTGATCCGCGACAACCTTTAGGCGCGGACGTAGAGACGTTCCCAGCCCGTCCACGTCGCTCTATGCAGGCCAACGACGGCGGGACGTCTCATCGAAGAGCACACCTCTGCATCCATCAACGACCGTGAGAAGGCCGTCAACGTGCCAAGGTTCCTGCGAAACGGAAACGGCCGTCAACGTGCCAAGGTTCGGCATTGCAAGCGGCACCGATATTGGCCCTCCGGAGACGTCCCGACGATATAGGCCTGCCAAAGGCGTCGTGGTCGGGCTGGGACGTCTCTACGGACACATTGTCGCAGGAGCGGCACCGACGTCGCGAAATGGACGTGTTATTCTTGGTGAATAGAATTACCACCATGTCCGACGAGTTGCTATTCGAAAAGCGATACCGGGTTCCTTCAACCCGGCGGCCGGGATGGGACTACCGATGGGCAGGCGCCTATAGCGTGACGATTTGCACGCGCGAGCGGATGCGGTGCCTGGGAGACGTCGTGGACGGTGAAGTCTCCTTGTCGCCGGTTGGTGCGGTTGTCGCCGAGGAATGGCTGAAGATTCCACGCCGGCAGCCACGGGTCCTCCTGGACGAATGGATCGTCATGCCCGACCACATGCACGGCATCTTGATCTTCCAGGGCAGCGCTCCCACCGACCCGATAAGGAATTCGAAACTCCTGCGTCCCCAATCCCTGGGAGCCGCGATCGGAGGCTTCAAATCTGAGGCCACGAAACGGATCTGGTGGAATCTGAAACGTACCGATTTCGACTGGCAGGAGAGGTTCCACGACGTCATCCTGAAAATGCAAGAGGATCTCGAACGCATGAGAGCCTACATTCGAGGAAACCCAGCCCGCTGGATCCCCTGATTCCACGACAACCTGTTGGTACGAACGTAGACACGTTGTCGCGGACGCGGCGCACCCGCTCAAGGAAACCCGCCTGTTGGATCGATCCCCTGATTCCGCGACGACCTGTAGGTACAGACGTAGAGACGTTCCCAGCCCGTCCACGTCGCCCTATGCAGGCCAACGACGGCGGGACGTCTCATCGAAGAGCTTACCCCTATATCAATCAACAACCGTGAGAAGGCCGTCAGTGTGCCCAGGTTCCTGCGAAACAAAAAACGGCCGCCACGTGCCCCGGTTCGACATTGCAAGCGGCACCGGCATCGGCAGCGAGAAGGTCCGCGTCCCTAAGGCTGCCCGCACCCTGTTGGGATTCCGCCCCTGGCCTACTCGGACCGGTTTCCTGAGAACGGACGAATCGACTACCTCGGAGGAGCTGTCGAGCTGGACATGAGCCCCGAGGATCTTCACGGAACTCCCAAAGCGGCGCTGGCCGCCGAGCTGTTCTCGCTGATCGCGAAGCCGGGCAGGGGCTACGTGTTCATCGACCGGACGCGCGTGACGGCGCCGGAGGCGGAGCTCTCCGTCGAGCCGGATCTGGTCGTCGTCCTCTTCTCCTCTCTCGACGAGGGCCGTGTCCGGCAAGTGCCCTACTCACGGAAGCTGCCCGGCCGCTTCATCGAGCTCGAGGGCGCGCCCGACCTGATCGTCGAGATCCTGAGCGACACCTCGGAAGACAAGGACACGAAGCGCCTTCCCCCGCGCTACGCCCGGGCCGGCGTTCCCGAGCTCTGGCTGTTGGACGCCCGAGGAGACCGGTTGCGCTTCGAGCTGAGGGTCCTGGAGAACGGCAAGTACCGCCTCGCCCGGCCGGATCGAAAGAGCTGGGTTCACTCCCCGCTCCTTGGTGGGAGAGTCCGGGTGACCCGCCGCCCCGCCCATCAGTCCGGTTGGCTCTATGAGCTGGAGCGCGAGGCGGTGTAGGTCCCAGTTCCCTGGCGCTTATCGCGGCGTTTTCCTCTCCGTACTCCGCGCCTCCAACCGAGGCAGCCCAGCCCGTGCCGAAACTTCCCTTGCCCGTCTCGTAGCTGTATGATTGTCTGCTGAAAGCAGACAACTCGTGAATCGCCGCCGGCAAGGAAGCGCGACATGAAGGACATCGCCCTCGACTTCTATCTGCGAAAAGATGAGGAGAGAGGTGTCTTCGTGGTGCAACTCGTCGATCGCGCCTGGAGGGTGGAAGCCGACTTCTCCTACGACTTCGAGAACAAACGTCTGACCCGGGTTCTCGAAGGGCTCGAGAACAACCACTGCTCATTGGACGATCTTAAGGAAATCGGCAGCAATCTATGGACTGGCCTGATGGCCGGCAGGATCGACGAGCACTTCGCAATGATCCGCCAGGAGATTGCCGAGGCAGGCGTCGGCGTCGAAGAAGCACACTTCCAGTTCCGCCTTGGCCTGCCGCCCGAGCTAGAAGGTTTACCCTGGGAGGCGCTCTATCAAGAGCGGGAGTTCGCGTTCCTCGGCTGCCATCGGGACCTCAGCGTCCTTCGTTCTCCTTCCGCCCAGATTGCGCCTCCCCCACTCCCGCCATCAATCACTGGTAAGCTCAAGATTCTCGCGGTCATTCCTTCGGGCTCCGGTCTGGACGCCGACAATGAATGGCACAACTTGGATGTCGCGGTGGCCGCGTTACACGATCGGATTCATCTTGAGCGATTGGCAGGCAATGTCGATTCCGATCGACTTGGAGATAGGCTCCGTGCCGAGCCCTGGGACATCGTCCATTTCATCGGCCACGGCCAGCAGACGGAAGCTGGCAAGACGTTGATTCGTCTCAATGGCTCCGAGCCTGGCGAGGACGAGAAATGGCTGGAGGGAGAGCAGTTCGCCAGTATCTTCGTCGGCAGCAGAGTGCGCCTCGCAGTCCTCAACTGCTGTTTGGGCGCCAAACCGTCTCTCTTGCGTAGCCTGAGCGGCCTTGGCCCGTTTCTACTTCGGGCGGGTGTGCCTGCGGTGGTGGCCATGCGCTATGCAATCCCAGACGACGTCGCCATCCGGTTTTCCGACAAGTTCTATCAGGAGCTTCTGAACGGCCGCCTGCCGGGCCGAGTGGACCTCGCCGCCCAGCATGCCCGTCTCTCAATCTTTCAGGCCGAAAGTGAAGATTCAGCTCGCGCTTTCATTACTCCCGTTCTGTTCTTGGCCTCAGGCTGCGAGCAGCTCTTCAAGCTGGAACGCCAAAACCGGGAGATCCCGAAGACAGATTCTGATAAGAGACCCGCGGCCCTTCCCGCCGAACTGGCCGACCTAGTGGAGGCCCTGCGGCAGGGACTCTGTGTCCCTGTGATCGGCCAGCGAGTGCTGCTCCCGCCAGCCGGGGCAGGTGTCACCGAACCCGCCACGAACCCGATGCGGTCTAGTGCTCCAGCATCAAACATTCAGGTCATGCAGCCGCTTCAACTCGCCAGGATCCTGGTTCAGAAGTTCTCTTATCCGCGCCCGAAGGATCTCGACCTCTGCGAGTTGGCCGGCGATTGGATGGATCTGACCATCCTCCAGTGCATCTGCCAGTACCATGTCGCCCGCACCCGGGGTGCCTCCTACAAACTCACGCAGGAGGTCCAAAACGCCTATAAGGCGAGCCGGCCGCCGGCACTGCTGGGCCAGATCGCTGAGTGGGACATTCCCGGTGTTTTCTACCTGTACTTCGATGGGTTGCTAGAAGAGGCATTCGAAGAGCACAAGAAACCGGTCCGGGTGGTCAATGCCATGGATGCGCCCGTACCTCCGGGGGCCGAGCCTCTCCTGGTCCATGTACGAGGAACCCATAAGCGGGCCGATTCCCTCGTCCTCACCGAGCAGGACAACGGCCAGCTCTGGGACAGCATCGGCCGAATGACCCCAGAGATCGCCGAGCTCATTCGCGGTCACATTGGCCGCAGCCTCCTCTTTCTGGGCGTCAACCCGCGGGATCCCCTGGTCAAGAGGCTGATCAGCAAATTGCTGGAGCAAGCTTCTCGGAATACACTCGGCCCTGTTTTCTTTCTCTGCCAACCCGGCGAAAAAAGTGATCCCTATTGGGATGAATTTCCTGTCGTCTGGATCGAGGGAGATCTGGAAGCCCTCATCACTGCGTTAACCCAGGCCGTCCGCGACTGAGTCATGTCGATCGCCGAGCAGCCCAGCTCCACCCTTGAGGGACCTGTTGCCGCGAGCGGTCCCTTCAAGTTTCTCGATTATTTCGCCGATACTCCCGAAGACCGGCGGCGATTCGGCGGCCGCGAGCGCGAAATCCGCGAGATCGTGGCCCGGATCGCCAATGAGTGGACTCTCGTGCTCTATGGCCGCTCGGGGATCGGCAAGACTTCTCTTATCCTCGCCGGTATTTTTCCCGAGCTTGAAGCCAGGGGTTACAGAGCTGTTTACGCGCGGACGCTCACCGATCCCATCCGCGATCTCTGTCGGGCCGTGGGCAACAAGTGCGGCACCGGAGGCCCCGAGGAGGATCTTCGCTCCGTAGTGCGGCAGGCTGTCGCCGGTGGCCCGCTCGTCATTGTTCTTGATCAGTTCGAAGAGTTCTTCATCCGTTTCCGTGAAAAGCCAGAAACCCGGACCGCCTTCATCGAAGCCGTCGGCAGCCTCGTCAACGACCGCTCGCTAGACCTCACAGTAGTATTCAGTCTCCGCGAGGATTACATCGCGGCGCTCGACGACTTTCGCGAGCGAGTCCCCGACCTATTCGAGAATCAATACCGTCTCAGGGCGTTGACGGCGTTCGGCGTCCGGCAGGCCATTTCGCGCCCGTTGACTGACGCCGGCATCTCCTACGACGAAGCTGTGGTCTCCCGCTTGGTAGACCAACTCGAGGAGTCGAGCTTCGATCCTCCGGTGCTTCAGATCATCTGCTCCGAGTTGTACCTGGAGGCAGTTAAGCGAGCAAAAGGAAAGGCACCGCGCATCTCCCTAGACGATGCCAAGAAAGTCGGAGACCTGGACGACATATTTCGCCGTTGCCTGGACGGTTTGGGGGAAGCAATCCCCTCAAACCAGGCCCTCTTGGCTCGTATGATTCTCGACACCCTGATCACGGGCGACAACACTAAGCAGGCGGTCACCGTGAAAGATCTGTTGGGTGCCCAGTTCTCTGCGCAGGAAGGAGAGGTTCGAGAACTCTTGAACATTCTCGTTCAGCAACGACTACTACGGCGGCAACTCCGGGATAACGAACCCTGGTACGAGCTGATTCACGAGCGCCTTGTCCCTCATTTGAAAAAATGGTTGGATTCCGACCCACGTTTCTACGAGTTTAGGCAAGCTCGGGACTTCGTGGAGACCAGTGGCAAGACCGATATCTGGATTCACAAACCGGAGGCTCTTTTAAACGCAGGTGTGCTCACCGATCTCTTGGGCCCTTACAAGGAAAGATTTCGTTTCGAGCCGAGGGAGTGGGAACTCATCTTCCGAAGCGCTGTGTATCGGCACAGTCCCGATGTGGCCTTCTGGGCGCAGAGGACCGGAACCAAGGAGGCGATCAGGATTCTTCTCACGATCATGGCCTCTCCGAACGAGCGAGAGCGCAATGGAGCAGCCATTGCGGCCGGCCTTCTCTCTGACCCTGAGGGAGATCTGGCGGCAGCTAGCCTGCGACTGGCGATGGACGACCACGAGGAAACCGTGCGTCGGAGTGCCGGCCAATCACTGGCTCAGCACGCACGAAAACAGGAAATTTTGGCGCTGCAAACGGCTCTCCGAAGCAAGGAGACGCGTCGCCGGGCTCGACAGACGCTAACGGACCTTCGCCTAGGCGGCCATCCTCTCAAGGACTTCTCCTGGCTGAGGCGCCGATTCGCCAGAGAAGAGGCCGAGCACCGCCTGAACGTCGAAAACAAGGCAATTATCCGCGCCCGCAGAAAGACCGGTGCCGTACAGGGTATGCTGGCCAGTCTAGTATGGGTCCTCGTCGCGGGAGTCCCTCTTGCTGCCCTCGGCGTTGGCCTATTTGGAGTTGCTACCACCGAGGAGTGGTACCAGCGACTTGCCGCAGTCCTCGGTACCCTCCTCCCCTCCGGGGCGTTACTCGGTGCAGTCTTAGGAGGCATCGTGGCCTCGGCTGTAGCTCGGGACGCAGTAGCCACGGGAGAAGATGGCCGCTGGGTGAGAGCCCTAGTGTCTAGCCGTTCTTTTTTTTACAGCACCGGCGCACTAGTGGCTACAGGGGTCACTCTCTGGTACTTGAAAAATTCCGAGGCGGGAATCTGGCCACCCATAATCCCAGTAGTATTGACTCTTGTAGTAACGGCTCCTTTGGTAGTGAGCCTGGCGATCGTCCTTGGACTACTCCTTCTCTGGAGTCGTGCGGCAATCTGGCCTCCCGAATCGCGCCCAAGCCTCTGGTTTTGGAGCCTCTTAGGAGGGCTTGGAACGTCAGGATTCTCGTTCGCCGTAATTTACATGTCACTCCATCTAAACAAGAAAGGATCGCTTGACAAAGGCTGGATATTGGACTTAGGGCTCGCATTCGTCATCGGCTTAGCAGTCTCCATTTCTCTAATTGCAATAGCCAGCTCCGAACACAAACATCCGATTCGACATATCGCGGAGCCCTTCGCTTGGCGCCGGTACTTAAGCCGCAGTGGAGCTTTTACTGGCACCCTCGTGATTCTAAGCGGCATAGCCTTCTCCGTTAGCCCTGATATGATTCCCGTGTTCGCTTCGAAAGATGTCTTTGATTCCTCTAGAGGCCTGGTTCATGGAACTATGTTGGGGCCCCGATTCCCTGATACCCGATATTTTCGGATCTGCAACTTGACTAGATTCGGTCAGATGGTAAAGGTTGAGAAAATTTTTGGCGACGCCACCATTAACCTAGGACCGGACACCGCCTTTCATCCTGAAAAAGGAAAAGCACTACTCCTACCTCCAGGATGTCACTTGGGCTCTTTCAGCATAGGCTTCCCGATCTATGCTCGAAAAAGTGAGGTGATTTTGCGGCCTCCTCCAACCTTGAAAGCCAATTCGGCAGGAGAACTAGATGGACGCAATGGTTATGCACTGACTTACCTGGTCCTTCAGCCTACAGAGCCTGGGTGGTGGAAAGGCTTCCTCGTTGGACAACTGGCCGACTCAAAGGGCTACCAGGGCAAAGTGATTGGGGTATTTCCCCTTTGGTATGGCCCCTCGGACGTCTCGGCAGTAGTCGTTCGAGTTTACGCGCTTGCTCGGAATGCTGGCTGGGTATGGTCTAGTACGAAGGAACCGTCAAGCGACGCACCTAACGCTGGAGAAAAACTTGAGTTACCACCTCTTCCTGGAGAACCTATATCGGTCGAATTTGGCAAGCGCTATTGGCCCGTGAGCCCTGATCGCCAAGGCCAGTGGGGGATTGAATTCCAAATCGAGGGACTCGCCCCAACTTTTTATGGTGCCGGAAAAAAGGTCAGTATACCTGTCGAGCTGAGACTCATGAATGCAAATACTCCTGAAAGGCCTTCTGGAAGACCTGAAACTAAAAATGACCTTGCGATGGAGCACGAAATGATAGACTATAGAATTAGCAGAATAATAAGACGAGGCTACTCACCTTCAGATAGAAATGAACTAGAATACTTAAAGAGAAGACGCGATGAGTTAGAGTATATAATTACGAAAACGGTTCGATGAGCTCCCACTCGCCACGATCCACCAACGGCGCCCCCTTCCGAAAAAAACTCCGCACCCGCTCACTGAGATAATCCACCAAGTCTCCCAGGTCAGCACCGAGCTTGTTGAAGCTCCGGTAGGCCGCGAGAACCCCGGTGGCCTTGATCGGCGTCACCCCCTTAGGCACCTTGAGGATCACGCCCAGGCGCGGCTCGTCCTCCTCGAAGAAGCTCTCGTCATCCAGGCGCCAGAGAACCTCGCTGGCATTTTTGCCACTGCTGACGAGACGAGCTCGCTTCACGTGGTAGTCCCGAGGCGGAAAGAGGAAGCTGGCACCGGCGGCGAACTTGCCCTCGGCTCCGGCGCTCGTGACCGACGGGACGGTCGCCTTGGCCCGGAACTCCAGGGCCTCGGTGATGCCGATCTCGAGATGCATCGTGGCCTTCGCCAAGGTCTCCCAGTCGCTGCCAGGAAAGATGTCGTGGGCGAGGGGACGGCGATCCGGGCTTTCGCCGGGGTTGAACTCCACCTGGCATTCCAGCCGGTCGAAGGCCCAGCCCCGTTTCGGAAACAGGGTCACGGGAAAGGTCACGTCGTAGAAGTCAAACCGCTCCAGCAGGGCCTTGACCCGGCTGCCCAGGTCGACTCCTTTCGCCCTCAGGGCATCGGAGTCGAGAGGCAGAACCTCCGGACGGGGCCCGAAGGCGGCCTTCTCCGCTTTCAGAGCCTGGAGGACGCCGAGGATGTCGGTTTCGGGGCTGAAGCTCCGGTTCCTAGTAGATCGCGGCATGCTCTCCAGAGACGCAGCCCCTTGGAACACCTCGACGGCTTCGTCGATTAGAGCGTCCCGATCCAGATCCTCAAAGTCGAACGACAGCTTCTCGTCTTCCATGCGCTCCTCCCCGGGCGAGCCTTCCGTTTGGTAGCATTAGACACCTTCACAGAGTTTTAGGGTATCGCGTTCCAGGCAGGAGGGCACCATGAACCGAAGAGATCTCCTCAAGTCCGTCCTCGGCACCCTCGCCTCCTTCTCGCTGCTGGAGACTCTCTTCAGCCACGACGCGTTCGCCTCGCCGGTCAAGCCCATCACCGACTCTTGGATATGGCATCTCAACGACATGTGCCGGGACCTGAAGACCGGCCGCATCGCTCCGGCGGTGTGGCAGGCGAAGGTCAAGGAGCTCTACGATCGCGTCGAGCTGCCCGACCTCCTGGCGGCCATCGACTTCGACCGGCTCAGCGCCGGCTTCGAGTACCCGGACCTCGGCGTGAGCACCCGGCCGGTCGAGTTCCCCCGCCTCGACGGCATTCCCCAGGACATCGTCTTCGTCCGCAAGATCTTCGGCATGAAGAAGGGCCGGGCCATCATCCCCCACGGGCACCGGAACATGACGTCCTGCCACTACGTCCTCAAAGGCGAATTCGAGCTGAAGCAGTACGACAAGGTGGTAGAGGACGGCACCCACATGGTCATCGAGCCCACGATCCACGAGATCGCCCGCACCGGCAGCCACTCGTCGATCTCGGACGAGAAGAACAACGTCCACTGGCTGCGCGCGACGACGGAGACCGCCTTCACGTTCGACGCCATCGTCCTGGACCTGAAGGGCCGGAAGACGGACGTCGACAACATCGATCCCGACGGCGCCGAGACGATCGCGGGGGGCCGGCTGCGGGTGCGCAAGCTCTCCGTCGCCGAGGCCCTCCACAAGTACGGCCACGACACCCACCATTGAGAACAAGCCGGAAACCCCCGGCCCCGTAATGTGCGGCGTAATCTAGCCCCGGTATTCTCCTCCTCGCTGGCCAAGGCCTCATCTCTCCGGTGCGCTTTCCGCGGAACGCGCTCTCCTCTGCCTGCCCTGCCAGCCACCAAAAAAGTCTCCCCCCATGTCGGCGACAAGCCCGCATGGACTTAGGGAGCGGCGCCTAGGGCGTAGGGGCCGCTCCCCCTTTTTTTCTCCCCCCTCTCGACTCCATCTGGAAGTGGCGCGCGCGTTGCACTACTGTAACGGCGGAATACGCCACCGATGAGCTCGACACCTGCCGAAACCACAGCCCAGCCAGCCCTCTCCCTGCTTCGCTCCGCCCGCCGCATCGGCTTCGCCTTCTCCGGGGGCTCCGTCCGGTGCGCCTTTCAGGTGGGAGTCATCGAAAGCCTCCTGGAGTTGGGAATCCACCCCGCGCTGACCCTCGGCGTCTCCGGCGGAGCCTGGAACGCCATGGCCATCGCCGCCGGCACCGAAGCACGGCTGCGGCACTACTGGCGGGCCTTCTCCCGTATGCCGCCGCTCGATTTCCGCAACCTGCTGCGCGAGCACTCGCCCTATCGTTTCAGTGAGATGCACCAGCGCACCTTCTCCAGGTACGTGGGCGCCGAACGCCTGCACCGACCGGAGGCACTACCGGCCTGGGTCGGTGTCACCCGGCTGCGGGACCGCAAGCCCTTCTACTTCGACGCCCGGGAGTCCGAGGATCCGCTCAACCTGGGCCTCGCCTCGAACTACGTGCCGCCCTTCTACACGCATGCGCCGCGAATCGACGGCGAGCGGTGCGGCGATGGCGGCCTGTCGGAGAACCTCCCCTATCGCAAAGCCTTCGAGGAAGGCTGCGACGCCGTGGTGCTGGTCACGATGAAGGGGGAGAGCGAAGGGCTGCCCTACCGCAACGGGCACGACCCGTTGCACGAGATCCCCTCGCCGTACGCTGAGCGGACGGTGATGATCCGTCCCCGGCACCGTCTCCCGTGCGCCTGGACGGAGCGGCACTGGCCGGTGCTCACCCAGATCATCGAGATGGGACGCCTGCGGGCTCGCGAGGTCATCCTCGGCGAGACCCACCCGGAGTGCGAGCAGCGCGGGCGGATGAACCCGATCGGGGAGATGCTGAGCCGCTTCGTGTTGATCCGCGTGATGGCCGCGGCAACGCCCCGCCAGCCGACGCCCGGGCCTTAATGTGGCTCGTAAGGTTGCGCCCGTAGACTCTCCTGGAACTTGGGCCGAGTGCCCGGGCGACAGAGATTTTCCCCTCAAAGCGGCACGGCTCTCTCTCATGCTCGAGAGCCGTTCCGCCTTTTTTGTATTTCCCCTTCTCTTCAGCCGCCGGGCGGCTTGGGCGGCACACCGCTGGCGGGCGGCGCGGGCGCCGGCTCGCAGGGCACGGCGAGGCTCTTGTGGCCATCCTTGCCGGCGCTGCGCACGGCGAAGAACTCGTTGTCGGTGCTGGTGTTTTCGAGCACCACCTGGCCGGGTTGCTCCACGGTGCGCAGGACCTTCCAGCGCGTGTCGGTCGTCTCGCGTTGCAGGATCTCGAAGCCCTGGCGTTCGAGGTCCGGCCCGGCGTCGATGGCGATCTTGGCGGCGGCGGTCACCGCGCCGCTCAGCACGGCGGACTTCGGGGGCGCCGGCGCCGCGGCCAGCTCGCCGAGAATGACCTGGTTGAGCGCCGCCACCTCCGCCAGGAACGGGAAATCCATGTACTGGATCAGGTCGCCGTAGTGGATACCCTTCTCCTCGCGCACGGTCTGGTGCTGGTGCTCGTAGACTTCCAGGGGCTCGGTGAAGCGGACGGCGGGCAGACCGGCCTCGACGAAGGGAAGATGATCGCCGCCGCGGCCGAAGCGGTCGCGCCGGAAGATGAGGCGTACCCGCTCGCGCCCCGCGATCTCCTCCAGGCGGCGGGCCATCTCGCGGCCGGGGGAGTCGACGCCGTCCGGGCCGCCCTCGCTGAAGACGCGGGGCCGGCGGTCCTTGGAGCCGTTGGTGGCGCCCACGATGTCGTCGGTGATCATGCCGCCGACCTGGTAGCCCTGCTGGCCGAGCCACTCCTTGAGACGCCTGGCACCGAGCAGCCCCTGCTCTTCGCCGGCCACGGCGGCGAAGACGAGGGTGGCACGGAAGCCCCCGGGCTTGGCGGAGAGGGCCGCCGCCGAGAGGATGGACGCCGCCACTCCCGAGCCGTCGTCATCCGCCCCGGGGGCGTCGACCTTGGGGTCCATGACGTCGGAAGCCCGGCTGTCGAGGTGCCCGGAGACGACGTAGGCCATTCCCTTGCGCGACGGGTCCGTACCGTCGAGAACGGCGTAGACGTTCTCCATCGGCACCTTGACGTTGCCGGTGCGCGGGCCGCTCGTCTCGTACTTGTCGACGATCACCTTCAGCCGGCCGCCGGACTTCGCGGCAATCTCCTCGAAACGCCTTACCACTACGTCCCGTCCGCAGCCGATCCCCCGCTTCGGGTCCGTCCAGGACGACAGGGAGCTGCGCGTGCCGCAGGCCACCAGCTCGGTGACGATGGCCTTGGCCTCGGTGGCCGCGGCGGCGGAAGCGGCGGGAACCGGCGCGGCGAGACCGGGGGAGACCGCAAGGCAGAGACCGGCGAGGGCGAGGAGAGCACGAAACGGCGGCATTGCGGGCTCCTTTCGGGAGGGAATTTCGAGTCCGGGGCCGAATCCTACTCCATCTCTTCTCCCTCTTTTCTCCACCGGTTCCCGTGTACACTTGATCGCATGGACGCCCCGCTCGCCCGGCCGCGCCATTCCTACGAGGATCTCCTCGCTTCACCCCTTGGCCGCCGCCGGCGAGAGCTGTTCGACGGCGAGCTGTTCGAGTCCCCCGTCCCCACGCTGCCTCACCAACGGACGGCCCAACGCCTGGCCCGCGCGTTCGAGGAGGCGCTTCGCGACGGCTCGCGAGTCATTTCCTCTCCCGTGGACGTGATCCTCGCCCGCGATACCGTGGCGCGGCCGGACCTCCTCCTCGTCCTCGGCGGCCACCTGGCCATCGTCGACGAAGAGGGCGCCGCCGGTCTCACGGTGCGCGGCGCTCCCGACCTGATCCTCGAAGTCCTCTCTCCCGCCACCGCCCGGCTGGACCGGGTGATCAAGATGGACGTCTACGCTCGCTACAGCGTGCCGGAATTCTGGCTGGCGGACGGCACCGCGAAGCTCATCGAGGTGTTCCGTCTGGACCGCCACGCCCAGCTCTACCGTCTGACCGAGACCTGCCAGGCCGGCGACTGGGCGCGCACTCCCCTGGTGCCGGGGCTGGCGGTGGAAGTGGGGCGGCTGTTCGGTTGATCGGCTGACGGAGGGTTACGGCGTCAGCTCCGGCTCGGCGGCGCCGTGCCATTGAGGGCCTGCGCCGCGCTCCGCGCCAGGAGCTTGTGCCCCGTCTTCTCGGCGCTTCGCCGAACGCCTTCGAGAGTGGCGCGGCCGGCGGCCGGGTTTCCGGCCGTGAGCTCCAGGGAGCCGAGCGCGAGCCGGGCTTCGAGGCTGGCGGCGACGAAACCGAGCCGGTCCGCCAGGGCGACCGCTTGCCGCAGCCGGTCGAGCGCCGCCGCCGGGGAGGCCGCGGCCCGGGCCGAGGCGCCGGCGGTCGTCACGAAGATCTGGAGATCGGGATTCTCGCTCGGCTGGGCGAGGGAGGCAGCCCGGTTGGCGGCCTCGCTCGCGGGACCGGGCCGCCCCACGGCGACGAGAGCTTCGGCCTGCACCGCCAGGGCCCGCGCCTGATCGCATGAGAGCCCCCGCTGGCCGTACCACTGCGCCACCTCGCCGGCAAGGTGCTCAGCCTCGGCCGGCTGCCCGGCGAACAGGCCGAGGCGCGCGAGGTCCAGCCGGATACCGGCGCTCAGGAGCATCGCCTTGCGCGCGTCGGCGAGCCTCAAGGCCTCCAGCAGGCGCACGCGGCCGCCCGCCAGATCGCCGGCCGCGATCTGGAGCCGCGCCTGCCGCTGCAACGCCGTAGCTCCCACCAGCACGGCCCGAAGCTGCTGGGCCAGTTTCCCCTGCTCGGCGGCGTAATGCTGTGCGCCCACCAGATCCTCCTGCCGGTACGCGAGGTCGGACAGCGCGCCCAGCATCAGGGCGGCACCGAACCTGTCGCCGAACCGGCGTTTCTCTTCCAGCGCGTGACCGAGCCGCCGTTGCGCCGCCTTGAGCTCGCCCTGCAGGGTGAGCGTCTGGCCCAGCGCGCCCAGGTAGGAGGAGGCCTCGACCGGATCCCCATAGGAGCGGGCCACCTGGAACGCCTCCTCCTGATATCGCCGGGCCTCGCGCAGCGAACCGGTGGACGTCAGCACGCGGCCGAGGCTGTTCAGCGCCCGCGCCTCCTCCACCCGGTTGCCGGACTTGCGAGCCTGGCTCAACACCTCGTCGTAGCCCTGGCGGGCTCCCGCGACCTCACCCAGCTCCCAGGCGGCCTCGGTGACCTTGAACAGGCTCCGGGTCTCGTAGAGCGGGTCGTCGAGCTGGACGAATCGCGTATGAGCTTCCACGGCCAGGGCGCGCGAGCGCTCGAGGTCTCCCACGAACCCGGCCACGAAGGCCAGCCCCACGTTCTGGAACGCGACCAGCTCGCTCGAGCCGATCTGCCGCGCGATGGCGAGAGCCTCCTGGTAATGCATCTCGGCGGCGGCGAACTCGCTGGTGTACACCTGCACTGCCGCCATCCGGTTGAGCGTGCGGGCCACCGCCGCCTGATTGCCCGCCATGGCGAACAGGCCGCGAGCCTCCCGGAAGCGGCTGAGCGAATCCGGCGGCTGGCCCATGGTGAACAGGGCATCGCCCTGGAGGAGCAGGGCCTCGCCGATGATCTGGCTCTGGGCCAGGCGCCTGCCCTTGTCGGCGGCGGACTTGGCGGCTCGCAATTCCTCGCCGGGATCGGCCAGTCGGCGGGCGATCTGTGCCTCCTGGAGGTCGATGCGTGGATCGTCGCGCAATGGGGAGGGAAGTTGCTGGCGCAGCGCCGCCACCGTGGCCAGGGCCTCGGCGCTGCGGCCGCTCACCGAGTAGCTGTTGGCCAGTTGCAGGCCGTAGTCGAGGTTGTCGGGGTAGAAGGTGAGGAGCGAGCGGTAGATCTCCGAGGCCTTGGCCCACTCCCGGCTGGCTTCGTGAAACCGCGCCTCGATCGCCAGCCGCTGCTCGTTCGGCAGCGCGGCCGCGAGGTGGACTGCCTGCCGCGCCTCCTCCAGGCTCTGGGCGTCATAGCCGAGACCCGCCCAGGCCCGCGACAGGGCCGAGTGAATCACCGCCGAGTTGGGCTCGGATTTCGCCGCCTCCTGCAGCAGGTCGCGCGCTCCCTGCGCATCGTAGACGTGCAGCTTCGCGAGCCCCTGGGTGTAGGAACGTTCCGCCTCCGGGCTTTCCGGCTGCAGCTTCTGGGCCGCCTTCACCTGCTCCGGCGAGGGGTCGGCCCAACCGAGCTCGCGGCGCATCTCCCGGCCGAGGAGCGACACGAGCTCGAAGAGATTCTCCTCGGTGCCGGCCTCGGGCAGGGAGGTCACGGTGTCGCCGCTCGGCGCCTTGAGCACCCGCAGGTCGATACGCAGCTTGCCGTCACCCCGGTCCCCCAGGGAGAGGTACGAGCCCACGACCACCAGGTCGGCCCCCAGGACGCGGTGAATCTGTGCCAGGCTCTCCTCGTTCAGATCATCGATCGAGGAGCCTCCCGGCAGCCCCAGGGATTGGCGGACGCGGGCGACGTCCTCGCCCGACACGATCCGCACCCGCGAGCCGGTCGAGAGCTCGGTGGTGAGCATCTCGGCCAGAGCGGTGCCCAGCCAGTCCTGATCGTGGTCGCCGGAGAGGTTGCGGAACCCCATCACCGCCAGCGTCGGCCGCGCGTTGACCGCGCCCCCCGTACCGGCCTCCGGGGTACCCGCGGGGGCCCGCGATGCCGTCCGCTGGACATAGACGTAGTAGAGGCCGGCGACACCCGCCGCCAGCAGCAACCCCAGGATGAGGCCGGCGATAAGGAAGCGACGCCGGCCGCGGGGAGCCAGGAACGGCCGGTCGGGAGCCGGCGGCGGGGCCGGCACGACGGTCATCGTCATTCCGAAGAGCGTCGTATCGTCGAGATGGGCCTGGGCGTCGGAAACCGGGGAGACCGGGCGCAGAGAGACGGGGGACGAGGAGAGGGGTTCCTGGACGGACGACCGCAGGGGCGACAGGACTGAGGCAGGCTCCGGGGTGGGCACCGCCGGCGGCATGAAGGCGGAGATCTGGAACTCCCCCGTCGACTCGCGGGGGATCTCGATGACGTCGGCGACGAAGCTGTACCCCCGACCCGGTACCGTCACCACGTAGTGATGATCGTTCGCCCGCTCTCCCAGCGCCTTGCGCAGCGAGGACACGTTCTGTGTCAGATTGGCCTCGGTGACGTAGGTGTCCGGCCATACGGCCTGGATGAGCTCCTCCTTGTCCACCACTCCCCCCCGCCTCTCCAGGAGGATGAGGAGGATGGAGAAGGCCTTGGGAGTGAGAGGGACCTGTTCCTGGTTTCTCAGGAGCCGGCGTCGCACCGGGTCCACCCGGAAACTGCCGAACTCGTACAGGGATCTCTCGGTTCGGGTCTCTAAAGTGCTCATGGGGGCCAAAGCTCGAAGCTTGTCCATCTCGAACGCCCCAAAAGAGACACGGCGAACCGTATAGGGTCTCCGGGAGGTCTTTAGCCCCCCGCTCGAGGCGTGTGAAATTCAAGGGATTGTATATCAGGGCGGTCAAAGGGAGGCTTTGAGGAGACTTTGATATTTTTTGAGGAAGCTTGAGCGTTTCCGTGAGGACTCTTGAGCACACCCCCCCCTACACTCCCGTCATCGCAGCACCCGAGGGGAGGGGAGAGGCGGCGGACCGGAGGGAAGACCGCCTCTCCAAATACTTTGAAGGTTTTGTTTTTTGTAGGTTTCAGGTGGGGTGGAGGAGAGGAGTTCTTTACTCTTTGAGTTCTTGTTTTAGAGGTCTGCTTTGGGGTGAGACCCGGCGGAGTTATCCGATCCGGGTCCTTTCTTTTTGAAGTCTTCGTCAAAGGCGCAAGTTTAGCGTAAGGTAAGGGGCCTGCAACCGGATGATCCGGATGCAGGCCTCTTTTGTTTTCGGCCAAGCTCCGCCGGAGCCCGCCGGCTCCGATCTTGCATTCGTTGCGGCTTCATCGAGCCGGTTTTTTCGGCGATTGCCCGCCAGGATATGGAGAGGCCATGGGACAGCAGGGGGTGCCGGAGGAGGGGATGCGGGTGGGAGTCGTGTCGGACACCCACAATCTGCTGCGCCCCGAGGTGCTCGAACGGCTGGCGGGATGCGAGCGCATCCTGCACGCCGGCGACGTCGGGGATCTCGGAATCCTGGACGAGTTGGGGCGTATCGCGCCGGTGCTGGCGGTGCGCGGCAACACCGACTACGGCGACGCGGCCCAGCTCCCCGAGTCGCTGGCGGGGGACCTCGCGGGCCTGCCTTTCCGCATGGTGCACCGCCGCGAGGATGCCGATCCGGCGTGGATGCCGGGTTTACGCCTGCTGATCTTCGGCCACTCGCACCGGCCCGAGATCGAGTGGCAGGGCGATTGCCTGCTGCTCAACCCCGGCGCCTGCGGTCCCCGCCGCTTCCTTCTCCCCTCACCCTCGCTATCCTCACCGTGGCCGGCCGGCGGATCGTGCCGGAGATCCTGGCCGTCGAATGATGCCACGGGGCCGATTCCAGTCTGGCGTTCCCCTTTTTCAAGATCCCCCAAGGAGAGAGCATGCGATATCACCTTCGCGTCACCTCGCTGGGCCTGCTCGCCGCGCTCTTCGGAGCCTCGTTGGCGGCGGCCTCCGGTTTCGGATTGTTCCAGCACGGCGCCCGCGCCATGGGCCAGGTGGGGGCCTTTACCGCCCGTGCCTCGGAGCCTTCCGCGGTGTATTACAACCCCGCGGCCATCACCAAGCTGGACGGCTTCCAGTTGGAGGCCGGACTGGACTTCAGCAACCCCACAGATCAGTACCATAGCGCCTCGGGCAACTTCGAGGCGCATCACGTCATCCAGTTTCCGCCCCACTTCTACGCCACCTGGAAGCCCAAGGGGAACCCGTTCGCCCTCGGCATCGGCATCGACTCGCCCGCCTACCTCACGGAGGACTGGGAAGAGGCCCTGTTCCCGGGCCGCTTTCTCACCCGCCGCTTCGAGTTACGGCTCTTCGAGGTCCATCCGGTGCTGGCCTACGACCTGGGAGAGGGGTGGAGCGTGGGCGGTGGCGTGCGCTATCTGCGCGGCAACCTCGACCAGGAGAGAAACGCCCTGATCGCCGTGACTTCCCCGCCCACGGTCGCCGTCGAGGTCGAGCGCAACGCCGGTGCGAACGTCGACGCCTACGCCTGGGACCTTTCCGTCCACTATGCCGCGCCGCACTGGGGCTGGGGCGCCGTCTACCGTAGCGAGGCGGACCTCAAGGGCAACGGCTCGGTGAGCTACCGGCCGCGGGACGTTCCCAACATCCCGGGCATCGACGCTCTGCTGAATGCCCGCTTCGGTTCGGGCAGCATCAGCGAGTCCTTCAAGATCCCGCAGGAGCTGCGGGGGGGCATCTGGTACGCCCCCTATCCCGAGCTGCGCTTCGAATTCGACGCCTCCTACCAGACCTGGTCGGACCTTGGCACGACGGACATCACCTTCAATCCCAACGCGTTCGGCGACGGCCCGACGGTCCATACGGCGCGCGAGTGGAAGGACACGACGGCTCTGCGGCTGGGGATCGAGGGCGACCTCACGGACAACTTCTCGCTCTATGGCGGCATCGCCTCCGAGCCCTCGGCCGTGCCCGGGGGCACGCTGGAGCCCGGCTTCCCCCGCGGCGACGCCACGGTCTACGGAGCCGGCTTCACCTACAACTTCCCCCAGATCTCCTTCGACATGGCTTACTCCTACTTCTCCTACAGCAACCGCGGGGTGAACAACCAGGAGGTGCAGAACCCCGGCCGCACCGGCACCTACACCGCTCGCGAGCAGCGCTGGGCCGGCACGGTGAGGTGGCGGTTCTAGGGGGGCGTGTCTCGAAAGTGCTGATTCCCGCCTGACCGCCCGGGGCTGAAGACCCGGGCTACCCGCGGTAGTCCCTACGGGACCCAGGAGAACCAAACCGCGGTCCCGGAGGGGACCACCGTCGGTAGCCCAGGATTTCAATCCCGGGCGCCAGCCGAGTCGCTGACGCCATCTTTCGAGACACCGCTGAGCAAGAGAGGCGAGGTTTTGAGACCTCGCCTCTCGCTTCCTTGCGCCTCAGTTAGTAGCGTTCGAGCCCGCCAGGTAGTTCTGCTGCACCTCCGGGCCGGTGAGTGCCCGGCCGTAGACCGACAGCAGGAAGTAGCTCCCCTGCCAGTTGTCCGCGAGCGTCAGCTTCTGGTCCGTCCCCCAGGTGGAGAGATTGCCGGTGGTCGTCTGCGTCGAGACCTGCACGCCGTTGATGTAGAAGACTGCCTGTCCTGAGCTCGATTGTGTGTAGACCACGTGCGTGAGCGCCTGGGTGAGGCTCCCCGCCGGGCTTTGCACGGAGGGTGTGCCCGTCGAGGTCTTGAGCTGCGTCTCGTACCGGTTGGCCGACTGCCCGAAGACCAGGTTCCGCTGCGAGGCATTCTTCATGATCGTCGCGATGCGTGCCGGGCCCGTGAGGGTCAGGCTGGTCGGCGTGACCCAGGCTTCCACGGTGAAGGCGTTGCTTGTCTGCGCCGCGCTGATGATCTTCGAGGCGAGGCTGGAGCTTGAGATCGCCGTCGCCGTGTTCACCTTCAGACCGCCCGAGATCCAGCTCACCGAGGAGGGAGAGCTGATCGTCAGGTTGAGCGGCATGCCCACGCCCGAGGAGTCGTTCACCGTCGAGCCGCTCCCCTCGTTGAAGTTGTACCGCGCCTGAATGCCGGTCGAGATGCGCGCCGGAGCGGTGATCGTCACGTTGACAGTGGCCTTCGCGGTGCCGCCCGCTCCGTCGGACACCGTATAAGTGAAGGTGTCGGTACCGACGTAGAGAGCGGCCGTGTAGGTCACCGTCTGGCCGGCATTGATCACGACCGAGCCGTGCGCGCCCTGAGTGACCGTGGCCACCGAGAGGCTTGGCCCATCGATATCCGCGTCGTTGGTGAGCACCGAGACCGTCACCGCCGATCCCGCCACCACCGTGGCCGCATCGTTCACCGCCACCGGTGGATCGTTGACCGGCGTCACGTTGATCGCCACCGCCGCCGTAGCCGTCCCACCATGGCCATCGGACACCGTGTAGGTGAACGAGTCCGAACCATTGTAGTTCGCGGCCGGCGTGTACTTCACCGTTTTGTCCGGATTGATCACGACCACGCCGTGAGTGCCTTGCGTGACCGAAGCCACCGACAAGGGGTCGCCATCCGCATCGGTATCGTTCCCGAGCACCGTCACGTTGACCGTGCCATCCTCAGCTACCGTCGCGGCGTCGGCGTTGGCGACCGGAGCGTCGTTGACCGCAGTGATCGTCACAGTCACCGTACCCGTCGCCGTCCCGCCGTTGCCGTCGGACACCATGTAGGTGAAGGAATCCGAACCGTTGTAATTCGCAGCCGGCGTGTACTTCACCGACTTGTCTGGATTGATCACGACCGCGCCGTGAGCACCCTGCGTGACCGAAGCCACGGAGAGAGTGTCGCCGTCTGGGTCAGTATCGTTCCCAAGCACCGCCACGTTGACCGTGCCATCCTCAGCTACCGTCGCGGCGTCGGCGTTGGCGACCGGAGCGTCGTTAACGGCGGTGACCGTGATCGTCACCGTACCGGTCGCGGTCCCGCCGTTGCCGTCGGACACCGTGTAAGTGAAGGCGTCCGAACCGTTGTAGTTCGCGGACGGCGTGTACTTCACCGTCTTGTCCGGATTGATCGCGACCGCACCGTGAGTGCCCTGCGTGACCGAAGCCACCGAGAGGGTATCGCCGTCCGCATCGGTGTCGTTCCCAAGCACCGTCACGTTGACTGTACCGTCCTCAGCAACTGTGGCCGAGTCAGCGTTGGCGACCGGAGCGTCATTGACGGCAGTGACCGTGATCGTCACAGTACCCGTCGCCGTCCCCCCGTTGCCGTCTGAGACCGTGTAGGTGAAGGCGTCCGAACCGTTGTAGTTCGCGGACGGCGTGTACTTCACCGTCTTGTCCGGATTGATCACGACTGTGCCGTGAGCACCTTGCGTCACAGCGGTCACTGACAGAATATCGCCGTCTGGATCTGTATCGTTCCCGAGGACCGTCACGTTGACCGTGTCGTCTTCCGCCACCGTCGCGGCGTCGGCATTGGCGAACGGCACGTCATTGACCGGAGTAATCGTGATCGTCACCGTCCCGGTCGCCGCCCCACCGTTGCCATCAGACACCGTGTACGTGAAGGAGTCCGAACCGTTGTAGTTCGCAGCCGGCATGTACTTCACCGTCTTGTCGGGATTGATCACGACCGCGCCGTGAGCACCCTGCGTGACCGAAGCTACGGAGAGAGTATCGCCGTCAGGGTCGGTATCGTTCCCGAGGACCGTCACGTTGACCGTGCCATCCTCCGCCACCGTCGCAGAGTCGGTGTTCGCCACCGGTGCATCATTGACGGCGGTGACCGTGATCGTCACCGTACCCGTCGCGGTCCCGCCGTTGCCGTCGGAGACCGTGTAGGTGAAGGAATCCGAGCCGTTGTAGTTCGCGACCGGCGTGTACTTCACGGTCTTGTCCGGATTGATCACGACCGCACCATGAGTGCCCTGCGTGACTGCGGCCACCGTCAGGGTATCTCCCTCCGCGTCCGTGTCGTTCCCGAGGACCGCCACGTTGACCGTGTCATCTTCCGCAACCGTCGCGGCGTCGCCGTTAGCGACCGGCGCGTCGTTGACGGCGGTGACCGTGATCGTCACCGTACCAGTCGCCGTTCCACCGTTGCCATCAGACACCATGTAGGTGAACGAATCCGAACCGTTGTAGTTCGCTGCCGGCGTGTATTTCACCGTCTTGTCCGGATTGATCACGACCGCGCCGTGAGCTCCTTGAGTGACCGAAGCCACGGAAAGAGTATCGCCGTCCGGATCGGTATCGTTCCCGAGGACCGTCACGTCCACCGCTCCATCCTCAGCCACCGTGGCAGAGTCGGCGTTGGCCACCGGCGCATCGTTGACTCCGGTAACCGTGATCGTCACCGCACCCGAAGCCGTACCCCCATTGCCGTCGGACACCGTGTAGGTGAACGAGTCCGAACCGCTGTAGTTCGCGACCGGCGTGTATTTCACTGTCTTATCGGGATTGGTCACGACCGAACCGTGGGCTCCCTGAGTGACCGCGGTCACCGATAGGGTGTCGCCGTCCACGTCCGTATCGTTTCCAAGAACTGAGACGTTGACTGTGCCATCCTCCGCCACCGACGCCGAGTCGGCATTGGCGACCGGAGAGTCGTTGACGGGCCGGATGATGATCGACACAGTGGCGGTGGCGGTGAAATGACCCTCTCCCACCACGTAGGTAAAGGAGTCGGTGCCGTTGAAGTTCGGCGCCGGCACGTATCTCACCGTCTTGTCCGGATTGATCGTAGCCGTGCCGTGCGAGGGCTGGGTGATCGATTCCACCGATAGGGTATCGCTGTCTGGATCGCTGTCGTTCGCGAGGACCTCGAGGTCGATCATACCGTCCTCGTTCATCGCGGCCACATCGTCGCCCGCCACTGGCGGCCGGTTCGCGGGCGTGATCGTCAGGGCGACGTAGGCCATCGCCTGGCTCCCCTGTGGATCGACCACCAGATACGTGAAGTAATCGGGACCGTTGTAGCCAACGGTTGACGTATACGTCGCCACTCCCTGGGAGTCGAAAGTCACCGAGCCGTGCTGCGGCTGGGTGTACTCGGCGACCGAAAGCGACCCACCGCCGTCGTTGGCGAGCACGTCGATCGTCACCTGCGCGCCTTCGGCCACCTCAGCCGAATCGTCCTGGACCTGCGGCGCCAAGAAGGCGGTCATGGTGGCCTGGGCCGCCGGGCTGGGACCATACGGAGAGGTGGTCTGGACCTGCAGCACCTGGCCGGCCGCCGCGCTGAGAACACTGTCGTAAGAGCTCCCAGATTGTTCGGTGCTGGAGATGGAGCCCAGGAAGACGCCGGTGTCGGGGCCCGTCTCCGTCACCCACAAGGTCTCGGTATCATTCCCGAGCGATTGCAGGGTCACCGTGAAGCTGTCGATCTGCGACGGGTTGTTGGAGATCGAGTCGAGCACGCGGACGTTGATCCGCGAGCGCAACGGGTAGGAGCTCGTCACCTGCCCGCGCAGATCGAGGAAAGCCGGCTTTTGCAGCACGTCGTGGGCCGTGACGCTATAGGCGCCATAGGTCGCCGTGACCTCATCCGGCTGGTATCCCGGCGAGAGACGGGTTTCCAGGGTGCCGTTGCCAGACGCCGGAGTGGCGTTGAAAAGCAGGCGGATCGATCCCTCGAAGACGCCCGTGTCCGGCCCCGTCTCGGACAACGTGAGGTTTTCCTGATCGTTCCCATAACGGCTATGGAGCACGGCCACGATCGAATCGGCGGCGGCCGGGTTGAGGTTGTCCTGACGGCTGGACACCCGCACGCGGGCGGTGCCGTTCTCCAGAAGCTCCACGGTCGTCACGCCCGCCTCGTCGATGAACTCCACCGCAGCGGCGTCGATGCCGGCGTAGACGGGCGCGGGGAACCAGGCGCCATGGCGGTCGGCGGCGATCTCTCCGCCGGCCGGGGCTTGCAGACGGCCGTCTCCAACGGCCACGGCACCGAGGTCCAGCGGGATCGAGCCTTCATAGATTCCGGTGGCGACTCCGGTCTCCGTCACTTGCAGGAATTCCTCGTCGCCCGAGGAGGAGCCCAAGTGCACATAGAGAGTGTTGATGAAATTGGGGTCGTTGTAGTTGTGATCCTCCAGCCGCACGTAGGCGCGGGAGCCCTGTAGATAGGAATTCACAACCGTGCCCGCGGCGTCGAGGAACCAGACGCGATAACCGAGCGTCGTGGCAATCGCCGTGGAGGTGCTGGCCGAGCCGGTGTAGCTCGCGTGGATCGTCTCGTACTGGAACGGCGGGCCGAAGCTCTCGCCGGTTTCGAGCCTGCTGTTGCCCGGAAGAGCGGAATTCGAGAGGCCGAGCTCGATCGATCCCAGGAAGATCCCCGATCCCGCGCTCGTCTCCTGGAGCGTCACGGTCTCCTGATCCCCCGAGAGCTCGGTCGTGACCAGCACGTTGTGCGGACCGGCCGACTGATGGTCCTCCACCCGCAGGTAGGCCCGCGTGCCCTCCAGATAGACGCTCGCCGGCTGGCCCTGGGCATCCACGAAGAGCACCTGGCCGCCGGTGAACGCCGCCTGCGCCGTGGCGATCAGGGGCGAGTAGGGATTCCAGTGCTCCACCGTGAGGATCCGGCCCGGGGCCGCGGGGATCACGGTCTGGCTAGAGCTGTTCGGCGAGCTTGGAAGCCGCCCCTCGAACACTCCTGTATCCACTCCCGTCTCTGACAGATTCAGGTAGCGAAAGGTCGTTCCAGTACTGTTCGGACCCGCGTCGTACGTAGCGCCGATCCCCACGTTGTAGATCGTGTCGAACGACCCTGGATTGTTCGAGGCCGGCTCGGTCAGCCGCACGCCGACGTTGGCGCCGACCGGGAAGGTCGATGTCTCCCGACCGAAGTCGTCGATGAAGACGACCCGCGAGCCGATTACCTGCGCGGTGGCCGAGTGAGCACCGTAGGTCGCCGTGACCTCTTCCGGTTTCCGCGGCGGGACGTCGCCGCTGTCCTGCGTTTCGAGCACCCCGTTGCCGGGAATGGCGTTGTTCTGCGTGTATACCAGCGGAATCGAGCCTTCGAAGACCCCGGTGTCCGGGCCGGTCTCCGTCAGTGTCAAAGTCTCGGCGTCGAGTTTGTAGCGGCTGCTCACCTGAACGGTCACCGCCTCCACGGCCGTGGAGTTGTGGTTGTCCGCCGGGGAGACCACCCGCACCCGCGCGGTGCTGAACTGCAGGACCTCGTCCGCCGGGCGGCCGGCGTCGTCGATGATCTGGATGCTGGCAGAGTCGATCCAGGCATACGCCGGCATGGGCGGGGTGTTGCCGTTACGGTCGGCGCCGATCCAGTTTCCGGGCACGGCTTGCAGCCGTCCGTCCCCGCTGCTCACGGCTCCGGAGCTGTCCAGCGCGATCGAGCCCTCGAAGA
>Ga0134121_10000252_pt1 | contig 63931 bp, 52 predicted proteins | sample KB301_FD_96463 | JGI IMG/M metagenome (GOLD analysis project Ga0134121, IMG submission 96463) | Terrestrial soil microbial communities without Nitrogen fertilizer from Kellogg Biological Station, Michigan, USA - KB3-0-1 | ecosystem: Environmental > Terrestrial > Soil > Unclassified ...
AGGCGCCCCGTTTCTTCGACATCCCGACACCGAGGGCCAGGCCGACGGCGACGCCGATGGGAATCCACAAACCGAAGTTCTTCGTGGCGGCGCCCAGGGCGGCGCCGACGGCCACGCCGATCGCCATCCAGGTCCCGACCAGGGGAGACGCGGGCTTCCGGTCCGCTTCGGGCGGCGTGGTCATTTCTTCTCCGCGAGGGAGGCGTCGATCGCGGCGAGCAGCTCTTCGGGAGTGGCGCGCTCGGCGATGGACGGCGTGAGGTTCATCCAGCGGACGGTGCCGGTCGCGTCCAGGTAGAACTCCGCGGGACGGGCGATGTCGGAGCCGCCGGGACCGGCGCGCGGGTGCAGCAGGTCATAGCTGCGGGTGACCTCGCGCTTCGTGTCGCCGAGAAAGGTGAAGGTGTAGCCCGCCTTCTTCCGGAGATCGGCCGAGGCCTCGGGCGGGTCCACGCTGATGGCGACGAGGCGGACGCCGCGCGCGTCGAACTCGGGGAGATGGGCTTGCAGGCTCCGTAACTCGGAGTTGCAGAATGGTCACCAGTAGCCGCGATAGAAGACCAGCATCGCGCCGTTCGAGGCGGAAGGAGCCGCGAGCAGCTGCGCCAGCGAGACCGGGCGGCCGTCCTGATCGGGCAGCGTGAAGTCGGGAGCGAGCTGGCCGACGCGCGGCGCTCCGAGCGAATCGGGAACCTGGCGCGCCGCGTAGAAGAGGCCCCAGCAGAAGAAGCCGGTCACCGCGAGGCCGGCGAAAAGCGCGATCGGGGCGACCACCTTGCCGCGGTAGTCCCGTGGCGCGCGCCATGCGCGCAGCAGGCCGTGGACGAGCAGCCCCACTGCGGCGGCGAAGAGCAGGAAGGACGGCCATGGCATGGCCCGCGTGGCCGGGTTGCGGATGAAGACCGTGGCATAGAGGACCGGCGCCGCGAGGACGATGGCCAGTCCCAGCCAGATCGAGTAGGGCCAGCGGCGTTTCATCGAGGAGCCGGCGACAGGCCGGCGCCGTCGAAGGTTACATCACCTGACTTCCGGCGGAACGCCTCGTCCCGAAATGTCCCGAGGCGGCAACCCGAACATCTCCGGGGCCCGATCTGCGATCACGCGCATGGTTCGCGCGGCGATTCCGGTCCACGATGGGACGACCTTTACGGAGGAGCGGCGAACATGCGCATCGGAGAGATCATGAGCAGGCCGGTGGTCGTGACGCGTCCGGACGACAGCCTGGAAGAGGCCGCGCGGCTGATGTGGGAGTGCGACTGCGGCTTCGTGCCGGTGGTGGACCAGGAGAACCACGTCGCCGGAACCGTCACCGATCGGGACATCTGCATGGCGGCGTACACGAAGGGCAGGGCGCTGCGCGACCTGCGCGTTTCGGACGCCATGGCGCGCGAGGTGCACTCGGTGCGCGAGGACGACGACGTCAGGCAGGCGGAGCGCCTGATGGCGGACAAGCAGGTGCGCCGCCTGCCGGTCGTCGACCGCGAGGGGCGTCCAATCGGCGTCGTGACCCTGGGAGACGCGGCCCGCTTCGCCGCCCGTCAGCAGACGGGACGCGCCGGCGGGCAGGAAGTGGCCAGCAGCCTCGCCGAGATCTCGAAGCCACGCCAGCCGCAGATGCAGACGTCCGGCCAGCGCGGCGAAAACGGCCGGCAGGGCGAGAATCGTCAGACGTAGCCGAGCCGCGCTCCGGAGGCCGGAGCGTCCCTCAGCGATAGCCGACGCGCTCGTCGAGCGGAACGGTGCTGCGCGCGAAAACCCCGGATCCGTGTGCCAGCAGGCGGTTCTCGGCGTCGAACAGCTCGGACTCCGCGAGGGTGAGACGCCCCCCGCCGTGACGCACGCGGCCGCGCGCGTGCAGATCGCCGGCGGCCACCGGACGGGCGAACTGCACGGTGAACGAGACCGTGAGGACGAACACCTCGCGCACCCGCGAGTTCGCGGCGAAGAACGCGGCGTCATCGAGCATCCGGAAGTAAACCGAGCCGTGCATGGCATGGGCCGCGTGCAGGAACTCCGGGCGCACCGTCAGCCGGACCTCCGCCTCGCCGTCGCGGACCTCGAGGCGCGTGCCGAACCACTGCGTGATGTGCGCCGACGCGTAGAGCCGCTCCAGCCGGCGGTGGTGCTCCGCCTCGGGAAGGCTCTGGCCGGACGCCGTGGCGCTCATCGCAGGCCGCGCAGTGCGGCGGCGACGTCTTCGAGGATGTCCTCGGGGGCCTCGCAGCCGACGCTGAAGCGGATGTATCCCTCGCTCACCGCGTCGCCGCCCCAGCGGGCCCGGCGCTCGGCCGTCGAGTGGACGCCGCCGAACGAGGTCGCTTCGCGGACGATCGTCAGCGCCCCGAGGAACGCTTCGGCGCGCGCGCGCGTGTCGAGGTCGAAGCTGACCACGCTTCCGAAGGCGCGCATCTGGCGCGCCGCGATGTCGTGGCCGGGATGGTCCGGGAGCCCGGGGTATTGCACCGACTTCACCGTGGCCTGGCCGGCCGGGCCTCCCGTCCGGCCGTGCAGCAGCTCGGCGAGCCGGTGGGCGGTCGTGCACTGCCGGTCGAGACGCAACGGCAGCGTCGCGAGCGACCGGTGCGCCAGCCAGACCTCCATCGGGCCCGGGATGGCGCCGTGCTGCGTGCGCCAGGTGCGCAGCGCCGTGGCGCGCTCCGGGTCGGAGACGGCGACGTGGCCGAGCACCACGTCGTGGTGTCCCGTGAGCGCCTTCGTGTCGGAGGCGATGGAGTAGTCGGCGCCGAGCGCCAGCGGCTGCTGCAGGTACGGCGTCGCCGTCGTGTTGTCCACCGCGATGAGTGCTCCGGCGCGGCGCGCGGCCTCGACGAGGGCGCGCACGTCGCAGACCTCGAGCGACGGGTTCGACGGCGTCTCGAGCCACAGGAGCCGCGCCCCTTCGAGCAGCGCCGCCTGGGCTCCGCCGCGCGTCGGCGCGGTCCGCACGTGGATGCCGTTCGGCGTCAGCCAGTTCGCCGCGAGGGTGCGCACCGTGTAATAGCAGTCGGAGGGCAGCACCACCGTGTCGCCCGGCTTGAGCGCCGTGCCGAGCACCGCGACGCACGCCGCCATCCCCGAGGCGAAGGCGACGGTGTGAGCCGTCGCGTCGCCGCCTTCGAGCGTGGCGAGGGCTTCCTCCCACACGGTCCAGGTCGGATTGTGGAAGCGGCCGTAGGTGAGAGGGTGCGACGCCGGATCGCCCGGTGACAGGTAGGTCGCCGCGAACTGCGGGCCTTCATTGAAGAGGCCGCGTCCGCCGGCCGCGCCGGCGTCCGCCGCCGGGTCACCCGCCGCGGAGCCGTCGACGGCGGTGCGGTAGCCCGCGTGGACGATGCGCGTGTCGAGCCGCGGTGGTGTCCGGGACGGGGGCACTTCTTTCGGCGCCATGTCTCTCGGCAGAGTCTAGCGTGGAAAACATCCGGCTCGACGGCGTGCCAAATGGGCCGAGGGCGATTCTCGAGATCGGCGCTTTTGGGCCGTTCGGCCGCAATTCACGCCGATCGGCGTGGCATGGATGCTGCAAAACCTCCTGAGCGTATCCGAAAGAATTCGGGCGTATCCGGAGGGAGACTTCGATGATGAGACGTGCGACGGTTGTGGCCGCCGCGCTGGCGGTGGTTCTGTTCTCGGGAGCACTGTCGAAGCCGGCGAGCGCCGACGTTTCGTTCAGCTTCTTCTATTCGAACCTGAGCCCGTACGGCACCTGGGCGGTGTCGGCGAACTACGGCCAGGTCTGGCGCCCGTATGAATACGCAGCGGGATGGAACCCCTACTACGACGGTCACTGGGCCTACACCGACTACGGCTGGGCCTGGGTGTCCGACTATGCATGGGGCGCCGTTCCTTATCATTACGGCACGTGGGCGCTCGACCCGGCGCTTGGCTGGATCTGGGTTCCGGGCTACGTCTGGGCGCCCTCGTGGGTCGTCTTTTCGTCGGGCCCGGATTACATCGGCTGGGCGCCGGTGCCTCCGCGGTACGTGGTCGGGGCGTCGGTGTCGTTCGCCAGCTTCGGGCCCGACCGGTGCGTCTTCGTTCCGGCGCGCTCATTCCTGGCGCCGCGCGTCCGTGGGTACGCCGTGCCGCGCGCCAACGTGAACGTCGCCATCTCGCGCACCCACATCGTCAACAACATCACCGTGCAGAACCACATCGTCGTCAACCACGGCCCGGACCCGCGCGGCATCGAGCGGGCGACCGGACGCTCCATCCGCACCGAGCCGATCGCGCGCGTCAAGCACGTGGCGCCGAACGGTCGATTCGACGCTCAGGAAGTGCGGGCGGACCGGTACGCGGGCGGCGGCGCGCCGCGCGTCACCGCGCCGGAGCCGATGCGGCGTTCCGGAGCACCGCAGCCGGTGCATCACCCGGCGCCGGCGGCCCGGCCCGAGCCCTCGCGGCACCAGGCGCAGGCGAGCCAGCCGATGCAGGCCAATCCGCCGGCCGAGTCGCACCAGCAGCAGGCCCGCGCTCAGCAGGGACACGCGCAGCCGCATGGGCAACAGATGTACGGACCGCCGGCCCACGCGCAACAGCCCGCGCACCCGCAACAGGGGCACGCGGCCGCGACGCCTCGGCATTCAGGCCAGTCTCAGCACCAGGACAAGCCGCAGAAGCAGCAGGGCGGCAAGCACGGCGGGCACTAAGCGCGTCGGCTGAAAATCGCGGCACGGAGAGCACCGCCGCCTCGGTTCAACGGGGCGGCGGTGTTTTTTATTTCAGGTGATCGGTTTTCGTGCTACTGAATCGCGGCCACCTCGATCGTCCCGGCCGATTTCCGCAGGGTGACACGCAGGACGGCGTCGCGGTCCTTTTCGATTGAAAGCGTGGACGGCACGCGCACGGCGTGCAGGTGCGAAGTGGTGCCGTAGGTGTAGCCCAGACGGGCGAAGTTGGGCGTTCCCTTGCAGCCGATGAGGAGCGAGCCGCCGCTCTGAGGATGGTGCAGGCTCTCCTGGAAGGTCACCGTCCAGGCGCCGCTGCAGCCCGCGGGCCACGATCGCGGGCGGTGTTCGACCGTGCGCTCTTCATCGCCGCTCGCCTGGAGGGATACAGCGCCATCGACCACGTCCTGCGCCAGGCGCGTGGCCGCGTCGGTCGTCAGGCTGCAGGCGGTGACGGACAGGCCGGCGCACAGGAGCAGCGCGAGTCTCATCCTGCCGCGCGGGCGGGCATCAGTCTCTGGACGAGCCGCGAGAGTGTCACGCCGATCAGGCTGGCCAGGAAGCCGATGCCGCCCATGATGACCACCTCGAACGGCCAGAGGTTGTGCGAGGTCGGATCGCTCCAGGTCTCGACCGCGACCCGCGCGACGACGGCCAGCGCATACCCCACCGGCACGGTCATCAAGGCGGCCGGGAAGGTCGGCCGGACGACAAAGGCGGCGACGAAGGCGATCCCTCCACCCAGCAGGAAGAGGAGCGATGGGCTGGGATTCCCGGGCAGGCTGACCTGACGGTAGGGGATGGGCCAGAGCATCAGCCCGCAGCCGAGGAACGCGGCGAACACCACGACCGAGCGGCGCAGGATTTCAGGACCGCGCGGCGGGCGGTCTGATTGGTGCGCTCCTCCAGGGGGAAGCGGCGGCGGACTCGTCCGGGGCAGCGGGCTCACGTCCCGTAAGTTAGTGACCCGGTGACTCCTGCGCCAGGTCCAGGAGGCGCAGCGTCTTTTCGTCGGGCTCGCCACCGAAGTACCGGTCGAGCAGGCGGTGAAAGACGGAGCCCGGCGGCGACACCCGCGCGAACAACGTGGCGCACGACCGCAGCTTCAGGTCGTCGGGGGAGCCGAAGATCTCGAAGGCGGAGCGTCCTGCCACGCCGCAGGCCGCCTCGGCGACGTCCAGCAGCCGTGCTCCGAGCACCGGGTGCGCGAGGTAGGCCTTCGCCTCCGCGAGGTGCCGGATGGCGTACCGTTGCGAGGTGGCGCTCATCCCCAGCCCGGCAAGCTGCGGGAAGACGAACCACATCCAGTGCGACTGCTTGCGGCCGCGGCGGATTTCGGCCAGCGCCCGGGCGTGAACACCTTCCTGGGCCTCCAGGAAGCGATTCAAGTCGTGCGAACGCCCCGCGCCGGTCACGTGGCCGCGGCGATTTCAGCTCTTCCCGAAACGCCGGGCGGCGTCGGCCATGGCTCTGGCCTTGACGGCCTCGCGGTCGCGCGGGGGAGCGACGGTGACGAGCGAGCGCACGAGGGTCCGCGCCGCCTCGGTCACCTGTTCGATGGCGAGGTCGAACGCCGCTTCGTTGGCTTTCGATGGCTTGTTGAAGCCGCTCAGCTTCCGGACGAACTGCAACGCCGAAGCGCGGATCTCTTCATCCGTTGCGGGCGGCTCGAAATTGAACAGGGTCTTGATGTTCCTGCACACGGGGACCTCCGACGTTCCGGGGAATCACCCGTGCATTGTGCCAGAAGCCCGGGCGCTCAGTGGACCTCGAGGGTCGAGTCGTCGTGCAGGTCGAGGCGCGGCATCGTCGTGGCGGCCTTCCCGGGCGTCATGGAGCGCGCGATGGCGGACCCCTGGGTGCGCTTCATGAAGGACTGGATTCCATCGTTGAGAGCGATCGCGGCAAAGACCATCGCCACCATGATGAAGACCGCGCGATTCGTCCGCCTGCGCTCGAATGGGTCGTTGTACTCGAGGTCGTAGTTCATCTGGCTCTGGATCATCTGCTGTCTCCCTTTTCCCGAGCCGGCTGTATTACACGCTGCATGCCAGCGTTCCTCAGGGCTCCGAGGGGCGATTTACTGTGCCGGCAAGTGTCTGAGATAAGGGCACTTGGGCCCGGCTTTGTGCCATGGTCCGCGCCGGCCGGAGTGGGGCAAGAATGCGCAGGGGTGTGCGCCGGTGCACATCCATCGACAGGTGCGCGAAACTCTTCAGCCCTTCACGGGCGGCGTGGACGTCACGAGCTCGATGCCGCCTTCGTTGGCGGTGCCCTCGAGACGCAGCTCCGGCAGGCGGGCCAGCGGACGGAAGGCCTCGATGGTGATCTCCACCAGGATTCCCGAACCCTGCAGCGGCTCGATCCCGTACAGACCCAGGCGCAGCACGCCGTCGAAGTCGCCGGTCGTAAGCGACAGGGCCGAGCCGATGCCCGCCTGCTGGACGGAGATGATCCCGAGGCGCTTGGACGGATAGGCCAGACGCAGGTCGATCCCCTCGGCGCCGTCGGCGTTGTCGATGCGCACGAGGAGGCGACGGCGCTCGCCGCGCGCCAGCCTGCCGCCGGCGGCTTCGAGCGTCAGGACCGCGGGGCCGGAGCCCGGGGCGCGCGTGGGATGCGGCCGGACCGCGCCACCGCGCCGCGCCGCCGTGTCCCGATCGAGCCGCGCCGCGGCCTGCTCCCCGGTCTCGGTCCAGCCCCGGTCGAGATCCTGCGGGCCGGGGGCCAGCGGCGCGGCGGCCTGCCAGTTGCCGGAGACGTCGCCGTAGAGGACCGCGTAGAAGTCGTCTGTCTGGGGCCCGAGCCACGGGTCGTGGGTGAAGAGCGGCGCGCCGCAGTTGTGGCTCGCCTCGTTGAAGTACGTGTCGCAGCGCAGGAAGCGCCAGTCGGATCCCGAGGCCAGGGCGACGTCGAAGTGATCGCTGAGCCCGACGGCGAACTGGGCGATGCGGGCCGCGTCGAACGAGGTCACCTGGCCGTTGCCGCTCACGTCGGCGGCGAGCTTCTGGTTGGTGGAGAGCGCGATCGTCTGCACGGCGTAACGTGACGCCAGCGACGCGTCGAACGAGCTGACGGCGCCGTTCTCGGACGCGGCGCGCGGGGAGCCGAGCCACGGGAGCGGCGCGACGTGGCTGCTGCCGGCCCAGTTGCCCGCGGCGTACACGCCTCCGCCGGCGGTCAGGCCGTCGGGGATGCCGTCGGCGTTGGCGTCGATGCCGACTCCCGGGACGCCCTTCGAGCTGGGCTCCACGCTGGTGGCGTCACGGTAGTAGCGCACCGTTCCCGACAGGGCGCAGACCGGAGAGTGCTGGCAGCCGGCCGGGCCGCAGAAATCCAGAGTGCAGACGCTCGCATCCTCGCAGGCGCAGCCGGACTGGCAGCAGGAGCCGACGGTCGTGCCGCGGCAGACGCGGCCGGAGCAGACGTCGCCGCCGGTGCAGGGATTGCCGTCGTCGCAGGCCGCCGTATTGGGAGTGGTCACGCAGTGGCCGCTGACGCAGGCGTCATCGGTGCACGGGTTGGCGTCGGCGCAGTCGGCGTCCACCGCGCAGGCGAAGGTCAGCGGAGCGCGCAGCGCCGCGAAGTTCTGGCTCGCCGCCCCGCCGCTCCAGACGTTCGGCGCGCCGAAGGTGCTCGAGGAGCCGTCGCGGAACTCCGACGCGGCGGTGGTGCCGGGGCCCGGATCGGCCTCGAGCTTCAGCACCTCGTCGTTGCCCACGCCGCTCGCCGGGTTGATTCCCTCGCCGGCGGGGCCGAAGACCACGACGCCGTCGCGGTCGAGCAGGGTGATCTGCGTGTTGTCGTTCGAGACCGAGAACGGCAGCGCGCTGATGTACTGGCCGTCCCCCGAGGCGCCCGAGCGCAGGTTGATCCAGAAATCGCCGGCCGACGGGTTGAACGACAGGTCGCTCGCGAGGTCGGCGGCGACGGTGAGGATCGTCCCCGAGCGCAGGTCCGACAGCGCCGCATTGTTGGTCAAGGTCAGGGTCTGCTGCGAATCACCGGCGATCCCGGCCTTGTCGCGGACCACGACGCGGAAGCCGCGCAGGTCGAGGTGGTCCTGGATGACGACCAGCTCGAACCAGTCGCCGCCATTGCCGGGAATGCGGCCCCAGTACGGATCGCTGGCGCCTCCCGACAGCAGGCGCGTCGGCAGCACGCCGTTGTACTCGTTGAGGATGATGGACGCGGCGTTCGCGAGGTTCGCCGTGGCTGCCGTCGGATGGATGAAGGTGCTGAACGTCGAGGCACCGTCGGGCTGGCGGCCGTACGAAACATTGGCCGGGAGAGCCGGCCGCGCCAGCGAGTTCACGAGAACGCCCGCGGAGTCGAAGAGAGAGATGGTCCCCGCAGTGGCCGACAGCGTGAAATTGGCGTGCAGCGGTCCTTCGGACGGCTCGGCGTCGGCCCAGACGAGCAACCGCTCGTGCCCGCACAGGTCGGTGCCGGCGGGGAGCTGCCACTTGTTCGGGATCCCCGCGTCGTCGGTCAGGAACATTCCGCCGAGCGCGGCCACCGCGACGGACGGGTTGTAGATCTCGATCCACGGATCGTGGTCGCCGTGCTCGTCGGCGATGGTCGAGAGATTGACCGGCAGCACTTCGTTGACGACGGCGATCGGCACCGGGTCGAAGCTCGCGTCGTTGAGCGCGCTCCAGACGCCCGAGGCCAGCGAGCGCGTGCGCACGTGCGTCGGCTGCGTCAGCACCAGCGGCCCGCTGTAAACGATGGCCGCGGGGGAGACCGCGCCGCCCGGCAGTCGCGGGTCGCTGCCGTCGAGCGTGTAGTGGATGACTCCCGTCGCGGCGGTGATCGCCAGGTTGGTCCCGATCGGGACCGGGCCGCCCGGCCGGCTGAACGCCGGCGGCGCCGGGAACTGCGCGTCGAACCAGGCGAGCCGGTCCACCAGCCACTGCCGCGTCCATGCGACGTCGTCGGCCCAGGTCGTGCCGATGTACCAGTTGGGCCAGACATAAGTTCCGAGGATCGGCCAGCGCTGGAAGTTCCGCGGCGCCGACTCCTGCAGGAGCGCGATGGCGCCGTCGAAGTTGCCGAGCAGCGCGGCGTTGGAGAACGGCCCGCGGCGCAGCTCGAACCAGCGGTCGGCGTAGCGCTGCGCGAACTCGGGGTCGCTGAACAGCCGCCTGTAATAAGGATAGTCGCCGTCCCCGAGCATGTCGTGGTACCAGCCGGTCGGCAGCCACCCCTCGAGGTAATTGGCGTTGCCGAGCGACAGGTTGTAGTCCCAGATCGGCCCCATGTTCAGCTTGCCGAGCCGGTCCTTGTACAGGAAGCTGCTCAGGCGGAAGCCGTCGATGTTCTTGGTCAGCTCGACCATGATGTGATGGTCGATGAACGAGCCGGCGTCGATGTACTTCGCGTAGCCGTTGACCGGGTCGGCGTAGCCGGGGCCGTAGAGCACCGACTCGAAGCTGTCGAGGTACCCCTTGAGCCAGGCCGCCTGCGCGGTGGTGATCTCGACTTCCTTGGGGTCGACGTACGCGAGCACCTGGCCCGTGGACGTCGAGAAGCCCGAGTCACCGGGGTCGAGGCGGTCCTTCTTGATGATGTAACCCCCTGAGATCGCCGGCTCGGTCTCGTCGGTCGGCAGCAGTTCGGTGATGTTCACCCGCGCCGGCCCCAGCTTGATCTTCTCCATGACGACGTAGATGCCGGCGTAGTCGGCGGCGGTGACCGGGCCGGTGCCGGTCTTCAAGTACAGCTCGCAGAAGCGCGTGCGGACCGCATAGCGCCCGAGGGCGTTGTACCAGGCGTACGCCATGACGTTGTGGATCAGTCCCTTCTCGGAGTACGGCGCGTAGAGGATCCAGTCGGATTCGGGGGGCAGGTCGAGCATGGCGACGTCCTTGTCCTTGTGGTCGTCGTCCCAGGTCTCGAGCGCGAACTGCTTCTTGGGGAACGAGCGCGAGCTCGATCCGCGGATGCGGATGCCGGCCGGCCCGGTGAAATCGGCGGCGTCGGTGATGGTGGCGCGCCCTCCCGCTGACGTGTCGATGACGCTCGTGAGCGTCGGCGTGAGCCAGTCCTCTGCGATGGCGGCGCCGAAGGTGTGGACCACGACGATGGGCAGGTTCGACGAGAACGACGTCACCGACGCGTCGAGCCGGCCGTAGAGCCGCTCGATGATGCGGCTGGGCGCGAGCCCCGGCTCGAAGACCCGGGCCGTGACGCGGGCCGAATCGTTGATGGCGATCGACGCCGTGTAGACCGTGCCGGTGGTCGCGGTGGGGACGCTGCCGTCGAGCGTGTAGCGGATGACCCCCGCGGGCGCGGACGAGCTGAGCGTCAGCGAGAACGGCGTCGTGAACGTGGCGCTCGGGCGCGAGAACTGCGGCGTCGCGGAGACCGCGGCGTAGCCGGGCGCGGAGTTGAGGGCGCCCGGCGTCGGCGTGGTGAAGAAGCGCGGCGACCCCAGGTCGATGCCGCCGCCCACCGAGGTCAGCTCGGGCAGGACGAGAAAGTCGGGATCGGCCGCGGCGTTGTTCAGCCCCTGCAGCGCCAGGACGTTGGTCCCCGGTTGCAGCAGCCCGGTGAAGTCGGTCAGGTCGATCCGCTCGAACGCGCCGGCGCTGGCGATCGGGCGGTCGGAGACGGCCGTCGAGTCCCACGGCACAGGCGACGGAGCATTGCGCGCCGCGACCTGCTGGCCGTTGAGCCAGGCGACCACGCCGTCTTCGTATTCCATGCGCAGGATCAGCAGCCCGACCGCCGTGGGATCGCCGACGTTGAAGTCGAGGCGCGTCCAGAGCGACGCGTTGACGCCGCGCATGGCGGCGCCCACATCGGTGCCGATCTCCGAGATCAAGCCGTTGACCGCGAGGCCGCCGGCGGCCGTGTCGCCGACGAGGTCGAAGGCGCTCGCGGTCCAGGACGCGAAGGTGCCCGGCGCCGCGAACAGCTCGACCTCCGAGCCGCCGCCGCGCTCGTACATCACCAGGCGCAGGTGATAACGGCCGGCCTCGGGGAGATCGAACGTGGCCAGGGTGTCCGCCGGCCCGCGCGGCGGCGGGAATGAGAACGAGAACAGGTGCGGCTCGCGGCTCAGCTCGAGACCGAACCCGTCGTCGCTGTTGACGCCGAAAGTCCACGGCCCCGCCGCCGGGATGATGACGTCTCCGGTGATCAGCACGACGAAGTCGTTGATGTCGGTGCCGATCGACATCCCCGGAAAAGTGCGGTCGCTGCCGTAGTGGGCCGAGCCGCCGGTGTTGAGGTAGTTGATGACGTTCGCCGCCTCGTGCGCCGTGCTCGCGTGCGTCGCCGGATCGTCGATGACCGCCTCGGCCGTGGCCAGGTCGGGCACCTGGATGTTCGCCCGGTACACCGTGACGTCGAAACCGGTCGAGCCGGCCCCGACGAAGCCCAGGCCGGTTGGTCCCGTCGGCCACGCGGCATCGTCATAGGAAGGAGCCGTCCAGCCGGATCCCAGCGAGGCATCGCCGGCCGCCGGCACGTGCCACGCGGCGGTCGCACCCTTCGAGAGCAGCGCGGTCGAGGACTGCTCGAAGCCATACGACATGTCGGTCACTTGAGGAGGGAACTGCGGCGCGAACTCCTGCGCGATGACCGTCCCGCCCGGCCGCACCAGCGCCAGGTACTCGCCGGCCGCCTCGAGCTTGAAGTTGGCGTGCAGCGGCTGACCTGCCACGGCGCGGCTCTTCCCCGAGGCGAAGACGAGGACCGATTCGCCGCGGCCGAGGTCGACCGCCGGGAAATGCCACTTGCCGGGATCGCTGGGGTCGTCGGTGAGGCTCCAGCCCGCCAGGTTCACGACGGGCTGGCACGGGTTGTAGACCTCGATCCAGTCCGAGTACTCGCCGTCCTCGTCGACCAGGCTGTGGTCGTTGGCGGCCATGAACTCGCTGATGACCAGGTCCTGCCCCGGATCGCACGCCGCACTCGCGTCCGCGGGCGCAAAGAGCCCGACCGCCGCCATCACCGCGACGGCGGAGAGGATTCTCCTCATCCACATAGAGCTCCCCGATGCCGGCAGACGGCCCGGCCCCCTTTGGCTTTCTTGTTTCGTGCGGCGGCGATTGCGGTCTCTGGGGCGGATGATACGACGGTTCGCCGGGCCGCCGTCGGGAAATCTGCGGAGGGGCTCGCCGGCCCCGGGATCTCGAGGCGACGGGCTCAGCGGCCCCGGCGGTCCCAGGTGGCGCCGCAGCGCGAGACGCGGTCCTGCGAAGAGTGGCGCTTCCGAGGAGAGACGCGGACCAGCGCGAACTTTCGGGTGGGTGCCGCGGTGCGCTGCAGCTCCCGGTCCAACCAGGAAGCCCAGGCCGAAGAAAGCGAAGAGAAGAAGCCGGCGAGCCGGGATCGTTTCAAGAGACCCTCCAACGAGAGCGTTTCGCGCAGGAAAGGAGCAGCCTGCCGAGAGCGATGTCGTCCACCGGCTTGACCAGGTGGTCGTCGAAGCCGGCCTCCTTCGAGAGGCGGCGATCGGTGTCCTGGCCCCAGCCGGTGGCGGCGACGAGCGTCAGCTCCCGGCCCCAGGGCTGCTCGCGGATGCGGCGGCAGGTTTCGTAGCCGTTCATGCGAGGCAGGCCGATGTCCAGGAGCACGAGGTCGGGCCGGATGCGCGCCGCCGCTTCGATCGCTTCGACTCCGTCGCGCGCGATGTGCACCTCGTGCCCCTTCGTGCGCAGGGCGGTGGCGAGCGAGACGGCGACGTCGTTGTTGTCGTCGACGATCAGGACGCGGCGGCTCAGTCCCGGCTGCGCCGCAGCCATGGCGTGACGCGCGACCGCGCGCGCGGGAGTGGTGGCGGCGGAGGGGACGGGCGTCGGCCGCGCCGGAACGGGCTGCGCGGCGACCTCCGCGACGGGGAGACGCACCACGAATTCGCTCCCGAGTCCGACGCCTTCGCTGCGGGCTTCGACGGAACCTCCGTGCAGCTCGACCAGGTTCTTGACCAGCGTCAGGCCGATGCCCAGTCCGCTGGCCGAGCGCTCCAGCGACGTGTTCACCTGCATGAACATGTCGAAGATGCGCGGGATCTGGTCGGCGTCGAGGCCGATGCCCCGGTCGCGCACCCGGATGACCGCCTGCGTGCCTTCGCGCTCGAGGGAGAGCGCCAGAACGCCGCCGGGGTTCATGAACTTGCAGCCGTTGTTCAGGAGGTTGCCGATCGTCTGCGTCAGGCGGGCCGGGTCGCCCTCGATGAAGATCGGCTGCATCGGCAGGGTCACCCGCAGCTCGTGCTCCAGGGAGCCGGCGAACGCGCGGATGTCCTCCACGGCCTGGTTCAGGACATGGACCAGGTCCACGCTCTGCCGGCGCAGCTCGATGGTGCCGCGGGTGATGCGGGTGACGTCGAGCAGGTCGTCCACCAGGCGCGCCATCTGGCGCACCTGGCGCTCGAGCATCCCGGTCATCGACACGCTCACTTCCGGAGCGGAGCGCGACAAGCGCAGCACATTGACCGCGTTGTGCATCGCGGCCAGCGGATTGCGAAGCTCGTGGGCGAGCATCGCCAGGAACTCGTTCTTGCGCCGGTCGGCGTCGCGCAGCGCTTCCGCCGCCCGCCGCCCTTCCTCCAGCGCGTCGGCCAGACCTGCGTCGCGCGCCGCCTGCGCGACGAGCGCCGAAGTCCGCTCCTGGGCCAGCAGGAGGTGATACGCCGTGGCCGCGAACCGGGACAGGCGCGTCATCAGCCGGAGGTCTTCCGCGTCGAAGCGGCGCGTGTCGTCGTGCGCGATGAGCCAGACCGTGCCGACCGCCTTGCCCTCGTGGTGGAAGGGGATGAGCAGGACCTCGGTGAGCGGCGGCGCCTCGCCCTCGTACAGGAAATGACGCTCCGGGTGCGACATGAGGAGCGCGCGATCGCGATCGAGGACGACGCCGCACGGACTCTCGTCGCGCGGCATCGAGCCCCCGAGGAACTTCGCCCACACCCCGGCCGCCCCGCGCCAGCGGAAGACGCCGCCGCCGGCCTGGTCGAGCAGGCTGACCCCGGCGGAATGGGCGCGGCAGAGTGTGAGCGCCGTCTCCGCGAGGGTCTGCAGGAGGGAATCCGCGCCGGCTCCCTCGGTGGCGTCCGCCAGCGCCTGCATCAGGCCGGCGAGGGCCTCGCTCTCGCTTTGATAATCGGGGGGGCGCGAAGGACGACGTTCCAGCTCGATGGTGCTGATGATCTCGTCCAGAGGTACGCGGGGAAGCTCAGAAATGGCTGCCTTCGCCGGACGAGTCGATCCCTTCTGTTGTCCCGTGGGGTCAGATGGCAATATCCGCTCCGTGGCGGGGAGGGGGCCTGACGGGTTTCCGGGTGAAGCTGTGAATTTAAGAAGTGCATGAAAATGCCACGGCCTCCGTACTCCTCCAAGACAGAAAATTCCCGACGTTTTTTGCACAAGACGGACGTCTGGTCGGAGAAAGCGGGGCGGGAGGCCGTTTTTGGCTCGGGAGTACCCCGACATGCGGGGCCACGCCATACGGGACGATACGGAAGGTCCTGGACCGCTGCGACGCAGACCGGGCCGACTCCAGGCTGGTTCCGGCGGAGGCCGGTCCGTAGCGCGCGGCATCATGCCGAGTGTCGCTTGTCCGCCCGGTAGCGGGTCGCGACGTCGGAGCGGCCGAGCCGCCAGATCAGATCGATCGGCGCGCGGCCGCGGATCGACAGGAGCCCGCCGTGCTCGCCGCGCTGATGGTGGAAGCGGCAGAGCGTGACCAGGTTCCAGCCGTCGTCGGGGCCGCCGCGCGAGCGATAGACGAGGTGATGGGCCTCGAGATTCCGGCGGGATGAGCAGCCGGGAGCGGCGCAGCGCCAGCCATCCCGGACGAAGACGGTGTCGTCGCGGCGATCGGGAGCGGCGCCGTCGGTGTCCCAGGTGAGGGCGAAATCCTCGAGCAGAGCGAGGAGGCCGACCCACAGCGGCGCCCGCCGGCCGCGCACGAACGCGATCCGGGCAACCCAGGCCGAAGGCGGCTCGGCGAGTGGGGCCGAACCCGACCCGGCGGCGCTGCCCGGCCAGGGCGAATCCCAGGGAATCGAAGCGGCCCGCGCTTCGGTTACGTTGCGGGCCGCTTCGATCGCTGCAAGGAAATCAGCCGCAAGATCCGCCGGGAGCCGCAGGCGGAGGAAAACATCCGGCTCGTGGACGAGCGAATGGAAAACTTCCGGCGCGGCGGCGGCATCACGGTGGAAAACATCCGGCGCGGCTGCGGCATCCGGGTGGAAAACATCCGGCGGGGCTGTGCACGGGTTGGACAGGCCGGCGGCGCGGAAGCCGAACTCGAAGATGCGGCGGACGGCGGAGCCGGGAGCGCGATGCAGGGAGGCGAACCACCGCTCGTCCTCGAGCGGAACCGCCGGACTCAACGGCGAGCCTACGCTTCCGGCCGGATTCACCGGCGAGCCGGACGGCCAGGCCCGGGCGCGATACCGGCCGGCGGCGCGGGCCTCGTCGCGCATCCTCTTTAATGTGGCGGCCGAGGCGTGTTCGACCCAGGCGGTCTCGATGTCGGCGCCGACCGGTTCGTCCCCCAGCATGCGGTGAATCAGAGCCGCCGCTTCCATCGAGATGCGGCCAGAGGCGCAGGCTGCCGCGACGGCGGGAAGCGGACGCAGGGCCCGGGCCAGGCGGGCGCGTTCGCCGGCGCGACTGCGCGACATGCCGAGACGCTCTTCGGCGTAGTGGCCGAGGCCGGCGAACCGCAGCCGCTGCCAGTCGCGACGCTCCGCCATTGCGGCGAGCACCTGGCCGAGCCGCGCCTCGAGCGCGTTCTCGATCTCGATGAGCGAGCGGATCTGATGGTCGAGCTCGACCGCGTCGCCGCGGTCGGCCACGGCCTCGAGCGCGGCGAAACGCTCCAGGCAGGCGCTCGCCTCGGCGACCGCAGCGGGCTCCGCGGCGAACGTCTCCGCGGCAAACGGCTCGGGCAGCGCCGCCCATTCATTGGTAGCGCGACGGAGCGCGGCTTCGATCGTCGCTTCCGGGATTCCGTGTCGGAGCGGCGCCATGTGTCCCGGCGAAATTTCCGAGCCGCCGGACTGCGCCTCGCCGACCAGCGCCTCCACGAACGCGCTCACGGAGGTCGAGCGGCCCTCGACGGCGCGGTGCAAATCGAGCGCCTCGTCGAAGGCCGCGAGGACGGGGAGCGGCACGGGAAGGCGCAGAAGGCAGCGGTCGGCATCCGGGTCATCGTCATCGATGAACGCCGGACCTTCGGAGACGCCGGGCAATTCGTCGGTCTCCCCGATTGCGGCGGCGCGATCCGTACGGATGGCGGCGCGCAGCTCGCGCACGGACTGAGCGCGTGCGGCGACGATCCATTCCTCGTCGGTGCGGGTCGTCGGCGGCGCCGTGATGGCGCGCGCGATGAGAGTGGCGGCGACGCGGCCGAGCGGGCGGCCGCCGTCCGAGCCGGTCAGCGCTGAGGCAAGTGGGCGCGAAGCGGCGAGCCCCTCGCCGAGCGCGGCGAGGTCGCGGAGCCAGCGGCCGGAGCGTCCGAAACGCTCACGCACGTGGTCGTCGAGCCGAGCGAAGCCGAAGACCTGCCAGGAGCGGAGCCGGACGAGCGCGGCGGCCGCGCGCGCCAGCACGGCGGAGAGCCGGTCGAGCGCCGCCCTGATTTCGAGGGCCGTGCGGTCGGCCTCAGCCGTCCGACCGCCGACACGCGCCGGGTCGAGACGCGCAGTCGCGGTGGCTTCAGATTGTGGTGTGACGAACTCCGGTCGCAAAGGATCCCGCCTCGGGATGCGACCGATCGGCACTTCGGAATATACGGCGACACCGGTTCGGCGCAACATCTTTTTCGCTTTTTCTCCCGACAGCGTCCGTCGTGATTCATGAGGACCTCCTGGTTGTGGAGCCGTCAGTCCGCGCTGATGGCGGAGTATTCTGGGGCATGCCCGAAGAGCCGAGCGACCCACCCGCCGCGAGACCGGGCAGCGGCGCCGGTGCGGCCGGCGACGAGTCGGAAGACACGCAATCGATGCCGTCGGCGACGGGCGCGACTTCCGCCGCTTCCGCCTTCCCCGCGCGCATCGGGCGCTACGCGATTCGCGGCGTCCTGGGCGAAGGCGGGATGGGGACCGTCTACGAGGCGGAGCAGGACCAGCCCAGGCGCGTGGTCGCGCTCAAGGTCATCCGCGCCGGCCACCTGTCGCCGCAGCTGCTGAGGCGCTTCGAGCACGAGTCGCTGGTGCTCGGACGGCTGCAGCATCCGGGTATCGCGCACGTCTACGAAGCAGGGACGATCGAGGACGCGCGCGGAAACCCCGTCCCGTTCTTCGCCATGGAGCTCATCCGCGGTGTCCCGCTCACTCCTTACGCCGCCCGGAAGAAGCTCGGCACGCGCGAGCGGCTCGAGCTCATCGCGCGCATCTGCGACGCGGCTTACCACGCCCACCAGAAGGGCGTCATCCACCGCGACCTCAAGCCGGGCAACATCCTGGTCGACGAATCGGGTCAGCCGAAGATTCTCGACTTCGGCGTCGCCCGGGCCATCGACAGCGACATGCAGCAGGCCACGCTCCACACCGAGATCGGTCAGCTCGTGGGCACCGCGCCGTACATGAGCCCCGAGCAGGTCGGCGGCGATCCCGATGAGCTCGATACGCGCAGCGACGTGTACGCCCTGGGCGTCGTCGCCTACGAGCTGCTGGCGGGCCGCCTGCCTTACAAGATCGGACACAAGACGACCCACGAGACGGTGCGCGTCATCCGCGAGACGGAACCGACACGCCTGTCGAGCCTCGACCGGACGCTGCGTGGCGACGTCGAGACCATGGTCGCCAAGGCGCTGGAGAAGGACAAAGCCCGCCGGTACCAATCCGCCGAAGCCTTCGCCGGCGACATCCGTCGTTATCTCAAGGACGAGCCGATCGCGGCGCGCCCGGCGAGCACGTGGTACCAGCTCACCAGGTTCTCGAAGCGCAACAAGGCTCTCGTGGGCGGCGTGGTCGCGTCGTTCCTCATCCTGCTGGCGGGGATCGCCGGGACCGCGTGGCAGGCGGGCGAAGCCCGGCGGCGCGCCGATGAGCTCCAGAAGGTCTCCGACTTCCAGGCCAACATGCTCAGGCAGGTCGACCCGACGCAGGCCGGAAAGCTGCTCACGGCGGACGTGCAGGCCAGGTTCGAGGCGGCGATCGCCGAGGCGGGTGTCTCCGAAGCCGCGCGTGCCGCCCGGGTCGAGACGTTCATGGGCGAGTGGGAGCGCGTCAACGCCACCGACGCGGCCCGCGCCTTGATCGTCAGCACGATCCTCAAGCCCGCCGTCGAGGCGATCGACAAGCAGTTCGCCGACCAGCCGCTGGTGGATGCGGCCCTGCGCCAGGCGCTCGCGGACCGCTACCGGGAGCTGGCCCTGTACGATGTCGCGCTGCCGCTCCAGGAGAAGGCGCTCGCGACCCGCCGGCGCGTCCTGGGCGAAGAGCACCCGCAGACCATCAGCTCGATCAACCAGATGGGCGTGCTGCTGGATTCCCAGGGCAAGCTGCAGGAAGCCGAGCGCTACTATCGCGAGGCGTTGGAAAAGTCTCGTCGCGTCAACGGCGAGGATCACCGCGAGACCCTGACCATGATCAACAACATGGGCTACCTGATGTGGGCCGAGGGCAAGCCGGGCGGGGCCGAACCGTACTTCCGCGAAGCGCTCGAGAAGCGACGCCGCCTTCTGGGCGAAGCGGATCCGGACCTGCTGGCTTCGATCGCCAACCTGGGCGGCCTCCTTCATACCTCGGGCAAGCTGGCTGAGGCCGAGCCTCTCTACCGCGAAGCGCTGGTGAAGCGCCGTCGCATCCTGGGGGAGGAGCATCCGGAGACGCTGCTCTCGATCGGCAACATGGGCTCACTCCTCCGAGCCCAGGGCAGGATGCAGGAGGCGGAGCCTTACTACCGCGAAGCGCTGGAGAAGTCGCGGCGCGTGCTGGGCGAGGAGCACCCGGACACACTGATCGCGATCAGCAACATGGGCTTCCTGCTGCGGGCCGAGGGCAAGCTGGACGAGGCCGAGCTGTACTACCGCGAGGCCCTGACGAAGTACCGCCGCGTGCTGGGCGCCGAGCACCCGGACACGCTGATCTCGATCGACAACCTGGGCTCTTTGCTGACCGCTCAGGGCAAACACGCCGCGGCCGAGGCCCTGCTCCTCTCCGAAGCCGCGGTCGCCGCGGCGACGCTTCCGACGGGACATGAGGTCAGAGTCCGCCTGACCAGGACCATCACGAAGCTCTATGAAGCCTGGAACACCGCGGAGCCGGGCAAGGGGTACGACACCAGAGCGGCGGAGTGGAATGCCAGACTGAAGGCGATGGGCAAGCCCGCGGAGCAATCGGGGCCGGAGTAGCGAGTGTCGAGCCGTCCATCGAAACATCCTCACGACCCGCGGTGCCGGCGAGCCCGCGCCGTGGCGGACGTCTTCGCCAAGATGACTCGCCGGACGCCGGAGCGGGTGATCGAAGACAGCCGCCGCCGGTTGAGGCTGTACGACACAATCGGATTGTGAAGCCGGCGTCGTTGACGAGAGGGAAGCAGCATCATGCGCAAGGAAAAGTGGGCCAGGCTGGAACGTGCGGGATGGAAGGTCGGGTCGGTCCGCGAGTTCCTCGGGCTGACCGAGGTCGAGGCAGCGATGGTGGAACTCCGCCTGGCGCTCAGCAACGTCCTGAAAGAGCGTCGGACGCGGAGCCATCTGTCGCAGGGGCAGCTTGCGCGGCTCCTCGGATCGAGTCAGTCGCGCGTCGCCAAGATGGAGGCGGGCGATCCATCGGTGTCGATCGATCTCCTGATCCGCTCGCTTCTGGCGATGGGCGCCACGCAGGAAGACCTCGCCCGAACGATCCGGCGGTCGAAGTAACCCGGGGACGACTGAGACCAAGGAGGTGACGCATGCATCGACGTGAGGCTCTCGGACTGATTGCCACCGGCACGGTGGGCTCCGTGATGACGTCAGTCGGATCTTCGGCCAGCGGCTCGTCCGCCGCGCCCGCCGTGTCCGCCACTGTTGCGGCAGGGCAGCATCGGCCGAAGCCGCTTCCTTTCGATCCGACGAAGCTGCGGGGCGTGTCCGAGCGGCTGATCGTCTCGCACCACGACAACAACTACGCGGGTGCCGTGAAGAACCTCAACAAGGTCGAGGAAGAGCTGGCGCGGGTCACCGCGGACACGCCCGGCTTCGTCGTGGGCGGTCTCAAGGAGAAAGAGCTCACGTTCACCAACTCGATGATCCTGCACGAGCTGTACTTCGCGAACCTCGGAGGCGACGGCCAGGCCGGCGGCCGGATCGTGAAGGACCTGGGAAGTGCTTTCGGAAGCATCGCTCTCTGGGAGGAGAAGTTCCGCGCCACGGGGATGACCCTGGCGGGAGGCAGCGGCTGGGCGATCCTCGATTTCAATTTCCACAGCGGCGACCTGCGCACCTACTGGTCCGGCAACCACACGCAGGCGCTGGTCGCGGGCCAGCCGCTGCTCGTCATGGACATGTACGAGCACGCCTACCAGATGGACTACGGCGCCGACGCGGCGAAGTACATCGAGGCGTTCTTCAGGAACATCAACTGGGACGAAGTGAACCGCCGGCTGGAGCGCGACCGCGCCGCCGCCTAAGCCGGCCCGAAGATGTGGATGTTCTTCCCCTTGATCCGGACCCGGATGGCGCTGGAGTTGTTGCCGTAGTCGGCTTCGGTGATGAGGTGCGTCGCGTTCGATTCGTTCTCGAGGACGTACTCGCCGTCGGCGAGGCCGGTGATGTCGATCCACTGGCCGTCCACCGACCCGAAGAGACCGGCTTCGTAGATGTCGGCCCAGCAGACTCCGAGCCCGGCGAAGTCGCAGTCGAAGTAGGTCTGCGGGTCGAGCGTCCTCGGGCAGATCTCCGTCGCCGACCGCAGCTGTCCCATCATCACGACGTCGAAGAAACACAGGCCGAGCTTGTTCCCCTTGACGAACTGGGACTGCAGGGAGGGGTTGGCGGCCAGCACCTGGGCGGCGCAGGCGCCGGGGCCGGCGGCGCGCAGCGCCTTCCACTGAGTGTAGCCGGACGGTGTCCAGAGGCGATAGTCGGCGTAGTCCTTGATGTGGTAGTGCCCGTGGCAGGTCGCGAACTCGAACCAGTCGGGATGATCGGCGGGGTTGCCGAGGACGACCGCGCCGGGCCCGAGGTTGTTGCTCTGGGTCGAGAAGAGCAGCAGCCGGCGCGTGCCGGCCAGCGCCATCCCCTCCACCACCGCGCAGTCGGTCGGGGCGAACGTGTGCATCTGGACGATGGTCGAGTTCCGCGCGGCGAGGATCCCCGGGTCGATGGTCAGATCGGGGCAGCCGCGCGCATCGGCGCACGGCACCTGCGGAGTGCAGACCTGCCCGAAGGCGGCCGGCAGGCAGGCCAGCGTCGCCGCGAATGAGAACGTTGCCAGATGGATGGACCCGACGCGGCTTTGGAGCATAGAACACCTCCCGGCGAGACGGTCTTTTGGCGAGTTAGCCGAACCGATACGGTGAGAGGTTGCCGGGGGCAAGCAATTTGTTTCGTGGTGACCGCGGTCGATAACGACGTCTACCAGAGCGGAACGAACTGGATCGGGATTCCGGATCCGACTGGCTCAAACGGCAATATGTCCGTGGACCCTGAGTTCACAGATGACGCGGGTGGCGACCTGTCACTCAGAGCGTCATCGCCCTGTCTCGAACGCGGCCAGGAATCGACGCTCAGTGCCGATTTCGCAGGTCTGCCAAGGAGTCAGGACAGCAACCTGGATGGGGCGGCCGCGCCAGACATCGGGGCTTTCGAAACGAGCGGTGAAGTGGAGGGCGTCCGGGTCGAAGGAATGCTGCCGACTCTCCGCTGGGACGCGCACCCGTTTGCCGTCCGTGGCTACGACGTGTACGAAGGGTTGCTGTCGGTGTTGAGTGAGACCGGCAACTCGGTGCAGTCGCCGCCGATCTGCGGCTACGGTCAGACGGCGATCGAGATTCCGGTCAGCCCGCCGGCCGGCGACGGTCAGTACTACCTCGTGGTTCCGCACGGGACGGTGCCCGGCAGCCTCGGGTTCGACAGCAATTTGCAGGAGCGAGTGAACTGCCTTCCCTGCCAATAGTGCCCCGCGCCGGCCGGCGGGAACGGCCCGGGAGGCGATCGCGCGCTTCTTCAGGCCGAAGAGCGCGCCGCTTCGAGGTTCCGGATCAGCTCCTTCACGAAGGGCGTGTCGTGGCTCCACAGCACGAACAGCCGGTCGGTCGGACGCGTCAGTGCGACGTACATCAACGCCCGCCCGTCATCGCCCTGCAGATCCTCCGCCGCCGCGAGGATGACCGCCTTCGCCTGAAGGCCCCGCGCGCCATGGATGGTGCTGACGGTCACGGGCAAGCTGCGCCTGTCGAACTCGGCGGCGATCCGATCGCGTAAAGCGTTCGTCATGCAGAGGACCATGACGTCCTGGGCGGCAAGGCGATCTGCGCCATTCATGAGATCGCTGGCAATCTGCACGCAACGACTGACCTGCGCATCCTGACTGGCGACCTGGATGACGGTAGGCCAGGCCCCAAACCGCTGGCAGTTCTCGCGGCGGAGGGCGACGGCGTGGGGCAGGTCCTCGTCGCCCGAAGATTCCGCCACCCCGAAGCTCCATGCAGCTGAAACGATCTCGCGAGTGTTGCGGTAGTTGAGCGCGAACCGCTTCGTGCGACCCTGCGCCTTGACGCCGACCTTGCTCCAGTTGGGCAGTTTGGAACGATAGAGGTTCTGGCTCAAATCGTAGGCGATGATGAGCGTACCGTCCGCCGGCTCCTTGAGCGCGAGCACGGCGCTGCGGAACCAGGATGTCGGGAAGTCCTGGCCTTCGTCGATCAGCACAGCGTCGTATTTCCCCGAGTCGCCGCGGCCGGATTCGACGATGGAGAGTACCCCCCGGCCGAAAGCGTCCATGTCCTTGAGGTCAGCGGGGGCGCCCTGCATACGGCCCCAGACACCGAAGGTGTGAACCGCGACGTTCGCGTGACGCTTCAGCGTCATCGCGAGATACTGCTGCAGTGTGCGGTTGAAACAGAGCATGAGCACCGACATGTTCGCTTCGGCCAGCAATCTCGCTGCTGCGATGAGAACGATCGTCTTCCCCGAACCGGGCACGCCATAAATGATGCGGTGGCCCGAACCGAGCTGGCGGGCCACTCTTTCCTGCTCGAGGTCGAGCACGTCGACTGAGACCTTCGGAGGTGTGTCGCCGAAAAGGAAACCAGTCTCGACACGGCTTGCGGGGCTGACGACCGAGCGGAGTGCGCGCATGCGCTCCGGTGGGATCCGGAAGAGGGGGACATCCGGCGGCATCGCGGCCTCGAGCGCAGCCATCAACGCCGACGGATTGCCGGCGAGTGCATCGAACTCATCGGCGCAGAGCGTCTCACCTTCCGGAAACAGGTGCGCCCAGGGAGAGGCCTCAAGGTCCGCGCGGCGCATGGACGTCAGGATGGCGAGATGGCCGAAGGCGAACGCGAATTGGCCAGCACGCTTCAGCGCCACCGCGGACGGATGCGTGTGGCACGTGTTCATGAGATCCCGTTGATAAGCGAGCGCCTGACGGGACGGGTGGGGTTGATCCTGCTGATGGCCTCCGTGTGTGTAGACGATGTGATGCGTGTCCGCGTGAGTAATCGCGTTCAGCGGAATGCCCTTCACTTCGATGACGATGACACCGATCGTGGGGGCGATGACGATGAAGTCCGGATAGCGGCGGCGGATGACTGGCTCGTAGTAGACGATCACATCGTCGGACAGGGACTGCAGAGCGGCAAAGACGCGGCGCTCGCCCTGCGACGCTCCGTCAGGCAGGTACTCCGGAATCATTTGCGCCATGAGACAGTCCCCGATGAAGTCTACTTCGGCTGCGCGCTCTCGCCGTTCAGCGTTTGGCGCGGCGGTAGGCCGATGCCAGGGAATCCGCGTATTCGTTCCAGCGGTAGCCGGAGTGACCGGCGATCCAGCGCAGGGTGATTTCGGGACGGCTCCTGAAAAGAGCGTAGACCTCTTGGACGAGATCGAGGTTCTTAATCTCTCCGTCCTTGCGCTTCCAGCCGCGTTTCTCCCAGCCTGCGGCCCACTCGTTGATCGTGTTCACGCACAACTGACTGTCGGTGTGAATGATCGTAGGGGTGCCGTTGGGCACGAGCGCAACGCCTGCCTTCAGCGCCGAGAGCTCCATGCGGTTGTTGGTGGTCTGCTTCTCGTGGCCATCGCGTTCGGCCACGATTTCGTTGTCCACGACATAGACCACGCCCCAGCCGCCAGGGCCTGGATTTGGATCCGCGGCTCCATCGGTGAACACGCCATCGGTCGGACCGGCCGTGTACTTGGCCAGCACCTCGATCGTGGTCAGTTTCTCTTCACGCGCCGAGGCGGAACGAGTCGAGGACCAAGTGGGAGGGCGGTGCGCCGTCTTGATCCCTCCAGCGCCTGTCTGCACGTTCTTGCACGACAGGCACCGTTTCGGCTGCCAGCTCGGATACTTCGCCAGCGTGGCGTCCCGCACATCGAACGCGTTGCCGCAGACCTGGCACGTGAAACCTGGCATCAGTTGCCCCCTCCGGCTGTGAACTCGTCCGGTTCATGCCTTCGCCTTACCGCACAATTCCGGGCTCGGCCGATGTCGCGAGCGGCAGCGTTTCGACCAGAGGATAGCGTTTCGCGCCGGGATAGATGACGGCCACCCCCTCGACTGCCAGGTACTCATCCTCCTGTCGACGGGGCGACTCGGAGACCGCAACTGATAGAATACTCCGCCTAAAGAGGTGCCCCCCCTTGACGAAGAAATCGCCTAGAAAAGTTCAGAGCATCGGACAGCGAACTACTCATGACGTGCACGTAGGCGATGCTCGAGAGATATCGTTCATCCCGACCGAATCGGTCCACTTCATCTGTACCAGCCCACCGTACGGATCCCTAAAAGAGTATCCAGATCACCCAGGCCAGCTCGGCAACATCGGAGCGTATGAAAAATTCCTGGACGAAATGGACTCGGTGTGGGCGGAGTGCCTACGAGTCCTTGTACCTGGCGGTCGTGTCGCCTGCGTCGTGGGAGATGTATGCATCTCCCGGCGCAAGGGCGGCCGGCACCATGTACTGCCGCTAGCCGGCGATCTTCAGGTCCGGGCCAGAAAACTAGGCTTCGATAACCTTACTCCTATCCGCTGGCTAAAGGTTGCCAACATCAAGCTCGAAGCTTCCCGCTCCGCCCGCTATCTAGGGAAGCCGAACCTGCCAAATGGCGTCGTGAAGAATGACATCGAACACATTCTGTTCTTCCGCAAGCCAGGTGGCTACCGAAAGCCTACTGAGGACATGGAGAAGCGTTCCTTCATACCAACGGACGACTACGTGCGTTGGTTCGCTCCAGTTTGGTCGGACATCACAGGTCAACTCCGTCGAGATCACCCAGCTCCGTATCCTCTTGAGGTCCCGCGTCGATTGATCCGGATGTTTAGCTTCGCCGGAGATACGGTGCTAGATCCATTTGCGGGAACCGGTACAACGATTCTTGCGGCGACTGAATTGGGAAGGAACAGCATCAGCGTTGAGATCGAACCGCGATACGTAGATCTGATCGAGGAAAGACTGAGTGACAGGATGCCTAGCCAGGCTAGGATGCGAATCCATCGTGACCCGGCGCATAAAGAGGAAGTTGACACTCGGCGCGCATGATCGGGCCTCCGCTGCATAAGAGCAAGAAACCAGCCCTAGAGCCGACTGGGATACCGCAGATTGACCGACTTGAGAGCTTGGAAACCTGCACTATCAAGGACTATCTAGAGGGAGTCAGCGCTTATGTTCGTAAGGGCTCCACGCTAGCGCCTGGTCCAAAAAAGGCAGCTCAGATCAGGCTGTCGTCTGCGCTTGCCCATGCGCTTGCCGACGAACTCGCGGTCCGGGTACCTGCGCTCAAAGGGCGCCTCGTTACAAAGGAGCAAAAGGTGGCTGGCGGTCTCCGCACCGCCAAGGCTGACGTGTCGGAGAGCCATCAACTCGATGGCCTGCGGCTGGCGGTAGAGCTCAAACCAATAAACCTGGCCGTTGGGAGAGCAATCTGGAACAGATTTGGTGATATTCGGACCTTTGCCGTGAACATCCACCTCAAGTTCCCGTTCGCCGTCGTGGGGGGCGTTCTTGTAGTCCCAACGTACGAAGAGATCGGGACGAAGGCGGCAAGGAAGGCTGAAGAAGCCGAACAACACGTAATGCTAGAAGGTTCGGAATCAGATAGTGTGGTCACTCTTTCCGAAGCATCGCTCTCGTATCAAACTGGAGAACCGCTGATTCAGCGGAAATCGACTGTGCATCTCATAGAACGAGCAGTCGAGCGGCTTTTCCGGGCTGGAGGAAGAAAGAGTGAAGCGGAGGCTGCACACCTTCTAGAAGCTATAGCAGTCGTAGCCTACAATCCCGATACCGCTGAAATTGAGCCCGAGCTGCCGAAGCCTGGGCTGGGATTACGCTGGGAGGAGTTTCTCGACTCTCTGGCTACTGCATACAGGGCGCGGTTCGAAGACTAGCATCTAGACCGAGCGTATCCTTCAGGCCAACGTTCTCTTTTATCGCATCACCTTTCCTTTCCCCTTCGGCGAACGGTAGTAGGCAAATGCCTTCTCTAGGAAACCGTGCCGTCTCTTGATAGCGTAGGATTCTACGGAAGCCTGCGACACATACTTTTGAAATTGCTCAAGAATCAAGCTGTTATCTGGGTTCTGATACTTCGCAAGCAAGCCAAGATTATGTTTCACCTCGTCAAGAAGTAATCCGTAGAAGGTAGCAAACTGGCCGATGATGCCACTCTGTTTCTTGAGAAACAGGTCCTCAACATATAGGTAGGCAGATACCGCTACGGCACGGCTCGAGACCTTCACCGCTTCTGTACCGAAATGCTTGTCCATCAAGTTAAGTACACTGCGTATGCGAACCAGATTCGGGTCGTTGACCTCTAGGTCATACTTATCTTTGAAGAAGTCACCCAAATCATCATATCGCGCCCTGACGAACTCACCATCCGCCGCCAGGCTAAAGGAATTGATGCACACTTGCGCAAGGGTAAATTGTCGCGAAAAACGTTTAAGCGACAGCCTGGTATTGCGAAGGAACGGAGCATTGCTTCCCATCTCGCGATAGACGAAATCTCGAATGGTTCCTGTATAAGTCTTCAGCAATTCTCCCGAATTCAATCTAATTCCGAGCTGAAGTCGTCGGAAGATCTCCCTTAGAAGCTGCTCATCGAGGTTCTTGTAGATTACGAAGGTGAGCTCGTAATCCTCGATCTTCTTGGCGATAGACGGGAACTCAACCTGCAGGCGACCATAGCTATACCGCTCGCCGGCGATGCGGACCGTCAGTCCATGTGTGTCGGAGTCCGGTTTAAAAAACGCGAGTAGTGTTGCCATTCTCTGCTTGCCATCGATGCACTCGAAATCGAACGTTTCGTTATCCCGCACTTCCACGAGGTAGAGCTTGGGAATGTCGATGTTCTGCATCATGGAGTCGATTAGCATTTCTTGATCTTCACGGCTCCATATCTTCTCCCGCTGATAATCGGCGTCGAGATCGATCCGATAGATATAGTCAGCGATGAACTGCTTTGCGGTCAGCGTCTCAAGCGTTCTGGCTGGCCGAGCTTTAAGAGGCGAATGTTGTTGTGCTTTTGGCATCGTTGCCGTCCTCGGGAAGCAACTGAGCAAGGGGAGAAAGCCGCAACGCCCGAGATTCTCCGAGCATTCGTAGGCTCTTGTACTTGAGCCAAGTCCTATATGGATTCCGTGGATCAGGCTCCGGCACGAGGAGGTTCTCTAGTTCGCTAAGCGTGCGGATACCTGGGAAAAAACCATAGGTTGTGCGAATGAGTTGACCAGCAGATGGCTTGTCGATGACTTGGATCTCGAATGCCTTGCTGCGTTCAAGGTGCGCCTTGAAGAGAAGGTCTGTGAGATGCGCGTCGTTGTGACTAAGCGAACAGCCTACGAGTCTCAGGATATCGCAGTCGACGAGGATCTGCAGAGCACGCGTCCAGATGAAGCCGTAGGGAGCGTGGAGATATGTCTTGTGCGAGCCCATCGGAATTATGTCGATCTCACGTCTTCGGCCCTGGATCCTTAGGTTCTTCCAAGTGAAGGAGCCGTGCAACTTAAGAAGTGGAATGTTGCGCGAGGACGGTGCTGCGTCGCTAAGCGAAAAACAGTAGTTAGGCTCACCATAGAACTTGCGATAGGCACTGTCGAGCACGCCGTCATAGTTCAGAGAAATGAACCCAATTACTTGTTCGACAGAACGAACGCGTGGGTGCCGGTGAAGTCGAAGTAATGCCCGATGAAGGTAGAATCGCTTTGTCCGTGAAGGAGTCAGAATTGCCCGGATGTCTAGGCTGACGAGCGTTCGAAGGAGCTCGGTTTTTGCGGCCCACTCCTGAACTTTGCTGCTCTCAAGTAAGCCGATGAGTAGCTCGATGTTCAGCGATCCGGCAGTTGCGGATACGGTCTCGAGATGCCTGAGGTAATTGGGGTTGGAACGAGCGCGCGCGATTACGCGTGATGAAACGTTCCCGAGCAGGAGCCCATCAGTCTCGGGACTAAGATCAGGCAGGAGCGCTGCTAGCTCGGCGTGTGTTGCGCCAGCGCCAAAGAGGTACACAATCTTCTTGGTGCTGTCCTTTGACTTGGGCAACGACGAGGATGCTCCAGCGTTGCGCACCGAATCCGATGACCGAGCAGGCATGATCCTCTCGATGTGCAATGCATGTCAATGGTTTCTGCGAGTGGTTAGGTCTCGGCATGGGATCTCGACAGAGGCTCACTATCAACAAGTCTCAGAGAGGGCACTCCCAAGATTCCCTTCAGGAACGCGCCCGTCGGCGACGTCGCAATCCGTGCCACCTTCTCCGGCGTTCCCTCGGCCACGATCCTCCCCCCCTCATCCCCGCCCTCCGGCCCCAGGTCGATGATCCAGTCGGCGGTCTTGATGACGTCGAGGTTGTGCTCGATCACGATCACGGTGTTGCCCGCTTCGACGAGCGCGTTGAGCACATCCAACAGCCGCCGGATGTCCTCGAGGTGCAGCCCGGTCGTCGGCTCATCCAGGATGTAGACGGTCCGTCCGGTCGCCCGCCGGCTCAGCTCCTTCGACAGCTTGATCCTCTGCGCCTCTCCCCCGGACAGTGTCGTCGCGCTCTGCCCCAGCTTGATGTAGCTCAGGCCGACCGCATCCAGCGTCTCCAGTTTCCGGCGCAGCATCGGGACGTTCTGGAAGAACTCCAGCGCCTCGGTGATGCTCATGTCCAGCACGTCCGCGATGTTCTTCCCCTTGTACCGAACCTCGAGGGTCTCGCGGTTGTATCTCCGGCCTTTGCAGTCTTCGCAGGTGACGTAGACGTCGGGGAGGAAGTGCATCTCGATCTTGATGATGCCGTCGCCTTCGCACTTCTCGCAGCGGCCGCCTTTGACGTTGAAGGAGAAGCGGCCGACGCGGTAGCCGCGGGCGCGGGCTTCGGGGACCTGGGCGAACAGCTCGCGCAGGGGGGTGAACAGGCCCGTGTAGGTCGCGGGGTTGCTGCGCGGGGTGCGGCCGATGGGGGACTGGTCGATGTCGATGACCTTGTCGAGCTGGTCGAGACCGCGGATCTCCTTGTGCTTGCCGGGGCGGATCGGCATGCGGTAGATGCGCTTGGCGAGGGCCTTGTAGAGCGTCTCGTTCACCAGCGTGCTCTTCCCCGAGCCGCTGACGCCCGTGACGCAGGTCAGGAGACCCAGCGGGAAGCGGGCGGTGATCTTCTTGAGATTGTTCTCCTCCGCCTCGACGACGCTGAGCCAGCCCTCCTCGGGAAGCTTGGCGTTGGCGGCGGCGGTACGGCGCTTCTTCGGGATCGGGATGGCGCGACGGCCGCTCAGGTACTGGCCGGTGATCGAGTCGGGGTGGGCGGCGATCTCCTCGGGCGTTCCCTGGGCCACGACCCGGCCACCCAGCTCGCCCGCGCCGGGGCCGAGATCCACCACGTGATCGGCGGTGCGGATGGTCTCCTCGTCGTGCTCGACGACGATGACCGTGTTGCCGAGATCGCGCATGGCGCAGAGCGTGTCGAGCAGGCGCCGGTTGTCGCGCTGGTGCAGACCGATCGACGGCTCGTCCAGGACATAGAGGACACCGGTCAGGCGCGAGCCGATCTGCGTCGCCAGACGAATCCGCTGGCCTTCTCCACCTGACAGGGTGGCGGCGGTGCGCGACAGGCTGAGGTAGCCGAGGCCGACATTCAGCAGGAAGCCGAGACGCTCGCGGATCTCCTTCATCACCATGTGGGCGATCTGCTGGTCGCGCGCCGACAGCGACATCGTATTGAAGGCGGCGTTCGCCTCCTTGATGGTCAACCCGGTGTAGTAGTGGATGTTGTGGTCGGCGACCGTGACGGCCAGCGACTCGGGCTTGAGACGCGCCCCCTCGCAGACGGCGCACGGCTCGAGCGACATGTAGCGCTCGATCTCCTCGCGCAGCGACGAGGACTCGCTCTCGCGGTAGCGCTGCATCATCGACGGGATGACGCCCTTGAACGGCTTGCGGAAAAAGTACCGGTTGCGCCCTTCCTTGTATTCGTAGTCGTACTCGGTGCGGCCGCTGCCGTACAGCAGGACGCGCTGCGCTTCCTTCGGCAGGCTCTTGAACGGCGCGTTCGGGTCGAACTTCATGGCGCGGGCGAGCGCGTCCACCGCCATCCGCAGCATCGAGCGACCGTAGCCCCAGGTGCCGGAGATCGCCCCGTCGGCGACCGACTGGTTCGGGTTGGTGACGATCTTCGCCGGGTCGATCTCCTGGTGCGCGCCGAGCCCGTCGCACGTCGGGCAGGCGCCGTAGGGCGAGTTGAACGAGAACATGCGCGGCGCCAGCTCCGGCACCGAAACCCCGTCGTACGGGCAGGCGAGCGTGTCGCTGAAGATGATGTCGCGCGCCTGCTCGCCGAGGACGTTGACCGTGGCCAGCCCCTCGGCCAGCTTGAGCGCCACCTCGAGCGAATCGGTCAGGCGCTGCTTGACCTCCGGCTTGAGCACCAGGCGATCGACGACGATCTCGATGGTGTGCGCTTTCTTTTTGTCGAGGTCGATGTCCTCGTCGATCTCCATCACCTCGTCGTCGATGCGGGCGCGCACGAACCCCTTGCGCAGCATCTCGCGCAGCTCTTTCTTGTACTCGCCCTTGCGGCCGCGGACGATCGGCGCCAGCACCTGGAGGCGTGAGCCGGCCGGCAGCTCCATCACCTGGTCGACGATCTGCTGCACCGTCTGGCGGGCTATAGGCCGCCCGCACTGGGGACAGTGCGGCAGCCCGATGCGCGCGAACAGCAGGCGCAGGTAGTCGTAGATCTCGGTGACCGTGCCGACCGTCGAGCGCGGGTTGCGCGACGTCGTCTTCTGCTCGATGGAGATGGCGGGGGAGAGCCCCTCGATCGACTCGACCTCGGGCTTCTCCATCTGTTCGAGGAACTGGCGCGCGTAGGCCGACAGCGACTCGACGTAGCGCCTCTGCCCCTCGGCGTAGATGGTGTCGAAGGCGAGGGACGACTTCCCCGACCCCGACAGCCCGGTGATGACGATCATCCTGTTCCGGGGCAGGGTCAGGTCGATGTGCTTGAGGTTGTGCTCGGCGGCACCCTTGATGACGATGGAATCGGCGGCCATGGTTTTTCGGTGCGGAACCTCCGTGCCTGCGGGAAAAGGAAGGGGTGGATGTTAAGAGAAAGAGGGGGCCGAGTCAAACAGCGGATCGCGGGCGTTTCCTGGTTGACGCAGAGACGCTCCGGGCGTACGGTTCCGGACAACGCCGACAATCCCGATGAGCAAACCCTTGACCTCCATCGCGCCACCGGTGCCGGAGCTTCCCGTCGCCGATGTCGAGCGCGCGCAGCGGCACTATCGGGATGCCCTCGGCTTCCAGATCGGCTGGCTCACTCCGGACAAGGAGATCGGCGCCGTGTCACGCGGAGATGCGGCGATCTTTCTCCGGAAGCGGACGCCCCCGTTCGAGCCGGCGGTTCACTGGGTGTTCGCCCGGGACGTCGATGCGACGTACCACGAGCTGAAAGGTCTCGGCGCGACCATCGTCGAGCCCATCGAGAACAAGCCCTGGGGAATGCGCCAGTTCACGGTCGAAGACCTCGACGGCAATCGCTTCTATTTCCACCACGACCTGCCACAGACAAAGGGCGGACCACCTTAGAATCGGTTCGTGCTCCGCCGCTCCCTCGTCCTGCTGGCGCTCGTCGTGGTGTCAGTCCCCCTCGTGGCGATCGTGCTCGCCGGCATCCTCATCACCCTGCCGGGCGAGCGGCGCACGCCCTCGGGGCTGCGGCGGAACCAGGCGCTCTACGTCACCACGCACGATGGAACGCGCATCGCGGTCGATGTCTGGCTGCCCGAGGATTACCAGGGCGGGCGCATCCCGGCGATCCTGCGGGCGACGCGCTACGGCCGCGCGAAGCGAATCCAGCCGCTCGGACGACTGCTCTGGAAGCTGGGCTACCTAAAGGACGAGGGGATCAACCGCAGCTTCGGGCCGACGCTCGGGGTGCCGGCCCTGAACCGCCACGGCTACGCGGTCGTGGTCGCGGACGGGCGGGGAAGCGGGGCCTCGTTCGGCAGCCGCAGAGCGGAATGTGCGCCGGAAGAAATCGAAGACTACGGCGAGGTGCTCGACTGGATCGTCCGGCAGCCGTGGTCGAACGGGCGGGTCGGCGCGTGGGGGATCTCCCAGGACGCCCTGAACATCGAGATGGTCGCTTCACTCGGCAGGCCGGCGCTGCGCGCGGTCGCGACGCTGTACACGACGCTCGACAGCCAGTTCACGACGGCCGGGTTCGGCGGCCTCTACAACCGCGAGAACGTCCGGCGCTGGGCCGATCACAACCGCATCGTCGACGCCAACGAACCTGCCTGCCCTCCCGGGATGAACTCGTGCCGGTTCATGGCCCGTCACGTCTTCGCCGGCGCCAAGCCGGTGGACGGCCCGGAGGGATCGGCGCTCCTCGACGAGGCGGTGGCCGCCCGCAAGAACTACGACGTTTTCGAGTCGTGGGGCACGCTCCTGTACCGCGGGGACCCGCTCGGCCGCTCGGGCCTGTCGATGGACCAGATCATGCCGTACGGCGCGCGCGCGGCGATCGAGGCGAGCGGCGTGCCGTTCTTCTCCATGTACGGATGGCTCGACGCCGGGCTGGCGATGAGCGGGCTCATCCACGACACCAACTTCAGCAATCCCCAGGAGGTCTACATCGGGCCGTACTCGCACGCCGGCCTCTTCGACGCCGACCCGTTCAACCCGGCGGAGGCGCCGGCGCAGCCCGACCACGAAGGCCAGATGGAGATGGTGGCGGATTTCTTCGACCGTCACCTCAAAGGGGATGAGGCGCCGCCCGAGCGGCTGGTGCACTACTACACCCTCGGCGCCGGGACGTGGCGCACGACGCCGGTCTGGCCGCCGGAAGGGCCGAAGCCGGTGGTCTACGAGTTCGGCGAGCAGGGGACGGCCCGTGTGCCACAGACCGGCCCGCTCGGAGAGAGCGGCGCCGACTCGATGGAGGTCGACTTCTCCGCGGGGTCGGGCCCATGGTCGCGTTATCGTTCCATCGTGCAGGCGACCGACATCGTCTATCCGGACCGGGCCGCCGCCACGGCACGGCTGCTCCACTACGATACGGAGCCGATGACCGCCGACATGGAGCTGACCGGCAGCCCGGTGGCGACCCTCTTCGTCTCGAGCACGCGGGAGGACTGCGCCTTTTTCGTCTACATCGATGACGTGGCGCCCGACGGCAAGGTCACCTACCTGACGGAAGGGGTGCTGCGGGGCCTCTTCCACAAGACCTCGTCCCGACCGGGACCGTACCGCACTCTCGCGGTGCCGCGCGCCTACTGGAAAGAGGACGCGGAGCCGATGGAGCCCGGCCACGTTTACCGGATGGAGATCGAGGCGTTCCCGGTCTCGGCGCTGGTGCGCCAGGGGCACCGGTTGCGCTTCTCGCTCTCTGGGGCCGACAGCGATGCGTTTCCGCGCGTTCCCGAGACGGGGCCGGCGCCGCGCGTCACGGTGCACCGCTCCGGCGCGGCGCGCTCGAGCGTGACGGTGCCGCTCGCGCCCTTCACCGCGCCCGCGAGACCCTCATGAAAGAGGTCCCCTGCCGGGCGGCCGTCGAGCAGCTCGTGGCGGAGCTCTTCTGGAAGATCGATCGGCGCGACTTCGCCTGCATTCCCGACCTGTTCACCGAAGACGGCCGGCTGATCATCCCGAACCTGGCCGACGGCATGAAGACCACCATCACGGCGGCGGGACGCGATGCTCTGGCGAAGCAGTGGGCGGGCCGTCCCCTCGACCTCGTCTCGCGCCACGTCTTCACCAACCTCCACGTGCACCAGACCTCGGAGACCGAAGCGGAGGGACGGTGCATCGGTCTCGGCTTCCGGCACCAGGGACCCGGTCTGGGACTGCCGGAACCGGTCATCGTGAACGACCAGGACGATCTGTACGAGCGGGGCGCGGACGGCCTCTGGCGTTTCAAAGAGAAGCGCATCACCGTGACTTTCATCGCGCCGGAGCTGCTCGGCCGGTGAAGCTGGTCTCGTACACGCCCCGCGGTCCGAAGCGAATCGGAGGATCCTCCCGTGGCCGCCGGCCCTGGACGCTCGGGGCGCTGACCGGGGACGGGACCTCCATCGTGCCTTTGAAGCGCTCGGTCGAGGCGCTGACGGGCGCGAGCCCGGCCGGATTCGGCTCGATGCTCGCGCTGGTGCGGGCCGGCGGCGCGGCGCTCGAAACGGCGCGGGAGGCCCTGGAGTTCGCCCGGGCGGAAGGGGGAACGTTCCTCGTCCCTCTCGACACGGTCGTCCTCGGGCCGCCGCTCCCGGACCCGGTGGCGCTGCGTTGCTGCTCGGTGTTCACCGGGCACCACCGCAACTGCGCCCGCACACTGCGCAAATGGCGAACCGGCGAGACGGCGGGAGAGGTCACCATCCCCGAGGTCTTCTTCCAGATCCCCGGGTACTACAAGGGCAACCATCTGAATCTCATCGGCCCCGAGGAGCCCATCACCTTTCCGGCCGGAGCGACGCACCTCGATTTCGAGCTGGAGCTGGCCGCGGTGATCGGGGGTGCGGGGCGGGACATCCCGCGAGGCGACGCCACGCGGCACATCTTCGGCTGGTCGATCTTCAACGATGCTTCGGCGCGCCATCCGCAGCTCGAGGAGATGGCCCTCGGCACGGGACCCAACAAGAGCAAGGACTTCGACGGCGGGAACGTCCTCGGCCCGTGCCTCGTCACGTCCGATGACTTCGACCCGCGCGCCGCGGCCGGCATCGCCCGGGTGAACGGCGTCGAGTGGGGGCGCGGAGAGGCCGCGGACATGGCCCATGACTGGGGGGCCATTCTCGAATACCGCAGCCGCTCGGAGAGGCTCCATCCGGGGGAGGTCATCGCCTCCGGATGCTTCACGAACTGCAGCGGCGTCGAGCACGACCGCTTCGTCGAGCCCGGAGACGTCGTGGAGCTCGAGATTCCGGGAATCGGGATCCTCAGGAATTCCATCGCGCAGGCGGCCGAATGACCCGCCTGGAACGTCTGTACACCATCGAGGACCTGCGGCTCGCCGCGGCCCGTCGCCTGCCGCGCGCGGTGTTCGACACCATCGACGGCGGCGCCGGGGACGAAGCCGCGGTCGTGCGCAACCTCGAGGCCCTGCGCGCCATGACGCTCGTGCCGCGTGTGCTGACCGACGTCTCGACGGTCGACACCGGGGCGATGGTGCTCGGCGGCAGGATCGCCTTCCCGCTCCTGCTGGCGCCGGTCGGCTTCAGCGGCCTGTATTTTCCGAACGCGGAGCGGTGCACCGCGGCAGCCGCGGAGGGGACCATCCACGTGCTTTCCGTCTTTTCCACCGTCTCGCTGGAGGAGGTGGCGGCGTCGGCGCCGGGGCGTCGCTGGTTCCAGCTCTACCCGTTCGGTTCGCGCGACATCATGAGAGACCTGATCGGGCGGGCCCGGCGGTACGGGTACGAGGCGCTCTGCGTCACGGTGGACGTTCCGGTCATCGGTGGCCGGAACCGCGATCTGCGCAGCGGCCTGCGCTCCACCGGAGCGACCCTGCCGTTTCTCCTGTCGGCTGCGGCGCATCCGGGTTGGTCGCTGCCGTATCTCATGGGGCACCGGCCGCGGTTCAAGACGCTCGAGCCGTACCTGCCCGAGAACGCGCACCGATGGCTGCCGCTGCGGGCTCCCGACCTGAACCCGGCGTTCGGGTGGAGCGATCTCGAGTGGGTGGTGCGGGAGTGGCAGGGGCCGGTGATCGTGAAGGGCATCCTCCACGCGGACGACGCCGAGCGGGCCCTGCAGGCGGGGGCCGCGGCCATCGTCGTCTCGAACCACGGCGGCCGCCAGTTCGAGCCGGCGCCGTCGGCGCTCACCGTCCTGCCGGGGATTCGCGAGCGGCTCGGCGACGATGCGGAGGTCTACGCCGACGGCGGCGTGCGCACCGGGCCGACATCCTCAAGTACATGGCCGCGGGAGCCAATGCCGTGCTGGCCGGCCGCGCCTTCGTGTACGGGTTGAGCATCGCGGGGGAGGCGGGCGTCCGCAGGGCGCTGGGCATCCTCCGGAGCGAGCTCGAAACGGCGATGCGGCTCGCCGGAATCACCGCGTTCCCATGAAGGGCGCGCGGTTCGCGGTGATGGCGTTGTCGCTGGCGTACCTGCTGGCGATGGTGGACCGCCTGGTGCTGAGCCTGCTGGTCGAGCCGATCAAATCCGACCTGGCGCTCAGCGATGCGCAGATCGGGGCGCTCGCCGGCCTGGCCTTCGGATTGTTCTACACGGTCATGGGGATTCCGATCGGCCGGCTGGCCGACCGGGTGCACCGGCCGAAGCTCATCGCCGTCGGGGTTCTCCTCTGGAGCCTCGCAACCATGGGCTGCGGCCTGGCGACGACATTCGGCCGGCTGTTCGCGACCCGTGTCCTGGTGGGAGTCGGAGAGGCGAGCATCTCGCCCGCCGCCTACTCGCTCATCGCCGACCTGGTGCCGCGCGACAGGCTCGGACGCGCGCTGAGCGTGTACATGCTCGGGACGGTCGTCGGGCTCGGGGTGGCCTGGATCGCCGGCGGCCAGGCTCTTCACCTCCTGGCCGGACCGGGCTCGCTGTCCGTCCAGCTTGCCGCGGGGCTGGCCCCCTGGCAGATGGTCTTCATCCTGGTGGGGCTGCCGGGTCTGCTCGTGGCTCCGCTGGTCCTGCTCATCGCCGAGCCACGGCGCAATCGCGGATTGTCGCCGGCGCCGGCCGGGCTGGCCGGGCTCGTGGCCGTCCGGGATCAACTGAGAAAGCACGGAGCCGCGTACACCGCGCACTTCATCGGCATGGCGGCCATCAATACCTATGGGTTCGCACTCGTCACCTGGGCCCCGGCGATGTTCCGCCGGTCATTCGGATGGCCGGCGGAAAAGGTCGGCACGGTGCTCGGCGGCGCCGTCCTGGTCGCCGGCGTCATCGGGATGCTGGCGAGCGGCCAGATCGTCGATGCGCTCACCCAACGCCGGACGCCGGACGCACCCTTCCGGATCCTGTTCCTCGGGACGGCTCTCCTGGCGCCGGTCGCGATCGCCGGCCCGTTTCTCGCCGGCGGTTGGGCACGGACATTCCTGTTCGTCGCGCCGGCGATGGGACTCTTCTTCGCGGTCGTGGCGTGCGCCCCCACGTCCCTTCAAGTCATCACTCCCGCTTCGCTGCGCTCGTCCATTTCCTCTGTCTACCTGTTCATCGTCAACCTCGTCGCGTTCGCCGTGGGTCCTCTGGCGGTCGGCTGGATGTCCGATCGGCTGGGACGTTCCGACGGCAACCTCGCTCTGGCGCTCGCGGTCCTCGGCGCCGTCTGCCTCCCGGCCGGAGCCCTGGCGTTCGGAGCCGGCCTGGCGCCATTCCGTCGCGCGGCTCTCGCTTCTCCGGCGGTCGTGGGTGTCGCGACCGTCGAGGCCATTCCTCTGGATTCCAAGGTGACCACATGAAAACTTCGCCGCGCATCGACGCGGCCAGACTCTGGCAGACCCACCTCGAGCTCGCCCGCATCGGCGCGCTTCCGGACGGAGGGTGCAGCCGCGCGGCGTTGACCGACGAGGACCGGCAGGCGCGGGATCTGTTCGCCCGGTGGTGCCGCGACATCGGCTGCCGCGTCTCGGTGGACCAGGCCGGGAATCTCTTCGCCCGGCGCGACGGCGTTGACAAGGACCATGCGCCGGTCGCCTGCGGCAGCCACCTCGACACACAGCCGCACGGCGGCCGCTTCGACGGCATCTCCGGAGTCCTGTGCGGCCTCGAAGCGTTCCGCACGCTGCACGATCACGGCGTGGAGACCCGCCTGCCTCTGGAGCTCATCGACTGGACCAACGAAGAGGGAGTGCGCTTCCGTCCCGGGCTCCTCGGGTCTTCCGTCTTCGCCGGGAAAATCCCCATCGACCGGGTGCTCGCGACCCTGGGGACGGACGGCGCCCGCTTCGGGACCGAGCTGCGGCGGATCGGCCATGTCCCCGCCGTGCCGGATGCCGGGCGCCCCGCCACGGCGGCCCAGCTGCATTCGGGCGGGCCGCATGCGCTCGACTCGTTCTTCGAATTGCACATCGAACAGGGACCGATCCTCGAACGCCGCGGGGCGCGCATCGGCGTCGTGACCGGCGTGCAGGGGATCCGCTGGCTGGAGATCGAGATGGAAGGCATGGATGCCCACGCCGGCACCACGCCGCTGCCGGATCGGCACGATGCGCTGCTGGCTTCGGCCCGGCTCGTCGATCGGGCGCGCGCGGTCGGGCTGGAGGCCGGCGAAGACGCGCGCGTGACCGTCGGGCGCCTGGACGTCCTTCCCAATAGCCCGAGCACCATTCCGGGGGGAGTGCGGCTGGTGATCGATTTCCGCCATCCTGAAATCGCCATCCTGGACCGGCTCGAAGAACGCCTGCGTCAGGCGGCGACCGATGCGGCCGCCTCGGACCACGTCCGGGCTCGCATCGCGAAAACGCTCGAGGTCGCGCCGGTCGCGTTCGACGCGGACTGCATCGCTGCCGTGCAGGCGGCGGCCACCGCACGCGGCCTCGCGTCGATCCGGATGCTGAGCGGCGCGGCGCACGATGCGATGCAGATCGCGTCGGTCGCGCCGACGGCCATGATTTTCATCCCGTGCAAGGACGGTCTCAGCCACAACGAGGCGGAGTCGGCGACCCCCGAGGACCTGGCGAACGGCTGCCAGGTCCTGCTCGACGTCCTGCTCGCCCGGGCCGGATAGGCGCGCCGCGCGCGTCACGGCGCATCTGACGGTCAGGCGGCCGGGATCACCGTCGAGGGGACGTCGCGGAAGACGAGGCGGCGCGCCAGGGCCAGGGCGCGGGCGCGCAGGGCGGAACGAATCCTCTTCGGCAGGCGGGTGCGGGTGGAAGTCCGGCCCGGATGCCGCGAAGGAGGAGGCGCGTCGGCGATCAGCCGGTTGGCGAAGCCGGACGGCTCGGGCATGAAGGCGTTGGTGCCGTAGATGCGTCCCACCTGGGGATTACGGCGGGCGATGTCGGCGAGCAGCGTCCGGTCGAGGCCGGTCAGCGAGAACGGAACGGCGAACGGGACCTTCTCCTGCAGGGTCACGGCGCGCACGGCGTTGCAGGACTCCACGATCTGACGCTCGATCTCGGCCGAGTCGAGCGCCTGGAACTCGCGGTGGTCGAGGCCATGGGCGCCAATGGTGTGCCCCTCCTCCATCAACCCGCGCACCTGCTTCCACGTCAGGTAAGGCCTGCGCTGCTTGAGGTACGCGTCGACGTCCACGCCGGTCACGACGCACAAAGCGTCGGCGCGCATGGCGCGGTCGGCCTTGACGCTGAGGATGGCGCGCCGCAGCGTGGCGATCTCGGCAGGATACGGGACACCCAGGAGATCCGCGACGCGCTTGCGCAGCACCTGGGCTTCGTCCTGGCCGCCGCTCGCGAGGGCGCGCGACGGATCGGGCGCGCCTCCGCCCGCGCCGCTCCGGGCGCTCGCGCCGCGGTAGCCGAGGGCGGCCTGCTCGATGCGGTCGATGGCGAGGGCGAGCTTGTGCCGGTACATCATCAGCTTGTTGTCGATGACGTCGGTGTTGATGAAGAAGGTGGCGCGCTGGCCGTAGCGGGCGAGGAGCGGTGCCACGACCGTGCTGCACTCCGCGAGCCCGTCGTCGAACGAGACCTGGGCGTCGCCGCCGGCGAGGAACTCGAGATCCGAAGAGAACTGCGCCGGGTTCTTGTACGCGTGCAGCGGGCGGACGTGCGGCAGCGACTCGTGCGACACCACGGTGTAGCAGAGCGCGATCTCGGTGCGGGGCATCATCGCCCGCCACGCCAGGGCCGGAATGCTGTCCACGGCTTTCAGCACGAAGCCGCGGGAGTACTCGCTAATAGTAGGGGGCATCTCCCTCGAATCCACTCCAGTCCATCGCGTCGAGGTACTTGCCGAACGGGCCGTTCTGGTCGCGTGTGTAGACCAGCGAGCCGCGCTCGTCGGCGGCAAGCAGCACGCGGCCCGAGAAACTGGACCGCAGCAGCGGCTCGTACTCGGCCGGGCACTCGATGACGTCGGCCCCGATGCGCTGCGCCTCGACCAGTGCCCGCGCCAGCGCCGGAGCGCGCGTCTCGGCGGTCATCGGCCGGCGATCGAGAATGCGCAGCGTCGCCTGGTGATTGTGCTGCGTGACGTTCAGGACGACGTAGCCGCCGCGATTCGCCTCGAAGACGAGGTACTGGAACTTCTCGCGCCGGTACGGAAGCGCGTAGGGCAGGTTCGAGCCCGCGTCCTCGCCGATCCAGGGGTTGCGCACCATCCAGTTGATTACCCCTTCGTCGCGCACGAAGCGCGGCCGGTCGGAGGGGGTGAGCGCGTCGGCCGCGGCGCCGAGCCCTGCGAGACCCGATGCTGCGGCCGCCCTCCGCTCGTCGGCGGCCGCGGCCTTGGCGGCGGCCCGAGCCGTGATCTTGGGAACGTCGTCCACCCAGACGGCGGTCATGGGATTCCGCGCCTCGGCGACGAGCTGCCAGGCCTCATTGACGTCCGCGCCGGCGGAGACCGACCGGACCAGCGCGCGCAGCGGAATTCCCTTGAGCTTCTTGAAGCGCGGCAGCCGCAGCCGGAGGATCCGCTGTGGCCGGGTGGCCCAGAAGCCGAGCTGGGTGAACAGGTCGCGCGCCTCGTCATTGATGCGCGTGACGTAGAGGTCGCGGCCGAGATTCATGGCTTCGACCGGGAGCCTCGTGACCAGCCCGCTGGTGCGATCGCCGGGGGCGACGTAGAAGCCGGAGAGACAGGACACCTTGTGCCGCCGGCCGCGGAAGTCGACCGCGCTCGGCAGCAGCCCGAGGTAGCCGGCGCACCGGTCGCCGACGTAGCCGACGATGAGGCCGATGTCGTCCGGCTCGGCCAGAGGATTGAGCGCCTGCGCCTCGGCCCGTCTTGGCGCGATCGGCAGCACCGAGTAGCAGACCGGGTCGGCGCTCGCGGCGCGCGCGAACTCAGGCAAGTCACACACCCGAATCCTCTGGATGAGGACCTGAGGCTTTGCGGCCGCCTGGAGCGCCGGCGCCGCCTGAACGGCTTGCACGGCCTCCACCGCGGGGACCGGCGCGTCGAGGATCGGCGACGCTTCCAGAATGGGAGCGGCCTGCGGGATTGCCGCCTCCTGCGCGACGGGCGCCGCCTGCGGGATCGGCGCCGGCTGCGCGACCTCCGGCTCGGGCAGCGCAACCGGAGGGACGGCGACCAGCCTGGCCGGCGGCAAAGCATTCAGTGCCGGCGGCAAGGCGGCCGGCTCGGGAGCCTCCGTCAGGATTGCCGGCGAAGCGGCGAGCAGCCGCTGCTCGCTCGCGGCCTGCGCCGCGGCTGCGGCGGCTGCAGCGGTCGCGGCAGCCTGCGCTGCGGCGGTTGCAGCCGCTGCTGCCGCTGCGGCCGCGGCGGCGGCCGCCGCTGCGGCCTGGGCCAGCGCCATCGGATCGCCACAACCAGGGAGTGTGACCGAGACTTCGGCGACGGCGGGCCTTGGCGCGGGAGCAAATGGTGCGAGCGGGGCGAGTGGTGCGATCGGTGCGAATGGCGCGGCCGATTCGGCCGGCGCGGGCCCGGTGGCCGGTTCGGCCGCGGCGAGCGGAGGCGTCGACGCCTTCAAGCTCTTGGCCGACTCACGTTCCGGGTACAGCCCTTCGAGGATGGGCATTTGTCACCCTGTCGAATTGGAATCGTCGGCAGAGATGATCCTCCCGGGGCCGAGGTCAGGAAACCGGGTTTTCTCGGTAGGACTGTGTCAGGAGCAGGAGGCGTCGCCCTCGAAGCCGCTCCAGTCGAACGCTTCGAGGGGCTTGCCGAAGGGTCCCTCGGGATCGCGCGTGTAAACCAGCGCCCCCGGATCCTCCGAGGAGAGCAGCATGCGGCCGGCGGATGACCGTCGCAGCAGCGGCTCGTACTCGACAGGGCACTCGACGACGTCGGCGACGAGGCGCTGCGCTTCGACGAGCGCGCGGGCCAGCGTCGGCTCGCGCCGATCGTCGGTCATCGGACGCCGGTCGAGGATGCGGAGCGTGGCGCAGCGCCGGTCCTGGGTGAGGCAGACGACCACGAAGCCGCCCTCGGTCGCCTCGAAGGTGAGGTAGCGGAACATCTCCCGCCGGTACGGCAAGGGGTAGCGGAGGACCGCGTGCGAGTCCTCGCCGATCCAGGGATGCCGGATCATCCAGTTGATCACGCGCTCGTCGCGGACGAAGCGGGGCCGATCTGCGGCCGGCGGCGCCTCGTCGGCCCCGTGCGCGGACATCGGCGCGCGGGCCTCGGTGACGAGCCGCCAGAGGTGCTCGATATGGCCGCCCCCGAGCGATCGGACCATGGCGCGCAGCGGGATCCCCTTGAGCCTGCCGAGGCGGGAGAGCTGAAGGCGCAGGGTGCGCTGCCCGGGCGCCGGCCGGAAACCGAGCGGCGTAAGAAGCGCGCGGGTTTCGGGGCTGACGCGTGAGGCATGGAGGTCGCGTCCGAGCTCGATGGCGGAGCGCGCCAGCATCGTCGCGAGGTCGCGGCCGTGGTCTGCGGGAGCGACGTGGAAGCCGGTGAAGCTGGAGACGGGGTGGCGCCGCCCGCGGAACTCGACGGCGCCCGGCAGCAGCCCGAGGAACCCGGCGCAGCGATCGTCGACGAAGCCCACGAGCAGGCCGACGTCGTCCGGATTCGCCAGCGGGTTGAACGCCTGCGCCTGGGCCCGCATCGGCGAAATCGGCAGCAGCGGGTAGCGCACCGGATCCGCCATCGCGGCCCGCGCCAGCGCCGGCAGGTCGGCGACCCGGACACGGTCCACCCGTACCCCGGCCCCCGCCGCGATCACGGCGTCGCTCGTCCCGGGGAAGGCCATGCGGCCGCCTGTGACGGCGGCGTCGATCGCCGGCTGCACCTGACCGGTGGTTTCCATCTGGAGTCCGGAAGGATATCCCGGAGCGAAAGTATATCCAACGGGTCGTCGTAGAATGCGCGGCCTGACGCGTCGCCGAGGAGCAGCCATGCCCCCGAAGGCCATGAAAAGCCGCAGCCGGATGGTCATCTACCTGCCTCACCCCCTGCCCATCTGGCGGCTCCCCCAGGGAGCGGTCGAACGCATCCGCAAGGCGGCCGGCCGCCACTACGACGTCGAGCTGCCGCGCGACGAGCGCGAGCTCGAGCAGGTCATCCCCGGGACCGAGATCCTCTACGCCTGGGGGCTGACCGGGCGCCTGGTGGGGGCGGCGACGCGGCTGCGCTGGATGCACACGCCGCTGTCGGGCGTAGACCGGGTGCTCAACCCCGAGCTGCTGAAGACCTCGATCCGCATCACCTCCTCCCGGGGTGTCAATTCGGTCGCGGTGGCGGAGCACGTCTTCGGCATGGTCCTGGCGCTGACGCGCGGCATCGCGCAGGCGGCGCGGGCGCAGGCGGACCGCCGCTGGATCCAGGGCGACCTCTACGGGCGCACCCCGCCTCTCTCCGAGCTGCACGGCAAGGTGATGGGTCTCTACGGCTTCGGCGAGATCGGCCGCGAGCTGGCGGTGCGGGCGCGCGCCTTCGGGATGAAGGTGTGGGCGGTGTCGCGCTCGGCGACCAGCCGCACGAAGCCGCCGCACGGCGTCGACCGCCTGCTGCCGGCGAAGCGGGTCGAGGCGATGGTGCGGGCCTCCGACGTGCTGGTGCTGGCGCTGCCCTTGACCGAGGCGACGCGCGGCGTGGCGGGGGAGCGGCTGCTGCACGCGATGAAGCCGACCGCGATCCTCGTGAACATCGGCCGCGGCGCGCTGGTGCAGGAGCCGGCGCTGTCGCGCGCCATGCGCGAAGGCTGGATCGCCGGCGCCGCCCTCGACGTCTTCGTCCACGAGCCGCTTCCGGGCGAGAGCCCGCTGTGGAAGCTGCCGAACGTGCTGATGACCCCGCACGTCGCCGGCACCCATCCCGACTACATGGCGCGATCGGCGGGGATCTTCCTCGACAACCTGAAGCGCTACCGGGCCGGCAAGCAGCTCCTCAACGAGATCGACCTCACCGCCGGTTACTGACCGGGGCGGTCCGCAGCCTCGCGCGCCCGGCGAACCAGGGCGATGACCTCGTCGAAGTCCTCGATGGCATCGAGGGCGAACCGCTTCCCCTGGGTCGTCACGAGGAACAGGGCCCGAGGCGGGTCGGCCGGGCCTGAGCCGAGACGGCGATGCTCCTGCACGCGCACGATGTCTTGCCATTCGATCCGGCGCGCGCCGACGCGGACGAGGCCCCCCGTCATCCGGGTGAAGGCGCCGTTGCGGATGGTCACGCCTCCGGAGTCGATGACGATCCGGTCGCCCCACGCGCTGATGACGCCGGCAAGGGACGCGAGGGTCAGGGCCGCGAGGACGACCCAGCCGAAGCCGATCTCACCCGTCGCACGCGACGCGAAGGCCAGTCCGAAGGTCAGGAGCGCGACGACGCTGACGGCGCGCGTCGAGAGGCTGCGGCGGAAGGTCCGGCCTTCGAGAGCCGGCACTTATCCGGGCGGCCAGGCGAAGCGGCGGCCGCCGAGCAGGTGCAGGTGGATGTGGAAGACCGACTGGCCGGCGCTCTCGAGGCAGTTGGCGACCAGGCGGAAGCCTTCCTTGTCGAGGCCTTTCTCCTGCGCGATGCGCGACGCGACCACCATCATGTGACCGAGCAGCGATTCCTCGCCGGCGCCGACGTCGTTGAAGGTCGCGAAGTGGGCCTTGGGGATGATGAGGGTGTGGTGCGGCGCCTGCGGGCTGATGTCCTCGAAGGCCACGACCTGCCGGTCTTCGTAGGCGATGCGGGCCGGAATCTCCTTCCGGCCGATCTTGCAGAACAGGCAATCCGCGTTGGCCGTCATGCCCCGTTTCCCCCCCCTCAGTTCCTGACGCGGTCGATGCGCGCCCCCAGGTTCCGGAACTTCTGCACCACCTGCTCGTAGCCGCGGTCGATATGGTACGCGCGGTCGATGAGCGTCTCGCCCTCGGCCAGAAGGCCGGCCACGATGAGGCAGGCCGAGGCGCGCAGGTCGCTCGCCATCACCGGCGCGCCGGACAGCGGCGTCGGGCCGGTCACCGTGGCGGTCTCGCCGACCACCTCGATGCGCGCCCCCATGCGGCGCAGCTCGCCGACGTGCATGAAGCGGTTCTCGAACACCGTCTCGGTGACGGTCGAAACGCCGCTCGCCGCGGTCAGCAGCGCCATGAACTGCGCCTGCAGGTCGGTCGGGAAGGCGGGATGCGGCAGCGTCGTCACGGACGTGGCGCGCAGCGGCCCGCCCGGCACGACCGTCATCGAGGTGCGGCGCTCGTCGGGCTGGCTGCCGCCCGGGTGCAGCTCGACGCGCGCCCCCGCGGCGCGCATCACCTCGAGCAGCGCCGCGAGGTGCTCCGGTTCGGCGCCTTCGACGGTGACCTCGCCGCCGGTCGCGGCCGCGGCGATGAGGAACGTGCCGGCCTCGATGCGGTCGGGGATGGCGCGGTGCTCCGAGCCGCGCAGCTTGCTGACACCGTCGATGGTGATGGTGCCGGTGCCGGCGCCGGCAATCTTCGCGCCGCAGCCGTTGAGGAAGGCGGCGAGGTCGCCGATCTCCGGCTCGAGGGCGCAGTTGCGCAGCACCGTGCGCCCCTCGGCGAGCGCCGCCGCCATCATGATGTTCTCGGTGCCGGTGACGGTCGGCTTGGCGAACTCGATCTCGGCGCCGCGCAGGCGCGGGCACTCCGCCAGGACGTAGCCGTGCTCGATGACGACGCGCGCTCCCATCCTGCGCAGCGCGTCGATGTGCAGGTCGATGGGACGCGCGCCGATGGCGCAACCGCCCGGCAGCGAGACCTTGGCTCGCCCGAGCCGGGCCAGCAGCGGCCCGAGCACCAGGATCGACGCGCGCATCTGGCGCACGAGGTTGTACGGCGCTTCGGGCTCCTTCGGCTCGCACCCCGAAGCGGAGAGCACGCCCCCTTCGAGCACGAGGTCGCGGATACCCAGATGACGGAGCACCAGCCCCATCGTCGAGACGTCGCGCACCGAGGGGACGTTCCTGAGGGTGACCGGACCATCGAGCATCAGGAACGCGGCCATCTCCGGAAGGACGGCGTTCTTGGCGCCGCTGGCGCGCACCTTCCCCGCCAGACGGCAGGGGCCCTGGATGAGGATCTTGTCCATCGCCGCCGGCGATTATAGATGGGGCGGCGACGACCGCCTCGGCGGAAGCTACTTCCTGGCCGGTGTGCTCGGTCCCGAACCCGGCGGCGCCGGGGGTGCGCCGGGACAGCCGGACTCGCAGTTCACCGCGACGCGCGGAAGCGGGGCGCTCTCGGTGCCGTAGCCGGCCGGGCCGTGCGCCGTGCGCTGCTGGATCAGGTAGAAGAAGGCGCGCCCGACGGGCGGGTTCCCGGCGCCGACGGGTTCGCTCAGCGACGTGCTCGCGGTGTCGCGCGCGAGTGCCCGGACCGAACCGACGTCGAGCGCGCCGTTCGCGACGCGCCAGCCGCCGAGATCGCCGGTGATGAGGTCGTACCCGGTCGCGCCGGACACGGCCGGCCAGAAGATCCGCACGGCGCCGTTGCCGCTGACCACGGGCTCGACCTGCATCACGAGCGGTTCGGGTCCCTGGCCCAGGTCATGAGGCACCGTGACGGTCGCGACCGCCGTCGTGCCGTTGCCGCTCGCGTCCACGGCGCGATAGGTCAGGATGTAGACACGCCCGGAGCCCTGGCCATCGCGCTCGGCGCGCAGCAGCAGCGACGCATCCGCAGTGCCGATCTCTGCCCCTTGCACGTCCGAGGTCGTCGCGCCGTCGGCGCTGCCCGCCGCGTCATCCCCTTCGCTGCTGCTCACCGAGACCAGGCTGACCACGACCGATGCGGGACTGCAGGCGTCGGTGGTGTCCCAGGCGACCTGCACCGGAACCAGACCGTGGTTCGGGGGCCAGAGCGAGCCGGGATCCGTCTGGAGCGTCAGGGTCGGTGGACGGGTGTCGCGGACGACGAACGTGGCGCTGGTCGTTCCGGTGTGCCCGGCGCGGTCGGTGACCTTCAAGGTGATGACGTGCGTCCCGAGCGGCAGGTCGAGCGTCAGCGTCTCTCCCGAGCCGAGCAGGCGCTCGGCGGCGCCGCCGAAATCCTCGTACCAGTCGAACGCCGCGATGTCGTCGTTGGTCCCGGGGGTGGAGTCGGCGTCGGTCGAAGCCGTGCCGTCCAGCGTGACGGAGCCGCCCAAAGGTCCGCTGCACTCGACCGCCGGCTGGGACGCGATGGCCGCGGCCGGCGCCGAGCCGGTGACCAGTGCGAGAACTCTCTCGGCCGTGTGCTGGAAGATTCCCGAGCCGGTGGCCGGATGCGTGTTGCCGTCGCTCGCGGTGATCTCGAGCCTGCAGGGCGTGGCCGGGAGGAGCGCCGTGATGTCGAGCGTGCCCGGCAGAACCGACGCGTACGGAATGTCGATCACCGGCGGCGTGCCGGGAACGAGGATCATCGCAGAGGCCGGTCCGACCGAGACGATCATCCAGTCGGTGCCCTCCCCGGGCCCGCCGGACACGGCGGATTGCACCGGCCGGACGCAGATGGGATAGGGCAGCGGCAGATCCGCGAGCGGCAGGAACACGTCGAACCCTCCATCCGGCTGGCGGCACGTCCCCAGGGCCAGCTCGAAGTCGGGGGCGCCGTCGTCGCAGGAGAGCATCGAGTCGAGGTCGAACAGGTACGGCTCCGACCCGTTCGCGACGCCGAAGGCGACGCCCCGGCCCGGCTGCCCGTCGGGGAGGTAGCCGCGCCCGCAGTCCATCGTCTCGAACACGTCGAGCAGCTCCCTCGGCGGCACGACGGTGACCCGCCCCGAGAGCGCCTCCCCCTGCGGGTCGTGCGCCGAGACGGTCGTCTCGATGCGATCCGGGCCCGGGTAGCGGAAATCCCCGACACTCACCGTCGGCTGGCACGCATCGCCCGAGCCGTCATCGTTCATGTCCTCCTGTCCCGGATTGGCGCTCGCCGGGCAGTTGTCGCAGACGTCGCCCGCTCCATCCCCGTCGAGGTCCTGCTGGTCCGCGTTTGGGGTCGACGGACAGTTGTCGCAGATGTTGCCGCGGCCGTCGCCGTCGTTGTCGGGAAAGGTCGTGCCGAAGTGATTGGGACACATGTCGCAGGCATCTCCGGCGCCATCGCCGTCCTGGTTCTCCTGTCCCGGGTTGGCCGTGAACGGACAGTTGTCCTGATCGCCGCAGACGCCGTCCCGATCGAGGTCGTTGTCCGCGTCGTGCGGGCAGACATCGCACGCGTCCCCCGGCCCGTCGCCGTCCGAGTCCACCTGGCCCGGGTTGGCGGCAAGCGGGCAGTTGTCGGGAAGACACACGTTCTGCGGGAAGCCGGGATTGCCGAAGCCGTCTCCGTCGCTGTCGCTGCAGGCGTCGCAGGCGTCGCCGAGACCATCGTGATCGAAGTCGAGCTGGTTGTTGGGCACCGTCGGGCAGTTGTCCAGCCGGCAGGTATTGGCCGGGAAGCCGGCGTCACCGGCGCCATCGTGATCGAGATCGGTGCAGGTGTCGCACACGTCCCCCCCGCTGTCCCCGTCGGCGTCTTCCTGCGCCGGATTCGCGACCGTCGGGCAGTTGTCGCAGACATCTCCGATGCCGTCGCCGTCGAGATCCGGCTGATCCGGGGTGTAATTGAACAGGCAGTTGTCGTGACAGTCGGTGACCCCGTCGTGATCCTGGTCGAGGGCGCACAGGGAGGACGCCAGGAACAGGTCGACGCGGCCGGCGTACCCCACGATGCCGCTGGTGAACCCCGGTGAACCGAGGAGCACGTCGGCTGCGCCGTCGTGGTCGAAGTCTCCCGCGCCGGAGACCGCCGCGCCCAGGTGAGCGTTGATCTGCGTTCCGTAGCTGGTCCAGAGCGGAGCGAAGTCAAGCCCGCCCGCTCGCCCCAGGTAGAGGGAGGCTTTCCCTTCCTCGTAGGGGCCGTACAGCTGGTCGCCGACGATCACGTCGGCGTAGCCGTCGGCGTTCACATCCCCCGCGGCCGCGAGCGACGCGCCGTAGTCGTTGCCATAAGGACCGGGGATGCTCCACGCCGGCGACGTCCGCAGTCCCGCCGCCGAACCGAGGTACAGAGCGGTGGTGCCTCCCCAGCCGACGAGAATGTCGCCGTACCCGTCCCCGTTCACGTCGCCGAGGCCGGCGACCTCTCCGAGCCGCCCGTTCGTCACCGGCCGCACGATCTTCAAAGAAGGAACGTCGTCGATCCCGCCTGGTTTGCCGTAATAAACGCGCACCTCCGAGACGGAGACGCCGAGCACGGAATGAATGGGCAACGTGATCAGGACGTCGTCGAACCCGTCCCCGTTGACATCGGGCGCGATCGCGACGGCGGGTCCGACAAACGAATCGACATCGCTGAGGAGGGTTTTCTGCACGGTCCCTCGGTGGGTGTAGACGACCACGCGAGGCCGGACACCGGGGTTGAGAGGGTTCCCATTGCCGGCGACGAGGAAATCCGGGAAGCCGTCGCCATCGATGTCCCCGCCGCCGGCCACGGCGCTGCCGAATTGGGCGAACGGGTCATTGCCGAACTGCGTGACCGTCGGGCCGGCGGGCCCTCCGTGGAACAGGTACGCCGCACCATACGAGCCCGCCAGCGTCTGGAACGAGTAGGAGTAGTAGCCGGGGGCGCCGACGATGAAATCGTCGTAGCCGTCATGGTCCAGATCGCCGATGCCGGCGACGGCGGCTCCGAACGCGGCCTTCCTGGGCGACGAGTTCGACCCGGCATAAACCTGGGTCCCGGCGTACGTCCAGTCCGGCGCGCGGAACGCGCCGGCCGGCGATCCGTAATAAAGATTGATACGTCCTTCGACGTCCCCCGGCGCTCCGGCGACCACGTCGTCGATCCCGTCGCCGTTCACGTCTCCCACGTTCGCCAGGCTCGTGCCCAGGCTCCCTGACTGAAGCGATGACGCGATGCGGCAATCGACGGGGAGGCCGTCGTCGATTTCGCCGTCGCAATCGTTGTCGACACCGTCGCAGATCTCCGGGTTCCCGGGCAGGGGCGGAGGCGCGTTGCAGAAGGCCGTTCCGTCAGCGGCGCAGGTGACGGTGCCGAGCTGCCGGCAGAGTCCCGACCCCACGTAGCAGAAGGTCCCGACCGAGAAGCCTTCGTCGATGAGGTGGTTGCAATTGTCGTCGACGAAGTTGCAGAGTTCGGCGGCGTTCGGATGCCTCGAGGGGACGCCGTCGTCGCAGTCGGCGTTCGGCCCGGTGGTGCAATAACCGTCGCCGTCGGCGTCGGTCCCGCAGGGGACGACGACCGGTCCGAAGAAGAGAAAGGCGGCCCCCTGGTCCGCCTGCGCGAAATCCTGCAAGGGCGTGCCCACCAGGACATTGGCGCGATGGTCGCCGTCGGTGTCCCCGGCTCCCGCGAAGACCTGGCCAAATCCCTCGGTGTTGACTCCATTCGCGATCCATGCCGGCCCCGTCGCCAGCCCCGCGGCTCCCCCCAGGTAGATCTCGACGCTGGGAGAAGGGGTCGCGGTCGGGATCGTCCCGCTGGTGATGACGTCGTCGAAGCCGTCCCCATCGACGTCTCCGGCGTTTTTGGCCGTGGTCCCGCCGCGCCATGACGTGGCGACGGGGCCCGAAGGGGAGCCGCGCAAGAGCATCGATCCGCCGTAGGCGCAACCGACGACGAGGTCGCTGTACTGATCGCCGTCGAAGTGTCCCGAAGTCAGCGAGCAGCCGAACGTGATGGCCTGGAAGCCATCACAGAACGGAAGCTGCCCCATCATGGTCCAGGCGGGCGTGGTCGAGAGGAATGTGGCGGAGCCGTAATAGAGGTAGACCCTGCCCGTGTGGCAGTTTTCCTGATAGCCCGGCTCACCGACGATGAAGTCGTCGTAGCCGTCCCCGTTGACGTCTCCCGCCCCCGACACCGTCGAGCCGAAGGGACCGCTCGGGCTGAATCCGCCCGACACGACCGAGACCGGAGTCGATGTCAGCCCCGCCTGGGAACCGAGATACAGGAAGGCCCTTCCGGCGCTGCCCCCGAGCCCGGGAGCTCCCACGATCAGGTCGTCATAGCCGTCATTGTTGACGTCCCCGGCCGGCGCGACCGCAGCTCCGAATCGATCCAAAACGCCTGCATGACCGACCCACGCCGGAGTCGCGGCCGGCCCCGAGGCGGAGCCGAGATACAGGGAGGCTCGCCCGAGAGAATCCGGCCTGCCGATGGCATCCGGGAAGAGCGAGTCAGGCTCTCCGACGATAACGTCATCGAAGCCGTCCCCGTTGACATCGCCGGCCGAGGCCACGGCCGAACCGAATCCACCGATGGCGCCGTCGGCAGTCCAGACGGGGGTGGTGGAGGGACCGAGCGGGGAGCCGAGATAGACGAGCGCGCGCCCTTCGTGCAGGTTGGCGCTGGACGGGCTGTCATAGCCCGGTTCGCCGACGATGACGTCGTCGATGCCGTCGCCGTTGACGTCCCCGGCGGAGGCCACGCTCGCTCCGAGATGGCCCGCGGCCTGGCCGCCCGCCACCCTCCAGGTCGGGGAGCCTCCCGGAAGCGGCGCTCCTCCCAGGGCGAGACCGCAGATGGCGAAGACCGCGACGCGAAGAAAGAGCCGGCCGGGCCCGGACAGTCGATTCGACATTTCGTCCTCCCGCCTGCGGCGCGATGCTGGAGCGGACGTTCCCTGCCTGGACACGGACGAGCGAATGCCTAGGAATACCGCGAAGCATCCGGTCTGTCAATCAATTACCCCCGGGCGACCGGCCGCTATTTCACGTCCGGCGCGGCGGCTTTGACCTTGGCCAGCAGGTCCTTCGCGGCGGCGGCGATCCGGTCGTCGGGCTTGTCGTCGAGCACCTGGTGGAGCAGCGCGGCGGCCGCCTTGAAGTCGCGCTTCTGGTACTTCTCGACCGCCTGGTTGTATCGGGAGACCTGGCGGTCCTCCGCCTGCGCCTGGCGCGCGGTGGCGAGGTACTCGCGCGCCTGGCGGCCGACCTCGGTGTCGTTGCCTTCCTTCGCGACCTGGTCGAAGGCGGCGATGGCCTCGTCGAAGTCCCGGGCGTTGAAGCGGGCCACGCCGTCGTTGAACAGCGTGATGAGGCGGTTCGTCGAGGTCGTCCCCTCCATCTCGGCGAGGATGCCGTCGATCTCCTTCTGCTCTTCGGTGGACGGGGCGCGCGCGCGCAGCTTGCGGAGCGACGCGAGGCCTCCCTCGATGTCGCCCTTCTGCACCCGCGCTTGCGCCTCGGCGACGTCCGCGCGCAGCAGCACCGCCTCGCCGGCGGCTCTCTCCTGAGGGTCGCTGCTGTGGCGGACGACGCGCTCGATGAGGTCTTCGGCGCGCTGCCGCTTGCCGGAGCGCACGTACAGCTCGGCGAGATCGACCGCGACGTCGACGCGTCCCGGCGCGAGGGTGAGCGCTTTTTCGAGCGCGGCGATCCCCGGCGACACGTCGCCGCTGTCGAAGGCCCAGGTGGATCCGAGCCCGGCCCAGGCCTCGACGATGTCGGGAGAGTCCTTGAGCGCGCGCCGGAACAGATCGCGCGCCTGCAGGAGCGCCTTCGGCACGTCCCCGACCTCGCGGCGGACCATGACGCCGGGAGGGAAGGTGCGCTCCACCAGGCTGTAGGCGTAGAGCAGCGCGATCGACGGGTCGTCCGGAGCGAGCTTCAGCGCCTTGTCGAAGAGCGCGCTCGCCTCCTTGAAGCGGCCGCGCGTGTGCTCGAGCTGGCCGAGCGCCGCCCAGGCCGGGCCGTGCTTCGGGTCGAGGGCCACGGCGCGGCGCAGGTGCCGCTCCGCCTGCTTCTCCCGGCTCGGATCGAGATGGAGCAGGTAGTCGCCGAGCCGGTAGAGCAGCTCGGCACGCGGAACGGGGGTCGCGGCCGGAAGCCGCACCGCGTCCAGCGAGCCGAGCTCCTCGTCGACACCCGTGTAGCGGTCGGCCTTGACGTAAGCGCGCAGCCGCTCGAGAAGCGCCCGCCGGTCCTCCCCGAGCATCGGCTGAATGTGCTCGCGCAGTGATCCCCCGCGCTTGATGCCGCGCAAAAACGAGCCCCCCTCGCCGCCGTTCCCGAACGCCAGGAGGTGAACCAGCGCCCATGACTCGGCATAGAAGGTCCCCAGGCGCGACCCTTCCTGGTAATCGCGCGAGCCGGTATCGATGGCGAAGAGCTGGTCGAGCGGCATCAACGGGTTGTGCGCCAGCCAGTCGCGGTGGTGATCGAGCGGCGCGCCGAGATGGGCCGACGTTCCCTGCAGCGCGAACGTGCTGAAAGTCTCGGCCATGCCCTCGTCGAGCCACAGGGGGATGTCGGTGAAGTTGTTGTTCAGGAAGAAGTGCAGGTACTCGTGGAAGACCACCTGCCACGGGTCGCCCCCGGTCACGCCGGCGTTGACCGCGATGCTGTTGCCGTCGCGATGCTTCACGAAGAACCCGGCGATGTCGGTGCGCAGGCGGTAGGGGCGGTAGTGCTCCTGGTCCTTGAAGATGAAGACGACGGTTGGGACCGGCGAACGGGCTTCGAGGTCCGTGCCCAGCCTGAGCAGCGCGGCACGGAAGGTCTCGATCTGGCGCGCCAGCTCGGCGGTGCGCTCGGGGGCCGCATCGCTGAAGATGAGGAAGTGCGGCGCCTGCAGACGAATCCACCGGTCGGACTCGGCGGGCAGCCCTTCGGGGACGACCTCGGCCCGGGCCGGCGCCGCCTGCCCCAGAAGAAGGAAGGCCGCCGCCACGAGGGCCAGGGCCCGGGACAGGGTGGCAGGCGCGCTCACGCAGGGATTCTGCACCACGTTGCGTATAATCCCGCCCGGTTCAGGAGGAGTCGTGCCGCTCTACGAGTACGAATGCAAGCGCTGCCACCATCGCTTCGAGCGGATCCAGAAGTTCAGCGACCCGCTCGTGAGGAAGTGCCCGAAGTGCAAGGTCGGGCGCGTCGAGAAGCTCATCTCCGCCCCGGCGGTCCAGTTCAAGGGGACCGGCTGGTACGTCACCGACTACGGCGGCAAGAAGGGGGGCGGCGAGAAGTCCGGGGGCGACAAGGGGGACTCGGGCGGCAAGGACAGCTCCGAGAAGAGCGCCTCGTCTTCCTCGGACAAGAAAGACTCCGGGAAATCCTCGGGAAAAAGCGGCGACTCGGGGAAATCGTCAAAGAGCTGACGCGCCGTTTCGCTTGACTCCGCAGCGGGCCGGAACCCACATTCCGGCTGTCATGAGCGCCAAGCCGCCGGCCGCCGCCAACGCTGTCGAAGCCGAACAGACCGAGTCCCTCGACTTCGAAGCCGAATACGCGCTCGAGGCGCCGGTGAAGTGCCCCCTCTGCAAGTCTTCGGTGAAGACGCTCAACGTGCTGCGGATGCTGCGTTCGCGCGTGAACTTCACGTCGAACCTGCCGCGGCGCGGCTGGGTCGCGACCTGCCCCTCCTGTCACGGCATCGTGACGGTCGGCGTGGCGTCGCTGCTGACCTCCTAGTTTTTTCCTTCAGTCTCGCGGCAGGCGCCGCGCTCCGCGGAACAGCTTCTTCCAGTACGGGTCGGCGAGGCGGTCGATGCGCACCTCGGGCCGCCTGCGGGTCGTCGCGTTGACGAAAGCGCGGCGGCCGATGGCGATGCCGACGTGCGTGATGGTGCCGCGGCGCGGACCGAAGAACACCAGGTCGCCGGGGCGGATGCGTCCCGGCGGCACCGGGGAGAGCCGCCGGTCGGCCCATTGCAGGTCGGCGTCGCGCGGCAGGATGACGCCCACCGCCCGGTGCGCCAGCTGCACCAGACCCGAGCAGTCGAGACCGAACGTCGTGATGCCGCCCCACAGATAAGGAAGCCCGACGAAGCGCAGCGCCGTCGCCACGACCTCGGCGGCCCTGCCGGTCGTGCGCGAGATGGCGTGCCTCCCGGCGATCCCGACGGGAGCATGCAGGTCCGCCGTCTGCGCCCACCCGGTGCGGCCGTCGGGGAGGTGGATGCGCTGCCAATCCGCCGTGCCGACGGCGCCGCCGCGGGCCTCGTGGGCGGCGCCGGCGACGCGCCCGGCGCGGCGCGCGCGTGTCCCGGCGCTGCGCAGAGCGGGAGCGGCCGTGCCGGAGATCTCCACCCGCGCCAGCATCGGCAGGACGGCGATCGGAGCGCGCGTCGTCACGTCCTGGCCGGCGTAGACGTTGGCGAGAAGGCTGCGGACTTCCACGACCGGCATGTGGCGCCGGTCGTGGCGCAGCGCCGGCGAGCGCATCCAGCCGCGGTAGCGGTCGGGCGTCTCGACGAGCGCCCAGCCGCTGCGCCGGCGGATCACCAGGACCGAGGTGCCGAGAATCGCCTGGCTCACGACCGGGGACGTCGGCCGCGGCGCCGCGTGCATGTTGACGACCGGCGGCAGGACGACGAAGCGGCGGCGCGAGCGACGCTGCGGCGGAAGCGAAGGGACCGCCCCGGCGTCGCCGGCCGAGCGCCTCAGGACGGCGCGCCGGACCGGCGCGAGGACGCGGCGCTCCGGGTGGGCGCCGAGCCGGGCGGATCGCCGGCGTCGATCGCGAATCAAGGGCGGAGGTTCACCCGGCGCGGCGGCGGCGGGCGGGAGCGGTGCGGCGCCCGGCGGCCTTTGCGGGGCGCGCCGCGCGGGACGGCCGCGACGCGGCCGCCGACGGAGCAGGCCGCGGCATGGCGAGCGTCTTCGGATCGGGGCGCACGGCCGCGCCGTCGAGCGACAGCGACTCGAGGTAGGCGCGGAACGGACCGCCGAGGTCCGGCCGGCGCAGCGCGAACTCCACCGTCGCCTTCAGGAAGCCGAGCTTGTCGCCGGTGTCATAGCGGATGCCCTCGAACGCGTAAGCGGTCATCGGCTGCACCTTCAGGAGCGAGCGCAGTCCGTCCGTGAGTTGGATCTCCCCGCCCCGGCCGGCGGCGGTCTCCTCGAGGTGAGGGAAGATCTCCGGCGTCAGGATGTAGCGGCCGATGATGGCGAGATCGGACGGCGCCTCCTCGGGCGGCGGCTTCTCCACCAAGTCGGTGATGCGGTACGTGTGGCCGCGGCCGGTCGCGCCGCTGGTGGCATCGGATTCGTCCACGGCGACCATGCCGTAGTCGCGCGAGCGCTCACGCGCCACGCGCTCGACGGCGATGACCGACGACCCGGTGCGTGCGTAGACCTCGATCATCTGCTTCATGACCGGCACCGCGGCGTGGATGACGTCGTCGCCGAGGAAGACCGCGAACGGCTCGTGCCCGACGAGGTCGCGCGCCACGAGAATCGCGTGGCCGAGGCCGAGCGGCTCCTTCTGCCGTATATAGGACACGTTGATCAGGTCGGAGATGGTCCGCACCTCGCGCAGCGTCTCGTGCTTGCCGCGCCGCTCGAGGAGCGACTCCAGCTCGAAGGCGATGTCGAAGTGGTCCTCGATGGCGCTCTTGCCGCGGCCGGTGACGATGATGATCGCCTCGATCCCCGACGCGACCGCTTCCTCGATGACGTACTGGATGACCGGCTTGTCCACCAGGGGCAGCATTTCCTTGGGGAGCGCCTTGGTGGCCGGCAGGAAGCGCGTGCCGAGGCCGGCGGCCGGGAAGACCGCCTTGCGGACGCGCTGCGGGCGCGCCGGAGACCCGGAGGCCGGACCGTCGTGGCTTCTGTACACCGAGCGGGGACTCATGACGCGCGGATTATAGGCCAGCCCAATCGCTCAGGTGGTCTTGAACAGGGCGAGAAGCGACGAGAACAGGCCCGGCTGCTTCGGCTCTTCACGCTGGGGCGGTGTCTTGCCGCGCCTGCCGCCGGCCGCGCGCCGCCGCCGCGAGACCGATCCGGCCAGGGGGGAGAGCGGCTCGCGGCGCCCGCTTCCTTCCGACGGCTCGATCTGCGAGCGCAGGTCGCGCAGGCGGGCGTAGAAGCCGGCGGTGTGGAACGAGCGCCAGAGACCGAGCGCCTCGGCATCGTGGTGGTGGCAGAACTCGTGGAGGAGCGTGTGCAGGAACGCTCCAGCCTTGACGACGTCGCCGCGCGCGGGCGTGCGATGCGGGACCCGGATGCGGCCGAGCGGCTTGCCGCCGCGCGCCACCTTGGGGTCGGCGGGCGATGGCTGGCGCCGCCGGTAGTCCCCCTGCAGCGAATAGACGATGCGGGTGCCCTTGCGGCGATGCGGCTGGCGGTCGTCCGGGACGACCAGCTCGGGCGTCGGGATGCCGGCCTGGGCCGAAAGCAGATCGAGAAGCCGCTGCCCGGCCAGGGCTCGCCCGTCGGCATCGTCGGCCTCGAGGACGAGCAAGGCCGCGCGCGCCGCGGCCTCGGGGTCGGGCAGCGGCAACGACGTGACCTTCAGGCTCCGCCGGTAGTCCGCCCGGGCCGTACGCGCCATCGCCGCATCATAGATTAGACTGCGCGTCATGCTCGACAGGACGTGGGTGCGGGACCACCTCGACGAGGTGGAGGCGGCGATGAAGAACCGCGGCGCCGCCGTGGATATCGAGGCCATCCGCCGGCTCGACCAGCAGCGCCGCAAGGCACTCCACGAGGTCGAGACCCTGAAGGCCCGTCGCAACGCCGTCTCCGGCGACATCGCCCGGCTCAAGAAGGAAGGCAAGGACGCGACGGCCCTCATCGAGGAGATGCGCGGCGCCGGCGACCGCATCAAGGAGCTGGACGCGCGCGCCGGCGAAGCCGACGAGAAGCTCGAGGCGCTGCTGCTGGACGTTCCGAACCTGCCGCACGCGTCGGTGCCGGTGGGGAAGACGGCCGACGACAACGTCGAAGTGCGCCGCTGGGGCACCCCGCCGAAGTTCTCCTTCGCGCCGAAGGCGCACTGGGACCTGGGCGAGGCGCTCGGCATCCTCGATTTCGAGCGCGCGGCGAAGATGACCGGCGCCCGCTTCACCGTCTACCTGGGAGCCGGCGCGCGCCTGGAGCGGGCGCTCATCAACTTCATGCTCGATCTGCAGACGAAGGAGCACGGCTACACCGAGGTGATGCCGCCGCTCATGGTCAACACCGAGTCCATGACCGGCACCGGCAACCTGCCGAAGTTCAAGGACGATCTCTTCAAGCTCGAAGGCTTCCCGTACTGGCTGATCCCGACCGCCGAGGTGCCGCTGACGAACCTGCACCGGCAGGAGACGATCGAGGGAGATCGGCTTCCCCTCTCGTACACGGCATACACGCCCTGCTTCCGCAGCGAAGCCGGTTCGTACGGCAAGGACATGAAGGGGCTCATCCGCCAGCACCAGTTCAACAAGGTCGAGCTGGTGAAGTTCACCCGGCCCGAGGACTCGATGCAGGCGCTCGAAACGTTGACCAGCAATGCCGAGACGGTGCTGAAGCGTCTCGGTTTGTCGTACCGCGTCATCGCGCTCTGCACCGGCGACATGGGCTTCGCCTCGATGAAGACCTACGACATCGAGGTGTGGCTGCCGTCGTTCGACGCCTACCGGGAGATCTCATCCTGCTCGAACTGCGGCGACTTCCAGGCCCGCCGCGCCGGCATCCGCTTCCGCCGCGGCCCTTCCGGGAAGACCGAGCTGGCGCACACGCTCAACGGCTCCGGCCTGGCGGTCGGCCGCACGCTCGTGGCGATTCTCGAGAACGGCCAGCGCGAGGACGGATCGATCGCCATCCCCGAAGCCCTGCAGCCGTACTTCGGCGCCGCGGAAATCACCGCGCCCGCCCGATAGGGGACTCGAAATGCTGCGGCCGCGGATGATCGCGTTTGCGGCGGTCGCCCTGTTCCTGATGTCTCCCTGTGCCTCCAGCACGGCTTCCACCCGCGGAGACCGCGCGGCGGCGCGGGGCGCCGTGGACTACCCCTATCTGGGGATCACGGTGTTCTCAGCCGCGGGCAAGCGGATCCATCGGTGGGAGCCCGAGTTCGTTCACGAGGGGGCTTCGATCCGGCAGGTCGGCTACTCGTCTCCGCATTTGCATCCCGGAGGGGGGCGCCTGGTCAGCGTCAAGTGCGACGTTCGCTTCTCGGAACAGAAACCGCGGACGAATCCGGACTCGGTCGCATGCCGGCTGACCGAGCTGTTCGTCGACGGGAAGGATGAGCGGGCCTTGCTGGACCTCTCCGGCGCTCACGGCTTCTCATCGCCTGCCTATTCTCCGGATGGAAAAACCATCGTCATCGTCCAGGACGACGGCGTCGTGCTCTATTCCGTGCAGGACAAGAAGGTGGTCAGGACGATCGCGGGCGTCGTAATGCCGCCGTTTGCGCGGCTCTCCCCGTCAGAGGCGCGCTATTTCTCCCTGCTGACGCCGGACACGCACGTCCAGTGGGCCGCCGATGGAGCTTCCGTCTTCGTCTCCGGCTCCAGGCCGCGGCCCGTCGAGGAACTCGAGGAAGCCCTGCCCGAAGGGTCCGAGGTCAATGGCGTGGCGAGAGTCGAGCTCGAGACCGCCCGGGTCACCTGGTTGAACTTCTATGATGAACGCGCCGGGAACCACTTCGAGATTCAGTCGGGGCGGTGGACCGAGGTCCACGGGACACTTCCGTCCCGGGAGTCCATCGCGGCTTTCTTCGGCTCCGAGCCATTTCCCTGGCCCCGGGGTCAGCTCACGACCGACGGCAAGTTCTATCTCTATGTCGATCCTGGCAGCGGCTTGTTCTGGCGGGATCGATTGATGCGCTACGACATCGCCGAAGACGATCTCAGGTGCGTCAAGACCCTGAAGCGCGGGCTCCTCAAAGAGTGACGCCTATCCCTCGGTGGTCGCAGGGCGCGCCACGACGCCGCGCTCGACGATCTCCTCGACGTGCGCGACCTGCTCGGCGGCGCCCGAGACCAGGATGGTGTCGCCGGCCTGCAGGGTGAACTCGGCGTCGGGCGCGTGGATGATGGTGTCCTCGCGCGCCACGGCCAGCACCAGCGCGCCGGTCGCCTCGCGGATGCCGGCGTCGCGCAGGTGCTTGCCTGCGAGCGGGGAGTCCTTCGGGATCTCCAGGAACTCGACGCGCAAAGTGTCCAGGGCGCGGCGCACGTCGGCCAGGGGCAGAGCCTCGAGGTCGCGGCGGCGGAAGACCTCGTAGCGGCCTTTGCGCACGTGTCCGACCTCCCGCTCGATCCGCTGCTTGGGGACGTTCAGGTGGCGCAGCACGCGCGCGATGAACTCGATCCCGACCTCGAAGGTCTCGTGGATGACCTCGTCGGCGCCTTCCTGGTAGAGCGGACCGTCCTCGACGGCGCGGCGGCCGCGGGCGACGATGAAGAGGTCCGGGTTCATGCGGTGCGCGGCGCGGATGGCGTAACGGGCCATCATCGGATCGGGAAGGGTGACGAGGGCGATGCGCGCCTCCTTGATGCCGCAGCGCTCGAGCAGCTCCTCGCTGCCGGCGTCGCCGTACAGCACCGGGTGGCCGCGCCGGCGTGCCTCGCGCACCAGGCTCGGGTCGATCTCCAGCCCGACGAACGGCACCTGGTGGCTGCGCAGCACGTCGCCGAGGATCCGTCCGACGCTGCCGTAGCCGAGGATGACCACGTGGCTCCGCAGGCCCGGCAGGCTGCCCGTGGAGACCTGCACGTCGAGCACGCCGCTCTCGTAGCGGCGGGCGAGGCGCTCCCACTTCGGCAGGATGCCCCCGGTCGCGTTGGCGACGCGGGTGGCGAGACGCGGTGACCAGCGGGTCATGATCGGGGCCAGGAGCATCGAGATGACCGAAGCCGCGATGGCGACCTTGTAGATCTCCTCGGACATCAGCCCGGATCGCGCCCCCATGATGGCGAGCAGGAACGAGAACTCGCCCACCTGCGCGAGGTTCAATCCCACTTGAATCGCCACGCTCGCGGGGAAGCCGAAGAGGGCGATGGCGGCGGCGGTGATCACCGTCTTGCCGATGACGATGACGCCGATGACCGTGAGCACCTCGCGCCAGGCGTGCAGGGCGTAGGCGGGGTCGAGCAGCATCCCCATGGCGACGAAGAAGACGCCGGCGAAGATGTCGCGGAACGGCACGATGTTGGCGCGCATCTGGTGCGCGTACTCGGTGCCCCCGAGGACGAGCCCGGCGAGGAACGCCCCGAGCGCGTACGACACGCCGAGCAGATGGCTGATCCAGGCGAGCCCGAGGCACAGCGTCAGCGTCGCGAGCAGCACCGTCTCCTGGCTGCGCGAGTTCGCCATCATGTGCAGGAAGCGCGGCATGACGCGGCGGCTGAGGATGAGCGTGACCGCGAGCAGGAAGCCGGCGCGGCCGAGCGCGGCGACGAGGTTCAGCAGCATCGTGCCGGCGGTCCCGCCCGACACCGGCAGCAGGATCATCATCGGCACGAGGCTCAGGTCCTGGAAAATCAGGATGCCGAGGGAGAGCCGGCCGGCGAGGGAGTCGAGCAGGCCGAGGTCCATCAGGCTCTTCAGGACGACGGCGGTGCTGCTCAGGGCGACGATGCAGCCGATGGTCGCGCCGGTGCGCGCCGGCCAGCCCAGGAAGGTGCCGGCGAGCATGGCGGCGACGATGGTCAGGCCGATCTGCAGCGCCCCGCCGCCGATGGCGACGCGCCGGATGCGCAGGAAGTACTGCGTGTCGAACTCCAGCCCGATGGTGAACATCAGGAGGAGGACGCCGATCTCGGCGAGCGAGGAGATGGTCTCGCTCTCGGTCAGGTGCCCCATGACGTGCGGGCCGACGAGCACGCCCGAGACGAGATAGCCGACGACCGCCGGCAGCCGCAGGCGCGTCGTGATCAGCAGGACGGCGCAGGCCACCGTGAGCAGCACGACCAGCAGCCCGATGAGGTCGAAGGTCTCTTTCATGGGACCGGGCTTCTATAATGACCAGCGGAGGGATGGCCGAGCGGTTTAAGGCGGCGGTCTTGAAAACCGCTGACCCCTCGTGGGTCCGTGGGTTCGAATCCCACTCCCTCCGCCACTTCTCCTGCCGTCAGCCCGCCTTGGCGAGCGGCGCGTCCTTCGGCGGGAACTCCTTCTTCGCCACCGCGGCGTGGACGATGAAGATGCGGGAGTTGTTGCTCGCCGGATCGGCCGGCAGGACGAAGAAGCCGACGCGTCCGGCGAGCGAACCGGTCGAGAAGCCGGCGATCTCCTCCTTGTCCTTGAAGGTCACCTTGATGCGCCGGCCCGGCTCGTTCCCCGGGCGGAAGCTCTTGTCCTCGACGTGATAGCGGTTCCCCTGGTAGGTCTTCACGAAGAAGACCGCCTTCAGGGCCGCGACGCGGATGGTCGCCGCCGGCTTCGACTCGTCGCCGTCCACGTACACGTGGAAGACGTCCTTGTCGGGGGCGAAGTCGTGCGTCGTCCCCTTGATCGTCTTGCCGTCGGTCAAGCGGGCGACGATGGCACGGGCGTTGGCGGGGTTCAGTCCGGGCATGGGGTCGGCCTCCCCCGGGCGCGCCGCCCTGCGGTCGGCGCAGACGGACCCGGGCCCGGATCAAGATGGTGCCCCGGCGCGGCGGCGTCAAACGGGTGTTACGCTTTCGCGATCGAGGGGGGGGAGCGATGCGAAAAAGCGCGCGACGAGGCGGGACCGTCCTACTGCTGATGACCGCGGCGATTCTCGCCGCGGCCCCCGCTGCGGCGGGCGACCTCGCGGCCCGCGCCCGGAAGCTCCAGGCCGAAGCGATCGTCGTCGACACGCACGAAGACGTCCCGGACGCCCTCGGTGAGAAGTGGGCCGACATCGCCGAGCGCGGCGCGACTCTGCGCTTCGACATCCCGCGCGCCCGCGAAGGGGGGCTGACGGCGCCGTTCTTCGCCGTCTACGTCCCGGCGACCTTCGCCGAGGCGGGCGGCGCGGCGAAGAAGACCCTCGAGGTCATCGA
>Ga0134121_10000253_pt1 | contig 63888 bp, 56 predicted proteins | sample KB301_FD_96463 | JGI IMG/M metagenome (GOLD analysis project Ga0134121, IMG submission 96463) | Terrestrial soil microbial communities without Nitrogen fertilizer from Kellogg Biological Station, Michigan, USA - KB3-0-1 | ecosystem: Environmental > Terrestrial > Soil > Unclassified ...
CCCAGATTTTGCAGTTGAAAACTAAATGAAGTAAAACTAAGAATGGAATCAGAGATTTGACGGGTAAGAAAACCTTACCATGCAAATACAATATAGTGACAAGCAAGTAACGCCCTGGGGCGGGGTGATCCTGATGAAACAAATGATGGATCGCACAGGCATCAAGAATCAACTTGAGCAGGTTGGCTTACCCGAAAGTCAAAGCAATAACAGCATTGATGCACTGACCATTGTAGAATCATTTTTAGTGAGTGTGTGGATTGGTGCGACTGCATTTTCACAGACCGCTATTGTACGATTGGATGAAACATTGCGCGAGATATTCGGATGGAAGCGCGTGCCGAGCGGAACTACATTCGGCAGATTCTTCAAGAAGTTTAGTTGGAAAGAAAACAACCGCATCTTCACTACACTGCAACAATGGTTCTTCGACCAAATCAAATTTGATAACTATACGCTCGATGTAGATTCATCAGTGATCACGCGCTATGGTGAGCAACAAGGCAGTCGTAAAGGATACAATCCACATAAACACGGGCGTGCGTCACACCATCCGCTGTTTGCATTCATTAGCGAGCTGAGAATGGTTGCCAACTGCTGGCTGCGTAGCGGTGATACGGCAAGTGCAAGCAGTTGCCTGGAATTTCTGGAAGAAACATTTTCAATTCTCAAAACCAAAACTATTGGCTTGTTCAGAGCCGATTCAGGCTTTGCCTCTGGTTGCATCTTTGAATATCTTGAAAACAAAAACATCGCTTACGTGATTGCTGGTCGCATGCATGCACTGATGCAACTACGCATCAAAGACATCCAGGATTGGATCGCACTGGATACCGGCATTTGGATTTCAGAAATCACTTATAAGGCAGAACGATGGACCAAGCCGCGAAGAGTGATTGTGATTCGCCAACACATTGCCATGCGCCCAAAAGCAACAGGCAAAAAACTGAAGCTCTTTGACGACACGCTATTGTACCAAAATTATCGCTACCATTGCTTCATCACTAATCAGACCCTTCCGGCTAAAACCATTTGGGCACAATACAAAGAGCGAGCAGATGCCGAAAACCGCATTCAGGAATTAAAGTACGACTTTGCTTTGCAAGGATTTGCAATGAAAGAATTTTTCGCCACCGAAGCGGCTATGCGCTTTGTAATGATCGCCTATAACCTGATGAGTTTATTCAAGCATGTAACCACGCAAACTCCCGCCCAGCAACGATTACACACCATCAGAATCAACTGCTTTGCAGTTGGCAGTTGGATCGTCAAACAAGGCAACAAAAAGATATTGAAAATGACTGTCAGAAGGCAAAAGCGACCTTGGATGGATGGCTTGCTCAAACTAACTCGTGATGTACAACTGCCCTTATCACTTAAAACCTAATGTCAACTGCAAAATCCGGGTTCAATGAAATCCAAATAGCTTCTTAGTTGAGACCTGATGCCGGGACTTAGCGTGATTGAGTAACAGCAGCAGCTTCATCAATCATTCCCTTCACAATAAAATATTGCGCCGCGACATAAGTAAGCATGATAAGAAACGAAGCTGATGGAATGGCCACTGAAAATTTATTGATCGCCAATAATGAATCACTCATAATGAAAAGCAATGCGCCGCAAAAAACTTCATTGAAACTTCTCAAGTAAATTTTCCCGAAGCGATTTAATGCACTCATACCCATGAGCAGGATGATACTCATGTATACCAGCACAGGCAAAAGCATGTTTCCAAGCCCATTGCGTACGACGAAGAAGATGACAATTGCATAGGCGATAAAGAATAAAATGATCCACGGTTTTCTCGCGAGGAGGGAGCGATCGCGGTCTTTAAGACTGCGCCCGTCATGAATGAATGCGATGATGTACGCGACGTGAGCAAGAAGAAAACAAATAAGTCCGATGAGAAAGAAGCTGGAATTGCTCTGTTGAAACATAAGAGATACATCCCCGACCCATGAAAAAGCAAGCGCTGCAAAAACGAATTTTAGTTGAGCGGTTTCTCTTCTCCTCGTGAGCCGATAGAAGACAACCATCAGGGCCGGCATCAGCAATGATTTTGAAATCATGCTGACAAGCTCAACTTTGTATCCCCATAGTATTACAACGAGATGAATGGTTGCAAGAAGAAAATAGAAAATGAAATGTTTTGGAGAAGTAGATTTCGAACTCATGGTTATTTGCTCTGAAAGCTTCGTATGATCTCCCAACTCCAAATCTTTCCATCTTCAGGATCAAGAATTTCTTCTATGAAATCCAATCCGCACTTGCGCAGCACTTTCACGGATGCATTTTCTTCGGCGAGCGTATGGGCGCGAACAATTTTTACTTCCGGATTTTCGAAAGCATGCTCAATGAGTCCCCGCGCCATTTCAGTTGCAAGTCCGCGATTGCGATAAGCCCCAGCGATTTCATAGCCGAATTCTACCATGCCGTCTGCATCCGGTTTCCCTTTGTAGCCACCGCTGCCGATCAATATGTTTTCTTCTTTCAAAACCGGCAGGTAGGTCCACCATTTTCTGTCTTCGGGATAAGAAGAAATTTTATCGAGAGAAAATTTGAACGCCGCCTCACCGGCTTCCGTCCAGGGTGAAGCAACATTTACATTGAGCAGTTTTGCAATCACCTCATCACCTGATAAAACAGCGCGAAGCATTTCCTCATCACAGGAGATGAGAAGCAAGCGCCTGGTCTCGATAGTGTTTCTCATTTACACACCGAACTGCCGAAGATGATGATCAGTGTGATTGTATCCAAGCTTTCCCCAATCGGTACTTCTCATCTTTATGCTCATGGGTGTTTCGGGAAGAAAGTTTTGTGCTTGAAATACTTTATCAATCGCAGCTTTCAGATTCGCACGTTCTGCTTCAAAGTCTGTTGGCATAATTCCGTTTGCCACCATGTTCATCTCCTTAAATGTTTCCGCTTTTGCCTTCGGTGGTTTGATGTTAAGCAGGAAAATTTTCATCAGGAATTTCGGCATGGGTGATTTCACCGGAGCAATCTTCGTATCCCCTGTTGCAGTCAACACACCCATCGTCATGTGGCGCAACACCTGTGTTGCATTCATTTTTCCCCACAGCGCTTTTGTTTCGGGTGTGAGTTTATCTACGCGGGCAACTAATTCATCACGCGTTGGTTTGTCTCTGAGACTTTTCATTTTAATTTTTGTTTTGGCAATTGAAAGATAAACAGAAGGAATGAAATGAGTAGGCGTACTCACCATTCACCCATTCACCATTCACGATATTCACTTCGCACGCATACGATTGTTCTTCGGGTTGTGTTCCACTTCAGCGAGACCGAGAGCTTCCATCAACGGAGGCATGTACATACCGAATCGTCCCCGAAATCCTTTCTTCAATCCATACCACCCGCCCACAGGATTCTTTGGTGAGCGTGCCCACGCTTCTACGGTTCCGTCTTTGGCGGGCTTTTGTTCATCGGCGCTGCCGAGTTCCATCCAGTCGCCGTGCTTTCTCAACATCGCATGAAGATCATTGATGGCGCTCGCATCGTAGTGCAACACTGTTTTGCCAACGGTGCACACGATAATTTCTTGCCCGTCTTTCACATCTTTATACATTTCATATTCTGATGTGCGGGGAGGAGTTTTTAGTTTCCAGGGATTTTCTTTGGTACCTTTTTCTTTTGCCATAGTTTTTAGGTTGAAATTTGAAATTTGTAATTTGTGATGACGTCCGGGTATTTGCTTTAATGAGTGAACTTGTAGATCCACAGAAGTTATCTCACTCTGCATCTTTCATCCTGATCCATTCTTTGATCAGCGTTTGCAGTGCTTTCTTCTTTTTCTCAATGTCTTTCATGTCGGCAAAGCGGGCTACTCTTGAAACTTTTCCTTCGCCTTCGAGTAACCTCCCTTTATCGGGAAGCGATGCACCTGCGTGAAACATGAGCGAGACAAAGTTTTTTGCGTTCATGAAGAACGAGGCAATGTTTCCTTTATACATAAAAGTGGGTGCGCTCCACTTAATCACTTCCGCTACCTTATCGCTTACTTCAAGAATGATTTCTCGCACGCGGTTGATCCCGGCAGTCATGGGATGTTTTTTCTTTTTCAAAAAATCATCCACAACAGAATTTTTATTCATGATGAAATTTATTTTTACAGATCCATCGTGAAAAATAAAACAGAATTCTCATTGCTGAAAAATCATCTTGAAGGCGTAGTGCATTTCTCGAATGAGGAATTCGATTCGCTTACTGCATTGATGCAATCAACATTTTTCAGGAAGAAGGAATTTGTCTTTACCATAGGAAATATCTGCAAATATGTTGGTTTCGTCAACAAAGGGTGCCTGCGCTACTTCTCCACGGATGCGCAGGGCGACGAACATATCCTGTATTTTGCTTTTGAAGAATGGTGGATCGGCGACCTTGAAAGTTTTTACTCCAACGAGCCTACACAAAATTCCCTTCAGGCAGTTGAAGACTGCGAATTGTTTTTGATGAACCTCGCTTCATTTGAAAAAGCGCGGGAAGAAATTCAGCCGTTCAATCAGTATGTCACGTTGCGCCATCGCAAAGGATATACGGCTACGCAGCAGCGTTTGCTCGATGCACGAAGTGAAAACGCTGAAGAAAAATATCTGAAGTTGCTTGAAAAATCCCCAGGGGTTTTTCAGCGCGTGCCTCAACGTTACATTGCTTCTTATCTCGGCATCAAGCCTGAATCACTGAGCCGCATCAGGAAAAAACTTTCCGGGAAATAAGTTTCTTACGATTTTCCTTTCTTAACATAGGTCAACGCTTTGAGCTGTTGAGCTGCCACATCTTTGCTTCATAAAAAAAACGAAAACAAAATGGAAACTACAATCAGCAATCCAGGAGTTATTTCTTCCAGGGAAGGGAAGAAAATGAATGTTCTCGGTCATGATGTGACAGTGAAGCTGCACAGCGCTGACGCCAACAATCACTATGTTTTTGAAATCATTTCACCTGCCGGAAACGGTGTGCCGCCGCATGTTCATGAAGATGAAGATGAAGTCATCTATGTGATGAGCGGGGAGTTGGAGGTGATGATTGGGGATCGCAAATTCAAAGCATCTGCCGGTGATTACCTCAACTTTGTTCGCCACGTGCCGCACGCATTTATGAATGTGGGAAGCTTGCCGGCAAAAACATTATGGTATATAAGCCCGGGTGAGAAATTCGAGGAGTTCTTCGATCAGTTGAGTGTGTTGTCAACTTCGCAACCTGATATGCAAAAGGTTGTTGAGCTCTTTGCACAATACGGAATGACGGTGCTTCAATAGAGGATACAAAAACAGCGTGGAACGGTTTGCAGCCGTCCCACGCTTTTCTTAACGCCGCACGTTTCTTACTTTTTCTTCTTCTCTTTCTTTTCCACCTTAATCTTGCTCACCAATGCCATTGATTTTTTCGCCAGATCAAGCCAGAGTTTTTGATAAGCAACCGGAATTTGAATCCACCCGCCCATCGCTCTTCCTTCCATGGGTGAAAACACATGAGCGCCCTTGATCTTCATAGCTTCTTTTTCATCATCACCGGCAAGTTTAAAAACCATGTCATCTTTCCAAACCATGCACACGGCTTTACCATTCGGCGCTTTGATGCAATCGGCGCCAAACATCTTTGAAAGTTTTGCACCCGGAATTTTTTCGGCAATCATGCCAAGAAGCTCTGTCGACTTACTCATGATGTTTTGATTTACTATTCAACCGAGTTGGACTTTTTACCAATGCGACATTCAGATTCGAAGATGTGAATCCTTAAAACATTTCTCAGCCATGCTCCCCTGAATTCTTCTTTTTCATGTTAGCGTTCATCTTATTCCACATGGTTTTCACTTTTTCTTCCTGCGCTTTAAGCTTTTTAAAGTCTTCCTTCAGCTCGTCAGAGTAATTTGCCCGCTGGTCTTTTGTAGCAATATCCCACTTGTCAATTTCTTCTTTGAAAGCAGTCATCATCTTATCAAGCTTGTTTACTGCTTCAGTAAATTCCGGATGATCGCTCCCTTCCACCTTAAGCTTGGCTAAGTATTCATCAAGCTGGGTATTGATCTCGTTGTAATGCTTTGTCCATTTCTCTTTCAGAGTTAAGCTTTGTGCAGTATCAGAAGGTGAGGGTTTCGATTGCTGCGCGAATGCGGTGAATGAAAAAAATGCTGAGATAAATAGTATGGCAATTGAGCGCTTCATGTTTTTCACATCGGGAATTTTTAGTTACGGAAGAATCTCCAAACTTAGACCAATTCAAAAAGCTGAAATCAAATATTAAAATTTACTTGCAGAATTAAAACTTTACGCGCTTGCGCTCGAAGGCTTCCTGGTGATTCACAAAAATGTTGATGCCCAATCCACCCGTGATACGAATTTCATCAAGACGAAATGGATCCGTGTTCTCCAAAAAATAGTTTCCGTGCAAATAACCGGCGGAAGTAAAGACATGAAAATTCCGGAATAGGTAGTAATAAAATCCAAGTGACATGGTGAACACAGGTTCAGTTTGCGTTTTCTTGTCAGCGGCTCCATCTTTTAAGTAAGTGAATGCTACGCCGGGTTCAAAGATGAGGGAGAGGTCGAAGCGACCAAAAGGAAAATGAAATTCAGGACCTACCAGAAGACAGGAATTCTTTTGCAGTTGTCCTTCAAAATTGTAATCAGGAAGAAAAACCTCCAGATCGGTACGCACTCCAATTTGGTGCTCAACGCAATATGCAAAACTCAGGTTGAAATAGATATCCTGAACCTGGTTGAATGTCATGATGCCGCCTGTTAACCCGGTGGACATATTCATCAATCCTTTCTGGACAAATGGTGCGGCGCCGTATTTCTGCGCCACTGAAATTTCTGCAGAAAACAACAGCAGAAGCAAGATCAAAACTTTAATCTTTTCCATAGGTCAGCTATTTTGTAATTGAAAGAAATGTTCACGATAAAATGCCCATCTGTTCCTGACCCGCTGCGGGGAATGGTGATCACGCTGGCGTCTTCAAGAGGTAAGATCAATTCTTGTCCGAAGTGCAGCATATACATGGTAGTAATCGTCATGTCACTTCGTCGTGTGAGATTGATATGCATGCCGATACCTGAGTTCGCTGCGAGACTCCAGCGGCTTACAAAGTTCTTCTTGTTGATACGCTCCCGAAGTTTTAAATAATCAGCATTGGGGCCCACAGCAAGAAACGGAGCCACACGCTGAAGTCTGTGCTGAGGATATAACAAGACCAATCCTCCGATATGGCCGTCAGTCCTTACGCCCTGCGACGTGTATCCCCCATGAAAATATTCGAAGTACCATTCAGTATTGATGTGTGATGTTGCCATGATGCGCGCCTGCAAGCCCATGCCCTGCCCGATATTCCATCCGCTATTGTCACTCGAAAAAACCAGGCCCGTGCGAATGCCCACCGTAAAAACTCCTGAACTTGTCCATTTGAGTCGCATCGCTTTTTGTGCTGAGGAATATGTTGAACAAAAGATGCTCAACAGCAAAGGCAGGAATACGACAATTCGGGGTGGGTAAGTCATTCTGCTTTCTGATCAATTAAATTAAGAAGAAAAGCAATAGCATCCATCTGCTCCTCAAACGTAAAGGCAAAGAGAAAAATGCATGGAGAAATAATTTGCTTTTTAATCACTTCAAACAAAAAAGGGCCGTCAATTGGTGACAGCCCCTTCCTGTTGGCAGTTCAGTTTTATTATTTCGGCGGTGGTTGATTGTTTTGTTTTTCTTTTTCAAGCGCATCATTCTTAGGATTTTTGCTCCAGCTGTCCATAGACTTGCTGAATTGCGCTTGTATGGCATCCCAATCACTGTTTAATGAAGAGGCATAATCACTCTGCTGATCACGTGGTGACGTATCGAATTTATCAAGCTTGCTCTTGAATGCTGCGACCATATCATTGAGCTGATTTACTTCCTTTGATAAATCAGGATTGGTGGTGGCATTCTCTTTTGCTTTTGCAAGCAAGTCATTAAGTTTCGGTTGAAACTCATTTAGCTTCTGCGTAAATTCATCTTTAGGGCTTTGCTGCATGGGCTTGGCGGGCGGCTTCTGATTTGTTGGATTGGGTTGTTCCTGTGCATGGCCATTTACACAGATGAAGGTCAACAACCACATAGCCATGATTTTTAACATTGTGTTCTTCATAGAATTTTTTTTAGGTTAACATGAAAAGATTAACAACCACTATGCCGAAGTAACTTTATGGCACTTCTGAAAACCTGATAAGCAAATCTAAGATTCTTCTTCCGGATTCTGAATAAGAAATTTCCTGTATGGGAAGCAAGGGTTGAAATTTTCCATCCCTGCAGAAGATGGAATTCTAACTTCGCGGCGAAGCAAGGTCATGGTCAAGTTCGGCAACTGGATTTTTCACTATCGCAATTTTTTATTCCCTGTCTTTTACCTGCTGCTTTTTGTTCCGTCGCCGGATATTTTTTCACACGGGTGGACTGCAATCATAGCCGGCTTAATCATATCATTCACCGGTGAATTCATTCGCGCTCTTGTAATGGGGCTGGTGAATATTCAGCATGGAGGAAAGGAGCGGACAATTTATTCTTCCGGTCTCATCACCGACGGAATTTTTTCTCACTGCAGAAATCCACTGTATATCGGCAACATTTTGATTTTGCTTGGGCTGGGTGTAATGGCAAATTCCCGCTCTTTCATTTTAGTGATGATTCCGTTGTTCATCTTTTTTTACGAGGCAATAGTTATGGCGGAAGAAAATTACCTCGAGAAAAATTTCGGAACGCCTTATCTCGAATACAAAGCGAAAGTGAACCGGTGGCTACCGAATCTTTCCGGCTTCTCAAAAACATTTTCCTCCATGAGATTCAGCATGCAACGGGTTCTTGTAAAGGAATATAACTCCTCTTACCTGTGGATGAGCGGGGCTGTTTTATTATTGATGAAACAGTATTACACTCATCATACACCTGGCGCGTTCGCCTCGATATTGCCATTCTTTATGAGTGCCCTGGTTTTTCTTTTGTTGTGCTATCTCTTCATTCGTTACATGAAGAAATCGAAACGATGGACGGCAGATTAGAACGACGTTTCAATATATCGTGTCATTCAGAGTACGAACCATTTTTGAAATGGAAAAAATAGAGATGGCGTTTCTAAAGCGAAGCTGTCATTCCCTGACGTAGGAGGAATCCGTATCGAGGCTAAACAACAGGTTCCTCCTACGTCGGAATGACACGAAGTGTGTAACGTCATTGTAAGGAAACTTCTTAGCACCTTGACATCTGCGCAAATTGTAAGAAGTTTCCTTCTGAATGACTATGAGATTTTTGTTCAGCTTCCCAATTTCCGAAAACATTTCACGAATAGTTCTGCATCCCTCGCTGTTGAATAATCTTTCGCATACAGCAAGTTTATGCGCGCAATGGCTGCGTCATTGAGCGAAGCATTTTTAAGTTCATCAAGAGGCGTGAGAATTCCTTTTTTGATAGAGGGAAGCTGTTGTTGCTGCAATTCATTTCCGCCATAGCCCACCCATGTTTTTCTTCCGTGCAAAACCCAAAAAATGTTTTGGATGAAGTTCCAGGGATGCCGGACAATGAAAACATTCACCGGCAGCGTAACGAATAAAAACACACTTGCAAGCAGATCAAACAATCTTTTATTTCTTCTGCTAAAAGAAGAGGCAATCGCAAGCTTGATATCAATCGTGTAAAGTTCTCCCTGTGAGTTTTTTGAGCTGCTGCCAATGATGCTGAGGGAATCTTCGGGAACAATTTTGTACTCCCGCTCCGGACCGATGCTCGTCATCCACTCAATGATTTTCTGAGACGAAATATTTTTTGCGCAAAAAATAATCTCATCAATCTTATAGATGGTAACAATCTCTTTCAACTGGTGAAGATCACCAAGATGCTGTGCCGGGTGATTCGATTCACCATTGGCAGAAACAAACCCGATAAGATCATTTTTCACCTTCGCCTGGTTGAGCATAGCGGCAACGCGGTTGGCTTCCGGTTCACTTCCTACAATGATCATCTTTTTCTCCTCTGTTTCCCCGAGACGTAAATTTTTATGCTGAATCAAATGCACCACGATTCGAATAACGATCGTGATAAACACAGCCCAGGCGGCGCCCAGCAAAATCATAGCTCTTGAAAAGCGAAGTGTTTCAGGAAGGAACGCATAGATGGCGGCGATAACGATGGTGCCGATAAATAATCCCCAAACAATGCGGGCCGGTCGCACATTTCTCTCGTAACCACCACTCAGAAAGACAGATAGCAGCCAGATAAAAATGTAAGCCGGAATTACAATGAAGATGTATTCATTCGGGTATTTCAGTCCTTCGCTAACCTTGATGTGGTGCTCCCAATAGTTCTTGATCAGGATCATGCCTACATAAATCGTGATCGCATCAAGCAGCACTAAACTCCACCGTTTTGCAATGCGGGAAAGAACAGCGAGAAACGCACGCAGATAAATTGCAAGCTTCAGCATGACCACATAAAAACTTCTGCTGCCAGATGAAAAATGCTTTTGCGAAAAAATGATCATGGCCTGGTAGAACATGCGCACATAGTTCATCGTGCCCTTCTTCGTGCTCTCACCTTTGTAATGAATGATTCTTGTTTCAGGAAAATAAAAATTCCTGTAGCCCGCTTTCACAATGCGATACGAGAGATCAATGTCTTCTCCATACATGAAAAATTGTTCATCGAGGAGGCCGGCTTTATCCAATGCCGCTCTGCGCAGAAACATGAAGGCACCTGCAAGCACATCAATCTCATGGGTTTCATTTTCAGGGAGGAAACCGAGATGATAGCGATTGAAAGTTCTTGAGTGCGGAAAAATCCTCGACAAGCCGAACGCTTTGCAGAAGGCGACGAACGGTGTTGGAAACCCCCGCTTTGATTCGGGAAGAAAATTCCCTTTGCCGTCGAGCATCTTCACGCCCAGGATCCCTGCTTCAGGATGCGCATCCATGAAGCACAGGCATTTTTCGAATGTGTCTTCTTCAACAACAGTATCAGGATTCAGCAGCAGAATGAATTCACCTTCTGCTTTTGCTATCGCCTGATTGTTGGCTTTCGCAAAGCCAACGTTCTCTTTGTTCTCAATGAGAGTGACGTCCGGAAATTTTTTACGAAGCATTTCCACACTCCCGTCCACTGAATTATTATCCACCACGAAAATTTCTGCAGCAATATTTTTAGCCGCCTTCCTCACCGAAAGCAGGGCCTGCTCCAGAAAGAAGCGGACGTTGTAGTTGACGATGATGATGGAGAGTTGCATTGTTAAATTGCTACATGGTTAAATTGCTAAATTGTTTCCCTTCATTCTACAATTAGATAACCAAACAGCCATTTAACCATTTAACAATTTAGCCATTTAGCAGTTTAACCATTCTCTTCTGAATTCTTCACAAGATAATTCTCATACGGCATCCGCGTAACAATCGAACGGGCCAGTGTTACATCATCCACATATTCTAATTCGCCGCCAAAAGAAACACCGCGGGCGATGCTGGTGATTTTTACGGGAAGATGCTGCAGCTTTTTCGAGATGTAGAAGATGGTGGTGTCACCTTCAATGGTTGGATTCAATGCCATGATCACTTCTTTCACATTTTCTTTTTCCGAACGCTGAACGAGTGATTCTATTTTCAGCTCATCCGGGCCAATTCCTTCCATCGGGCTGATGACACCGCCGAGCACATGATACAACCCGAAGTATTGATTGGTGGATTCAATCGCAATCACATCACGAATGGTTTCCACCACACATACTAATGAAGTATTGCGTTTGGGATTGGAACAGATGCTGCAAATGTCATGATCAGAAATGTTGTGACAGATTTTGCAGAAGCGAATTTCATTGCGCATCTTCTCAATGGCTTTTGTAAACTGCTCCACGTTTGCAACATCCTGCTTCATCAAATAAAGCACAAGGCGGAGGGCCGTTTTTTTTCCAATCCCGGGAAGCTGTTCAAATTCTGCTACGGCTTGTTCAATGAGTTTTGAGGGGAAATTCATGTTTCAAAAATAGGAGGAAAATGAAGAGCAGGTTTTCTGAAGGGGAATACTGAAAAAATTGTTTCACTTACGAATTCGATTCCTAAATTTGAAACTCTAAAACCAAACCACATGAGAAAGCTCCTACTACTTTTCATTCTTTGTCTTTTTACGTTGGACAGTCGCGCTCAATGGACATCACAAGCAACGTCCTTTGCAGCCGCATCACGAGGTGTCACTCAAATTTTTATTGTTGACCCCAACACCGTTTGGATCACTGCTTATGACGGTACAGGCGCGAGTACCAAGTGCAGAGATTTCAGCGTCACATCGGATGCCGGCGCCACTTGGATAAGTGGCACTGTACCCGCCGCTACAACGTGGAGCTGGTCATGTATTTCTGCTATTGATGCCAACACTGCCTGGGCCATGTTGTTCAGGTACACGGCTCAATATACAGGAGGCATTTATAAAACTACTGATGGAGGAGCCAACTGGACACAACAAGGAGCCGGAATTATATTTAGCACTAACAATGTCTCGTTTCCCGATGTGGTTTATTTCTGGGATGCTAATACGGGAGTTGCACTTGGTGATCCTTTAAATGGTGAGTATGAAATCTACACCACTTCCGATGGCGGCAGTAATTGGAATGCCGTGAGCGGTGCCGGCATTGTTGATCCCACAGCCAATGAAACAGGACTAACGGCATCTTTTTGTGTACGGAATGGAATCATTTGGTGCGGAACTACTGATGGTCGCATACTGAAGTCCACTGATCAGGGGCAAACATGGGAAGCATTTTCTACGGGATATAGCGGCTACTTTGTTCCAAAACCAGTCTTCGCCAACGAAAATTTGGGATGGAGCCAGGTTTATCATGTCAATTCAAGCAATGTAGTTGATGATCGCCAGTTTGTGCGAACCACGGATGGAGGAAATACATGGACAACTCTCAGCCCCAGCGGTCCTTATCATTATGGAAGTATTAGTTACATTCCTTACACCATTACGACCTTGATAAGCACCGGGATTGATTACGTGAATGGAGATTTAGGATCATCATATAGTCTCGACGGTGGCGATAGCTGGATTGAAATTGACACAGGTGTGCAGCATGGTGAGGTGGAATTTTATGATAATGCCACGGGTTGGTGCGGTGGCTTCAACACCGATCAATATACCGATGGCATTTTTAAATATGATGATGTCTTTGTTGCGACCGGTATTGAGAATACTGATCCCTCTGTGAAATTCAGTTTGTATCCCAATCCCTCCAATGGTTTGTTCTATTTTTCATTTGAAGCATCGAACAATCAACCCATCCATATTCATGTTACCGACGCTCTTGGTAAAGTGGTGTTCGATAAAATTTACAAAGACAAATCACAAACATGGCTGCGCTCAATTGACCTGCGGAATTTTAGCAAGGGAATTTATTTTCTTGATTTGGAAAACAATGGAAATCATAAGCAGCAAAAGTTGGTGATCAACTGATCCATTTTTCATATCAAAAAATAAAGAGAACTGTCATTCCGACGAAGGAGGAATCTGCTGCGAACTATGCTGATAGATTCCTCCTTTGTCGGAATGACAGTTTTATATGACGCTGATAGAATAAATACAACCTTTCATTCTTCATCATCATCTTTATTGTTGCAAGAAAATTTACTCCATGAAATTTCTTCCGGCAGTTTTTCTTTTGCTGATTCCATCGCTGGTTTTCTCTCAGAAATACAAGCTCAATCAGCGCTATCCCGGCTACTTCATCAATGCAAAGGATGATACCATTCGCGGGTGGATACTTCTCAGCAACAAATTAGACAACCAGATTAGCGGAGAATACTCTAATGATTCGAGAGCGGAAAAAATCAAAATTCATTTATCTCCGGATGAGGTGAAAGGATTTAAAGTGCAGGACAGGATTTACACGTCCTTGTTATACGGTGATCCTGATCCGAAGCCGCAGCATTTCCTTCTTACGCTCGCTGAAGGTGAATTGAAGTTGTATGAGTATTTCATGCTTCCCAAAAGTTTGACTATTGAAACTGGCAGTGGCACTCGCCCGGTTACCGGCGATGATGAACAATATTTGGAGAGCGAGTTCATCATTGTGAATCATTCAGGAAAACAGTTTGTGATCTTCAATCAAAACTCGCTGATGAAAAATGCGCAGGAGATTTTTGGAAGTGATGCAACCCTGCTTCAAAAAATCATGGATAAGGAAAAAGGGTTTAAGTACAATGATTTGCCGGAAATCATTGCAGCATTTAATCAGCGAAAAAATTAGACCTCAAAATTTTTGTCTCGCAGATTACGCAGATTTCGCAAATAAACAAGAAAAAAAACGATCTGCCTGATCTGCGACACCTGTTTTTTATTTTTCCTTCACCAAAACAACATTGCCCGTTTCATTTTCTGCTTCCAATTGCAGCAGATAAATTCCGGATGGCAATTGAGTGAGATCAATTTGCTGCGAATGTTCCCCCCGTAATTCTGCCTGTGAGCTTGTGTTCAGCATCATTCTTCCAAAGCAATCACGCAACACAATTATTACATCACCGGTTTTAGAAAGCCGATAGTGAATCTGCACAGTGCCGGAGGAAGGATTCGGGAAAACCTGCACCGGGATTTGGGAAATGAAATGTTCATCAACTCCGGTGCTAACTTTTGTTTCTTCGATGATGACGGGTTCAAATCCTAACTGGATTGAGATGTTTCCGCCGGAAGGAAAAATCACTGACGAAACAGGTTGCATTTGTCCCGGCTGCGTGATGATATGATACAGCTTCAGTGAATCAGACATGACGGGAATGCTCACTGTCTCCCCATTCGGAATTTGTGGTGATTGAGTATTCCACCCGCTCTCACTCCATGCAACGTAACAATCAGTGCCGCGTGCGCGGGTGAACTTATATACACGCGTGTGAGGATCAGAGCTCACGTTCAAGCGTTGAACTGCTGTGAAATCAAACAACTCGTCCACCATCAATCGCATGGTGTACATGACGGGTTTTGGGGCAAAGCCACTGTCTTTTCTCTCCGTCATCCCTGTGTAGCGATAGGGCTGACTGAACGGGTAAAGGAAAATGTTATCAGGATTAATATCGTTCGTCATGGAAAAAGCAACACGCTCCGCGCCTCCGCCAAAACAAGTGGCAAAGCATTTCACCGCTTCACGCGCCGTCTTTGCATTGTACCAACCGGTAACGTTTGCATCTCCGCTGTCAAGTCCGTAAAATAAGTTCTGGTAAGAAGAAATGCCGGTTGTTGGAAAATCTCCTTCAATGGAATCGCCGCCGATGAATTGGCAGTAGCCGTCTTTCAGTGTAAAGAACAGGCCATTCCACGACGTGAGCATGGCACTCCACATATCATCAATAAAAATCGGAAGATCAGGAGCATACGTTTTTACAAACTTAAAGCTCTGATCGGTTGCTTTCCACCCTGTATGCGGATGCCAGCCGATGTAGTCACACTTTGTTCCCCCGACAGTATCATTCAATCCTGCCAGCAAAACTTTCAGCGAGTCAAATCCTTTTTGATAGGTGGACCCGAAAAGATTTTGTCCGTTGAGCCGTGCCGTTACTGTGGGTCCTTCTATGTCAGGGTAGTCGGGAAAATCAGAGTAGAGATCGAGAAACCATCCGCCGCTGCCCACTAATTTTGAATTGCCTGTCGGGTCAGCGTCATGCATGGCATCATAGGTGGTCTTTGTAATGCTGATGAGGTGCTGCATGTTATCATCCCAAAAGGCAACGCCGTTCGCATCGTCGGCATCGCCTCCGCCGCTGCCGGAAAAAGACACTTCCTGTGGCAACACATAAAAACGAATGGGCTTCATTAATCCGGGCATGTCATTTACGCCATCCCCATCGTAACGCTCCACCACCGCCTTCACGTAATCAATCCAATCCTGTACGTGCTGATCATCAGGTGCACACTCATCATCACCCGCACCGTTTGCGCATGCGATGTTGTTCACCTGAGACCACGGTGTGTTCGGTGTGAGATAGAATACAAGCTCAAAATCGAAATCCTGAAAACGTGTGACCCATCCATCGGTGGTGGCAAAGTCAACCGGCGATGATTGGTTGGTTTGCATTTCATGCCATCCTGCTCCGTTCACATTTACAAATCCACCATGCTGTGCGCTTAGTACATAACTCATTCGTGACAGCAGCGTGTCGTGATTGGCTTCGGAAGTGATGGGGGGTTGTATTTCATTGTATTCAAAACCGAAACGCCTGTCAACTTGCTGAGCGTGCAGCATGAAGCAAACGGTGATTGAGATGAGAAAGCAAAAAAGAGTCTTCATATTTTTTTGGCTGAATAAAAATAGAGGAATCAAATCTCAATTCAATTTTTAATTCTTTACGAATTTCCTGATCACTCCTTGATTCTCATTTCCACTTTCAGAAAATAAATTATGCCCTCGTTGGAAGCACACGTGAGCCGCTGTGCGTCCCCCTGACCAAGAACAAAGTGAGAGCCGACACATCTAACCGAACGGGTTAGTCATAAATACCTGCTTGTCTTTGGCCCCCGGAGATCAAAACTTTTCATCGTAACTTTATCATGGAAAATTTAGCATGAAACGTCTTCTGTTATTATTTTTTATAAGCAACCTTCAAGTTTCGTTTGCCCAATTCACCAACATCCTCATTGATCATAATGGTGATCCAAACGAAACAACTATTTGTGTGAATCCGAATAACCCGCAGAATATTGTTGGAGGAGCGAACCTGAATTTCACCTATCAATCGAATGATGGCGGATTAACGTGGGAGAAAAATTCAGTGTCGTGCCCTTATGGCGTATGGGGTGATCCCTGTATTATTTCAGATACCATGGGAAACTTTTATTTCATTCATCTCTCCAATCCTCCCAACGGAAACTGGATTGATCGCATCGTATGTCAGAAATCAACCGACAGTGGTGCTTCATGGTCAAACGGAAGTTACACCGGGTTGAACGGAGCGCGGGCGCAGGATAAGGCCTGGGCAATTTTTGATGCGCTCTCACAAAATATTTATGTGACGTGGACACAGTTTGATTCTTACGGAAGCAATGATCCGGCTGACAGTTCTATCATCCTCTTTTCAAAATCCACTGACCTGGGCGTCACGTGGAGCACGCCAATGCGCATCAACAGAACAGCAGGTGACTGCCATGATAGTGATGGAACGGTAGAAGGCGCTGTGCCGGCCGTGAGTGATGATGGAAAAATCTATGTTGCATGGTCATTGAACGACACCATTTATTTTGATCGCTCCGATGATGAAGGCGACACCTGGCTCGATGCGGATATTGCCGCTTCCTCTCAGCCGGACGGGTGGGATTACAACATTCAGGGACTGCAACGCTGCAACGGGCTGCCCGTGACGAAATGTGACCTGAGCAACAGCCCGTATCACGGAACCATTTACATCAACTGGACAGATCAGCGAAACGGAAGTGCCAACACCGATGTCTTCATCGCAAAATCAACCGATAATGGAAACACATGGAGCGATGCTGTGAAAGTGAATGATGACACCACACAAACAAATCAGTTCATGAGCTGGATGGATGTGGATCAAACTGACGGAGTTATTTATGTGGTTTTCTACGACCGCAGAAACTACGTGAACAAAAACACCGATGTATTTCTCGCCTACTCGACTGATGGCGGATCAACATTTACGAACGTAAAAATCAGTGAAGACTTATTCAGTCCGAGTGCAAGTGTATTCTTAGGGGATTACACCAACATCAGCGCCTATGACGGCAAGGTGGTTCCTATATGGACGCGGGAAGATGGCGGCCAAACATCAGTATGGACGGCGCAAATTGATATTGCAACGCTCGCTGAAACAGCATCACCATTAGCTACCAAACATTTCATGCTGTATCAAAATGTACCCAATCCTTTTTCTGACATTACAACCATTGAGATGAACATCGGGCAATCGGGTTACTACACCCTCACGTTGTTTGATATGATGGGAAGAAAAATTGCTGATCTGATTTCGAATCAATTTCTGCGGCGGGGACATGCAAAGATCACGCTTGATGCAAGGCGACTCGGGTTGAATGAATCAGCATATTATTATTCGCTTCGGAAGGATAATGAAATTATGACGAAGCAATTGGTGATTGTGAATCAATGAAAAAAAATCCTCCGCTAACTCCGGCGGAGCCGGAAAAACTCCACCGGAGTTTCCTTTAGTGCCCGTTTAAAATTTATCTAAACTGAAGTGAGAAGAAGTACGTACGTTTTTCTATGAGAAGATCATTTAAATTGCTTTTTATTTTGCTCTTATTCATGCCACTATCTTCGGCAGGTCAAACCAAAAATTCAGAGATGGCAATAAGAGAATACACGATGCTGTCATTAGGCGATTCATACACAATCGGAGAACGCGTTGATGAAGCCGATCGCTTTCCAAATCAAGCCGTGATGCTTCTTCACAACATGGGAATTTATTTTGAGAAGCCGAAGATTATCGCAAAAACAGGATGGACCACAGATGAATTGATGGCTGCAATTGAGAACGAAAATCTTAAGGGCACTTATGATTTTGTAACCCTGCTTATCGGCGTGAACAATCAATATCGCGGGAGAGATTTAGAAAACTATCGCAAGGAATTTATTGAGCTGCTTGAACTCGCCATTAAGTTTTCAGGAGGAAAAGCAACTCACGTAATCGTTCTTTCAATTCCTGATTGGGGAGCCACACCCTTTGCTGAAGGAAGTGATCGAAAAAAAATTGCAACAGAGATTGATCAGTTTAATGCCGTGAATATGAAGGAAAGTGACAAGCGTCACGTGCATTATATCGGCATCACAGGATTTACACGCGAGCATCCTGATTGGATTGCTGAAGATGGATTGCATCCTGATGGCCGTCAATATGCATTATGGTCACAGGAAATTGTTGTGGCGATTGAAGGAGAGATAAAGAAGTAATTCGCAGGATGATTGCTATGCATTTTCAACAAAAAAATTTCTGCCGGTAGCAAGAAATCCGATTTCTGATGGGCTGTCAAAGAAGTTCAACTTTCCCGGAAAAAATAATTTTCCTCTCATCCCTCACTGCATATAGGAAAATTCCCTCCCCAAAATTCTTTTCATCAATCTTCAACTGCTTATTGCTTTCATTCAATTCACACGAAAAAATTTTCCTGCCATTCAAATCATACAGGAGAAATGTTGCGCGGAAAAATTGATGGTGAATGAAAATGTTTTCGTCTAAAGCGCTGATGAAGAAATTTTCTTCAGATATTAAATGAATCACGGTAGGAATTGAAGAAGTATCGGGACTGTATTCCCACCAATCGTTGAAATAATTAGCCTGCTCACCAAGACCGGCATACCCTTTTGTGCCGATGGAAACACCAACACCGAATGTGCGCGGAGCGCCTCCGAAGTCAGCTTTTTGAACCCAGGTATTGCTGATCTGATCCCACCCCCAAAAATCACTGTACGCATTCTGCTGATCTCCGCCTCCCCCCATGTAGCCGGTGTCTGCAATTGCAAAACCGAATGCTGCGTCTTGCCCGCTGCCGGGATAATCAGCCCGCTGCATCCATGAATCTGTTTCAGGCGAGTACTCATAAAAGTCGTGATACAATGTTCCGGAATAGGCGCCGATGCCGATGTACCCTTTGCCTTTGAATGAGATTGCAACACATTCATACCTCGCCGCGCCGGGAAAATTGGTTTTCGCTGTCCATGCATTTGTGGCAGGATCGTACTCGTAAAAATCATTGAGGTATCCGGAATCATTGGCGCCCGTGCCCACATATCCTTTCGTGTTAATCGAAAGACCGACGGCGTATCTTCTTGCATTGGGCATGGATGCAATGGCAGACCATGAATTGGTTGAAGGATTGTAAGAGTAGAAATCACTTGTGTTTAAATTGTTGTTCACATCGTAACCGGTACCCACGTAACCCAATGAGTCAATCGCAAAGGCAACAGCAGAGAAACGTGCCGTACCACCGAAGTCGGCTTTCTGCGTCCACGTATCAGCGACAGGATCATACTCCCACCAGTCCTTATAGAAATTGCTGTTATATCCTGTACCAACATATCCTTTTCCATTTATGGAAATGGCGACTGATGATCTGCGTGCGGTGCTTCCGAAGTCAGCTTTTTGTGTCCATCCTTGCGAGTGGCAAATGATGGGAAGAAAGGAAATCAGCAGTGTAAAAATGTTTTTCATGAAAGGAAAATTAAAAAACTTTAATGAGTACTAAATTGAAAGGTTGGGGAAACTCCGGTGGAGTTTTTTTTACTCCGCCGGAGTTTTGTGCGGTGGCCTAATGATGATGCAATAGATTATTCCGGAGATTATCTTCGCCACATGAGTAGCAAGGCAATACCCTTCGAACCCGGAAGCTTTTATCATATCTATCATCAGGGAAATGCAGGTGAAGGTATTTTCCGCTGCGATGAAAACTTCAGATATTTTCTTGAGAAGTATGCGATTTACATTCAACCGCTTTGCGAAACGTATGCATATTCTTTACTGCCCAACCATTTTCATTTTGCAGTAAGGTTTAAAGAAGAAGAAGTCATTCGAAGGGTTTTGCAAGAACGATTTGTTGAGATCCATCCTGATAAAACTCCGGCGGAGTTAAAAACTCCACCCGAGTTAGCGCAAGCAGTCAGCAAACAATTCAACGACTTCCTGAATGGATACACACAAGGTTTCAACCGCTGGCATAAGAGAAAGGGAAGACTGTTCGGCGAATCACTGAAGAGAAAAAAAATTGATTCAATTGAATACCTGCTGAATCTCATTCATTACATTCATAAGAATGCTGTGCATCATGGATTTTGTAATGCGATGGATGAATGGATTTATTCCTCTTATCATTCTCACCTCTCTGAAAAACCAACGAGATTAAGTCGTGAAAAAGGATTGGCGCTTTTCAATGGGCTTGAGAATTTCAATGCTATTCATCAGAAACAAATTGATAAGACATTTTTGCTGGAGCTTGAATTTTAGCTCTCGCAAACTCCGGCGGAGTAAAAAAAACTCCACCGGAGTTACCGTTCCAACAACCAGTAATGAACAAAACCATTTTCATCACAGGAGCAACTTCCGGTTTCGGCAAAGCCATCGCAGAGAAATTTGCTGCGGATAGTTATCGCCTGATCATCACGGGCAGAAGAAAAGATCGCCTTGAAAAAGTCAGCAAAAACCTGAAGCAGCAATTCAATACTGAAGTGCTCACATTAAATTTTGATGTGCGGGAAAAGCAGGAAGTGAAGAATGCTGTTGCTTCCTTACCCGATGAGTGGAAGCAAATTGATATCCTGGTCAACAATGCAGGACTCGCAGCAGGATTCGATTTGATTCAGGACGGAAACACCGACGATTGGGATGAAATGATTGACACCAACGTGAAAGGATTGCTGTACATGACGCGGGCGATTGCTCCGCTCATGGTAGAAAGAAAGCAGGGACACATTTTCAACGTGGGTTCTACCGCGGCAAAGTATGTGTATGAAAAAGGAAACGTGTACTGTGCTTCAAAGTTTGCGGTGGATGCATTGTCGCAGGCAATGCGAATTGATTTGCTGAAGCACAACATCAAGGTCACTGCCATTCATCCCGGCGCGGTGAAAACAGAATTTGCTCTTGTACGCTTCAAGGGTGATGAAGAAAAAGCGAATGCAGTGTACAAAGGATTTCAGCCGCTATCAGCAGAAGATATTGCCGATGTGGTTTTTTATTGCGCAACGCTGCCGCCTCATGTTTGCATTAATGAGCTGGTGATTACTCCTACAGCGCAGGCGAACCAGTTTTACTTCAACCGGAATCTTTAACTGAGAATAAAAATCTATTTATCTTTTCAGTAAGAAAAACCCCCTCCATGGCATCTTCCCGAAGAAAATTTCTGCAACAAAGCAGCGCCGCTCTTGCCGCGCTCAGCTTTCCTTCTTTCTCTGATAAAATTTCTCTGAATGATATTTCTTCAGCGCTGAAATCAAAAAGCAACCTTACACCGGCTGAGCTTGCAACAGACGAAGATTTCTGGTCAACCATTCGCGATGCTTATTCTGTTTCACCTGCGATCATCAATCTCAACAACGGTGGCGTCAGTCCGCAAACCATGCATGTGCAGGAGATGCAGTACAAGTACATCCAGATGAGTAATGAAGCGCCGAGCTATTACATGTGGCGCATCCTCGACCAGGGCAGAGAACCATTGCGATTGAAGCTCGCCGATCTCGCTGGTTGCGATGCTGAAGAATTAGCGGTATGCAGAAATTCTACTGAAGCAATTGACGTCGTCATTTTCGGTTTGAATTTGAAAGCCGGTGATGAAGTGATTCTCACCAAACAGGATTATCCGAACATGATCAATGCCTGGAAGCAGCGCGAGCAGCGCGACGGCATCAAGCTCGTGTGGCTGAATTTTGAATTGCCCCAGGAGAATGATGAGTATTTCGTAAACATGTTTGTGAATGCAGTGACCGATAAAACGAAACTCGTTCACGTCACCCACATCATCAACTGGATGGGACAGATTCAGCCGATCAAAAAAATATCGGATGCAGTGAAGAAAAAAAATCCGGCTATCGAAGTGCTCAGTGACTCAGCACACTCTTTCGCGCATTTCGATTACAAGATTCCTGATCTCGGTTGTGATTATTGGGGAACGAGTTTACACAAGTGGTTGTGCGCACCGTTCGGCACAGGTTTGCTTTGGGTGAAGAAGGAAAAGATTCCAAACATCTGGCCGCTCTTCGCGAACGGCGATCCGCAGAGTAAAGACATCCGAAAATTTGAGGCACAGGGCACGCGATCATTTCCTGCCGAAGAAGCAATTGGATACGCATTGGATTTTCACAACGCCATTGGCTCACAGCGAAAGGAGGCACGGCTTCGTTACTTAAAAAATTATTGGGCACTGAAAGTGAAAGACATTCCCAAAGTAAAAATTCATACTTCACTGAAAGATCAATACTCCTGCGCCATCTGCGGAGTTTCCGTTGATGGAATTGAAATCACCGATCTCGATAATTTCTTCTTTAATAAATACAAGATTCACGCAGTAGGAATCAACTGGGAAAATATTCATTGCGTGCGCGTGACGCCGAATGTTTATACTTCGCTAAAGGAGCTGGATAAGCTCGTGACTGCTATTGAGGAAGCGGCGAAGAATGGGGTGAAGTGATTGAAATATTTATCGGGATTAATTTTTTCATGCTCATCATGAAATACTGTTTGCTTGCAAAATTTTTCTGGGGTTTAATACTTATTTCACAATGTGCTTTAGCTCAAGTCACCTTTCAAAAAAGTTATCAGCTTGAGTCAAATGCTTATGTCAGCCGTGTTGAGCAAACTGAGGATGGAGGATTTATTATGCTTGATGATACGTGTCACCTAGTTCGAACAGATAGCGAAGGAAACATACTTTGGGATAAAAGCTATGAGATTTTTGGTTATGAATCAGGGGAGTCTGTCAAGCAGACCCTTGACGGTGGCTATATTGTTTGCGGAGCAGCAGAATATACTGGTACCAGTGATATTTTTCTGATTAAAACAGACGAAAATGGGAATATTCAATGGTCGAAGACCTATGATGAAGGCTTCGCTGACGATGGTCGGGATGTCCAACAAACAAATGATGGTGGTTACATTATTTGCGGCACTGCCACATTCTATAATTATTCTCCCCGTGGATTTACCCTAATAAAAACTGATAGTATTGGAAATGTTCTGTGGTCGTATGTTTATTATCCAACTCTGTTTGCAACTTGTGATGGCGACGGATGTATTAAGGAAACCAATGATGGTGGATTCGTTATGGCCATTTCAGTAAGTGTGGTTGGAGGGTTGTTTAAAACAGACAGCATAGGCAATTTTGAGTGGGCAAAGACCTACGGAGACACCGACGTATTGGAATATTATCTCCTGCAAGAAGCTCTTGATCAAACAAAGGATGGGGGATACATAACTACGTGCGTGCCTGATGGAAAAACTGTTTTAATTAAAACCGATTCGGTTGGGAATATCCTATGGACAAAAAAATATGATGATGTAGATTACAACGGCATGTATTCAATACATCGTACTCAAGATGACGGATTCATACTTGCAGGTGTTGATGGAGCTGGTTATGACTTTGTTACTTGCTCAATTAAAGCGGATAGTGCAGGCAATCTACTGTGGTCAAAGCAATATGGTATTCCTACTCACAAAGGAGAATTACGCTCATGCACTCAAACTTCAGATAAGGGATATGCCTTCTTAGGATGGATATTGCAGAGTGGTCTTTACTTTATAAAAACAGATTCTAATGGCAATACTAATTGTGATGATGGCACTCTGAATTTTGTAACATCTGATACCAGCATTGCTGTTAATTCCCTGGAGTTTTTTTCTGTTTCGGGCATTAGCACAGGAACGCAAGTGATTACAACAACAAGTTATGCAACGGATTCGACTTATTGCCTTACTTACACTTCATCTCCGTCTATGTCTGATGAGAAGAATAAAGTGGTGATCTCACCAAATCCTTTCGATCAATTCTCAACGATTTATTTCCCTACAGGAGAAAAATTTGATTTTGTTCTTTATGATGTTTTCGGAAAGGAAATTATAAACTTAAAAGACGTTTCAGGTAATACTGTTATTCAGAAAGGAAGTCTTCCTCCGGGAATTTATTTTTATCGGATCTCGGCAAATGAAAAAAAATTCAGCAGTGGAAAATTGGTTGCTGAATGAATTCTTATTTGATGGTGAAGGATTTAAGATTGACGATTTCGGATTTACTGCTTCTCAAATTTTTTCACCAAATTTTCTTCCTCCGATTTTAATTCGAGAAAATAAATTCCGGGTGCGAGTTTCCTCGCATCCATCACATTTTCCCATGATGAAAATGTTTTCGAGAGTAAAAGTTTTCCAAAAGGATTCCTGATTGAAACTGAAAATGGTTTTTGAAAATTTCTTTGAGAAACATTTACATAGAAAAAATCATGTGCCGGATTCGGGAAGACAGAAAATAGTTCTCCTTCGATTATTTCATTCACTGGAGCAACATAATCACAAGCGAGAATTCCAGTTTCATACAAACCAAGTATTGAATCCTGATAACATCGCAACGGTCCTGTTGTAGCAAAGTCTCCCCAAGGAAACATCCAGAAAAGATTTCCGATTCCTTCGATACTCCATTGTGAAAATTCATTGCCCAATCCATCATTCGTGTGCGTGTAAATTCTCTTGAGCAGAGCCAAATTAATTTGAACACTGTCAACTGAATCTATATATGCTTTAAGCGGTTTTTGGTCAGGCGTGTAATAACCCTCTATCAGAAAAGAATCGCCCACTTCCTTGTTGAAATCATAAAGCTGAAGGAAACCCAAAGAGTCTTCTGAGAAGTAAAAAATCTTTCTGTTCTCACCATACATGAAATAGTTTTTGTGCACTGGTGGAAAGAAATAAATATTATAGGTCGCCAATAACTTACGGCACGTTTGATTAGCTACGAGCGTGTCCTTCACAGATTCAATAGTTGAAAAGCTTTCGTAATAGGGGTTGTTAAAATCACCTTGTGAATACCACCACTTCGCTCCAACCGGTGCAAAATCCTGTGACTGTGCAATCGAGGCGAAAAAAATCAAGAGAAGAAGACTGAAGAAAACTTTCATTGGCAGGTTTTCAGTCTCCTAAAATACAGAATCCGCTATCAACATTTGACAGCGGATTCCTTGAAATTTTTTTGTTGTGATTTATTTCACCTGCGCAACAATAGCCTTAAACGCCGCAGCATCATTCATCGCCATGTCAGCAAGTACTTTGCGATTGAGCGTGATATCGGCTTTCTTCAATGCATTCATAAACCTTGAGTAGCTCATCCCTTCTTCACGAACAGCGGCATTGATACGCGCAATCCAGAGGTAACGGTAATCACGCTTCTTCTGCTTTCTTCCGGCATAAGCATACTCCATGGATTTATCTACGGCATTCTTCGCAACGGTCCATACATTTTTGCGCTTGCTGAAAAATCCTTTGGCCTGCTTGAGGGTTTTCTTTCGCCGCGCACGTGACGCGACATTATTTACTGAACGTGGCATGATTCAAAAATTTTCTCCTGTTAGATTAATAACATTTTCTTTACTCGTTTCATATCGGCGTCCGAAACAATCACAGTTTTACCCAACCGCTGCTTCTGGTCGTGTTCCTTTTTGGTGAGGATGTGGCGATGGTACGCCTTCTTCCGCTTTACTTTCCCCGTACCTGTCAGCCTGAATCGCTTCTTGGCACTGGAGTTTGTTTTCATTTTGGGCATTGCACTGAAATTTTAGGGACGGCAAAGATAATGCAGGAGGGGACACTACCAAATTACGATGCACGATACACGTATTACAATGCACGATACGCAAAGCGGGATTAGCTATTGAGATTTGCCGGGTCGTATTACGTATATCGGAGATCGTGATTTCAGTTGTTTAACTTTGTCAGCATCTCCGGGATCAGAATCAACTCCGCCCTTGAACGCACTGCTTCAGCTTGATCAGCAAATTTTTTTCTTCATCAATCAATCACTGCGAAATTCTTTTTTTGACTTGATTATGCCGTATGTGCGGGATAAGGATTGCTGGATTCCGCTTTATGTCTTAATCGTTGCTTATTGCATTTATCAACTTCGGTGGAAAAGCATCATTGTCCTCCTTTTAGCAGGAATAACTGTGTTACTCACTGATCAGATTGCGAGCAGCATCATTAAACCGGCGGTGCATCGCCTGCGACCGTGCAATGATCCGGCAGTGTTGACTCATGTTCATCGGCTGGTTGATTGCGGACCGGGATTCAGTTTTATTTCATCACATGCTTCTAATCATTTTGGTATTGCGCTATTCCTGATTTTGATTTTGAGGAAAAGATTTTCATGGGTTACGCCGGTTGCACTTTGTTGGGCGACACTCATTTGCTTTGCACAGGTGTATGTTGGATTGCATTACCCGCTCGATATGATGGGCGGGGCGCTCCTTGGAGCGATGATTGGAATGATCACAGGAAGATTCTGTAAAACTTCATTGAGGAAATTCGGAGTTGAGATAGCATGAACAGTTGGAGCCTTATCTTATTATTTGCTGCACCGCTTCTCGGCGGCCTCGCTGCTTTGCTTTTCCGAAAACAGGCAGAAGCGAATTACAAACTCGTGCTCAGTTTCAGCGGGGCTTTTCTTTTTACCATCATTCTTATTCATCTCTTTCCAACAGTTTTTAAAAACACTCCCAATGCAGGGTTGTTTGTACTCATTGGTTTCTTCATCCAAATTCTTCTCGAGCAACTCACGCACGGTATCGAGCACGGACACTTTCATGCGCACGAACACAGTGGAGCGTATATAACACCGCTCATTGTAGGATTGTCACTTCATTCATTTCTCGATGGCATTCCATTATCGAGTAACCAGTTGATGGAAGAGACTCATCACGCCTTGCTATACGGAATCAGCATTCACAAAATTCCGGAGGGCTTTGCACTGGCAAGCATTCTCATCATTTCAAATTACAAGAGTGCTTCCATCGGAATTTATCTCGTGCTGTTTTCATTGGTTGCTCCAGCTGCAGTGCTCCTCGGAAATTATTTTCAGGAATACCAGACTACATTGCTGAATAGTTTAATTGCAGTTGCACTCGGTTCTTTTCTTCATGTCTCAACAACTATTTTGTTTGAGTCAGAAAATAAAGCACACCGGTTCGGTTGGCAGCGTATCGGTGCGATTGTATTGGGTGGAGGATTAGCTTTTTTATTTAGTTGAGCGTTGAAACCTTAAATCTCAATTCTTAAATCTTAAATTCAAAATGTCCTACGAATTCATCATCGTCAATCCGCAAATTGAAAAACACATTGCACTCGTTCAGCTCAATCGTCCGAAAGAGTTGAATGCATTGAACCGCCAGTTGATGTCTGAACTGAAAGATGCTCTACAGCAACTGGATGCTGATGACAATGTTCGTGTGAGCATCATCACGGGAAATGAAAAAGCATTTGCTGCCGGTGCTGACATTAAAGAGATGGCGGATGCTTCTGCCATAGACATGCTCAACCGTGATCAGTTTGCTATATGGGACCAGATCAAGAAAATCAAGAAGCCGCTGATCGCTGCAGTATCAGGGTTTGCTCTTGGTGGTGGCTGTGAGTTGATGATGCACTGTGATCTGATTGTTGCATCTGAAACAGCAAAGATTGGTCAGCCGGAAATTAAAATTGGCGTGATGCCCGGCGCCGGTGGCACTCAACGATTGACGCGCAGCATCGGAAAAGCATTGGCGATGGAAATGGTTTTGACAGGAAGATTTCTCTCTGCGGAAGAAGCGTTGCGTGCAGGACTCATCAATAAAGTTGTTCCTGTTGAATTGTATTTGCAGGAAGCAATTGCTCTCGCAAAAGTTGTTGCAGAAAATTCTCCCGTTGCATTGAAGCTCGCCAAAGAAGCAGTATTGCAGGCGTTCAATTCTTCACTCGATGAGGGATTACTCTTCGAGCGAAAAAATTTCTATCTCTGCTTTTCTTCTGAAGATCAGAAGGAAGGAATGAAAGCGTTTGTTGAGAAGAGGAAGGCAGAGTTTAGAGGAAAATAAACATAGTTTTGTTTGACCCATAACTACTAAAATGATCCTTCTATCAAGAGATGCAAACGATAACCCTCAATTCATTTCCAACATTGAAAAAATCATTTGGGACAGAATTCAAAAATGGGAACCCAAAGACCTTTATCTAACCCGAATTGACAACTGGTTTGATGATAAGTGGATGAAATTCTCCGGTACAACAATGCATGAAATATCCATTTGGTATGCTGATGTTACTGTCCCCCCATTTCATCCTAACAGAGTTGAAAGTTGTGAATTTTATCAGTATAACAACGGCGGCTATGTATTGCAGGTACTTAACAAAAAACTTCATATTGAACAATGGAGCCAGGACAATTTTAAAAGAAGAATTTCCGGCTTCACACGCAACGGAATATTCTTTTGGTACAGTGGAAACTCAAACAGCAATGATAAAGGAGCGCTAATGTGTTATTTCGTTAAGGATAATGAGTGCTTTACTTTTTACATTTTATTATCAGGTAACAAAGGTTGGAACGTGAACAAAACGAATGGAATCTCTGCCAAAGAAATTCAAGACATTTTGAGCGCGACTAAAACTGATTCTGAAATAAAAGCTATCCATGACTAAGAGATCAGAGTCCGAAAAGCTTTTAAAAAAAATTCCATTCCAATTCGAAACCTTTTTACAGCAACTTATTGAAACCTGGCGCATCAACAATAAGATGCATTTGCTCCTCATTGACAACATCACAGATCAAGGAATGCAATGCACACTTTCCTCTCGCGGGGGAAGAACAGTCTACCTTCAATTGGTTCATGTAAACAATGTCCGCATCGGATGGCTTGAACACACCGCAAAAGAAATTTTTAAAAAGTATTCTCTTCTGGATAAAGAAAAACCATTCAACAGAAAAGCACTTCGCAAAGCATTTGAAGATTCAGGAAAGGCTATTGAAGAATTGATTCTGCTTGCTTCAAAAAATAATTTTCAGATCAATGGATTTAAGAATGGCCTCGTTCCCTTTCTCGGTTACCTGATGACACATGATGCTCATCACCGCGGCAGCATTCTTCTCACCTTAAAACAATGCGGACAAAAAATTCCGGAAGCTGTAAAGTGGGGATTGTGGGAATGGAACAAGACCTGATTTTCCAAATTGAAAATCAAGGAATCCAATCCGCAACAAAAATATTGATCTCATGAGGGCTTCTGCCGTTTCTCATCGAGCACCACACCAAACGCTTGCCATCGGGTGAGAACATGGGAAAGGCATCGAACCTTCCGGAGTATGTGACCTTCTCTAACCCGGTCCCATCGAGGTTGATGAGGTAGAGGCTGAAAGGAAAACCATGAGGGTATTCGTAATTGGAAGCGAAAAGAATTTTCTTTCCATCAGGAGTAAAACAGGGTGCCCAGTTTGCGCCCGGCAAATGCGTCACCTGGTGCACATCACTTCCGTCAGCATTGGCAACATACACTTGCATTTGCGTCGGCGCCACCATTCCCTGCTTTAGCAGCTCACGGTATTCCCATTTCTCCTCAAAATTTTTCGGCCGTGAAGCGCGCCACACAATTTTGCTTCCATCAGGAGAAAAGCACCCGCCACCATCATAACCAGGTTTGTTCGTGATGCGCATTACATTACTTCCATCGGGATTCATTTCATACAAATCCAAATCTCCATTGCGGTCGGAGGTGAAAATAATTTTATCTCCTTTTGGCGAAACGGTTCCCTCAGCATCATAGAATTTATTTTTGGTCAGTTGCCTTTTGATATTGCCCTTTAAGTCGGACACATAAATTTCATAGGAGTTGTAAACCGGCCACACATACTTACCGATCTTGACCTGGTCGGGAACAGGCGGGCAAGTGTCTTGAGTTGCGTGAGTGGATGCATACAGGATGAGTGAATCGCCGGGAAGAAAAAAGGAACAGGTGGTTCTTCCTTTGCCCGTGCTTTCAAGCGTGTATTGAAAGGAAGACAGAGTATCAGGCGGAACTGTTCCCCAAAAAATCTGGTCGCAATGAAACTGCTGATTATCGGTTCGCTGAAAAGTAAGTTTCTCTCCGTCAAAACTCCAGTATGCTTCTGCATTTTCAGCACCGAAGGTGAGTTGTCTTGTATTTTGCAAATGAATTTCGCGGGGAAAATGAATCCACCGGGTGGAGTCGGTTGGTATTTGCCGGGGAGTAACAGGCAGTGACGAAAAATTTTTGACCACTGTATAACCAGCGCCGGCAAAAAGAGGAATGACAATGAAAGAAAGAAGAAAAAATTTATTGCTCATGGGTGGAAAGCGCACAAATATACACCCCGCCTTTTCGACGAAATAACGATTGTGAAAACGTTACCCATTCGGGATGGTCATCAGTTTGTCCTATTTAGTTTCAAGCAGGAAGCACAACATCGTTTGTGTAGTTTTGCGTAATGAAATTTTTTCAATTCGCAATAGTGCTGCTCATTTCATTCGCACTCTTTTCCTGCCATAAAAAGACAGAGCCGGCATCAAAGCCCGCCGATACGATTTCTCAAAAAGAGTTAGCCGATCCGCAGATCAAAGCGCTCACTGATAAAATCAACAACGATCCGAACAATGCTGAAAATTATTTTCAGCGTGGTAATGTCTTTCTTAAAAATGAAAACATCAAGTCAGCATTTAAGGATTTGTCAATGGCGATTGCATTGGATTCTTCCAACCGGAAATATTATTTCGCCATGGCTGACCTTTCATTGAAGGGTGGATCAGCAGATGCAGCCATTCTTGCCTTTAACCAAATTCTTCATCGTGATCCGAAGAATGAAGAAGCGCTGATCAAGCTGGCGAAAGTGTATTTCTTTCAGAAAGACTATACGAACTCGCTGATTCAATTGGCAAAAGTGGAGGAGCTGGATAAAACCAATTCCGAAGTCTGGTTTGTGCGCGGCCTGAATCTGAAAGAGATGGGCGACACCTCGCGTGCTGTTTCTGCATTTCAAAAAGCGGTAACCGTGAAGCCGGACTTTTACGATGCGTATGTTCAGCTCGGACTGCTCACGAGTAAAAAACCAAGTCAGCTTGCTGCACAGTATTTTGATAATGCCATTCGCCTCGATAGCAACAATGCCGAAGCATATTACGACAAGGGAAAATTTTTCCAGGACCGCGGCGATGCGGCATTTGAAAAAAATAATTTTGATAACGCCGATGAGAATTATGAGAAGGCCAAAGCGGTATATCATGAATTGATTGCACACGATCAGCAGTATCAGAATGCATATTTCAATCTCGGTTTCATTTACATCCGGCAGGATTCTCTCGACAAAGCCTATCGCATGTTTGACTTCGCGGTCAAAGTTTCTCCATCCTATGCTGAGGCCTATTATTACCGCGGATTAGTTTCTCTGCAGAAAGGAAGTAAGGATCAGGCAGAAGCGGATTTTCGGCAGGCATTAACTCTGAAACCGGATTATGAGTTGGCGGAGAAAGGATTGAAGGACATTCGTGGGAAATAGAAATTACTTTACTGATAGCCGAAAATTTTACGCTTCCCCTCCTTCTGTTTTCACATCGCATGATGAAAATGAAAAAGAAACAAAGGCAAGAGAATCTCCCGTCAAAAAAGCCATCTGCAAATGCTGCCTCCTTATTCAAGCCCGAATATTATTTTGCCCTTCTTTTCATTGTACTGATTTCATTCATTGTCTATTTACCTGCTCTTCGCAACGGACTTCTCAATTGGGACGATGACAAATACATTCAAAACAACTTGTTGATACGCTCCATCAATCTCAAAGAAATTTTTTCAAGATATGTACAGGGCAATTATCATCCTCTTACCATGCTGACCTATGCAATCGAATATCATTTTTTCGGATTGAGTGCAGTGGGTTATCATACCGTTAACCTCGCGATTCATTTGTTGAATATTGTTCTCGTCTTCTATGCCGTATATCTTCTCAGCGAAAGGACCGGTGTTGCTTTGGTTGCCTCGCTGTTGTTTGGAGTTCATCCTATCCATGTTGAATCAGTGGCCTGGGCTTCAGAGCTTAAAGATTTGCTGTATACATTTTTCTTTCTTGCGTCTTATATTTCCTACCTTAAATATCTTAAAGACCAACAAAAAATTTTTTATGTCCTTGCTTTATTACTGTTTGTGGTCTCGCTTCTTTCAAAGGCAATGGCTGCTTCGCTTCCGGTGGTATTGGTGTTGACTGATTATTTTATCCGTAAGGATTCCGATGGAACCGGAAGAAAAATAAATAGTAAGACATGGCTTGAAAAAGTGCCATTCTTTCTGCTGGCGCTCACATTCGGTGTAGTGGCTGTACATGCGCAAAAATTAACAGTCATTACTGATAGTAGTATTTTCACTTTTCCGCAACGCCTGGTCTTTGCCTGCTATGGATTCATGAGTTACTTGTTTAAATTAATGTGGCCGCTGAATCTTAGCTCTTATTACCCTTACCCGGTGAAAAATGGCGCTGATATTCCATTTCAGTATTATGCATATCTGCTTTTCTTCTCAGGGCTTGCTGCTTTTGTTTTTTATTCGCTTCGCTTCACAAGGAAAATAATTTTCGGCTTGGGATTTTTTGCCGTTACTGTTTTTCTTGTATTGCAATTGTTGCCCGTTGGCGGCACTATCATGGCCGACCGCTACTGTTACATTCCTTCGATCGGAATTTTTTATTTAGCAGGCGAAGGTTTTAACTTATTATGGAGCAGAAAACTAAAACTGGTTGTCATTACCCTGCTAAGTGTATTCACAGTTTTCTTTTCAGTGAAAACGTATGCCCGTTGTAGTGTTTGGAAAAATGACATGACTCTTTGGAATGATGTTATTAGTCAGAACCAAACTATAGCGGTTGCATACATTAGCCGGGGCATTGCTTTTTACAAGGAAAAGAAAAATGATGAGGCGCTCAGCGACTTTAATAAAGCTGTTGAACTGAGCCCCGATTTTCCGGATGCTTTCTTTAACCGGGGTTCTCTTTTTGCGAACCTAAAGAGAAATGATGAAGCGCTAAACGACTTTAATAGAACTATTGAACTGAAACGCGACTATGCCCAGGCATACAATAACAGGGGTATTGTTTACTACACTGAAATGAAGTATCAGGAAGCCCTCAGTGATTTTTCAAGAGCTATTGAATTGGAGCATGATTATGCTGAATCATATTTCTACAGGGGCTGGATAGAATATTATTCAGATAAAAAGGATGCTGCCTGCATGGATCTGAAGCAGGCGGAGCGTTTAAAATATCAGCGGGCTGCAGAAGCAATACATCTGATCTGTAATTAAAAGATTTTTTTCTCCAGAAAAGGAAATAGAGATCAGGCAAAGAAGATTTTCATCAAGCGTTAACTTTGAAACCGGATTACGAGTTGGCCGGGAAGGAATTAATGGATATGGATGGGAAGTAGTTTTGCAACTCATAAATTTCCTGCGATGAAAAATATTTTCTTGCTGTCGGGCTTGCTGTTGTCATTTGTCAGATTTTCTATCGCTCAGGATTTTGCCCCTGTAGGATCGCAATGGTATTACGACTCTATGGATTCCGGACAGGCGCCACCTCACAGTGAATACTTTTTATACCGCTCTGAAAAGGATACAACGGTTAATAATACTTCCTGCAAAAAAATTTCGATTAACAAATTTGGATTCGATGGCAATATTTATTTGTATCCTCCTTTGTTTGTGTATGGTGATACGAACGAAGTATTTTACTTCAATTATCAATTCGAAAAATTTTGTTCGCTCTACAAATTCAATGTTTCCATTGGAGACACGCTGGACTTTTACACGCTGCCAAGCGCTTTCGTAAGCGATAGTATTTTCAAAGTCAGAGTTGACACCATTTTTTTCGAAGCCATTTCAAATCGCACTGTCAAGTTTATTTACACCGAATCGCTGCCAACTTTCAATGGTTATTCATTCAGCTTTTGGGGAGCTTACTGCCAGTACATTGGTGGACTAAATCTTATGCTGCCTCAGCAGATTCCAAATATTCCCGAGATGGATGGACCTTTGAGATGTTATTCTGACTCAGACACTGCATTTTCATTTAACAACAACTGGCCGCTGTCCTGCAATTTTATTATTACCGGCGAAACCACTCCCGGTAATTCTTTCAATCTCTTCTATGACTTCAATAAAAACCTGCTCCACATTCAGGCTGAAAGCCCGGGACAGGTTTCTGTTCATATCACAGATGTTTTAGGCAGTGTGATTTACACAAATGACTTCAGAGCGAATGATTTGCGGCAGGTTGATTTGAATTATTTACAACCGGGGATATACTTCATCCGGGTTTTCTCCCCAAAAAATTCATTAAGCTATTTTGAAAAGATTATCAAGATGTAACTAACAACTGCCCTGGAATATTGATGACATCAGGTCTCATGATTCTAAGCTAAGAGAATTTTACTTCAACACCAGTTGAAGTTCATGACTAAATTTTTCCTTAATTTTCTTATTCCAACAACTTTCAATACATGCGATCTCTTCTTCTTTTCACCTTCGTTCTCCCCCTCACTCTTCAAGCCCAAATCCAATCATGGCCACCCGGCGGTATTACGGCTTCACCTTACGTGTTGCTTTTGCCTGACAATCGTTTTGTTCCTTCAAGCAAGCGGTATAATATGGTGTGGAGTGATCAACTGTTTGGATTGCCTGCAGGACAAATAGAGTTCACAGCAAAAAATTATGTGGGTGCGCAGAAAATTTTTTCATACCAGGCTGATGATTACCGCGCTTTCAACCCCAACTTTCTTGTCATCAGCTATCATCTCGCTTGCGGTTTGAATCCGTTGCACAATGACAATTGTCCTGATCCCAAGACCAATAGCGGTAGCGGCTACATCGGGGTGGTGGCACCTGATGGATATGTGAGTGAGTGGGAAAATTATTTTTCACCGTGGCTCATCAGTCATGGAATTGCTGTCAACAGTGCGCAATATGAAAACATGTTTCAACACTATGATGCCGCCGATTCATCACATCGTGTATGGCACCTTGATCCGCAGTGGCTGATGAATATCGAAAATGATGATTGGCGCACCTACATGGGTGATGTATGCACTGAATGGATGAGCGGAAATGAAAACGAAGGTTGCTTCCTCGATGTGTCGGTGGAGACGATGAGTTCTGCTCTCTACAATCCTAATGAGTATGATCCTGCGCCTTATGATTTCAACTGGTACATCACGCCGCACGGCCCGCTGGGTTACACGGTCAATTCGCTTGCTGATTTTGCAGCTTATATGAACAACCAGTATCTCCATTATTATCAATATCTCTATCCGCGCTTTCACATGGCCATCGTGGATTACCTCGTGCTGCCGAATGTAGATCAGATGGTGACGGGCTGGTACAACCCCACGTGGCTTGATGGCGACGGATATGGAGAAACGGTGGATGGCGCCATGATGGAAAGTTTCGGCGGGTACACCGGTAGTGACATGTATCTCTCCATGCAGCGTGGCATCGCACATCTCACTGGCAGAGGAAAAATTCTGCTAGCACAGTTCACACCAAACGATGATGCAGAGCGCTATCGCAGAGTAGGAATGTACATGCTCATGAAAAATGAAAACAGTTTTCTCTGCATTCATCCGGGAAATGTGGACTGGTACCCGGAGTATGAAATTGATTTGGGAAATCAAAGTGCCTTGCCAAATACGATTGATGATTTGCGGGTGGCAGGTAGCGATGATGCCTCATTGTTCAGGCGCGACTATGATGGCGGAATGGTTTTGTGCAACACATCTTCATCAGCGATGAGTTATTCCTTGCCGGGAAATTCCTGGAAGAAAGTTGTCACATCCGGTGGAGGTGCGGTAGATGCGGATGGAAATATTTCTTCACAGTCAATAACGTATCAACCGGTTTCAGGCAGTGTCACGGTTGACCCGTCACAGTGTTTGATTTTGAAAAATGATTCTGCAACAGGAATGAATGATGAGCCTGAGCAAAGCAACAGGATGATCGTTTCGCAAAATTTTTCTGATCATGAACTCTACATTCATCTTTCAATACAACATTCAACTGAAGGAGAAGTGAAATTGATTGATGTTGAGGGCCGCACCATTCAGACTTTATTCTCCGGAACTTTATCGCAGGGTGATCATGAGTTTCAAATGAGCATAGGTGATTTACCGGGGGGAATTTATATGGCAGAGTTTACCGGTGATGGAGCGCTCGTGAAGAAAGTGATGAGGTGAGAACTTCTAATGTCACCATAACTTTTCTGAATTCGGAAAATGTTTATTTCTGAATTCCGGTAACAGAGTGCTTATCCCTGCCCTTCCCGATTTTCTATATTTGCCAACCTTAAAAAATTCAACAATGCAGCGAGGACCGATCTCACAATTCATGGAGAGAAACTATCTCCACTTCAATTCAGCAGCCATGATGGATGCAGCGAAGGCGTATGAGCACCACATGAATGAAGGAGGAAAAATGATGATCACACTTGCCGGAGCCATGAGCACGGCAGAGCTTGGAATTTCTCTCGCCGAAATGATTCGACAGGACAAGGTGCAGATCATCACCTGCACAGGAGCGAACCTCGAAGAAGACATCATGAATCTTGTTGCACACAGTCATTACAAACGGGTCCCCAACTATCGTGATCTCACTCCTCAGCAGGAGTGGGAGTTACTTGAGCATCATTACAACAGGGTGACTGATACCTGCATTCCCGAAGAAGAAGCATTCCGGAGAATTCAAAAACACATTTACAAAACCTGGAAAGATGCTGAAGAGAAGGGCGAACGGTATCTGCCTCATGAGTACATGTACAAAATGTTGCTGAGCGGCGTATTGAAAGAGCATTATGAAATTGATCCTAAGAATTCATGGATGATCGCAGCGGCGGAAAAAAATCTTCCGATCATCGTTCCGGGCTGGGAAGATTCTACGATGGGAAATATTTTTGCGAGCTATGTGATCAAAGGCGAATTGAAGGCAACCACCATGAAAAGCGGTATTGAATACATGGTGTGGCTTTCTGACTGGTACCGAAAAAACTCCTCAGGAAAAGGGGTAGGATTCTTTCAAATCGGTGGCGGCATTGCAGGAGATTTTCCGATCTGTGTTGTGCCCATGATGTACCAGGACCTCGAGTGGCACGATGTTCCGTTCTGGAGTTACTTCTGCCAGATTTCTGACTCGACGACTTCATTCGGTTCTTACAGTGGCGCGGTGCCCAATGAAAAAATTACGTGGGGAAAATTGGGAATTGACACGCCTAAATTTATTGTTGAATCCGATGCGACCATTGTAGCACCACTGATGTTCGCCTGGATACTTGGGTGGTAGATTTTCGTTTCTTAATTTTGAAATCGTTATGCAACAATCAGTATTAACTTCTCCGCGAACAGCCGTCGAACTTTTCCGTCTATTACCGGAAGGAGTGCGTTGTGAAGTAATTGAAAACACTATTTACATGTCACCTGCCGCCACTGTCGAACATCAGCGTGTCAAAAGAAAGCTCATGACACAAATGGATACTTACGTTGAAAAAAATAAGCTTGGGGAAATGTTCGATGCTCCTATGGATGTTTTTCTTGATAGAGATAATGCCTATGAGCCAGACATTCTTTTCATTGCACAAGGTAATCCCGGGTACCTGGATCCCAAAGGCGGATTTGAAGGAGTACCTGATCTCGTAATTGAAATACTTTCCCTCTATAATCCCAAGCACGATCTGATAAAAAAGAAGGAAGTCTATGAGAGGAATGGCGTAAAAGAATATTGGATTGTTGATCCATTTGAGAAAGATGTGACAGGCTATTATCTCGAAAAGAGATCCTTCAAACCCTTTCCAAAAGCTAAAGGAAAAATTAAATCGAAACTTTTGGGTAAAGCATTTTCATTCTGAGAACCCAAAGTTTCTGCTACACTGCTCTGTTCCCAATAAAAAAATTACATGGAGGGAAATTGGGAATTGATACGCCGAAATTTATTATAGAGTCTGATGCGACGATTGTAGCGCCGTTGATGTTTGCGTGGATACTTGGGTGGTGAAATGAAAATTGAATTTGTAATTTTGATTTATCATGGAAACGTCGGTAATCAGATCACCAAGAACAGCCGTTGAGCTTTTTCGCATGTTACCTGAAGGTGTCCTGTGCGAAGTAATTGAAAACACTATCTACATGTCACCGGGGGCATCATTCACACATCAAATTATTAAAGGCAAGATCAAGTCAAAAATTGAATCGCAGGTTGAGAAAAATAAATTAGGGTATGTCCTGGATGCTCCCTTTGATGTGTTTCTCGACGAGAATAATGTTTTTCAACCGGACATTCTCTACATCAATAAAAATAATCCCGGCAAGATCCATCCAAATGGCGGATTTGAAGGTGCACCTGATATAGTAGTGGAAATTCTTTCTCTCACGAACCAAAAACATGATTTGGAAAAAAAGAAGATTGTATATGAACGATGTGGCGTAAAAGAATACTGGATTGCTGATCCGTTTGAAAAAGAAGTGACCGGCTATTACCTCGAAAAAAAATCCTTCAAACCATTTCCAAAAGCTAAAGGCAAAATTAAATCGAAACTTCTGGGTAAAACATTTTCATTCTGAGAACCGGAAGTTTTTCTGCTACACTGCTCTGTTCCCATGAAAAAATTACGTCGGGTAAATTGGGAATTGATACTCCGAAATTTATTGTGGAATCAGATGCGACAATTGTTGCACCGTTAATGTTCGCATGGATACTAGGATGGTAAATCTCTCTTTTTAGAAAAACCTGCCTCTTTTATTTTTTATTTCCTTCCCTATCCCTGAATTCAGGGATACTGAAAATCCCTGAATTCTGTGATGCGGGACAGTTCATTATGATAGCATCTTTGTCGCGTTAATTTATTTTTCAAAAGTTTAGAACAATTGATTCAATAATGTTAGATTTCAAAATTAAAAAGACACATTTCCTAAACTCTGATAAAATGGTGCCGTCTCTAACCTTTCGAGAATTGATTTCCAGAAGACTAATGATTATTCCTTCTGCTTGTCCTGAATTACTTAAGCCAATAATCCCCGATGTCGGTACAAAGTTGAAGTTCGGTTGGAAGAGCTCAAAGGAAATTGAAACTAGTGGAATAATTAATCAGGAAAACCTTGATGTGGCAAAGGACTATAGCATAGCCCTAATTGACACTGGCGTTGTAAAAGATCACCCTGCATTAAATGTTGTTGACAGTTTAAGTTGTAATGGAAATCCTAAAGATAAATATGATAAGCATGGTCACGGAACTCATATAGCTGGCATACTTGCAGCGAGACAATGGCAATACGATGATAATTATCAAATTGAAGGAATGGCCCCCGGCGCACCAATTGTTTCTTTCAAAGTCTGTTCACGCGGTGATTCAAGTACGACATGGTGTTTAATCGCTGATGCTCTTGCAAGAGTGCTTAATTACAATGAAGAATCACACAAAACTAAAATTAGTGTGGTGAATCTTTCTTTTAATGGTCTTGACAATTTAAAGTGGAATTCAGAAAATGGAATTGACTCCGTCTTATCAAATATTTTGAAACTATATGAAGAGCATATTCCTGTAGTAGTAAGTGGTGGAAATTACTTCGATAAGTTTCGAAAATATGGACTTGCGTATCCTGCGAATTACACAAAAACAATCGCCTGTGGAGCGGCATGTTGTGATGGTTATGTCCAAACTAGAAATCATGGTTCAAAACGGATGGAACCAAATGATTTGTCCCCATTCACCCAACGGCCTGCTCCTAAATCCGGCATTAAAAATTTCTTTACTGCTCCGGCAATTATGACCATTTCAACAGCGATAGAGCCACCAGGTAAATATAGTGTCTTAAGTGGAAGCAGCATGGCCGCCCCCATTGTTACTGGAATTATTTTTATTCTGCAGCAATGGGCAAAACAGAACAATAAATATGGCATGAAACTTCCTCCGATAGACAATATTAGAAAAGCATTGATCAATGGAAGTGACAAACCAAACAACGAAGGGGATTCCGAGTTCAGAAATGGAGTACGAAGATCTGCTCCTTTCTTTATAAAGGAAGAGAAATACAACCATATAAATTCTGCGAATATCCTGAGAGAATTTAAAGAGATAACGCAATAAAACTCAATAAAGATGATCTTACATAAACCTTATCTCTGGCTGGGAAAATCCGGCAACCCGAGTACTTACACTCTTGAGATATCGATTAATACTAACATAACTGGATTCACTAGTTCATTGAAAGGAGATTCAAATCAATTTATAATAACCTATACAGGCGGAGGAGTAGAAACAATTCCTACCCAGAAAACACTGACTGGCTATGGAAACTTTAATCCGGCACAGCATAGTAAAGTAACTGTGGTGATCAAAGACGCAAACGGTCAAGTTAAAGGAAGCTGCACTGTACTGACTGCTTTAGCAGATGATGATACCGGCAGCATACATCCGCAATTATGGTTAAAGTTTAATAATACATCTAGCTATGAACTTTATGTTTACGGCCACAATGGAAATATTTCATTCGTTACTCCCCATTATGGCGATTTGAATGGAACAAGGACAGTTAGCTTTAATAATAATGGACCAGCAAACGAACAAACTGAACCTCTTGATAGCACAACAGCATTCAATCCCGGAAATATTGACAGTATTACTGCAAAAGTTGGTACTAACTTAGGTGATACTTCGACCGGCACAAGTGATGCAGACGGTTCTGGAGGTGATGGTCTCCTTGAAGATTTTTTTGATGATTGATGAATAGTTTTTTGTTCAGTGAATCAATAATCTTTTCCAAATTGATCGCATGCGTATTTTCTCCTTACGCTTAATTGTTGCATTGATTGGTGTTTTTAGTGTTGGAAAAAGTATGGCGTCCTCTACCGACGATACTGCACATATCAATAACCTTAACACTCAAAGCTTCAAATTTTTAAAATCAAAACCTGATTCAGCCCGCAAGCTCGCCCAAAACGCAATCAAGCTATCAGAAAAAATAAATTATCTGCGTGGTCTTGGTGATGGCTATACACGTTTGGGTATTTTAATGAAAGATGCAGGACAACTGGATTCTGCAATCATCCTCTACAATAAAAGTCTGGGGTATCGAAATAAAGTTGGCAAACGACGGGATATTGGCACTTGCTATATGAACATTGGCAATGTCTACAACAAGAAAGGAGATCTTGACTCCGCGTTATACTACCACCTTGAAGCGCGGAGAATTTTTGAGAGTATTCAGGATACATCCGATCTTCTACTCTCGTTCAACAACATTGGTTATGTTTATCAAAGTCAAAAAAATTTTTCGCAGGCAGAGGAATATTTTAAATACAGTCTCGCATTATCAGAAGCAAAACAAGATTCACAGGGAATTGCAAGAGGTATCTCCAATCTTGGGAGTGTTTATTGTGATATGAAAAACTATTCCGATGCCAAGAAATTTTTACAACAAGGAATTGTTCTGACTCAACAGCTAGAAATGATCGGAGATCTTGCAATTGCCTGTGATAATCTCGCACAGGTATACCAGGCGAATGAGAATTTTGACAGTGCGCTAATTCTCTATAATCGAAGTGCAACTCTTGATAGCATTTTACACAGGAGGCTAGATATTGCTCGTGCCTTGGGGAATATGGGAGTTCTCTATCTTGAGAGGAGACAGTATGCCACTGCTATATCATATCTGCAAAAAAGTATTCGAATGAGTACATCTATTGGACATAGGGAATACACCAGTACTAATTACAAGAACCTTGCTCAGGCTTATGGGGCATCAGGTGATTTTGCAAATGCTTACGAAGCTCAAAAAAAGTTTCAACTATACAACGATTCCGTTTTCAACGATAACAAAGCGAAGTCAATTACAGAAATGCAAACCAAGTACGAAACCGAAAAGAAGGAAGCACAGATCAGCCTTCTGAGCACTCAGAACAAAGTCCAGCGCCTCCAAAAAAATATTTTCATGAGCGGCGTAATTGCGCTCATCATCCTTGCTGCATGGCTGTTTATTTTCTTCCGGCAAAAGCAACAAATCTCAAAACGCAATGAGCAAATTCAAAAACAACAGATAGGAGAGCTCCTCAGCACGCAGGAGATCAAATCCCTCAATGCCATGATGGATGGGCAGGAGAAAGAGCGCAAGCGCATCGCAGCCGACCTGCACGATCGCATTGGTGCCTCGCTCGCCGCCATCAAGCTCCATTTCTCCGGCTTTGCTAAATCAATCGAGGTCCCAGAGCAATCACAAAATCAATTTACAAAAGTGACTTCCATGTTTGATGATGTGGTGAAAGAAGTCCGCCAGGTATCACATGACCTCGCATCGGGTGTACTGATGAAGTTCGGAGTTGTGTCAGCTATCAGAGACCTGAGTGATACCATTCAAAGCTCCGGCAAAATGAAGGTGGGTTTCTATCCGCACGGCATGGATGAGCGGCTTGATCATCGCACCGAAATTTCGATTTACCGGATCACGCAGGAACTCATAAGCAACATACTCAAGCATGCGCAGGCAAGCGAGATAAACATTCATCTCACTCGCCAGGATCGGGTAATATCTCTCATGGTACAAGATGACGGCGTTGGCTTTGATCCAGGCAAAGCATCGGGCGGCATTGGCATGCGAAACATGCGCTCGCGGGTAACGCAGATGAACGGCACCATCTTCTTCGATTCATCGCCGGGAAAAGCGTGCACAGTCATTGTTGAACTTCCAATCCACCCAAAATCAGCACACACATCATAAGAGCTGACAATCACCGGATCTTCTTTTTTAAGGAATGAAATCACGGATTCAATCATTCGGAAACATTGAGTCCCACAATTTCATACATCATTCTCTACCCTGCTCCAATTATTTGACTCAATTGCTCTTTGTGCGACCGGCTTAATTTAAGCTCAGTTCCATTCCTGAGATAAATATGATACTCTCCGTTAAAGTAGGGCTTCATCTCTTTAATGAATGAAATATTTACGATCGTCGAGCGGTGAATGCGAACGAAGATTTGCGGATTGAGTTTGGCTTCCAACTCATTTAAGCTGATGTTCTTCAGAAATGATTTTTCCCGGGTGTGAATTTTTACGTAATCGCCGCTTGCTTCAAGCCACATGATCTCTTCAGTAGTAAGAAACAAAAAACTCTCTTTCTCTTTCACTACAACACGGGTCTGAAATTTCTTTTCCGCTCGCGTCATTTCGTTTAATGATTGTTGAAGGCTCATCAATCTTTTTCCAAGCTCGTCGGGAGAATTCCTTTGGTGCAGCACTTTATTCATGGCTTGTGCGAACCGCTCTTTATGGAATGGCTTCAGCAGGTAATCTGTGGCACTCATCTCAAATGCTTTGATGGCATATTGATTAAATGCTGTAGTGAAGATGACCAGGGGTGGGTATTTCAATTCATTCAGCAGTGATAGTCCATCCAGGTCCGGCATTTGAATATCAAGAAAGATGACATCCGGATGATGCTCATTGATTTTGTTGAGTGCTTCCAAACCGGTTGCACATTCGCAGATAATCTCCACTTGTGGAAAGTCCGCGAGGTATTTTTTGATCACGTTTCTGGCGAGCGATTCATCGTCAGCTATGATGGCAGTTATGATGTCGTTTCTTTCCATAAATCAACTTACAGGAATGGTGATAATAGCTGCAACACCGTTATCCCCGAGATTGTTAAGTTCAAATCGTGAACGCCCGTTATAAAGCTGATGCAATCGCTCCTTCGTGTTACTGATTCCGATTCCTTCCCGGTAATTTGTTGCTTCAATGTGACTGCCATCGTTTTCAATTCGCAAAACAAGATTGTCGTCAACTCTGTCAGAATGAATTTGAATCGTGTGTACACCGGAAGAAACATTCACACAATGCTTGATGGCATTCTCAACCAACGGCTGCAAAATAAACGATGGCACCTTGCAGGAAACTGTTTCCGGTTTAATGTCGAAGAGGATTTTTAAACGTTCCCGGAAGCGCACTTGCTGAATGTCGAGATAAAGTCGCAGTATCTGAATTTCTTTTTCCAATGTGATTGTTTGCTGCAGATCTTCGAGGCTCAGGCGAAGCAAATCACTGAGTTTCGTAAGCATCGTAATCGCTTTCTCATTCTCATTGCTCAGCATTAAGCTTACGATCGAGTGGTGTGTGTTGAAGAGGAAATGGGGATCCAACTGCGTCTTCAGCAGGCTAAGCTTTGCCTCTGATAATTGTGTTTGCAACTGCTGACTTTTTATTTCTGCTTCGCGCGCCATCATCTTCGACCTGGAGTTGCTTTCAATGTACATCAACAGGTAAGTGGTTCCGGCAATCACAAAGTAAAGCAGCAGGTAGATGTTTAGTTTAAGGAAGAAGATTGCTGCATAGTCAACATAGGGTGGCATTAGTCCGGTAGTCCGAAATGTAATTAAGCGTACAATCGGAACTTCGATGAAGAATTCAACGGCAATGGTAAGGAGTGCGAAAAGAAAATGAAGACTTAATCCCGCAATGAGATTTTTTCTTCTCACCGGAAATTTCACGGCAAGAAAAATGATCGCCGGGGTCAGCATCATCCACACGATAAACCGAATGATGTATTGATTCCGGTCCAGCGGATCAGCTTTCATGTCAGCGAGCCAAAGTGCAATACTGTCTTCAGCAAAAATGAGAGCCGCGAAAATGAACCAGAATAAAAAAATGCCAAGAAGAATTTGTTTCAGGTTCCTCCTGAAGAAATGCCGGATGTCGAAATCATGAATCACTCAACGAAGTTATCGCTTTAGCAAGGTGAATTTCCCGAAAAACATTTGCAGCCAACGGTCATTAACGTTTCAGCGACGAATAAAAACTTTTCACCGTCCGATTAAAACAGGTTGCAGAAAAAGAGTTGTGCGACAGGGAAAAATAAAAAACATTGACAGAAATATTTCCTGATGCGTCAGCATATTTCGTTCAGTGCGATCTTCATACTTGTTGTTGCCCTTGCTTCAGCGCAAAACAATTTGAGTGAACGATTGATCGTCACACCTGCTTTATCTCCTGTTAAAATTGACGGAATGCTCAATGAGGAAGATTGGAATCGTTGCCCGGTGTGGAATAATTTTATGCAGGCACAACCTGTTCCGGGTGCACCACCTTCCATAAAAACTGAAGTGAGGGTGCTCTACGACAATGAGTATTTGTATGTAGCGGTCACCGCCTACGATTCTACCGGTCAGTACATCGTATCAGGTTTGCAGCGTGACAAATGGAACAGGAACGATGATGGCATTGACCTGATGCTCGATACCTACAATGACAAATCACATGCGCTGCTTTTTTTCTCCAATGTTATGGGAGCACGCTTCGATGAAGAAGTGAGTGATAACGGTAGCTCCTTCAATTCAGCGTACAATACTTTTTGGGATGTGAAAACACATCTGTTTGATGGTGGCTATGTTGCAGAATTCAGCATACCGTTCTCTTCGCTGCGCTTTCAAACAAGAGATGAAGTAGTGATGGGCCTGAAAGTGATCAGGCAGGTCGGGAAAAGAAATGAATACGTCATCTTTCCGGAATGCGAACCCAATCTCGCCAACATGTTGTGGCGCGTAAACTCTGAAGCGGAAATTGTTTTGCGGAATCTCAAGTCCGTCGCGCCTCTTTACCTGACGCCGTACCTGAAAGCAAATTATTCGCAGGTGAATTCTTTGAATGCTGAAGGCACCAAATATGAAAGCGCTTCAGATTTCATGTCACGAAATTATTTTGTGAAGAATGAAACAGCAGACAGAATTCTCAGCAACATTGGGTGCGATGCTAAAATCGGCATCAGCAAAAACTTTACGCTCGATGCAACGCTCAACACCGACTTCGCACAAGCAGAAGCAGACAACCGTGTCTTCAATTTCACGCGATTCAACATTTTTCTTCCTGAGAAAAGACAATTTTTTCTCGAGGCAAATGATTACCTCAACCTCGGAGTAGCCGGTGATGCCCAGCTTTTCAATTCACGAACCATTGGTATTGAGAATGGCAACATCATACCCATCGTTGGCGGGTTGCGGTTAACCGGAAAATCAAGAGGGTGGCAGGTAGGTGCGCTCGACATGCAGACACAGGGTTTATCAGCAGCAGGAATTCATCCGGAAAATTTCGGCGTGCTCCACGTTCATAAAGATTTATTTAAGAACGGAAGTTTCGCCAGCGCCTTTTTCTCCAACCGCATGACGACCAGCGTGGATTCCATTTCCAATCAAACTCTCGGATTCGATTTTCTGCATCGTATTAATGATGTGTGGACCTACGGGTTGAATGTGGCCGGAACCCGCGACATCGGTGACGGGAAATTTCTTAATCACAATATGATCTATAATGCTGTGTTGATTCGCAGTGTGAGCTATGGCTACAGCACGTTTGTTTCACTTACTTCCTCAGGAAAAAACTTTAATCCGCTCAGTGGTTTCTGCGCAGACCGCGGTTACAGGTATGCTTATGCATTCAACGGCTACACCTGGCAAATAAAAAACAAACCGAAGCTCAACTATTTTGATTTGTCAACTGAAGTGCAATTCAAATGGAGAGCGACAGACAATCATTACTTCGAAACAAATTCATACGCGATTACTCCCTCCCTCAGTTTTAAAAACGGAATGCTCTTCAGCAACCAGGTTATTCCTTACAACATGGATTATCTTCCCTTCGTATGGAATTTTACAGAGCATATTTCAATACCATCACAATTCTACTACATGCGCGGTGATTACTTCACATTCGAATCACCCAAAAATCAGAAGCTCATTTACTCGATAAAACTTACTGCTGATAAATTTTATGGCGGGCGACGGTTTGCATTTGCTCCTGAAATCTATGGTGGAATTAGCAAGCACCTTAACCTGAAGATTGATTACCTCTTTACTCACATCAGTTTCCCCTCCCAATTCTCCGATGATGGTGATGGAAAATATTTCAGTCATCTCATCGCGGCAAACACGACTTATTCTTTCAATACTCAAATTTCACTGAGCTCACTGATTCAGTATGATGATGTTTCAAAAGTGCTGGGCGCGAACTTTCGGTTCCGGTACAATCCTTTGGAAGGAACTGACCTGTACATCGTGTACAATCCGAACATCAATACCACGCTTGACCGTTACGATCCGCCTTTGCCGCAAATGGCACAACAGGTTTTGATCATCAAGTTTTCGAAAACATTTAGTGTAAAGACGAAGTAGCGATCAAAGCATCTGTGAGAAGCTGAAGTTGCTTTTTATGAAATGTGTCATTCAGCCGGAGTCAGATAATTTTCAACTCTTTCAAAATTTTTTTCGTGATATCTACTCTTGCTTCAATAAAATTTTCAGGCAGCGGTTCCGGCGCTTCAATATTTGTTGCGAAGAAAAAGACATCACCCCCTTTCTCAACATAACCAACAAACCAGCCGATGTTCCTTCTGTTCACCAAGTTTTTCTTTGTGGTAACAGAAAAGGCAGTGTCACCCTGCATGATTCCCCAGCCGGTTTTGCCACTGAGTGTATAGTCGGGAGTTTTTTCCAGAACCATAATGGATTTCACTAAATCAACGGTGCGTTTTGAAAGCGGAAACTGATACGTGTACATGTCTTTAAGAAATTCGATTTGCTCATCGCATGAAATTCTGATGTCGCCATTCAGCCAGAAAGAATCTACGGCGCTTCCTGTCAGCATATTTCCATAGTGAAGGCGCTTAAGGTATTGGAGATATTTTTCCATTCCAACCTTCCGGGCAATTTGCTGAAAACAGGGAACACATGAATTGTGAAATGCTTCGGTTAAGGTTTGATCATGATTCCACGATGAAATTTTTCTTTGCACACTATCCCATTCAAACACATAGCTCGTATCAGGAATTGCTTTCGTTTCAAGTGCAATCAGCGAGTTACAAATCTTAAAAGTGGAGGCAGGAATAAAACGTTCTGCGCAACGATCAGGATTGTAATCAATGAACGTAGTCTGCTGAAGATCATAAATCTCAATGCAGCCATCAACATGATACTCGTCAAAATATTTTTTCCATTCAGGATGATGCTCGCCGATGGGAGCGGAGCAGGAAACAAGAAGAAAGAGCCACAAGCCGGAACAGAATACGTAAGATTTAAGACGTAAGATGTAAGGCATGTGAGAATCAAAAACTCTGAACTTTCCAAATCCCGATGCTATCGGATCGGGACAAGTGAAACTTGAATGCTTACCAATGTCCTCCTGCGCCGCCGCCGCCAAAACTTCCTCCACCAAATCCCCCGAACCCGCCTCCACCGCCGCCACCAAATCCGCCGCCACCGAATCCACCGCCACCGAATCCACCGCCTCCGAACCCTCCACCGCCTCTGCCGAAGCCACCCATCATCATCCACGGAAACCAGCCTCCGCGTGAAATATATCCTCCTCCTCCGCGATTGATTCTGCTGAAAATCCACGCAATAAAAATGACGATACCAATGATAAAGAGCACTGCGCCGGCTGGTGGACCCCCTCTTTTATTCTCGAGTTCATCTATAAATTCTCCCTTGGCCAGTTTGATGATTGCCGTAGTGGCCTCATCCAATCCCTGATAGTAATTTTCATTTTTGAAATTCGGAATAATGATGTTGTCAACTATTTTTTTTGCTGTCACATCAGGAACCGGGCCTTCCATGCCTCTTCCTGTTGCAATAAAAACATCATGATCATTTTTCGAAACAAGAATCAATACCCCGTTGTCCTGGTTTGGTCCGCCAATTCCCCACGCATCACCGATTTTAAATGCGAGGGAAGAAATATCATAGCCATTCAATTCTTCGATGGTAAGAACTGCGATTTGTGTTGACGCACTGTCACTTTCGGCAACTAATTTTTGTTCGAGGGAATTTTCTTCTGAAGGTGAAAGCATGTCTGCAAGATCATTCACCAAATGATTCGGCTTGGGTGGCGTCTCTTGTTTTGAAGTCGGCTTCCAATGATCCTGGCTTGTTGCAATCGCGGTGAATGCAAAAACAAAAGATGCGAGAATGAAAATAAATTTATTGATCACCGGTAATGACTTCGTTAGACAATTCATTTGGATTACTTCCCGTTGAGGGAAAATGCTTTTGTAAATGTTCACCGCACTTTACGACGGCCTGCTTCAGGCCCTCTGCAAACTTCCCGTCGGTAAAAAATTGCACCATCATGTTCTTCACATCATCCCAAAAATTTTCAGGCACCTTGCTGTGGATCCCTTCATCGCCGAGTATTGCAAGCTTATGATCATCATGCGCAACGTAAATGAGTACGCCGGTATGCGCTTTGGTTTGATGCATCTTCAGTTTGTGAAAAATTTTCAGCGAGCGTTCCAGGGGATTTTCGTCACATTTTTTCTCCACAAAAACTCTTATCTCCCCAATGGTATTTTTTTCTGCCTCTTGAATAGCTGCAGCTATTTCTTTTTTATCATGAGCCGAGAGAAAAGAAGTCGCCATGAAATTATTTTTTAAGAAGGGAAAGAATTTACTTCTGCGTGCTTCCTGAAGGCGCAGGAGTACTATTGTTGAAATTGATGTCAGGAGGATTTTGTGTGCCTTCATTGGCTTTGAAATATCCTTTCTCGGCGAAGCCAAACATTCCTGCAAAAAGATTGGTTGGAAAACTTTTTATGTATGTGTTGTAACCCTGCACCGATTCATTGAAATCACCACGTGCCTTGTTGATGCGATTCTCTGTTCCTACAATATCGGTCTGAAAGTTTATAAATGCCTGAGTTGTTTTCAGATCGGGATATTGTTCTACCACCGCCAGCAGCCTTCCGAATGCGCCTGAATATTGATTCTGTGCCTGCTGAAATGCTGCGATCTGATCGGGAGAAAGTTTGGATGCATCTACTTGTATCGAGGTTGCTTTTGAGCGGGCTTCAATCACTGCAGTCAACGTTTGCTGTTCGAACTGCGCTGATCCTTGAATCACTTTTACAACGGTGTTGTATAAATCCCATCTTCGCTGATAAGCGCTTTCTACATCTCCCCACTTCGACTGCGTGTCCTGACTCTTTGATACCATTGAGTTGTAAGTTCCCTTGCAGCTGGAGTAGATAAGAATCACGACCAGAATAACGATTCCAAGTATGATCCATGTGCGATTAATTTTCATTGTTGGAGTAGTTTTTTGATGAAGCAAAATTAGTGAAAGCAAATCGGATGAGGTTGTCCACAGGGCTGCTCACGGAGAAATATTGTTCACACCCCCGCCAAAGTTTCCATCTTAATTTCGTCGCTCAAAATTTTCTTCCCAATGAATGAGCTCGTAAAAGATTTCAATGACTACCGCAGCAGAATGAATGAAAAAATTCTTGCACAAAATAACAAAGTGATCAACCGTCTTTTCAATCTCGATACGAATACTTACATGGAAGGCGCACTCTCAGTAAAAACAAAAGAGATGCTTGGGCTTGTGGCCTCCATGGTATTGCGTTGTGATGATTGCATCAAGTACCATCTCGGCAAATGCAAAGAAGTTGGAGTAACTACTGATGAGTTGTATGAAGTTTGTTCAGTGGCGAATATTGTCGGCAGCACGATTGTAATTCCGCATTTCAGAAGAGCGGTGGAATATTGGGAAGCACTATGATTTCCCGAATCCCGATGCATCGGGACGGGACAGATCGGATTTATTCTCCCATACAAAACTCAATTCGTAATTTGTCCAACAGCCTGTTGGACAAATTCAATTTCAAATTTCACCGGATGAAAACAAAGTCTCCTCAGCGCAATGATTATCTGAAAACACTTCAGCTTATCAAGCAACGCATTTCATCTGCGCAGCTAAAGGCGGTGATGCGCGTGAACCAGGAGCTACTGAAATTGTATTGGGACATTGGTAAAATCATTACAGAGAAACAAGAGAAAAGTAATTGGGGCGATGCTGTGGTGGAGCAATTGTCAGTTGATTTGAAGAAAGCATTTCCCAGCATAAAAGGGTTTTCGAGAACCAACCTGTTCAGCATGCGGCAGTGGTTTTTATTTTATAGACGCAGCAGCAAAAAAGTCCAACAGCTTGTTGGACAAATTCCCTGGGGGCATAATGTAGCGATTGTAAACAGCGCGAAGAATTCGCAGGAAGCAATCTTCTACCTTCAGCAAATATTGATCAACAACTGGTCGAGGAATGTGCTGTTGCATCACATTGAGCTCGGCTTGTTTAACCGGCAAGGAAAAGCAATCAGCAATTTTAAGCGAGCGCTTCCGGGCACTCATTCCGATCTGGCCACGCAGGCATTCAAAGATCCGTACGTATTCGATTTCATGAACCTTACCCGCCGCATGAAGGAAAGAGAACTGCAAAATAATCTGGTACAGAATCTAGCGCGCTTTCTTCTTGAATTAGGAAAAGGTTTTGCTTACATCGGTCAGGAATATCCGTTGCGCATTCGAGGGAAAGATTATCCTGTTGACATATTTTTCTATCATCTTATTTTGCGTTGCTTCATAATTATTGATTTGAAAACAGGTGAGTTCAAGCCTGAATACGCAGGCAAAATGAATTTCTATCTTTCGGCAGTGGATGATATGCTGAGGCGCAAAGGAGATAATCCCTCTATCGGTTTAATTCTTTGTCATACTAAGGATGATGTGATGGTTGAATATTCATTGAAGGATTTATCGAAACCGATTGGCGTTTCCAGTTACCGGCTTGTCACATCCATTCCGAAAGCATTACTAAAGCAATTACCAACCAAAGAAGAACTGAAGCGGGGATTATTCCCGAAAAAGAAAAGTTAAACAACCGTTTAAAAAGTCCAACAGCTTGTTGGACAATTTCAAAACCGAAAATAATTTTGCTTTCATGGCTGACAAAAGATTATTCCTCCTCGATGCTTTCGCGCTCATCTACCGGGCATACTTCGCTCTCGGTAAAACTCCACTCTATAATTCAAAGGGCATGAACACCGCTGCTGTGTTCGGCTTCACGAACACACTGGTTGATTTGATTCAAAGAGAGAAACCTACTCACATCGCCGTATGCTTCGACACTGCTGCACCGACAAAACGCGGAGAGGAATTCACAGAGTACAAAGCGAACAGGCAGGAGCAGCCTGAAGACATCACCGTTGCGATTCCTTACATCCGCAAGATCATCGAAGCATTCAAGATCCCGATTGTGGAGTGCGATGGTTATGAAGCCGATGATGTGATTGGAACGCTGGCCAAGAAAGCGGAGAAGGACGGCTACAAAGTTTACATGGTCACGCCCGATAAAGATTATGGTCAGTTGGTGAGTGAAAATATTTTCATGTACAAGCCTGCGTACCAGGGCAGACCTGTGGAAGTTTTAGGAACAGAAGAAATAAAGGCGAAGTGGGAAATTGATGACGTGCTGAAAGTGATTGACATCCTCGGGTTGATGGGTGACAGCGTTGACAACATTCCGGGATTGCCCGGGGTAGGGGAGAAGACTGCGAAGAAATTGATCCAGGAATTTGGGTCGATAGAAAATTTGATTGTGAATACCGATAAGCTGAAAGGAAAACTGCAGCAGACTGTGGTGGACAATAAAGATCTCGCGCTTCTCTCGAAGAAGCTTGCCACCATTGATCTTGAAGTGCCATGCGGAGCAGATGAAGACAGATTGATCATGGAGGATCCGGACAAAGAAAAACTTACAGAGCTTTTTGCCGAGCTTGAGTTTCGCACTCTTGGAAAACGAATCATCGGGGACCAATATTCGGTTCTTGCTTCTGAAGGGAAACAAAAAAATCTTTTCGGTGAAGTAGTAGAATCAAAAACCGCAACACCGGATGCAGGAGCCGCTATTCAAACGGAAAAAACTCCTCTCGAAAAAAGTGCTAAGAACACACCGCATCAATATTTCCTGGTGGATACGCAGGAAAAAATTATCGATCTCGTTTCAAAGCTTCAGCAACAAAAAGAATTTTGCTTCGATACAGAGACAACTCACGTAGATGCGAACCTTTCCGAGTTAGTCGGGCTTGCCTTTTCATTTAATAAACATGAGGGGTATTATGTTCCGGTCCCGGAAGACAGAAATGAAGCGCTGAAAATTGTTGCGCACTTCAAGTCGCTGCTCGCTGATGAAACAAAGGTCAAGATTGGACAGAATATTAAGTATGATATGCTGGTGCTCAAGTGGTATGATGTGGAAGTGAGTGAACCGCTCTTCGACACCATGCTCGCACACTTCGTGATTGAACCCGACGCAAGACATAACATGGATATTCTCGCAGAAAATTTTCTGCGCTATGAAACCATTCACATTGAAGAGCTGATTGGCAAGAAAGGAAAAGGACAAGGCAACATGCGCGATGCGGCTGTAGAGAAAGTTGCGGAATATTCAGGAGAAGATTCTGACATCACGCTTCAGTTGAAAGAAGTTTTTGTTCCGATGCTGAAAGAAAAAGAAGTTGAAAAGCTGTTCAGTGAAATTGAAGTGCCGCTTGTTCCTGTTCTTGCCGATATGGAATTCGAAGGGGTGAAGATTGACAAGGAATTTCTGAATGAATATTCGCGGCAAATGCAGAAGGAAATTGACCAGGTTGAAGGTGAAGTGTACAATCTCGCCGGAGTCAAATTCAACCTCGCCTCACCGAAACAGCTCGGCGATGTGTTATTCGAAAAGATGAAGATTCCGTACATCGGAAAGAAAACAAAAACAGGACAGTATTCCACAGATGACGATATACTCACCAAGCTAGCACGTGAGTTTGCCATTGCAAAAAAAATTCAGGATCATCGTGAGTGGAGCAAACTGAAATCAACATATGTAGATGCCCTTCCTTCTTTGATAAATCCGAAGACAGGAAGAGTTCACACTTCTTTCAATCAGGCCATTGCGGCTACAGGAAGATTGAGTTCTGTGGATCCCAACTTGCAGAACATTCCCATCAGGACTGACCGCGGAAAAGAAATTCGAAAGGCATTCATCGCCCGTGATGATGAGCACGTGTTGCTCTCGTGTGATTATTCGCAGATCGAGTTACGCATTATTGCTTCACTTAGCGAAGATGCAAATATGATTCAGGCATTCAAAGACGGGATTGACATTCACTCTGCTACTGCCGCAAAAGTTTTTGGTGTGGAGCTGGACATGGTAACTTCTGACATGCGGCGCAACGCTAAAGCTGTGAACTTTGGAATTGCTTACGGTCAAACAGCATTTGGCCTTTCACAGGGGCTGGGTATTTCACGAACTGAAGCGCAGGAGATCATCACGAACCATCAGAAACAATTTCCCGGAGTATCACGATTGATGGCAACCAATATTCAATTCGCCCGCGATCATGGATACGTGACTACGATCAAAGGAAGAAAGCGTTACCTGCGTGACATTAACTCCGCGAATCAAACCGTGCGCGGACAAGCGGAGCGGCTCGCCATCAACTCACCCATACAAGGCAGCGCTGCCGACATGATCAAGCTGGCCATGATCAACATTCATCGTGAATTTCAGAAACGCAAATTCAAAACGAAGATGACGCTGCAGGTGCATGATGAATTGGTGTTCGATGTTTACCAGCCCGAGCTTGATGCAGTGAAAGAAATTGTATTGGAGAAAATGAAAACTGCGATTGAATTAATAGTGCCTGTTGATGTAGGCTCTGGAGTAGGGAAGAATTGGTTGGATGCGCATTGACATACCAACTCACAAGTATCTTCAGTTTCAAAATTTATTTTTTGATATCCCTTAAATTCTCATCAGTTGGATGCGTAAGATTAGCAGAATATGTCAGTGATTCCTTGCGAGCGAAGGAGGTAAATTGCACCTGACATTTCCAACCTCAACTTTAATCCTATGAAGATTCTTTCAATTCAAAAACTAACGTTCACCAAATCACGCCTGTTTTTGATTATGCTGTTTGTGAACCTTAATCTTTCTCAAGCACAAGAGTGGCTGCCCTTGAATTCGGGTGGACTCAATGTCCCATATATAACCCATATATGCCGGCACTCTAATACAATTTGCGTTTTAACTGATTACTTAGGTCCCTATCTTGGTGAAGGGACACTCTCTTACTTCAACGGTAATTCATGGCAGATTTCTTCATTGCCCGACAGCATTTTTGGTGCGCTGGATTTTGATATTGACAGTAGTGGAGACCTTCTGTATCTTGAAGGTGGTACGCTGATATTTTATAAATACAATGGAATTACCTGGGAAATTCTTGCGCAGTTCGATACCAGTCTTATGGAGTTGTATGATATTATGGTTGACCCTAACGATAATGTTTGGTTATTGGCTATGGATTTTTCTTCGGAATATAAAGTGCTCAAATACGATGGAAACACCTGGCAGGAATTTGATGTTGCAAATAGTTTGAGTTATACATTTCTGTGGAACCAAACCCATCTTGTTTCCGGGCTAAACGGCAACATTTTTATAGAAGACCCTCAAGGGCTATTCAAATTCAACGGTTCTGTGTTCGATACAGTCGGGATTCTTAGCGGCTATCACGTATACGGAATTGCAATGGACAAAGCAGATCCAAACGGAAAAATTTGGGTACTGGCACAAGATACATTTCCAAATGTATACCTCGCGAATTACGATGGGAACACCTTAACTGCTTACAATAATTGCTTGTTGCCAGGTCCTTATTACAGTTTCTCTGAAACTTCGGATGACAACGGGAACATTTGGCTTTTTTCAAAAGATAGTATAAAGCTTATAAAATTTGACGGCAGCAATCTTACCACCTTTCAATATCCGCTGCAGGAGTTTCCAATTAGCGAGGCAGACATTGTAGCTGATAATACAGGCAGAATTTGGATTGCTGTTAGTACCGACTCACTGCACGATGTTTTGCTCTTTAGTGAAAATGGATTTGCCGAAATAACCGGAAATGTTTTTTTTGACTTAAATCAGAATGGAATTCCTGACAACAATGAAACAGGAGTTCACAATATTATTCTTCACGCAAGTGCTCTTGAACAGTATTGCAACTCTGACTCAGCAGGAAATTATTCTTTTCACTTCATTGATTCCACGCAAGAATACACACTGGAAATTCAAAGTTTGCTCTACTGGAATTTATCAACTCCTTCTTCTTATCAGGTAACGCCGCAACAGCAACCCACATCCGGTTACAACTTTGGAATGTATTCTGCTTCCTCTGTTGATGACCTGCAAGTGACAGTTACTTCAACTCGCCCGCGGCTTCCTGTAAATGTGGATCAGTGGATTTCGTACAGGAACATAGGAACTATTTCACTGGACGGGTACATCAATTATTCACTTGACCCCAAGTACATTTTTTTAAGCAGCATACCGGCTCCTGATTCGATTGCGGGAAATATATTGTCATTTAATTTTTCCAATTTATCTCCATTTGAAATCAGAAACGTTTCGCTGAATCTTCAGCTTTCAAATGCTGCGATGATCGGAGATAGCTTGTCTTCAATCGCGACCGTTTATCCAATTTCATCCGATCAAAATGCTATTGATAACGTTTTTGATTTGAAACAAGAAGTGGTGGGTTCTTATGATCCTAATGAGAAAACCGTTGAGCCTTCCGGTGATGTTGCTGCAGGCAATGCGTTGACATACACAATCTTTTTCCAAAATACAGGGAACGATACTGCTTTCAATGTTGTGATTCGCGATACACTCGATGCCGATCTTGATCCTTCAACGTTTGAATTGCTTGGTTATAGTAGTCCTGTTGAAGTTAAGTTGAGCGGGTCCGGTGATCTTGAATTTGATTTCCAAAATATTTTGTTGCCGGATAGCAATGTGAATGAACCCGGTTCGCATGGCTTCGTGAAATACAAAATCAGAACGAAAGAAAATTTACCTGTAGGAACAGAAATCAGAAATCGCTCTTCCATCTGTTTTGATTTCAATGCTCCCATTGTAACCAACACCACTCAAAACTTTATTGGTTATCCTGATGTAGTGAGTGAAATTCCTGGTCAGTATTTTATGCAGCTCTATCCTAATCCTTCAAGTGATGTTTTGATGATTTCTTTTCAGAAAAAAAATATCTACAAACTGGAAATCACTGATGTTGTGGGAAGAATAATGTTCTCTTCAGAAAAAATCTCTTCATCACCTCTGAAGATTAATATTTCATACTGGGCAAATGGAATGTATTTCGTAAGCTCTGTTTCGGAGAATGAAAAATATTTTGAAGGAAAGTTTCTGAAGCAATGATTTGAATGACTAAAAGAATAGAAAGTAAAATGTCATTGCCAAAGAACTCGATTTCAAAAATAGTTTGCGCTCAGCATGACAACCTCAGAGAAAATTATGTTCGCATCCCTGTTTCATTGAAAATTCGGATTGCGGAATGTGCAACCATATGAAAGAATACTCCGGACGCGCATTTAAAAATTACATCACTTAATACTTTCCCATCCCTCGTAAGCGTTCTTGGGAGGAATTTTCTTTTTATCATGAGAACGTCAAATGAAGTGCTGCCTGCAACTCGGGGTTGATTTGCAATCATCTTCATTGTAATTGCCAAACCCGACCGTCCATGAAATTTTTTTTCTCTCACCGTCAACTTTGGTTTGTAGCATTCCTGTTCACCTCTTCTTTGACAATTGCACAAACCGATCTTTCCATATCACCTTCATCGGGTAAGTTCACTTACATCTATCGCCTCAGCAACGAAAGGGTCATTGACTATTTTGCTCATGGTCGTTCCTTCATTCCAATTGATGTGAGCGAATCACCTGTGGATTCTTTTCTTACAGATTCAGGGTACAGAAATAATTTGCACAATGGGAATTATGTTTTTGTGTGGGCAGAAGAAACGAACCTGAATTATGAATTTCACCTCATTCATAATTTCCAGGTGAAGCTTATTGATAGTTACCGTGAGCTTGCTGTCAGTGTGAGCGATTCAGCAGGTAACGCAATAAAAAATGCAATTGTGAATGTTAAACGAACACCGCTTCAGTTCGATTCGACGAGAAATTTTTATTTCCTGCCAAAGACAAAGAAGGATGGAGTTCTTTCAGTACAAGTGGGAGATGAAGTTGAATGCGTTGATGTGATAGCAGAAAATAAAATCCCGGCTATTCTTAGACCTATCAGGTTATTCTATCGCTGGCTTCCTATTGATAATCTCTTCTATGGCATCTGGTATGGCAATGGGATTTTCAGCGGCTTCAGAAAGGACAGGTTTTATTTTTCTGATTACGATGGTTACATCATTACGAATAAACCCATGTATAATCAGGGAGATACCGTGAAAGTGAAGGCTTACCTGATCAACAAAAAACAAAAACCGGTAACAAAAAAATTAGTGATGGAGGTAACCTCATGGACTTATTCCCATGCACCCATTAATGTCACACTTTCACCAATTACTAAAGGAGATTTCGTGAGTGAGTTTATATTGGCTGACACGTTGGAAATTGACCGGGACTACACCATTGGTTTTCATTCGATTCACGGAAAGAAGAAATCTGTTACAACAGAATTCCGGCTTGAAGATTACCAATTGGATGAAACTTTTTATGAAGTGAAAACAGAGAAAAAGAATTTTATGAACTCTGAGCCGGTGAGCGTTACTATCTCGGGTCATGATGCCAATGGATTACCCCTGAAGGATGCACGCGTTGAGGTTCTCATGATGCCGGTGATGTTCATCCAAAGTTATTTGCCTGCTCAATATGTCGCAGACACAATCGTGCAACTCACCCAGGTGCTTGATGGCGATGGCACCACAGAAATTGTATTCCCCGATTCTGTTTTTCCAAAAGCAAAAATGAATCTCGTGCTAAAGTGTTTCTTCATGAATTCCAACAACGAAACAAAAGATACTCTGATATTTTTTTCGATTAACAAGCCTGATAAAATGATTGATGTAAAATTAGAGGACGGCACACTCAAAGCATCACTTATTCAAGATGGAAAATCATTAAAGGCAACAGGAATGCTTTCGGCTTATAAAGAACTATATGACCTGCTTTTTTCCAAGACGGTGAATCTTCCATACCAGGAAAAGGTGAATCCATTAATTAGGCAATACAAGCTAAAAGTTGACGGTGAAGAGAATTTACTGAATGTTTGGAACGAGAAAGACCAGGTAAGTTCTTCGGCCAATCGCACAAAGGATTCTGTCTTCGCTAGGCTCACAAACCCTTTTCATCTTGCTATCAGCTATGAAGTTTACGAAGCGAATGATCTTCTCACCAAAGGAATTACGGATTCATCATTCATTTGGAAAGCAAAGGATCAGAGCGCCACATCCTATTTTTTCATCTATTACTATCTGTGGGCAGGAAGAGCTCAAAGCATTACTGATCGGGCAATACTTTTCGACCGCCGTCTCAATGTTGTTGTGGAGCAAAAGGCGGACGTTTATCCCGGTGAGGAAAGTACATCCACCATCAGAGTCAGTGACTACGAAGGCCATCCTGTTTCTCATGTGAATGTGACCGCGTCAGCAGTGAACAATCAGTTTGAAACGTATAAGCTGCCCGACATTCCTGAATTCAGCAAATCACGTGGACTTCTGAAGTATTACAATGTCTATTCATTAGGCAATCAGGAAAATGTAAGTCGTGGTTACAATCATTTATCGCAGGGATGGATAAAACGAATGCGGCTTGATTCATCATTGTTTTATCAGTTCAAGTATCCTTCGGTGCCAATGGTTATGATGGAAGAAAAAATTTCTGCAGGCAATGCTCAGTTTTCCGCTTACTTATATCACAATGGATTGTCAAGTCCTGTCGTGATGATCTATGTTGATGCAGAACTGATGTATTACTTCGACACTGATGCAAACTCCCGCTACTCCATAATCGTAAAACCGGGTTACCATCAGGTGAGAATTATTTCCATGCAGGCTGAATACTCTATTGATAGTGTGTTATTCAAGACAGGTGTGAAACTTGAAATGGTAATTGATCCCCAAACCGTAAGGGGTGATTCCAGAATTGCGGTAGCTGACAGAAGGGCGAAACTCTCTGACCGGGAAATAAATGATCTCAGGCAATCACTTCTTTATTTCAGAACAGCAAAAGAGTATTATGACATTTTTGTACGGGTCCGGAACCGCATCTATAAAATTGATCAGAAGAATTACTATCATTCCGGGCTCTTATGTGCCGGACCTTTCAATCAAAGTGATCAACTCACGTTAATAATTCCCAATGAATTTCAGCGAACATTTTTCTTCAAGCCCGGTTACGATTATCTGCTCGATACATTTCTTGTTTCACGGGATCAGATGCCGGAATCAGGTATTGTGCACAAGACGTTTGATTGGAGAATCCGGAATCAGAATCTTCCCTTCGGACAGGTTGCATTCACTGATAGTGATTTAATTGTTCCGCCAGGAATATTTTATCCATCTCCTTTCTCCGGAAAGCAGCCTGAAAAAAATTCCGGTGATAATGGTTCCTTACGATTAGTCAACGCAACTGACTCTGCTTTTTATGCACTCATTCTTATGCCTTCATTGCTCCCTTCAGCTTATCTTCTTGATGCTGAAAGAAAAGTTTACTATGATTTACTTCCGGGTTTCTATTCTGTAAAACTTTTCACTTCATCAGGAAATTTCATTCAGCTGGATTCCATTCTTATCAAATCACGACAATCTTTATGGATTACAATTCATGATCAAAAATTTTTCATGCGCGATACTTCTTCTTATGAGTACAAGAGCATCTTTATGCATGAGCCAATCAATTCAGGCAGCAATAAGCTGCCTTTAATCAGGCGATATAAATTCGGCAGCGCATCATTGGAGGGGAAAGTTTTAGATGAGAAAACAAAGGAAGGAATTCCTTTCGCTATCGTGGAAGTGATGGAGAAGAATGACATTGTGGCAACGGCACAAACAGATGAAAACGGGAATTACAAAATCATCGACATCGCAGAGGGAACATTTGAAATCAGGATTGTCTATCTGGGATATCAAAGTATTTTTCTTCAGGAGGTGAAACTGCAAGCCGGCAAAACAACGCAGCAGGATATTCTTCTATCACAGTCGAATTTACAGCTCGCCGAGGTTATCGTGACCGGGGAGAAACTGATGGAGGTTAATAAAACTTCTACAGGCTCGTCTTATAGGAGAAGTGCTCCGATGTCATTTGAATACCAACAGCAATATCAATCACTATCCGGAGCTTTTCATTCGAGGCCTTCCTATGCTTATGACTCTGCCCGTATTAGCGGGAATGATGATTTCCTCATGGACATAATGGCCGGAAATAATGACATGATACTAAGTGAAAGTGTAAAGGAAGTACGAAGATCTTACTCTCCTGATTTTGACAGAGCCGACCTTGACTTTAATGCCTTTCGCGGAAATACAATGCTTGGTTTTTTTGATCCCTCCCCTGCAGAGGAGCAAAGTGCCATTCGGGAAAAGTTCAGCGACTATGCATACTGGCAACCCAACCTTTTCACCGATGACAGCGGTGAAGTTTCCTTCAAAGCGAAATTTCCTGACAACATCACTCAATGGAATTCTTACGCGATAGCAATGAGTGAGAAGAAAATGAGCGGTGCAGGATTCACTACTACCCATGCATGGAAGAAATTGGTCGCCACTCTTTCCAGTCCCAGATTCTTGGTAGTGGGTGATTCATCTGAAGTAGTAGGCAAGATTTTGAATTATACAGGGAAGAGAATTCCTGTTTCAACATCATTTGATGTGAATGGAAATCAACAAGCCTCCAATGATACTTCCGTAAATGAAATCCTCATTGAAAAATTGCCGGTGCATGCGGCGGCGGTTGATTCTCTCCCGGTTACGTATTCTCTTCACTATGAAAAATATTTCGATGGTGAGAAAGAGAATATTCCGGTTATACAACAAGGCATTCAAAAATCTGTCGGAAATTTTTATGCCTTGCTGCACGACACTTCATTTACATTCATACCGGCAGATCCGAAAATTCCAATTTCGTTCACCGCTCATGCAACACTGTCCAGCGTCTTTAAAGATGACCTCGAACATCTGAAGCAGTATGAATATGATTGCAATGAACAGCTTTCTTCCAAGCTGATTGCAGATGTGCTGCTCAACCAAATTAATTCCCCGGATGCGAAGAAGGGGTTATCTCCTTTTGCCAGAAGGATAAAAAGCAAGCTTGCAAAAAATCAGCGAAGAGATGGATCATGGGGATGGTGGGACAACAGTGATGGGAATGTCTGGATGACGTGTTATGTGCTTCATGCATTGCATGTAGCCGGTGGACCTTCTCCGCAGTACCCGCCTACTTATAAAGCAATGCACTTTCTGAAGAATGCATTGCCATCATTGCGCTCAAACGATCTGCTCGACGCATTACAATCATTGTATGAATGGAACGTGAAAATTGATTTTGCCACCTACATCAATCTGGTGAAGATTGATTCCACGAATCAATATGCCGAATACAAGCTAACGCTGTTGAAGAAAGAAACAGGAGAAAAGGTTAGTGCAGATGACGTTCTGATCAAACGCCATGAAACTATTTTTGGAAATTCTTATTGGGGAAAGGAAGACAATACCTGGTATGACAATAGTATTCAGCTTTCTCTCCTTGCTTATAAAATCCTGGAGCTTGATTCTTCAGGCAAAAACTATCTTCCTTCCATCTGCAATTATTTTCTCGAACAAAAAGGGAGCACCGGGTTTTGGCGCAACACTTTTGAATCAGCTCAAATTCTTGAAACTATTATTCCTCAAGTCATCAATGAGAAGAGTAATTATTCCTCTCCTGTAAAGCTCCGAATCAATGAACATGAAGAAGTGATCTCCGATAATTCTTTTTCAAAGAAGAAAATAGCTCCTGCCTCTGCTTATCAAATTGAAAAAGAAGGCGCGGCTCCATTGTATGTAAGCTGTTCTCAACAAATTTTAGAACCGCGGCCAAAAGAAAAAGATGATTACTTCAGCATAAAAACTTCTTTCATCACCAATGAAGGAACATCGGACACACTCATTGCCGGCAAGTATGCAACGTTACACGTGAATGTACAAGTGCTGAAAAAATCGGACTATGTAATGATCACCATTCCGATTCCTGCAGGCTGTTCTTATGCGAATAAAACCATACCGACATGGCATGAAACACACCGCCAATATTTCAAAGACAAAGTGGTAATTTTTTGTGAATCACTTCCTGAAGGCAATTACTCATTTGATATCAATCTTGAACCACGCTTCAAAGGCACGTACACAATCAATCCCACCCAGGCGCAGCTCATGTATTTTCCGGTCCTGGATGGAAATAATGCAGGAAGAAAAGTGAAGATCTATTAATCAACTCTGACGCTGAGCCTTTTATTCTTCCCGAATTTCATATACGGTAAAATTTTCTCCGCCCACCATTCCGCCTTCGAAGTGCATTTTGTTTTTGATCAAAAAACTTTTCTCAGCTTGATGAATGCGAAATGAGATCACTGTGTCATTCCCTGCTCCAGGTAAAAATGTTTTTCCATTCAATTGAAGCTTCA
>Ga0134121_10000254_pt1 | contig 63795 bp, 44 predicted proteins | sample KB301_FD_96463 | JGI IMG/M metagenome (GOLD analysis project Ga0134121, IMG submission 96463) | Terrestrial soil microbial communities without Nitrogen fertilizer from Kellogg Biological Station, Michigan, USA - KB3-0-1 | ecosystem: Environmental > Terrestrial > Soil > Unclassified ...
ACGATGTGGGGACTACCAACGTCAATCACACTTTCAATGTTTGTGTAGTCGGCGCTGTCAATACTGATTGTGTTGCTGCGCAGCAGGTTTGCAATACTAACCCCTTTCAGCACACCAATAATAGTTATCCTGATTTTGGCGTACAGGAATATAATAGTTCATATTGGGGATGTGAAGTATCCGGAGAGTTTCGTTCCGCGTGGTACTACTTTCACATAGCAACCTCAGGAACATTTGGGTTCACCGTGAGCGCCCTTCCGGGTTCAGGTTATATGGATAATGATTTCGCATTGTGGGGACCACTCACTGGCCTAAATTGCCCGATGAGCACCGCTCCCGTTCGATGTGATTATTCTATTGCCTATTCCTCTAATTCTTATGGGTTGCCTCCTTATTCAACAGGACTGGAATCAGCGGAAGGTGATTTAACTTCAGGTGCCGGTGGAAATGCTTTTGTTCAAACGGTAAATGTCACTGCAGGTCAGTGGTATGTCCTCGTAGTAAATATTTTTACAGGACCCAATTCATACAATATGACCTTTATGGATAACATACCCTCAAATCAGCAGGCAACCTTCGATAACACCGGCCCCGGCTGCACCGTTCTTCCAATAGAACTGCTGTCATTCACCGGGGAAAATGTGGGAGTAGAAAACATATTGAACTGGACAACAGCTTCTGAAAATAATAATGACTTTTTCACCATTGAAAGGTCAGGAGATGGAGTACACTTTATGGAATTGGGTATAATAGAAGCTGCGGGCACAAGCCTGACGCAGTTGAAATATGATTTTCCTGATCAGTCTCCGCTGGACGGAATCAATTACTATCGCCTCAGACAAACAGACCTTGATGGCACGTATACATACTCAAACACTATTGCCATTGATAATGGCTCCATTACTCCTGTTATACCTTTTGTGTATCCTAACCCAAGTTCAGGTGTGTTTAACATCAGTATGATGGCGGCAAACAGCAATGATGTTACGCTCCAGGTGTTTAACACAGTGGGGCAACTTGTAACTGCGACTACAGAGCATTTACAAAGCGGACAGAATAATTTCTTTGTTGATCTCTCTTCTTTTAATCAGGGAATTTATACATTGATCATCAGGGATAACCATTCAGGTTCTGTTTACACTAATAAAATTGCAAAACTGTAAGAGAGAATTAGTTCTCCAAAAAAAATCCTTCGAAAATTTCGGAGGATTTTTTTTAATACCGTTTCATTCATAGGAAATTCAAATGAGAAAAGAAATTCTTAAGAGTCTTGAGAGGTATCAAAATACAACCATACAAGGAGAATGAATGAAAAAAATAAAAAGTGATTATCCTTTAGCAGCTGGATTGTTCAATCTGTGAGAACCGGATCAACAAACATGAGTTATTCTGCAGGTGCTGGCACATCCATTTATGAAGAAACACCAGGATGAAGAATACCTTTTAGCCGAGAAATCCTGATAACTTGCCTCATCCGAATTGCCATTGAAAGAACTATGAATTAATTTCAAAACGGTTGTTGGTGACTGCGTAAAAAATTGTGTGTAAACTTGTTGGGATGTTGCACTGATTTTTTATAGCTTTGTTTCCTGTCAGATAAATAGAAGGAAGATTACAATCACACCAAATTTTTTTCCAATGAGAAATAAATCTACAAATTTTTCTCTCACAAGCAGGGGACAAACTTATCAGAACTGCAAGACTGCTCTGAACACAGCAACAGTTACTCGTCACCTAACCAAGCTGAAATGGCTGATGCTTATTGTTTGTGCTCTGATCATGATCGTGGTTTCTTCAGCCATGGCTCAACCTGCGGGACCGATGGTTGCCGGAACTTATGCACTAACGGGTTCTGTTACGTGGTACGACCCGGGTGGAGCAGGAGGAGGAGCTTGCCCGAGCGCTGTCTCAGGAAACTACGCAAACAACCTGAACATTACAGAAACGATGACCGCAAATGCGGGACAAAGAATTGTTGTTAGCTGGACTGGCGGGCTGTTCGGACTTTCTACAGGCGATGTGTTAACTGTATATGATGGACCAACAACCGCATCTCCCGTTTTAGCTACTTACACAGGCACGGTTACTAACCCAATTCCCGCAGTGATTGTCGCCACCAGTAGTAACAGCATAACATTTCGGTTCATTTCCGATGCAACCAATACATGTAAAGGATGGCAGGCGACAGTTGCTTCCTATTATTTTATGTCAAATGGAAGCTATAGTTTTTCCTGTCCGGGAACATATCAATTTGTTGACTACCAACAGGTAGGTTCAGGTGGTCCCGGCGGAGACGGTACATGTATTTCTAGCGGAGGAAATACCAAAGACTACCAGGATGCGAATGTGATCGAGACTTTTTCTACCACCAATGGTCAATGTATTTCCATTGATCCATCGTTTCCGAGCAACTTTGGCATTTGCTCAGGTGATACGTTGAAAGTATTCGATGGGCCTTCAATCGCTTCGCCTATTGCTAATAGTGGCACTGCAGTTTATACCAATACGTGGACTAATCCTACTGGATTCTCAACGGTGAGTAGTTCGACTACCTTTCAATTCATTTCAAGTAATGATTTCCTGAATCATACGCGGGGTTGGCAAATAGGCCTGAGTTGTACAAATTGTCCTGCCACTTCACCCAATAATGATTGCGCCAATGCTCAACCTCTGACTCCCCAACCAACGTGTAATTATATTTCCGGTTCAGTAGCTATTACTAATAGCAATGCAAATCCCTTCTTGGCACCAACATGTACGGGCGCTAACACTGCTAATGATGATGTATGGTATTCGTTTAATGCTATTAATAATACAGCGACAATTACGGTTGCAGCGAGCGATGCGACGATGGATCCGGTAGTGCAATTATTTAGTGGAACATGTGGTTCATTTACTTCTTTGTCATGCGTGAATGCCACAGCAGCCGGAGGAACTGAAACGATTAATGCGACCGGTTTAACTCCAGGTAACACTTACTATGTGCGAGTGTACGATGCTGCTGCCACCAATGCCAATCACACCTTCAATATTTGTGTGGTCAGCACTGCAAATACAGATTGTGTGACTGCATCACAGGTTTGCAGCAACGCCATGCTTACTCATACTGCTTATAACTATCCCGATTACGGTACCAATGAATATAATTCCTCCTACTGGGGCTGTGATTATTCCGGTGAAATTCGCTCTGCATGGTACTACTTTCAACTCGCAACTTCGGGAACATTTGGGTTCACCATTAGTGCACTCTCCGGATCAACATATATGGATAATGATTTCGTATTGTGGGGTCCTATGACAGGGCTGAATTGTCCGATGAATACCACCCCACTCCGTTGCGATTATTCTATTGCTTACAGCTCCAACTCTTATGGATTACCGCCTTATTCAACGGGCCTGCAAATGGCTGAAAGTGATTTAAGTTCCGGTGCTTCAGGAAATGCATTTGTCCAAACGGTAAATGGCACTGCCAATCAATGGTATGTTCTCATGGTAAATATTTGGACCGGCCCGTCAACGTACCATATAACATGGATGGATGGCATCCCTTCAAATCAGCAGGCGACCTTCGTTAGTAGCGGTACAGGTTGTGGTCTTCTTCCCATCGAATTACTTTCATTCACGGGTGAAAACGTAGGCGCAGATAATGTATTGAAATGGATCACAGCCTCTGAAACCAATAATGATTATTTCGCCATTGAGAGGTCGCCGGACGGAGAACATTTTACGGAATTGGGTTCCATCAAAGCTGCAGGCACGAGCACCTCCGAGACGAAATATTATTACCCGGATCACGCTCCCTTACACGGAACCAATTTTTACCGGTTAAGGCAAGCGGATCTTGATGGCACTTACTCCTATTCAAACATCATCGCGATTGAAAACGGATCTTCAGATTCTTTTACACCTTTTGTTTATCCGAACCCAAGCGAGGGGGTATTCAACATCAGCATTAGAGCGACGAGCAACACTGATGTTACACTCGGGGTTTACAATGCAATAGGGCAGCTTGTAACCGCGACTCAACGGCAGGTTCAAGATGGTGACAATAAATTTACAGTTGATCTGTCATCATATAATCAAGGGGTCTATACATTATTCATCAGGGATAGCCATTCGGGTAAGGTTTACGCGAACAAGATTGTGAAACTGTAAAAGAAAGTTAGTTCTAAAAAAAATCCTCCCCCGATATTTCGTGGAAGGATTTTTTTTACACCGTTTTGGTAATGGCTGGAATGCAAAGCCAGGAAAGAAATTCGCCATAAGAAGAAATATCGGAGCGAATCAAAACAGTTTATCATTTTTGTTGCAAATAAAAAATCACACACAGTTAAACTTTCACCTCATGAAAAAAGTCTCCATCGCACTTCTTTGTTTCTGCCTTTTAAATATATCGCATGTTTTATCACAAGCCGGGAATCTTGATATCACTTTTGATGGTGATGGGAAAACACTCACATCATTCAACACTCACAATTGTTATGGAAGATCAGTTACCGTGCAGGCGGATGGAAAAATTTTGGTTGCCGGTTACACCAGCAATACCGATTTCACTATTGATTTTGCCTTAGCCCGTTATAATGCTAATGGCTCGCTCGACAATACTTTTGACAGTGATGGGAAAGTAATTACCGACCTATCCGGCGTGTCGAATGACTATGGTAAAGCAGTGGCTATTGATGACAATGAAAAAATTATTGTGGCCGGCTATTCACTGATCAACTTTGGCTTTGATTTTTCACTTGCCCGGTATAATAGCGATGGGTCACTCGATGTATCTTTTGACGCTGATGGAATAACGACTACCGCTATTGGAAGCTTTGATGACGTAGGATATGCAGTAGCCATACAACCGGATGGAAGCATTTTAGTGGCAGGCTCCACCTCCAACAGCATAACTACTGACATTGCATTGGTACGTTATCAGTCTAATGGTGCACCTGACAACACCTTCGGTACCAATGGAATTGTAACCACTGATCTTTCAGGCACTGATGATGTAGGATATGGTATTGCGGTGCAGAGTGACGGAAAAATCCTGGTGGCTGGCAGTACCAAAGTGGGTTCTGCAAATAATTTTGTTCTGGTTCGCTATAATGCTAATGGCACACTCGACAATTCCTTCAGCACTGATGGATTTGTAACCGCATCGTTTGCCGGTGATGACATTGCATACGGAATTGCACTGCAAAGTGATGGTAAGGCAGTGCTTGGCGGAACTTCCACAGGAGGAGGCGGAACCGGCAAATTTGCATTGGCAAGATTTAATACCAGTGGCGTTCTTGACAATACATTTAGCAGCGATGGCTTACTTAGTCTGTCCATTGGATCAACATGTGTCGCTTACAGTCTAGCAATACAACCGGATGGAAAAATTTTGGAAGCAGGATTATCAGGCGACAATCCAAATCAACAGTTTGCAGTAGTACGGGTAAATACTGACGGCTCGATTGATAATACATTCAGCAGTGATGGAAAAACTACTACCGACATTGGGAACGGAGAAGATGATGGCAACTCCATAGCCATACAACCCGACGGTAAAATTGTAGTTGCAGGATTTTCCGGAGACGATAACGTCAATAACTTTTCTGTTGCCCGGTATCTTTCGGGTTTAAATGTCGGGGTCGTTGATTTTTCATGGAACGAAAACTCTGTTTTAATTTATCCCAATCCCGTTGAGAACGTTGCGCAATTAGAATACACACTTGTAAGCGATGAAAAACTTTTGCTGGAATTGTATGACGCAACAGGAAGAAAAGCGCAGTCATTCCTTACTCATAAAAAGAGAAGCGCAGGACTGCACCACGAAGTCCTTAATCTTGATTCAATGCTGCCTTCAGGAAATTACACGCTCGTACTTTCAAATGAAAAAAAGCAGTTGAGCATAAAAATCATAAAGCAGTGAAAAGAATTTATAAGGAGGAGGAGAAAATATTAATAGCTGTGATATTCTAAGAAATCTTTCTCATGGAGTGATTTGAATGAAGGTTACTTTTTAATTACAATAGATCCCGACGCAAAATCCTGTAACATCCTCTTTTCATTATTCAGGAAAAAAGAAATGACAGTGATTCCTCCCAAAATAAATTTCACAACAATTCTCAGAGTGGCCGGTAAAAATCCAATTCGCTCTTCGCGGTCTTCAAAATGCAGTTTCTCAAAATTTCTCACCCTTACCCCGGCAAGCTTCTGACCCAGCGTACACGTCGTGCTTGTGAAGATCGGGTCATAAAGAATCATCATAATCATCACAGTGATTCTTACCCAATCAGGAACGTTCGTGAAGAAATTGAAAAGTTCTGAAACCAATCCCATGAGTAGTAAAATCAGGAACGTATCAATGATCGTAGACTTCACCCGGTCAGTAAGGGTGGGTAGTTCATAATTCATGTTGGCTGAAGATAAATGTTTTTATGCCTCTGTTTCCTTCCGCTTATTCTTCGAGAATATTTTTCTGAGAACTTTCAAGGATAATGCGATCATTATCGGACGCGCTAACTTCAATAGGTTTTTTGGCAGGCTCCCTTTTTCTTTTCCGAAAGACATTCCGAAAAGTACCGGGAAGACAGTCTTATTCAACAAATGAATCATACCGATGACCTTGTCCGCAGGACTCTGTGAGTTTTTGTTTCCGGTTTCAAAAGGAAAAATGGAATGGATTGCCATTTTGAAAGGGTGGTCACGTAACTCTGCCAGGTGCGCTTTTAGTTTTGCTTCGTGCAGCGCGCAAATTTCTTTCAATCGCTTCTTCTCTATCTGAAGCAATTGCTCATCACTTATCTTATTCTTATTCTTCATTGTCATTTAAATCTTTCTTGTATTGTTCGTCTCCTGCGGATTTTTCGGAAAAAAATTCTTCTTCATCAAACAATGCTTCGATCACCCGGCGGGAAACAGGCTTTTCAAGAACAGATTTTCTTTTCACAGAAAGAAAAATAAATAAGCCGACCACCAGCAACGCCACCGAGGAAAATCCGATTGCCACACGGCCTGTCAACTCCGCAATCCAACTGCCTATCATGATCAGAATAAAAATGATGACGAAACCCACCAGCAACGCGAGAATGAAAAATGAGATCATGACGCCAACTACCTTGGCGATTTTTTCATACGCTTCAAGCTTAGTGAGTTGAGCCCGGGCTTTCAGGTACTCTGTTAATTCTTCCCGCAGCTCTTTCCACCAGGTGCCTAAATTTTTCTCAGCCATAATTGGGGTGGGGTGATGAATGATGAATAGTGAATCGTTGAATGTTTTCTATCTCATGCAGGACTCTGTATTGCAGTTTTGACATTGATTAACATGTCATGAATGTTCAAGCAGATCATTCACCGTACTCTTGAGATCATCAACAAACTTTTTTCCCTTCTCAATTTCCTCATCCAGGTTTACTTTCACTTTTTTAGCCGTGTCATTTAAATCACTGATGAGTTCTTCTTTATTGTCTGAAGCAAGAAAAAAACCGATGGCAACTCCTGCAGCCGCACCGAGCAGAAAAGCGAAGGCCGTTTTTGAATTATCGCTCATAATTTATTGATTGAGGATACAAAGTTAGTGAAACGGCACTTGTGACCAGCAATTTCTATCTTCATCATCCCAAACTTCTACATCATGGAATTAACGATGCAGGACATCCTGAAAATTTTTGTATCACTCGCCGTAGGTGGTATTATTGGTATGGAGCGCGAGTACCGGACCAAGCCGGCCGGCTTCCGCACGCTCATTCTCATTTGCGTGGGATCAACCCTGTTCACCATGCTGTCACTCAAGATTGGCGGCGTGAATAATGGTGATCGTATTGCAAGTTACATTTTGGTAGGCGTGGGGTTTATTGGCTCGGGTGTAATTTTTAAAGAAGGACTTAAAATAACCGGACTTACCACTGCTTCCACTATTTGGATTACGGCGGCTTTAGGAATGGCGATTGGCGACGGATATTTTCTGCTCGCTGCAATGGTGATGCTGATTGTGTTTGTTGTGCTGGAAATTTTCTCCCGTCTTGAAAATATTCTTGACCATTTGAACGCTTCAAAGATTTTCCTCATTTCTTTTAAAGCAGATGAGCAAATAATGATGCGCATTGAAGAAAACATGAAACATATTTGTCCAAAGATTCACCGCTCCTCAATGAAGCGAAAGGAGGATGTGCTCACTTGTGTGTATAGGATAGAAGGCGGAAGAAAGAGGTTCAAAGACCTCCAGCAGTATTTATTAAGGAACCAAGATGTAATAGGCTTTGAAAGCTGAACATCGCTTTTCACAAGCATCGAACGGCACACCGCTTTCATAACTTCCCCGGAACTTGGCTAACTCTATTACATCTGCCTAAAAATCAGTTAGTAAGAGCACTAACTCTATCCAAAAATTGAGGTAGAATCCTTCCATAAATAGGGCTCAGAATTTTTGCACAGGCAAGAGAATAATTCTGTTCAAAACTATTTTTCCTCTACTGGGAATCAATAACTGTCAACGGCACATACCTTTGTCGCGGGCAAGCCTTCTACGACCAGCTCCCGTTGAACTCCCCCAGGGTCGGAAGGCAGCAAGGGTAGATGGTTGTAGCGGTGCGATGGAAGTAACTTGCCCATTTTTTCTTTACTTGGCAATTCGCAGTTTTCAGTTTGCAAATTGCCAACAGCCAACTGCAAACTAAAATATGAAGTTCTTTATAGATACTGCCAACCTCGCTCAAATCAAAGAAGCCAACGATCTTGGCATTCTCGATGGCGTTACCACGAACCCATCATTGATGGCGAAGGAAGGAATTAAAGGCGAAGAAAATATTCTGAAACATTACGTCACTATTTGTGATATGGTGGGAAAGAATGTAAGCGCTGAAGTTATTTCCACTGACTTTGATGGAATGTTAACGGAGGCAAAAAAGCTAACGGCTCTACATCCGGCAATCCTTGTAAAAATACCAATGATCAAGGATGGCGTGAAGGCTTTAAAGTGGTGCAGCGATAACGGAATCAAAACCAATTGTACGCTGGTATTTTCTGCAGGTCAGGCAATTCTTGCAGCAAAAGCCGGGGCGAATTTCGTTTCACCATTCATAGGCAGAATTGATGACAGCAATTGGGATGGCGTTGAATTAATTGCACAGATTGTAAACATCTATCAGAATTACGGCTACAAAACTGAAGTGCTCGCTGCATCCATTCGCAGCGCACTTCATATTGTAAAGTGCGCCGAAGCCGGAGCTGACGTTTGCACGTGCCCGCTTGAATCCATCATGGGATTGTTGAAGCATCCGTTAACGGACATTGGGTTGCAAAAATTTCTTGACGATTATAAAAAAGGACAAAAGTAGCAAGCAAGACCGGCGCGGTTTCTAAAACCGCGGTCGGTCTGAGTGGGTGACTGAAGAACAGCAAAACTTCCGACACTTTGTAGCCATAGTTAGGAGGTTTAAATCCTCCCGGGTAATCGGGGGGATTTTTTTTTGTCATTCATTGCCATCATTCGTCAAAAGTTTCAAATTGTTACCGGGACAGGTAGATTTCGACATAGACATGAAAAATTTCGACGTGTGATATAATGATGAATCTTTTGTCAATTTACTTTTAAAAAAAATTTCAAACCATGAAATTAAGCTCTACCATCAAGCAGCAATTTTTAGCAATCGTGTTCTTGTTTTTCATTCTGAATGCACCAGCACAAACAGTTACACAACCTCCGAGCGGAGATAACAACAGGTGTATCGTGACCCAATACATAGGTGCACTCGTGAGCGTAACCGTCACTTACAACAGCCCGAATGTGACCGGACCAAATGGTGAAGATCGCAGGGGTAAAATCTGGGGTCAATTAGTTCCTTACGGATATGTTGACCAGGGATTTGGTACAAGCAAAGCCGCTCCCTGGCGCGCCGGCTCTAATGAAAACACTACTATCAGCTTTTCTCATGATGTGCTGGTTCAGGGCAAACCTTTGAAGGCAGGAACCTACGGTTTCTTTATTGCACCTGACGAACATGGACCGTGGACACTGATCTTTTCAAAAACCAATACCGCATGGGGAAGTTTTTTTTATGATGAAAAGAATGATGCGCTTCGGATAACAACGACTCCGAAGGACGCTGCATTTCACGAATGGCTCACTTATGAATTTATTGATCGCGAAACAGATTCTGCAGTGTGTGCTTTGATTTGGGAAACGAAGATGATTCCATTCACCATTAAAGTTCCTGACATGAAGCAAGTGTACATTAGTAAGATGAGGCAGGAATTAGAAAATAGTGCCGGCTTCAACTGGCAGGGATGGAATGATGCCGCCAATTATTGCATGATGAACAAGACCAATCTCGATGAAGCACTTGCATGGACTGATAAAGCAATTCAGTTTAATGAAAACTTTACTGACCTGCTTACAAGAGCAGAAGTGTTGGCCGCATTGGGCAGAACAGAAGAAGCGAAGGCTGCACTTGATAAAGCAGTGAACAGCCCCACAGCAACTGCGATTCAAATTCACATGTATGGCAGACAATTACTTGCTCAGGGAAAAAAAGACGATGCCCTCAGGGTATGGCAATTGAATGCAAAGAACCATCCGAAGACGTGGCCGGTAAATGTAGGATTAGCACGGGGCTATTCTGCTATAGGTGATTACAAAACTGCGCTCAAGTATGCCAAGCAAGCATACGAAGAAGCGCCTGATGAAATGAATAAGAACAACATGAAAAATGCGATTGCAAAACTTGAAAAGTCGCAGGACATAAATTGACTGTCATTGTTCATTCTTTAAATTTGGTAGAAGCAGTAGTGTTGCCCCGGAACTCATCTTTAATATAGAAAATCCTGACGCCTGCATAAATCATCATGAATCCTGAAACCATAAACCGGATTCCTGTAGAATAGAAAATAAAAATCCAAACGATTACTGCGACAATTACCGGCAAGGGATAAAGGGGCATCCTGAACTGAACCTGTCCCGCCTGCCCCGATCTTTTCGGGGATTTTTTCGGCAGATGAGTTCCTTTAGTTCTTTCACGGAGAAGTAGTACTCCAATTGCCTGACCGATAAACTGCACAACAATTCTCATGGCGAGGACTGCCGTTATCACATCGCCCAATCTAAAGAGCAAACTGAAAACAAACCCGGCTCCGCCGAGGGCAAGCAGCGAGATGTAGGGGAAATTTTTTGTGGGATGGAGTTTTCCGAAAACCGAAAAGAATTGTCCGTCAACAGCAGCAGCATAGGGCACGCGTGAGTAACCAAGCATCACCGCAAACAGCGAGGAGAATGCAATCAGCAAAATCATTACGGTAGCGATGATCGCTATTTGCGGTCCATAAATATGATTGATGAAAGTGCTGACAATGAATTCTGACTTCTGTGCTTGTTGCCAGGGAATTACTCTTACAATGCTGAGGTTAAGAAGAAGATAAAGTGTGGTAATTCCTGTAATGGAAATAAAGATACTCTTCGGAATATTGCTTTCCGGGTTTTTGATTTCACCACCAATATGACAAACGTTGTAGTAACCAAGGTAGCTGTAAACGGTTTTCACAGAAGCATGCCCGAGCGCTACGAAGAATAGCGAGCTCAATTCAGGAAATTCAATCGAAGAAGAAAACCAATTCGCAACGGGGGTGTTGTAACTCATTCCGCCGATAATAATCCAGAGGATAATTGCGATTACACTTATCCATAGTACCACGCTGATCTTCCCGATTGTTTTGATCTCCCGATAGAGCAGTATTACAAGCACGATCACAATTCCTCCTGACAAAATTTTCTTTCCCCAATCGTCAAGATGAAAAATGAACGAAGCGTATTGTGAAAATCCAATCGCCCCGCTCGCAATCACTAACGGCGCCTGAACACTGGTTTGCCATACATAAAGAAAGGAGAGTAGCCGGCCCCATTTTTTTCCATAAGACTCCTTCAAAAAATTATAACTCCCACCGGCCTGCGGAAATGCTGACCCCAGTTCGCTCCAAATGAATGCATCAGTAAAAGCAATCAAAGCACCGAGAATCCAGGCCCACAAAAAGTGAGAGCCAGTGTCCGCAATCACCAGCGGAATGGTTACGAATGGGCCAATGCCCACCATGTCAATCATGTTGATCGATGTGGCTTGCAGCAGTGATACTTCGCGTTTTAATTCTTTACTCATCCGTTAAATACGATTCACGATTCACGCACTACGATACACGATTCACGTAACACGATTCACGATTCTCTTATCACAATTCACAATGTGTCAATTACTCTCACGTCTCACCTCTCATGTTTCACCTTTCACTTCTCACGTCTCACTTCTCACCTCTCACCATTCACTTCCCCATCTTATCTTTGTGCTTAAATGTAACAGAAACCATGAAAAAACTTTTTTTCTCCGTGATGACGCTGATGATTTCAGCCGCTGCCCTTTCGCAACAGCTCAATATTCCGAAGCCGAGCCCTGCACAAAAACTCGAGCAGGAATTCGCCACATCAAAAATTATCATTGAATACAGTCGTCCGGGAGTGAAAGGACGAACGATCTATGGCGGTCTTGTTCCTTTTGATTCGTTGTGGCGCACCGGCGCAAACTCATCTACTAAAATTTATTTTGGTGAAGATGTAATGCTGGAAAGCCATCGCGTACCCATGGGTGAATATGCGTTGTACACGATTCCCGGAAAAGAATCATGGACGATCATTCTTTCAAAAGACACTTCACTGTGGGGAGCATTCGGTTACAAAAAAGAAAATGATCTTGTCCGGTTTACTGTGAAACCACAGTCACTTCCTTTTTCACTCGAAACATTTCTTATTGATGTATCCAACATAAAGCCCAATGCCTGCGACATTGATTTGTTGTGGGACAAAACCCTGGTGCGCATGCATGTGACTGCTGAAATTGATTCGAAGATCATGGCGCAGATTGATGCAGCAATGAAAAGTGATAAACCACCGTATGCACAGGCAGCAAGATATTATTTGGACAATGATAAAGATTTAAACAAAGCTTATGAGTGGATCAATAAAGCTATCGAGGCAAAGCCTGAGTCTTATGGACAGATGCTCACCAAGGCAAAAATTGAAATCAAGCTCGGCAAGAATAAAGAAGCAGTCATGACAGCACAACGGGCAAAAGAATTATCGTTAAAAGACGGCAATGCTGATGATGCAAGACAAGCGGATGCAATTATTGCTGAAGCGACCGTGAAAAAATAATTTCAGGAATATTTTCTAATGGAATAGAAGAAATCTTCTGAAAAGTCTGCCTTCCTGAATCCTTAATGTGAATATATGTTCGCTCGCTATCTGATTATTTGAATCGGGATAGCAGTTGTTTGTATTCGATCGGATATCCTGACAAAATAAAGTCCTTCGGATTGACTGGATAAGTTTAGTTGCATCATTGAAGTTCCCGGCATACTTAATTCTGAAAGAATAGTTCTGCCTGTTATATCTGTAACTTCAATGGTAGTCTCTTCGAATAGTTTACCAAACAGGAGGGTAAAATCACCATTACCGGGATTGGGAAAGATTGCTGCATTACTGTGTTCACCAGGGGAAGCAACATGAGTACCTTTTCCGGAGTGAATTGATACTCCATCAATAAAAGCACACTCCGAACAGTTTGGAGTTTTTTCGATTGTAAATACTACATGATTAATGGTATCGGGTGATGTAAAATTGAAGGTATAGAGTTGCCAATAAAGATTATCAACGGTATCCGTTTTGCCAAGGAAAATACTTCCCGGAAAATCTTCCGCATGAACTCCGGTTGAATTCGGCGGCAATGAATCTTTAAATCCATAGATCGCTATACCGCCGCAAGTCTGTGACCATGTGCCCCCGTTTGCTTTTTTCGCAGCTAAGGTAAGCGCATAAGTTTGCCCTTCTAATATTGGCGAAGAGAGTGATTGTCCAATTGCCTCACAAGCGCCACCCGCATCTCCATAGCTTGCGAAACCCATCCAGCCCGTCCCTGAATAGGCGACCGTGTCTGCCGTAGGAAAGGCAGGATAAATAAGAAAGTTGCAATCATAGTAGTCAGGCGATTCAATGATCGAATGCCAATCGGTGCACTCATTCACCATCCCAAGAAATGTCGGACAGTTATAGTATTGTTCGAAGTCACCATTCGTAATAAGATTTTGTGCGCCCGAGAAATTGAAACTTAAAATCAAGATGAACGCGGAAAGAAACACCTTGTCATTTTTAGGAGGAGAGTAAGAATGTTGCATAGACCGAGAGTGATTTTGTTTGTGACCCGATAAATTTGAAGCACGATGTTTTGAAATTCAAACTTAAAACTAAACGGCGGAATCTTAATGAACAAGTTGGTCATTTGAATATCGTTTGGCTCCCAAACAGATATCGTTTGCTGTCAGATTCTTTTTGGATGGAAATATTTAAAGAGTTGGTATCTTTAGTTGATGGCACTAACGAGGGAAACCAGCTTTGGAACCGAATGTACCAGAGAGTGGCATGATCTAATCGAGACCAATGGCAGTGAACGTTATTGTAACTCCTGTGACAAGCACATAATTGATTTTACAAAGTGGAGTCGTGATGATCTTCTGGAATACTTCAGTGAACATTCTGTATCGTGCGGAAAGTTTAGAATAGATCAGGTGGAGCCGTCTATTGTGGAGATTAAGATTTCATTTCCGAAGAAACTTTTCAAGTCCGTTTTTGCCTTCGTAACACTGCTTTGGGTTTATGATGCTAAATCACAATCTACAATCAAACAGGGTGAGAGAATAGAATTCATAACTCCTGATTGCGGTGAGGATTCTGCTGCCAAAGAAATTGATCAGCGTGTTATTCAGAATGAAGGCTCTATAGAGAAATCGCAGCCCATTAAAAAAGATAAAGTTGATACACGCAGGAAGAAATATTTTATCTCCAAAAGATTCCCTTTTATTCATCGAAGAAGTCATCACTTTATGGGAAGATATTATGTCCCTGGTTTCTGAAGATTTTGTTGAGCAGCAAAGAAAATATCATCACCAATCCACAACCAATCATATTCAACCAGAGAAAAGCGACGACATCATTCATGTAGAAGATAATCACGAGAGCTTCCGTAATTAAGGCAGCAAGAAAGACAGCATTGCCTTTTACTTTTTTCAGAAAGAAAGCGGTGAGAAAAATTCCGAGGATGGTTCCGTAAAAAAGTGAGCCGAGGATGTTCACTGCTTCAATAAGACTTCCCAATTTATTTGCAAGCTGTGCAACCCCGATTGCAAATATTCCCCAGCAAAGTGTTGCAACCTTCGATGCATTTATGTAATGCTTGTCAGAGCCATCACTTTTTATTGAGCGCTTGTAAATGTCAATGATCGAAGTTGAAGCCAGTGCATTCAGTTCAGCAGTGGTGGAATTCCAGGAAGCACAAAACACTACAGCGATCAGCAAGCCGATCAATCCATGCGGCAGGTAATGCAAAACGAAAGTGAGGAAGATGTAATTGGTATCGTTGGTATCAGCAGATGGGTGTGCTTCTTTGATCACTGCAATGGCCTCTGCCCGTAATGCTTTTCCCTTTGCATCTGCTGCCCGTAATTCATCCTGTGCCTGATTAACATCGTTTGTATTTTTATTTTTCATTCCATCCAGGAGGGCAAATGCATTTTTCTTTTTTCCTTCTGTCAATGCATTGTACTGATTGGAAATTTCAGAAAACTCATTCGCTTTGGCTGACTCCAAAACTCTTTCAACTACCCTGTCATTGAAGAAAACCGGTGAAGGGTTGAACTGATAAAAAGCAAACACCAAAGCGCCAATCATCAGGATTAAAAACTGCATTGGCACCTTAAGCATGCCATTCATCAATAAACCCAAACGGCTTTGAGTCACCGACCTCCCTGTGAGATACCTGCCAACCTGTGATTGATCGGTTCCGAAATAAGAGAGCGCAAGAAAGAATCCGCCGATGACTCCGCTCCAGATGTTGTAGCGATCATTCCAGTCGAAGTTGGTGGTGATCACATTCGTCTTCCCCATTTTCCCGGCTACCATTAATGCATCGGTAAATCCAATTCCATCGGGCAATAATTTCACTGCCATCCATCCTGCTATAAACATCCCGATAAAAATGATCAGCAACTGCTGCAGTTGGGTCATTGAAACGGCTCTCGTTCCACCCGTCATGGTATACGTGATCACCAATCCACCCATGAAAACATTTGTCCAGTAAATATTCCATCCGAGCAATGATGATAAAACGATGGAGGGTGCATAGATGGTAAGCCCTGCAGCCAAACCGCGTTGCGTGAGGAAAAGCATTGCGGTAAGCGATCTTGTTTTTAAATCAAAACGCTGTTCGAGAAATTGATAAGCCGTGTAAACTTTCAGCTTCTGATAGATGGGAAGAAAGAATACACTGATAAAAATCATTGCGAGCGGCAGTCCAAAATAAAATTGTACAAAGCGCATTCCGTCTATGTAAGCGAGCCCCGGAGCTGAAAGAAAAGTTATAGCGCTTGCCTGGGTTGCCATCACGGAAAAACCAATGCGCCACCACGGCACGTTTTGATGACCGAGCAAATAGACATCTAAAGTGTGATGCTTACGATTTTTGTAAACGCCGTAAGCAACGATGAGCAGCAACGTACCGCTTAATACGATCCAGTCAAGGGTACTCATGAAAAATATTTAGTGAAGAAATAGAACCCGGTGATGAGCAGTACCAGCCAAATCACTACAGCGCAATAGAAGTAAGTCCAGATGCGAAAGAGGGGAGGCGGATCGGTTTGTTTCACGCGCGAAAAAATACTAAAGGTTATTTCATTGACGGAATGTTTTCAACGAAGAAGGAGAAAGTGGCGACGACTGTTGATTTGCAATTGTCATCTGCGGCAATGCGGTTATATTTGATTGGCTTTACGTTCCACAATGGCGCAAATCCAAATGTGATTGACCAGTAACCCACGATCCACCAAATGGGGCAACGAGCAAACTACATAGTAAAAGAAGGCGACAAACTCACAATCCATTATAATCATTGGAGAGCAAATTGTATTGCTTCTGACCTTTATCTTGGTGAAAGAAGGTTTTTGAATTTTGTAAATGAATGCCAGGTTGACAATGAGATAATGACTGAACTTTGGATCGAGGGGTGTGTAATTATTGACATTTCACGAAGGCAGCTTTTCTTTTGGAGCTATGAATTTCGAAATGACACTTCCTTGAATGAATATTATCTGAAGCAGTTAGTCAAAAAATGGCCGGGATGGAATCTTGAGCGACTCAAAAACAGAATGTATGATGTAGAAAAAATTTTAAGTATTGATTATATTTCTAAACAAGAGAAGCCGGAATTCTGCAGTAAATCAAAAGAAGAAATAGTCAATGACAAAATTGAAAAGTTCGAAGCGACGCTTATTGTAATAAAACAAAGCGATCGCATCTTTATCAAAAGAACTGCCTACATACCGGTTGAAAGTATAATTGACTATGGAGAAGAAGTAATTCAGCTTCTTTTGGATAAACCCGAATACGCATTACCTATGGAGGAGGAAGCATATCCATGCGAATGCATAATTATAGATACTGTACAAAGACATATTATTATTGATTCGAGCAAATTTGGCTTGTGGGAACAAAATGCAATGAAGTGGAATGATTACAATTTTACAATGGGCGACTATGGCCGTATTGAAACACTTAAACTTGCAGGACTTGATGTGGCTAATCTTGAAATGCCAATGGACAAGATCAGGGAACAGTTTAAAGGTTTAGTCAGACAGGTTGATGGATTTGATCCATCTAAATGGGCTAATAAGCTGCTTAAAGAAAATAATGACATTCAATTTAATCCCGACTTTTTTGATAGCGTCCGGCCACAAAAAACTTCATTAGAAAAAATGAAAGAGAGAATAAAAAAGATACTAAGAGTTAAATGAAAGGGCGCCTCATTTGGGAAGCTCATTCTTCGAAATCAAATTCACAAACAACCTGAAAGCACCGGGAACACCAGCAGGCAATTCACGGAAGAATGATAAGCCTGTGTAAACAAATTTTCCTTCACCATACTTCGCAACGATGAGTGAGCCATCGAGAGGAGATTCATTGGGATCGTTCATCGTAAAAACCTTTTGGTAGTTGCTGTCAACAGCAGTGAGAAAGTATAAACCTCTTTCCTGGATCCATCCTTCAAAATCTTGGTCGGTGATTTTATTTGGAGAATTCAGGATGGGATTTTTCGGATCAATAAAATTCACCTTTGCGTTTTCATCCGTCACACGTTCGCGCGAAAGTTTGAAGGGATAGGGTCCCATTTTTTCTGTGACGAGATCAGCAGTTGTGTTGTATTGAGTTAGTAATGTTCCACCATTCTTCACATACTCAAATAATTTTCCATTGAGGATATTCATTCGCTGGTTCGTGTTGTACAACCGGACACCCGTGATAATCGCATCATACTGTTGCAGATTTCCCGAAGCAATGTCATCATCACTCAGTATGGAAACTTTATAGCCGACTTCCCTCAGCATCTCCGGAACAAAATCGCCCGCTCCCTTTACATAGCCAATATTTTTACCGGTGATCTTCAGAGGAACAGCTACCAGCTTCGATTTTGCTACAGGAAAAATGGTAATGGCAGGAATGTGATCGTAAGCGATAGTTTTTATTCCTCGATTGTAGGCGGTGCCATTCATTTCCAGAACTGCTCTCAGTGTATCTACTGAAGCAGAAATGGATCCTGCCGGTGGTGTAAGCAAAAACGTCACTGATGTTTCATCCCCGGCATTCTTCAACTCAAAAGGAAAATTTGCAGGAGAAATATTCCATCCTTTGGGTACAAAAAGTTTTGCAGCACCTTTTGCATTTGTAATCGCAGATTTGATAGTCACTTTCACTTCCTTCGAAATATTGTTGCTGAAAAGATAGACCGGCTCTTCAATATTTACCATCACCTGCGGTGCAACTTCAAGCGGACGATAGACTTCCCCTCTCACGGGATCTTCATATTTGTAAACAAGCGGCCTCGGAAAGGTGAAATCGATTCCGGCAATCCTGAACATAAAATAAGCGATCACCGGCGGATCATTCTCAGGCTTACCCGCTAACGACTGATCTGAAAAACTAAATGTTCCCAAACTTTTTTCATTCACTAACCAGTAAGGTTGTGTAATCGAAGTTTTTAGATCGAGCGCCTGGGTATGTTTGAATGAAAAAAGCTCATTTTCTGAAAGAGCTTTGTCCATTGTGGTATCGAAGTTCTGAAGTGAAACGGTTCTTAGCATTATTTGAAATGAGCATCTCTTAACAACTTGAAAATTCCAATTTAAAGTTTGACCTGATGACACTGATGTTGAATTCGAATATGCTTCAAACCATAAACCTGAACAGGCTACGATGAGTTGCTCTACTTCTTTTTGCTTTTGTGTTTTCCAATAGTTATCGGGTAAGTGTCTCATATCGAGATCAACATCAATAAGTGAAACAACAGAAGCTTCAGGTTTTTCCGGGGTGTATTCACTAATTATTTTGTTAACGGATGCTTGAATCGTATTCGGAGTTTCAATTCGAGACCATGTTGTGTTTACTCCATCCATCAAATCGTGCTGAGGTGCATCACCTGCAATAGTTTTGAAATATTCCATTTGCTCACCACGGGTTTTCAACGAACCAAATCCCTGGCTCTTATGATTTGTTCTGCTCTCGGCTGCAATTTCTCCATAGCTTTTTCCAAGCAGTTTATTGTACACTCCCACATCAAAATGAAATTGATCTTCGCTCGTGGTGTTAGCACTTCCGAATTTGAATGTGTTCCACAGCAACCGTTTCGCCTGCCACACTTTCACGTATTGGAGTTGTTCGGGAAAGCGTTTCGGATCCGCTGCAGCAGTGAAAGCTTCCTGCGCAAGAATGGCGGATGCTGTGTGATGACCGTGTCCTCCTTCGCCGGTTGTTGGAAAGCGGGTGATGATCACATCCGGTTGAAATTTGCGGATCACATAAACTACATCAGCCAGAATTTTTTCTTTTCCCCAAATCGCAAAAGTTTCCTCCGGATTTTTTGAATAGCCGAAGTCATTTGCTCTGGTGAAAAATTGCTCAGCACCATCTACTTTTCTTGCGGCTAATAATTCCTGGGTACGAATCAAACCCAGCAGCTCGCCTTGTTCATTGCCAATTAAATTTTGTCCGCCATCTCCGCGCGTTAAGGAGAGATAACCTGTGCGATAATGTTTTTCATTGGCGAGATAAGCGAGTAGTCGCGTATTTTCATCATCGGGGTGTGCAGCGATGTACAATACACTTCCCAATACGTTCAGCTTCTGTAGCTGCAATTCAATTTCTGCGGCGTTAAGTGAAGGTGAAGTTTGAGCGTGAAGTGGTGAATGGTGAATGGTGAATAGTGAATAGAAAAAGAGGAGTTGAATCGAAAAGAGGATTTTGGACATAGGAATTTCTTGATTGGCCTAAAAGTAAAAAGAAAGCAACGCAGCATTGTTCAGTAAGGTTTCTCCTTTTTGCCTCTCATTATTTCATGCTTATCTTTGTGTGCCATTTTAAGAGGCAAATGTGATGTTGATCCAGGTAAACACAGAAGCAACACAATCAACGGCTGTCAGCTATTTTCCAATCGTTTTACAATTCATTTTTGCCGGTGGGTTTGTGGCCTTAGTGATGCTGGTCACACACTACATCGGGCCAAAATTGATTACAAGAAAGAAGCTCAAAGCATTTGAAAGTGGTGTGAAATCAGTCGGCAACGCCCGCCAACCGTTTGCGATTAAGTATTTTTTAACTGCGATTCTGTTTGTATTGTTTGATGTGGAAGTAATTTTTCTTTATCCCTGGGCAGTCAATTTTAAAGAGTTGGGAACACAGGGGTTGATCACAATGGGTTTGTTCGTGGGATTATTGCTTGCAGGTTTTTTTTACATTATTAAGAAAGGGGCTCTTGATTGGGAATAAAGTAAATGGCTTAACTGTTGAATGGATAAATTGTTGAAGAGAACAGCAGTACTATAAATGACAATTTAGCCATTTAACCATTTAACAATTGTGAAATATGGAAACATTAGTTGAAACTCCGCCGCGTAAAGTGAAAGTGGTAGATGCTCCTGAAGGGCTTGGCGGCGAAGGATATTTTGCCACACAAATTGATAAAGTGGTTGGATTGGCGAGAAAGAATTCCATCTGGCCATTGCCATTTGCCACTTCATGTTGCGGCATTGAATTCATGTCAACCATGGCTTCGCATTATGACCTTGCCCGGTTCGGCAGTGAACGTGTAAGTTTTTCTCCCCGGCAGGCTGACCTTCTGATGGTGATGGGAACGATAGCAAAAAAAATGGGGCCTATTCTCAAACAAGTGTATGAGCAAATGGCAGAGCCACGGTGGGTGATTGCGGTGGGAGCATGTGCATGCAGCGGGGGAATCTTCGACACCTATTCTGTTTTGCAGGGCATTGATCAGATCATACCTGTTGATGTATATGTGCCCGGATGTCCTCCGCGCCCGGAGCAAATTATTGACGGCGTAATGAAGATTCAGGAACTCGTGCAGAACGAGCCGATACGAAGGAGAAATTCACCGGAGTACAAAGCATTGCTTGAATCTTACGGAATCAAAACTTTCGAAAATGGAAAATAGCACCAATTTCTGCTTTCTACATTCTACCTTCTACCTTCTACCTTCTGACCGCTACTTTCTGCCATCTATCTTCTAATCTCCATTTTCTATGCTCACCAACGAACGCATCCTCGAAAAGCTGAAAGAAAAATTCGGAGATAAAATTTCTTCTGCCGAGCTGCAGTATGGCATCATGAGCGTGAACACAGATCATGAGCACATCATATCCGTCATGGAATTTCTGAAAGAAGATCCGGAATTGAATTTTATTTTCCTTACCACTTTGTGTGGCGTTCATTATCCACACCGTGAAAAAAAGTTTGAAGTGGTTTATCATCTTCACAGTTTCGCCAACAACATTCGGCTGAGGGTTAAACTTCCTCTTGGCGGGGATGTACCGAAAGCACCCACGATGACCACGCTCTGGTCTGCAGCAAACTGGATGGAGCGCGAGACGTATGATTTTTATGGAATCATCTTCGAAGGTCATCCAAACCTGAAGCGAATATTGAATGTGGATGAGATGACAATTTTCCCGATGAGAAAAGAATATCCGCTTGAAGACAATACACGGAAGGATAAGAATGATGAAATGTTTGGTCGCGATCCAAAATTGATTCGGGCTGACATGTGAATCAATAGGCAGTAGGCAATATGCAGTAGGCAAAATGAAAATTGAAATCTTAAATCTGAAATCAAATCCGACCCGTCCCGATTTTGTCGGGAAATCAGAAATCCGAATTCCGAAATGTTAACCGGCAATCAACATATCAAGCTTGAAGAAGGTGGTCTCGAAAGAGAAACAATCACACTCAATCTTGGCCCAACACATCCTGCAACACATGGTGTGTTTCAAAATATCCTGGAGATTGATGGAGAGAGAATAGTCAATGTAGATATTACGATCGGGTACATTCATCGTGCCTTTGAAAAAATTGCAGAGCATCGCCCGTATTATCAGATCACTCCGCTCACTGACCGGATGAACTATTGCTCTTCTCCCATTAACAACATGGGCTGGCACATGACGGTTGAAAAATTACTCGGCGTGAAATTACCCAAGCGTGTCGAGTACCTGCGTGTGATCATCATGGAACTTGCCCGCATTGCTGATCATCTTATATGCAATTCCATTCTTGGTGTTGACACGGGTGCATACTCAGGATTCCTGTATCTGATGCAGCATCGTGAAAAAATTTACGAGATATGGGAGGAGGTGTGTGGCTCACGCTTGACAACAAACATTGGTCGTGTTGGAGGACTCGAGCGTGACTTCAACAGCATTGCATGGAGAAAGCTCGACGAGTTCATGAAGGATTATCCGAAAGCACTTAAAGAGTTTGAGAAGCTTTTCACTCGAAGCAGGATTTTCATGGAGCGGACACAAGGGGCAGGGGGAATCAGCGCTGAACGCGCCATCAATTACGGATTCACCGGACCGTGCCTCCGGGCCGCGGGCGTTGACTATGATGTTCGCGTGATGCAGCCGTATTCATCGTACGAAGATTTTGATTTCATTATTCCTGTTGGAACAAGGGGCGACACTTATGATCGCTTTATGGTTCGTAATGAAGAGATGTGGCAATCCCTGAGTATCATCAGACAGGCGATTGAAAAAATTGACAAGCTCGAAGACAAAACTTCTTTTCATGCCGATGTGCCTCAATATTATTTGCCGGAGAAAAAAGAAGTATACAATAACATGGAAGCCCTTATCTATCAATTCAAAATCATCATGGGAGAAATTGATGTGCCGAAAGGTGAGGTGTATCACTCCGTGGAAGGCGGCAATGGTGAGCTTGGATTTTATGTAATCAGTGAAGGAGGACGAACTCCATATCGCTTGCATTTCCGTCGCCCCTGTTTTATTTTCTACCAGGCATTTCCCGAAATGGTAAAGGGGCAATTCATCTCTGATGCGATTGTAACGTTGAGCAGCATTAATGTGATTGCCGGAGAATTGGATTCATAGGATAAAGCATGACTCGCGAAGCCCTTATTCTCATATCTATAGTGATGAGAATCGCCGCCACCATTTATTGCGTGGATAAAGCAGGCAAACTCAACAGGAGCAAAAATGAGTGGGGCTTTCTTGCTTTTTTCTTTCCCGTGATAGCATGTATCTGGATTCAGTTCATCAAGCCAAAAGAAGAATCCGATTCCTATGAAGATGTGGATCGTGCCGAGCCGGATTCGTCGCCACATGACATGGAAAACTAAATACATGAAATCACATTGTGGTGATTCAGAGTTGACTGTTTTTATTTCACAATCAGTTTCCGAACAAGCGTTCTTTGTCCATCAGAGAATTTTATTTCATAAAATCCAGAAGGCAGCGAAAGAAGATTCAATTCTGCAGGCTGGGTTATTACGTGAATCAATAGTAGTTCTGCGCCCATTACATTTGTAATTGTCAGATCAAAAGCTCTGTCGGAGCCTTCAACGGTAACCTTCACTTTATCATCAGCGGGATTGGGAAAAACAGAAAGAGAAATCTCATCATAAAATGGCATTACGAAAGTTGCGATGGAAGAATCTTCACACACGGTAAAGATTGTCATTGTCCCTGCGGTGATCTCAGGAACTGTATCCGTGATGTTAAAGGAAACCGTTTCAGAATCGAGTACTTCGAGAGAGTCATCCACAGGCAATGGTTCTAAGTAATGAAAATAGATGCTGCTGTCACATCCGGCATTTGCGGAATCAGTTGTCTTTACAAGATAGAGCGAGAATGGAACGTTCGTGATCCATGAGCCGGTGGCTCCTGCCATTAGAAACCCTGAATCATTTGTTGGATTTATTACGGCCCCAGACATTGGGTAAGGCATTCCGTAAACTTTATTCTGAATAACATTTCCCGCCGTATCAAACTTCACAAAGAGATAATCGTAGTTGGAATAGTCTTCGTCATATCGGATTGAACCGGCGGTGCAGATATTACCGTTGGCATCTGTAGTACAAGAATAAGCGAGAACATCCTGGTAGGCTGTGTCACCGTATTGCTTAGCCCACGCTATTGATCCTTCCGGATGTACCTTGATGATGCTGATGTTTCGTTGGTTGTTGTAATAGCGCCCGGTGGTAACGTAAATATTATGATCTCCTCCTTCAACAAATTGTGGCAGAGATGGCATGTTCAGTGTATTCGAAAAAACCACGGACCACAGACAATTCCCACCGCTATCAATTCTCGTTAGTCGTGCAAATCCTGTGATTGCCTCGGTAGAAATAATGTAGATCGAATGGTCGCTCGCCTGCAACGCATTATCTACTGAAGAACTGTAGGTGAAAGGAATAAGAAATCCCTTCTTAGTAATAAGGTTACCATCAAAATCAAATTGAAGCAGGTACAAATGTGATTGGTGTACTGTAGTATAATTGCTCACCACAAAAAAAGATGTATCGGTCGCCTGAAGCATGCGTATATAATTTCCAAAATCAATTTCTGCATATTTCATCCAGATGAAATTTCCAGCACCATCCAATTTCATCAAATAGAGACTGTTGAAACCATAGCCAAAAATGCCACCGGTGAGAATGATGTCACCGTTAGGAGTGAGCATCATCCCGAACCGTAGCAGATAAAAGTCTCTGTTCTGCATGTGCACGTTACGGGTCCACAGGGTATCACCTGATAAATTGATTCGCACGAGCAAAATATCTTGTGGTGGTATCACCAAATCGCGGAGTTCTGAAGAGCAGGCAATGAGGTATCCGTCAGGGAGGTTTAATGTTTCGTATCCAATGACATGCCGCGTGGTGTCGGTGTAGATTTTCTGAAAGTAAGATGGCTGTGCGCTGCCGCAAAAGAAAAACAGCAGCGAAGAAATGGAAAGAAATATGGAGGTTCGGGAGTTCAAGGTGTTTTTTCTTGTGAGTGAAGATAACAAACACCATCTGTTGCGTGCTTGCACCGCCTCAATAAAATCTGCAAGCAGGTCCGTTGCATCGGGTAATTCGGTACTGTCATTTCCATGAGTCGTTCAATAAGTATGATGGTTCCATGGGAGTCAAGAATAAAAAATTTTACCGAAGGCAGATCAGTTTATTTTGTACAGGAAAAATTTTGAAGTTCCATGGTTGGTGTAAATAAATATTCTAACAACAGCCCGAAAAAGTGCTTCGAAAAATGACAAGTCACTCGACGGTGCTATTGAATCCATAGTAGCCCTATAAGATTGCAGCGCTTCCTTTTTGTGGTTATTTTTGCACGACTAAATTGAATTGATGCTCGCTGTAAAAACAGGAAAGCAGTTAGAGTTTTCTTCTTCAGCAATGGAGCAGGCGAAAAAGATTATTTCTTCTTACCCGGAGGGAAAACACAAGTCTGCGTTACTCCCATTGTTGCATTTGGCGCAGGATGAATTCGGTGGCTACCTGAGTGTTGAATCAATGGATTATGTCGCGCGTCTGCTGAACATTCAACCAATTGAGGTGTATGAAGTAGCAACGTTTTACTCCATGTACAATCTGAAACCAGGAGGAAGATTTTTACTGGAAGTGTGTCATACAGGACCGTGTGAAATTCGCGGAGCGGAGAAATTGATTTCAACTCTGCAAAATAAATTGGGGATTGAGGTGGGCGAAACCACTGCTGATGGATTGTTCACTTTGAAAAGAGTAGAATGTCTTGCTGCATGTGGCTATGCCCCGATGCTTCAGTGTGGTGAACGGTTTCATGAATTTTTGGATTCAGAAGAAAAGGTTGAAGCGCTATTGAATGAATTACGAAGGAAAGTTGCAGCAAACAATTAAAGTGAGCATGAAAATCAGAAAATCGAAAATGGTACGGCAGAGATTAAGCACTAATTTCCATTTCCAATTTCTAAATGAGAATCATGGCAAGAAAAATTCTTCTCGATAAAATCAACGTTGAAGGCATCAAATCATTCGATGTCTACCGCGCCAATGGTGGATATGCTTCTGTTGAGAAAGCATTGAAGACCATGGCGCCGAATGATGTGATTGAAGAAGTAAAAAAGAGCGGGCTAAGAGGAAGGGGCGGCGCCGGGTTTCCAACCGGAATGAAATGGAGTTTCCTCGATAAGAAATCCGGACGGCCAAGATATTTAGTGTGTAACGCCGACGAAAGCGAGCCGGGCACTTTCAAAGATCGCTTCCTCATGGAGTATATTCCTCACTTGCTCATTGAAGGAATGATCACATCAAGTTTTGCACTCGAAGCAAATCTCTCTTTCATCTATGTGCGCGGCGAGTTCAGGTGGATCATAAAAATTTTAGAGCAGGCAATTGCTGAAGCGAAGAACGCAGGATTTCTCGGACAAAATATTCTTGGCACCGGCTACAACCTCGAACTCGTTATACACCCCGGCGCGGGTGCATACATCTGCGGAGAAGAAACGGCCCTTCTCGAATCACTCGAAGGCAAGCGCGGACTTCCGCGAATCAAGCCACCTTTTCCGGCAGTGTATGGTGTGTATGGAATGCCGACCGTAGTGAACAATGTGGAGAGCATCGCAGCAGTTCCGTGGATTGTAAATAACAGCGGAGATGAATACGCCAAGATGGGAACACCCAAGAGTACCGGGACGAAATTGATTTCCGCTTGCGGCAACATCAACAAACCCGGAGTGTACGAAATCGAGCTTGGAGTTCCTGTTGAAGAATTTATTTTCTCAGAGGAATATTGCGGCGGAATTGCAAACGGAAAAAAAATGAAAGCAGTAGTGGCCGGTGGCTCATCCGTCCCGATTCTTCCCTCAGAATTAATTTTGAAAACTGCTGCAGGTGAAAACAGACTGATGAGTTATGAGTCTTTACAGGATGGAGGATTCCTGACAGGAACGATGCTCGGTTCAGGCGGTTTCATTGTGTACGATGAAGATCAATGCATCGTCCGTAATACGTGGAACTTCACCCGTTTCTATCATCATGAAAGTTGCGGGCAATGTTCACCATGCAGGGAAGGAACAGGATGGATGGAGCGCATTCTTCACAATATCGAATATGGGCATGGAAAAATGAGTGACATAGATTTGCTGTGGGATGTGCAAAGAAAAATTGAAGGCAATACGATTTGTCCGCTTGGTGATGCAGCCGCATGGCCCGTTGCTTCAGCGATCCGGCATTTCAGAGACGAATTTGAGTGGCATGTCACTCATCCGAAAGAATGTTTGGAAAGGAATTATGGAATCAGGGAACAACCAATTGCAGCCGTTTGAAAATAACTTTGCGATACTTTGCGAAACCTTAGCGCCCTTTGCGGTTAACCTTATGACAGAAAATGAGCTCTCCAACATCATCATCGGTGAAGCCATCTATGTTCATAAAATTCTGGGACCTGGACTACTTGAATCTGCATACGAAGCGTGTTTATGCCACAGATTGATAAAGCGAGGATTAAGAGTTGAAAGACAAAAGCCGATACCCTTAATTTTCGATGAGGTAAAATTAGATTGTGGTTTCAGGTGTGATATTCTTGTTGAAGGAAAAGTTATAATTGAAGTAAAGTCAACAGAAGCAATTAATGATATTTATGTTGCGATAGTGCTTACGTACTTAAAGTTGACTGATTGTAAACTTGGACTGATAATTAATTTTAACGTGGTAATGCTGAAGAGCGGGTTAAGGAGAGTGGTGTACGGACTGGAGGAAAATTTAACCGCAAAGAGCGCAGAGTAACCGCAGAGAAAACGCAAAGAAAAAAATGGTCAAAGTCACTATAGACGGAATAGAAACCGAAGTTGAAGAAGGCACAACGATCCTTAATGCTGCTCGCAAGATCGGTGGGAAGATTGTTCCGCCTGCGATGTGTTATTATACTTCATTGAAAGGAAGTGGCGGAAAATGTCGTGCTTGTTTAGTCAAAGTTGCCCAAGGTTCTGCAAAAGATCCGCGACCAATGCCCAAGCTTGTCGCATCATGCGTGACCGCAGTTCAGGAAGGAATGGTTGTTCAGAATATTACTTCACCTGAAGTTCTTGATGCCCGCAAGGGAATCGTTGAATTACTTCTTGTCAATCATCCGCTCGATTGCCCCATCTGTGACCAGGCCGGAGAGTGTGATCTGCAAAATTTTGCCTTTGAACATGGCTTACAAAAAACCCGCAGCGAATTTCACAGGAGGGAGTTTGACCCGATTGATATAGGTCCGCACATTAAGTTGCACATGACACGCTGCATCCTCTGTTATCGCTGCACCATGGTTGCTGATCAATTGACTGAAGAAAGAGTTCACGGAATTTTATGGAGAGGAGAGGCGTCAGAAATTTCAACCTACATTCAGAAAGCAGTAGAAAATGATTTCAGCGGAAACATGATTGATGTTTGTCCCGTTGGTGCGCTCACTGACCGGCATTTCCGTTTTCGCAATCGTGTATGGTATCTGAACCCGATGACTGCTCATCGCACGTGTGATAAGTGCTGTGGCAAAGTGGTGCTGTGGTTGCGCGGAGAAGAAGTTTATAGAGTGACGGGAAGAAAGGATGAATACGGTGAAGTGCAGGAATTCATCTGCAACGAATGTCGCTGGGATCATTACGATGTGAAGGATTGGACCATCGAAGGCCCACGCGAATTTGAGAGGTGGAGCGTGATCAATGCAAACAAATACGCAGAGGAAACAGTAGAGCTTCCTGACGATCTTTATTCCAAACTTGATAATGAGCGGTGGAATGAGTTTGAAGGGGTTACTTGAAATACGATGCACGATTCACGTATTACGATACACGATACGCGTATCGCGATACACGACAGGCAAGTCGTGTTATTGCTTGTCCTGAGCTTGTCGAAGGATGTATCGTGATTCGTAAAATAAAATTGTCTTAAATCTTATGTCTTTCGTAGAGCTTCTTCCCACACTAATCCTGATCGTCGTGATCTTTTCACTCACGATGTTTGTCGCTTTGTATTCAACTTACTCTGAAAGGAAAGTCGCAGCTTTTATGCAGGATCGTCTCGGTCCGAACCGGGCAGGACCCGGTGGGATTTTTCAGCCACTTGCTGACGGCGTGAAAATGTTTATGAAAGAAGAAGTGATTCCCGTTGCGTCGAACAAACTTCTATTTGTATTGGGACCCAGCATCGCGATGACGGCATCTCTTATGACCAGCGTGGTGATCCCATGGGGACCTGATATTACTATGTTTGGAAGAACATTTCCATTACAAATTGTAGACCTCGACATTGGAATGTTATACGTGTTTGCAGTATTGTCAGTAGGCATTTATGGAATCATGATAGGGGGCTGGGCTTCTAATAATAAATTTTCACTGATGGGCGCCATCCGCGCATCATCGCAGGTTATCAGCTATGAATTAGGCATGGGACTTTCCATCATTGCATTACTAATGATGACCGGCACGCTGAGCCTGAGGGAAATTGTTGAGCAGCAGCACGGCTGGCAATGGAATGTGATCTATCAGCCCGTTGGATTTATTCTCTTTCTTATTTGCGCATTTGCTGAGTGCAATCGCACACCCTTCGATCTGCCTGAATGTGAGACTGAATTGGTGGGAGGTTTTCATACGGAGTATAGCTCCATGAAGCTTGGCTTCTACCTGTTCGCAGAGTACATCAACATGTTTATGTCCGGAGCGGTGATGAGTGCGTTATTTTTCGGCGGATACAATTATCCGGGTATGGATACAGTGAACTCTGTTGTCGGACCTTTTGTGGGACCGATTATTGGGTTTAGTGTCTTCTTCCTGAAAACGATTTTCTTCATTTTCTTTTTCATGTGGGTGCGATGGACAGTCCCACGGTTTCGATATGATCAGTTGATGAATCTGGGATGGAAGGGATTGATACCACTGGGTATAATGAATTTGGTTGCAACTGCAACCGGATTGCTTATCTTCAAATAATAATGGAATAATGAATGTCGAATTTTGAATGACGAATCTTGAAGTTGGCTTAACAAGTGGTACTACCAAATAACGAATAACTTTTCGAAGTGGAAGCACTAACAAGCAGAAGAAAAATTCTCGAACAAAGAAAGATGACGCTGGTAGAGCGTTTGTATCTACCTGCGATTGCATCAGGGCTTTCCATCACGCTGCGGCATTTTTTTAAGAAGAAAGTTACCATCAATTATCCGGAGGAGAAAAGACCGGTGCCGGTAACATTCCGTGGCCTGCATGTTTTAAAGAAAGATGAGAAAGGAGCGGAGCGCTGCACTGCTTGTGGTCTTTGTGCAGTTGCATGTCCTGCGGAGGCAATCACCATGGAAGCAGGAGAAAGAAAAGCCGGACAAGAAAATTTGTATCGGGAAGAGAAGTACGCTACCAAGTACGAGATCAACATGCTGCGCTGCATCTTCTGCGGATTCTGTGAAGATGCTTGTCCGAAAGAAGCGATCTTTCTTGAAACAACTTTTGCTCCCGCCAATTACAGCCGCAACAATTTTATTTACACGAAGGAAATGTTATTGGAAGGAGCGATTCGGGAAGAGATTGTTCCACCGGTGACAAAATAAACAATATACGATGTACATATTACGACACAGGAACGAAGATTTGAATCGTAGTACGTAAATCGTAAATCGCAAATAAAACATGCTCACCTACACCTTTTACTTCCTCGCCTTCGTTACCGTCTTTTGCGCCATCATGGTGGTGGCTTCAAAAAATCCTGTGCATAGTGTTTTGTTTCTTGTACTTGCTTTCTTCGGTATTTCTGCGAATTACATTTTTATGCTCGATGCAACATTTGTCGGAATTGTAAACATTATCGTTTATGCGGGAGCGATCATGGTCTTATTCCTTTACGTCATCATGCTCATGAATCTGAATGCTGAAATAGAACCGGTGAAGTCGAACCTGTTTAAAATCTGCGGAGTGATTGCCGGTGGTGCATTACTACTGATTATTACAGCAGTCATCAGGCAAGCGACTCCTGAAATAGTGAACAACAAAATGTTTACGAATGAAAATATCGGTTCAATGAGAGTGCTGGGAAGAATACTGTACACCGATTACATCTTGCCTTTTGAAGTTGCTTCCATTCTCTTTTTAATAGCAATGGTTGGCGCAGTGATTTTGGGAAGAAAGGAAAAAGCAGCATTGACAGTAGGCAATACGATGCACGATACACGTAACACGACTCAACAACTCCAAACTCCTCCGTAGGAGTCCTGCGGACAAACTCCAAACTTTAAACTTGTCAAAGTGCCAGAAATTTTTCAAACTGTACCCATCTCTCACTTCGTTTACCTCTGCGCGGGGTTGTTTTCCATTGGCGTTGTCGGCGTACTTACCCGCAGAAATGCAATCATTATTTTCATGAGCGTCGAGCTGATGTTAAATGCGGTGAATCTTCTTCTTGTTTCTTTCTCAGCATATCGTCACGATCCTGCCGGACAGATTTTTGTTTTTTTCGTTATGGCAGTGGCTGCTGCTGAAGTTGCTGTGGGACTTGCCATCATCACCATGATCTACCGCAATATTCATTCGGTTGACATTAATGAGCTGAGCCGGCTTAAAGATTAAAATTTGCTTCCTCTTGGTGTAACATTTTCTTTCTTTTTCTCTCTTACTTTCTGAATGTTCAAAAGAGATTTGGGTCATTCACCGGGCGAAATTTTCTTTCCATAATTTCGTTCGCTTCACTCGACAAAGAAATCTCTCATGCTTCGATTTTTTGTTCCATTCTCTATCTTCTATCCCGGAAAAAGATCGGGATTTCGCTTATCAGTTTATTTAATATTGGGACTCAGTCTTCTATCATCTATCGCATTGGCGCAGACTGATAAGAGTTTCCCCGATGACCGGACTTTATTCCTCAAAGCAGCAACAGACCTTCTCAATGAAACCAAACGTGATGATTGTAAACAGACTGCACAGGATTTGGAGAAAGCGTGGCCATCTTTCACCTCATCACAGCAAGGTGATATTATCGAGTTGGCGCAGGCAATGCGTACCCGTAAAATGCTGGTGACTCCGTATTTTGAAAAATATTTCAACACCGTCCTCGTATTTCAGCAAACCAAACAGAGCCTTGATCTTTGGGATCAATGGAAGAGCGTGACATCCTCAGTCATTACAAACCTCCGGCTGGGTAACAATAAAAAGTACGAGGACTTTCTCGATTTCTCTTTTGCGCTTTTTTCACAGCATGCCCTTTACATTTCACAGGGAAAAACATGGAAGTTCGATGCTGATGTATTTGACCTGGTCATGGAGAAGGATGTTCCCGTATTAAAAATTTCTGATGGCACCATCATGGGCATCACGGAAGGTGATTCAATTCGTGTAGAACAAACAGCAGGTGTGTTTTATCCGCTGGATAATAAATGGATGGGAACAAAAGGCAAAGCAAACTGGGAGCGCGTCGGTTTCGGTCCTGAAGATGCTTATGTAACCTTTGGAGCTTATACTATTGACTGTTCCCAGAGCGGTTATTCTGTTGATTCAGTGAAGCTTTTTTACGGGGCTTACAAGAAAGCAAACATTGCCGGAAACTTTTCAGATAAAATGCTTTCACACACTACCCCTGAGTATGCGAACTATCCGCGCTTCGATTCTTACAAAAAAGATTTGGCATTCGATGATGTAGCGCCCCATGTGAAAGTGTTTGGCGGCTTGCAATTGGAAGGGGCGAAGATGAATCTCGATGGCACCACTGATCACAAAGCGGTAGTAAAAATCTATCGCTTTGATGGTTTAGTTGGGATTATCGCCAAGTCGAAACACTTCGACATTCATAAGGACAAACAGATCAGCGCATCGCAGGCGCAGGTAAAATTGATGCTTGGAAAAGATTCTATCCTTCATGGGGGCATCACCATGCGCTATAACATTGACAAGCGTGAATTGTTTTTGTTCCGGGGGAAAAATGGAATTCAAAAATCTTCTTATTACGACTACTACCATGGCTTCGAAGAAAATCCCGAATTGATTTATTGGGACATGAATGAGCCGGAGTTGCTGATGCGCAACATTGCCGTGGGAGGAAAGAGTACGGTAGATCTTGAATCATTTGACTATTTCCGCCAGGGAAAAATTGACAAGTACCAGGGCATTGCGGATTACAATTTCATTGACCGTCTGAAACAGATAGTTGACCGCACCGGAGAGAAGCAATTTTATACAGAAGATCTTGCAAAAAAAATTGATCCGCATTACGCTGCTGAAACAATAAAGCCGATGCTTTACAAATTAGTGGAAGAGGGCTTTATTGATTATGATGATGAGAAGGAGATTGTTACGGTGCGTACAAAGACTTTTCAGTACGTGGCGGCCAAGTCGAAGAAAATTGATTACGATAATCTCCGGATTGAATCCATCAGTGACAGCATTAACGGCATCATGGACATGCGCAGTTACAATCTTCAATTGAACGGGGTGAAAAGTTTTGTGCTGAGTGATACCAATTTTGTGGTGGTCTTTCCGAGGCAAAATCAACTCACACTCAAACAAGATCGCAGCATGGATTTCAGCGGACAAATGTTTGCGGGGCGTCTCGATCTCAGTGGCGACGGATTCTCGTTTGATTACAATAACTACAAAATTGATCTTTCAAGAGTTGATTCGGTGGTGATCAATATTCCAACAGGCAATCGTGATGCAAACGGCGATCTCACTGTAGGCCCGATTAAGAGCGTGATCAGTGATGTGACGGGATTCCTTGAAATTGATACGAAGGATAACCGGAGCGGCAACAAGCATCATCCGCAATATCCGATTCTTACAACAACACAACCTTCATATGTTTATTACGATAACTCGAAAATTCTGGGTGGTGTTTATCATCGCGATAAATTTTTTTTCCAGCTTGATCCTTTCTCTTTTGACTCGCTGAATAATTACAACTGGACAAAGATCCGCTTCGACGGAAAATTAGTTTCCGATGGAATATTTCCTGAATTGAAGGACCGGGTTTCCATTCAAAAAGACTTGTCACTTGGTTTCAAAACCACCCGAAGCGATCTCCCGCTCTATGGAGGTAAAGGAAATTTCACGAATCAAATTTCTCTCGACAATTCAGGCTTGAGAGGAAAGGGAGACATCAAATTTGTTACTTCCATCACCAAATCCAAAGACATCATTTTCTATCCTGATTCCCTGGTTGCAAAGGCAGATTCTTTTACCATGAATGCTACGGTAATGAATGGCGTTGAATTTCCGACAGTGCGCGGAGCAAGGGATAGAGTTCACTGGATTCCGTATGAAGATTCAATGGTTGTGAAACAGGATTCCATTCCGTTCTACATGTTTGATTTGAAAACTACATTGCGCGGAACGCTTGTGCTTCAATCAAAAGGGTTGCGCGGCAGTGGTTTCGTTGATTGGGCCGATGCACAGCTTTCTTCCAATGATATCGGCTTCGGAAAAAATAAAATGGACGCTGACAGTGCTGACTTCCTGATCAAATCAATTGATCCGAAAAAATTCGCATTGAAGACGCAGGACGTGCATGCTAAGATTGATTTCGATAAGCGTATCGGAGAATTCAAATCCAATACCGATGATATTTCAACTACGTTTCCCTACAATCAATACAGCACATCCATCAATGAGTTCAAATGGTACATGGATGAAAAGCGAATGACATTCAAAGCGCCGCCAGGCAGCACAGCAGATTTTACATCCATTGCTAAGGGACAGGATTCTCTTACGTTCCAGGGAGGAAATGCTACGTATGATATGCAGAATTATATTCTGAAAATAAATAAGGTTCCGAACATTGATGTAGTGGATTCGCGAATTATCCCTGACAGCGGCAAGGTGGTGATTGAGAAAGATGCGAAGATGCGCACGCTGATGAAAGCCAAACTCTTTATGGATTCTGTAAGCGAGTATCACAGGTTCGACAGCGTTACGGCAAATATTTTCGGTAAGAACAGTTTGCAGGCCAGTGGTCGTTATTCCTACGTCAACAAAACCGGGAAGACTCAGAAGATATTCTGTGATGACATCGGTGCCTACAAAGACACTGCGGATAAAAAACTTCATGTGTTTGCAAAAGCAACAGTGGATACTTCGCAAAAGCTCACGATCCTGCCTAAGATCTATTACAAGGGGAGAGTAAATATTTCATCAGCAAGAGAGCCGATTGAATTTAAAGGGTATGCAAAGCTCGACATCAAAAACCCGAAGGTGAGGGCAGAGTGGTTCTCGATTGATGACTTCGTTTCTAAAGATTCTTCTTACATCCACTACAAGGATCCCGAGAATGAAGCGCATCGTGATATGGCTGCCGGATTGTTTTTCGATGCAGACTCTTCTGACCTCTATACTTCTTTCTTCAACGCAAAGAAATCAAGTCGTGACAAAAATCTTTTTGTAGCAAACGGAATTGTTTTTTACGATGATACTGCAAAGCAATTTGTAGCCGGCGATGAAAATAAGATCGTGAACGACGCACCGCGCGGAAATGTGCTTCGCTTCAATGACAAGACAGGAAAGGTATTGGCAGAAGGGAAAATGGACATGGGCCTGAATTACGGAATGGTGGATGCGCAGATAGCCGGAACAGTTTCCTACGATGTGAATAAAGAGGATCCTGTCTTTCACGTTGCATTGGGGTTGAAGTTTGACCTTGATGATGATCTGCTGGCATTTATAGCTCAATCCATCATTAAAGGAAATGGGGGAGGTGAACAGGCTGACTATACGAGTGAGGAGTTTCAAAAAGCGATTATCGAATTCCTGAATTCAAAAGATGAAAAGAGCTGGCGCGATAACATGAATAAGACCGGCAGGTTTGTGAAAAGCGATGCATTGCCATATACTATTTTCATTTCGGACATAGAGTTGAAGTGGGATAAAACCACGCGCGTGTTCTACAACACGAAACCGTTTGCTATCGCATTCATCGGCAAGCAATCCATCGCTACAGTAATTCCCGGCTATATTGAAATGGGATTCAAGCGGAGCGGTGATTATTTCAATCTATACCTTCCTGCCGGAGAAGAAGATGACGATTTCTGGTTCTTCTTCAATTATGCGGCAAGCAACATGCAAATAGTGGCAGGCGAAAAAGAGTTCAATCAAAAGCTGATTGACATTAAACCTGAAAAGCGCCGAATAGACTCGAAAGACGGCAAGCAATACATGTACAATCCCGGTTCGGCAAACAAGAAAAACACTTTCGTGAACCGGATGAAATTTTTGCAGAGTCAGAATGCGGAGGAGAAAAAGCCGGCGCCGAAGAAAAAGCAGTAGGGAAGAAGTTGGCAGTTTTCAGTTGGCAATTAGCAACTTAGTCAGTAGTTGCATCCTTGCCAGCCATTTGTTGCGGATCGGTCAGTATGTCCTAACGACTCATCAATGATCGTGTCTGTTCATTCTAATTGTTCTTGCAATTTCAAGTTTCTTCGCAATGTCTTTTTCTCCAATAGAGTTTAACTTGTTTATTAACTCTTGATATTCCGGATAGGCATTGTGATTTTCTACATCTGCATAAAAGTTTATCAGGTTGTTTTGCTCTTTGCCCTCAAGCGTTTTGTATTTGCTCACAAAAACTGTTGTGCACTTTATCGCAAGGTCAACACTCATCTGCTGAAGTTGTCCAACAGCATCCGCATCCCACCCTAAATCCTTCCCGATGTCAATACATTTATTAATCACTTCGATTGGAAAAGTTGCAGCACATTTTTCAAGCGCCTCGAGGTATTTATAAGACTCTGAATAAAGTTGGTCAAACTTCTCTGGTCCAAAAATTTTCAGGAAAGAGTTCGAGTCAGAAGGAAAAGCGGCAATGTAATCTTCTTGAAGTTTTTTAGAATTAGTGTCGGCTGAAAGATTGTCAAAAGCAGTTTTTACTTTCATCGCATCCGCAGTTAGTATCTGCGAATAACCAATCTTAAAAAGCAAAAGGAATGCAATAAGAATTCGTACCGTCATTGTTGCGTTTGTTTGTCGGTCATTGAAACAGGCTTTTACTTTCAAATATTGCTTACTGCCAATTGCCTACTGTTACTTCTTCCGATTCATTACCAAATCCTTCCTGCTTCCTTCAAATATTTCAAACTCCAGCAGCCTGCATTCCAATGTTCCGTTGAGAAAAGTTTTCTTTGAAGATGGTTTTAATCCGATGTTCTTTGCTAACTCAGGGTTGGCCGTGAAGATGTAACCGAAATAACCTGCACATTTCTTCTTTAGAAAATTCCCCATAGCAGCATAAGTATTTTTCAATTCATCGGTTACTCCCAGCCGTTCTCCATATGGTGGATTAAAAATTACAATTCCAGCGGGGCGTCTTAGGTTCGAAGGATTCCCGACTCCTTCGGAGGAGTCAGATGACTGCGAAGGCAGAGGCGTTTCTTCAAACTCACATTGTACAAAACGAATTAAATGTTCAACGCCCGCCATCCTGGCATTTTGTTTTGCAGCGTCAAGGGAGTGCCTGTCATTATCTGTAGCAAGAATGGTTGCGGGTGATAGCGGCAGTATTTTTTCTTCCAGTTCTTTTTTCAGTGTGAGAAAGGAAGTGGAATCAAAACCTTTCACGTGCATGAATCCGAAGTTCGTTCGAATGAGTCCCGGCGGTTTGTTGACGGCCATCAATGCTGCTTCTATGGCGAGTGTTCCACTACCGCACATGGGATTGATAAATGGGGATGCGGCATCCCAGCGTGTAGCAGAAATCATGGCTGCGGCAAGTGATTCCTGCAAGGGCGCCTTCATTGCTATTTTACGATAGCCGTGTTTCGTGAGGGATTCACCGGAAGTATCAAGATAGAGAGAACACTCATTATTTTTCCAGTGAAGAAAGATCACCGCCTTGTTTTTTTCAGAACCGGAGTCAGGTCGTTTGCCAAGTTGCTGAACGAAGCGATCTGCAATGGCATCTTTCACTTTCATGTTCATAAACATGAAGTTGGTGACTTCAGCATGCTCACTCACGGAATGAACGCTGAAGTATCCTTCATCTCCGTGAGGAGTCCCGTGGACGAAAAGAATTTCTTCCCATTCAACCGCTTTTACTTCATCATACACCTGCTGCAATGTTGCAGCTGTAAATTTTTTTATGAGAAGGAAGACATGATTGGCTGTTCGCAGTAAAAGATTCAGGCGAATGCAATCGGCAAATGTTCCGGTGGTTTGTACAGTTGTCCATGATTCACTTGCCACCGGAAATCCTGCGGCTTCGGTTTCCTGTTTTAAATATGGAACAATGTGCGGCGAGCAACTGATTACGATGGTTCGCTTTGAAGTAAAGAGATCGTGCATGATGGACAAAGTTCGATTGTTCCATTTGAATAGTAGAATAATCGAATAGCGAATCAGGAACGAACGGCGCTCGTGGACTTGCAAATTGGCTTGACTTCGTATAAGTGCCCGGCATCATGAAGCAGAGGATTATCTCCTAAGATTTGACCACTCCGAAATGCAGCAGGTTTTCAAATCTTGCGCGCGTCCGAAAAAATGTATCAGGATCAATTACTCCACAATCAGTTTCTGATTTGTTGTTCCTGAATCAGAAATCATTTTCACAAGATAAACTCCCTTTGAAAAATTGCGGGTATTGAGCACCACTGAATGATCTCCTTTCTCCGCATCATTGTCCAGCAATGTTTCAATTTCTTTCCCGCTCTGGTCATACACTTTTAAACATACATGTGATGATTGGGGAAGAAAGAATTGAATCACTGTTTGATTGCCGGCAGGGTTGGGATGCATGCTCATTGTTTCTTCTGGTGAAGCGGAACCTGAAGCAAGCCGCAGCACGGTAATGAATGTTTGTATGGGAGTAAATGCTGATTTTGCTGAGCCGCTCTCACTGCAATAGGTCTGTACATGGTATTCGTATGTAGTGTTTGCTACGAGACCCGTGATGGTGTATGAATTAGTAGTGGAGTATTTCGTGGTCCATGTTAAAACGCCTTGCCTGCGGTACTGAACTTTATATTTCACAGCACAGGAAACTCCTGTCCAGTTCAGGGAGGCTGAAGTAACACCGATTGTTGAAGCTGTCAATGCTGTCACGATGCCGCATGCAACCAGTTGGAGATTAGCGCCATTGTCAGTGCCTGTTACTGCGGGATTGCTGCTTGTTACACGAACACGATACTTAGTTCCGGCTTGAGATGTGGAAGGCATGGCCGCCATGATTGTTCCTGAACCGCCAGTGCTATTCAAAGTGCCAATAGCGATAGGTGCCGTGAAGTGTCCTTTCTTATCTGAAAGTTGCGCTGTATAAATATTTCCGGTATTTAATGTTCCTGATGAAGTGAACGGAACATTAACGATTGCTTCAGGACAAAATGGTGAACCGGAAACAGAACCCGTGGTAATGACGCATACACAGCCTTCATCTGTAGTCCCGTTGCAGTTGTCATCAATACTATTGCAGATTTCAGTTGCACCCGGATGAACGGCAGCAATCCCATCATTACAATCTCCGGTGTTTGCAGCGTAACCTGATGGAACGGTACATGCTACTACCGAGCTTGTCGAACTGCCATAACCATCACCGTCACCATCAGTGTAGAAGGTTGATTGCTGACATGAAATGAGTGTGCATGGGAGGTATATTGTGTCAGTGCTTATTGTATCTATAGTAGCAATTGCCAGGGAATCCATAAGCAAGCGCAAACTATTGAGGGTATCAGCGTAAGCAGGATTGTTTACCTCGTTTGAATTTTCTCCCGGATCAGCAGTAAGGTCGAAAAGTTCTTCTACACTGGCCTGGCAATGATGCCTTACATATTTAAAGCCGGCAGTCCTGACCGCTCTCCATGATGGATCATCAACAGTCGATTCAGCAGGAATCCCTGTCCTGATATTCTCAAGATAGATGGATGTTCTTTCGTGCCCTGACTCCACGAGGTAATGAAGAGATTGCCCCTGAAAATTATAGGGCGCAGCATCAATTCCCGCAGCTTCAAGAATAGTAGGCGCTATATCATGCAAGCCAATCATGTTGCCGCAACTAACGGAGCCGGGTGCAAACCAGGCAGGATAACGAATAAACAGAGGAACGCCAACTGATTCCTCGTGGGCATCTTGCTTGCCGGATAGTTTATGCTCTCCGAATAAAAATCCATTATCGTTGGTAAAGATGATCATCGTATTATCCAAAATTCCCCGGCTTTGCAATACTGAAAAAATATTTTCTATCCCGCGATTTATTTCTGACTGTATTTCGAGCAACTTTTCCTTGTTATTTTTTATTGCGGAACTGTCATGTGCTAACCTGAACTGATCGCTAAGAGAATCAGCATAAAGAAATGATGGATAGTCGGTAGCATATTCGTAATAATTATCGGGCAGAGCGCCACGCCCGTTATAGTCGTTTGCATAAGCTGGCACGATGCCTATTCCGAGATGCGTTCCTATATGTCCGATTCCAAAAATGAACGGCGTATCAATATGGGCTAACCATGCCGCGGAGGTATCGTCAATAACAACCGTTACAGTACCGGTCGAATTCCCTTTCGCCGGACTGAGGTTCATCGTCGGATCGCTATTAAGCAGATTAGAAACTTCAAAAACTTTCTCCATTCCGGGAAGGTTATTATGTTCCACATTGGAATACTTGCCAACATAGTTATTATGATAACCGTGGCTTGCCGCAATGGTAAAGAAGGTGGGCAAGTCACCCCTTGGATGTATCCCATTGTTTGTGGCGCCATGAACATGAGGATACGTTCCGGTAAGCATGCTATAGCGTGAGGGACCACAAAGGGGCTGCAGGCAATAAGCGTTGCACACCTGCAATCCTTCCTGATAAATTCTTTGAATGGAAGGATAATTAATAAATGAAGGACCGTCCGGTGGCAACAATTTTTCATCTGCATCATCAAGAATGATGATGACAAAATTAGGGCGTTGAGCAAGCAGGGGGGTCGATATAGAAACAGAAGCGATGACCAGCAAAAGGTAAGTTAAGATCCTTACAGCGAAGCCCCGTGAAGATCTCTCCGGATTTTCACCGGGAAATTCTGAACGTGAGAGTGACAGGCGGGATTTCACTGTTCGTCTATTTGTGTGTGTGAAGAACATGTTGTGGGTTTAAGAGTGAGTTGAAGTGGCTATATGGTTGTTTTAATCTTTTTTATTTCCCTGATCGAAGGCGAACCATGTTCTTGTTTTAAAGTTTTTAAGAATCTGAATTTTTCGAAATATAGCAAATGTTCCTTTCAAAGTAAATTGTTTTTAAAAAGCCCATCCAATCGCCAATACTCAGTTAATTTGGTGAAAAAACCCGCCCCGCAGTGCAGCGAGGCGGGCTTAAAAAAATTATTGTACAATCAATTTTTGATTTTCAATTCCAAAATCAGAAATCACTTTCACAAGATAAACCCCCTTTGAAAAACGATTCGTGTTGAGCAGCAGTGAATGATCACCTTGCTCCACATCATCATTCAGCAGTGTTTCCCCGAGGAGGTCGGGACAGGCAATTTCTCTTCCGCTCAGGTCATACACTTTTATATATACGCGCGATGATTGAGTAAGGGTAAATTGAATCATCGTTTGATCGCCGGCAGGATTGGGATGGATGCTCATCGTTTCTTCTGCGGAAGCAGGCCCTGAAGCAAGCCTCAGCGAGGTGGTGAATGTTTGTGTAAGAGTGGAACCCGACTTTGCTGAGCCACTCTCACTACAATACGTCTGTACGTGGTATTCATATATAGTGTTTGCCGTCAAGCCGGTAATGGTACATGCATTGGTGGTGGAGTATTGGGTTGTCCATTTTGCAATGCCTTGCTTGCGATATTGAACTTTATATTTCACAGCACAGGCCACTCCTGTCCAGTTTAGCGAGGCTGCTGATGAAGTGATTCCTGAAACAGGCAATGTCGCAACCATACCGCAAGCAATCAATTGCATGTTAGAACCGTTGTTACTGCCTGTTATTGCAGGGTTGCTCCCCGTTACACGAATACGAAACTTAGTTCCGGCTTTAGGTTTGGAAGGAATGGTGGCAATGATTGTTCCTGAGTTCGCAGTGCTACTTAGTGTGCCTATAGGAGCAGGGGTACTGAAGCTTCCTTGCTTATTAGAAAGCTCAGCGGTATATACGTTGCCGTCTAAAAAGGTTCCTGCCGAAGTGAACGGTACATTCAGGGTTGCCTGAGGACAAAATGGTGAACCGGAAATAGAACCTGTTGTTATGGTGGATACACAACCTTCATCTGTAATTCCGTTGCAGTTGTCATCAATGCTATTGCAGATGTCAGTTGCGCCGGGATGAATGGCGGTTCCCGATTGGTCGGGAATATCATTACAATCTCCTGCGATTGCGACATAACCTGATGGAGCAGTACATGCTGATATTGTGCTTGTCGAAATGCCATAACCATCCCCGTCGGCATCTGCATAGTATATTGACTGAGGACAGGAAATGAGTGTGCACGGCGCATATATTGTATCCCTGCTTATAGTATCTATCGTGGCAATTGCCAGTGAGTCAAGCAATATACGCAAGTCATTCAGTGTATCGGCATAAGCAGGATAGTTCACCAGGTTTGTATTTTCTTCCGGATCGGTGATAAGGTCAAAAAGTTCTTCTACCTGTGCCTGACAATGATGCCTGACGTATTTGAAGCCCAAAGTTCTAACAGCTCTCCATGATGGTTCTCCCGTAGAGTCAGTGTGATATTTAGGCTTAATGTCCTCAAGATAGATAGAGGTTCTTTCGTGACCCGGCTGCAGGAGATAATGAAGAGATTGTCCCTGCAAATTATATGGAGCAGCATCAATTCCTGCCGCTTCGAGAATGGTTGGGTATAAATCATGCAAGCCAATCATATTGCCGCAAGAAACGGTGCCCGGCTCAAACCAGGCAGGATAACGAACAAAAAGAGGTACGCCGGCGGATGTCTCCGTTGCATCTCCCTTACCGGTTAATTGATGTTCTCCAAGCGAAAATCCATTGTCATTGGAAAAGATGATCATCGTGTTGTCAAGAATTCCCCGGCTCTGCAGAACTGAAAAAATATTTTCTACTCCCTGGTTAATCTCCGACTGTATTTCAAACAACTTCTCCCGGCAAAACTTGAGCGAGGCGCTGTCATGCGCTAACAAATAGACATTACTAAGAGTGTCCGCATACAGGTATGATGGGTAGTCAACACTATATTGGTAATAATTATCCGGTAATGTAGCAAGTCCGTTGTAGTCGTTTTCATAAGCACTCACTACAGGTATAGGGGTATGAGTTCCTACATGTCCTATTCCCAAAATAAAAGGCGTATCAATTTCGGCTAACCACGCCTTTGATGTGTCATCAATAATAACAGTGGTATTTCCGACAAATGACGTCATTACACCATTATAGCGCATAGTAGGATCGGTCTGGATGGGTAGGGTCAACGTCATCGTCTTCTCCATTCCCGGAATGGAAGCACCTTCCACATTGGCATATTTACCTACGTAAGCATTATGATAACCGTGGCTTGCTGTAACAGCAAAAAAGGTTGGTAAGTCACTTCTTGCACGTAATCCATTGTCAGTGGCGCCGTGAACATGAGGATACATTCCCGTCCAGATCGTGTAGCGTGAGGGATTGCAAAGCGGCTGAAGACAATATGCATCACAGACCTGCAATCCTTCCTGGTAAATTCTTTGTATAGAGGGATAGTTAAGGAAAGAAGGTCCGGCTGGTGGCAGCGATTTTTCATGTGCATCATCTATGAGGATGATTACAAAATTCGGACGTTGAGCAAATAGATTGCTTGATATAAGAATCGTAATGATGAACATCAGAAGACAAGTCATGGTTTTTTCAGCTAAGCTTCCCGGGTTGAGGCAGGTGCGGGACAGGGGGGATTTCAATAGGCGTCTATTTATATATGTATTCAATGCGTGATAGGGTTTAGAGTGAGTTGATCTGGTTATATGCTTATTAAATTTTCTTATTTCATCAATCGAACGGTAGGGGACATTTCATTCTCTACTATTCATTAAGAGCAGGGTTTTCCTAATTGGTACTCGTTCAGCAGAATTTTTTTCGAAGCGAGCAAGGATCTCAGTTCAAAGTTTTTCGAAGCTTAATTTTTCGAAATATAGCAAATGTTCCTTTCAAAGTAAATTGTTTTTGAAAAGCCCCGTTCATTCACCAATACGCAGTTAATTTGGTGAAAAACCCGTCCTGCACTGCTGCGGGGCGGGCTAAAAAAATTTATTGCACCATCAACTTTTGATTTTCAATTCCAAAATCATAAATCATTTTCACAAGGTAAACTCCTTTTGAAAAACGATTCGTGTTGAGCAGCAGTGAATGATCACCTTGCTCCACCTCATCATTCAGCAGTGTTTCCCCGAGGAGGTCGGGGCAGGCAATTTCTCTTCCGCTCACGTCATACACTTTTATATATACGTGCGATGATTGCGGGAGTGAGAATTGAATGGTTGCATGATCTGTAGCAGGGTTAGGATGAATGCTCATTATTTCTTCTGCTGAAGCGGAACCTGAAGCAAGCCGCAGCGCAGTGGTGAATGTTTGTATAGAAGTGAAAAATGACTTTGCTGAGCCGCTTTCCATACAATACGTCTGTACTCGGTACTCATATATAGTATTTGCGAGCAGCCCCGTGATGGTATATGAATTAGCAGTAGGGTAGTTTGTTGTCCATGACGAAATACCTTGCTTGCGGTATTGAATTTTGTATTTTACGGCACACGAAGCTCCGGTCCAATTTAATGAAGCGCCAGTAGCACTAATTCCTGAAGCAGACAATTCTGTAACCATACGGCATGCAACCAATTTCAAATTAGAGCTGTTCTTATTGCCTGTTACTATTGGATTACTGCTTATTACGCGAATGCGATACTTAGATCCGGCTTTGGGATCTGAAGGTATACTGGCGGGGATTGTTCCTGAATTGGCAGCACTGCTCAGGGTGCCTAATGTATAAGGCGTGCTGAAATTTCCACTATTATCTGAAAGTTGGGCTGTATAAATATTACCGGCGTTGAATGTTCCTGCTGAAGTGAAGGGAACATTCAGGATTGCTTCAGGACAAAACGGGGAACCGGGAATGGAACCTGTGGTAATGGTGCTCCCGCAACCTTCATCGGTAATCCCGTTGCAGTTGTCATCCACGCTGTTGCATATATCAGTTGCGCCGGGATGAACGCCTGCGTTCGCATCGTTGCAATCGCCCGCACTTGAAATGTAACCGGGTGGAGCTGTACATTCAAACACGGTCACATTCGCATCTCCATAGTCATCACCATCGGCATCTGCATAAAATGTTGACTGAGCGCATCCAATAAGTGTGCATGGCGCGTACACTGTATCGCTGCTTATAGTATCTATTGTTACAATTGCCAGCGAGTCGAGCAACATACGCAAGTCATCCAGTGTGTCAGCATAAGCAGGATTGTTTACCTGGTTGGAATTTTCTTCCGGATCGGTGGTAAGGTCAAACAGTTCCTCTACACTCGACTGGCAACGATGGCGTATGTATTTGAATCCCGCTGTTCTCAAGGCCCTCCATGATGGTTCTCCTGTGGAATCAGTGTGTTCCTTGCGCTTAATAGATTCAAGATAGAGGGCGCTTCTTTCGTGACCCGGTTGCATGAGAGTATGCAGAGATTGTCCCTGCAAATTATAGGGAGTCGCATTAATTCCCGCCGCTTCGAGGATAGTGGGGGCTATATCATGCAAGCCAATCATGTTGCCGCAACTTATAGTGCCGGGTGCGAACCATGCAGGATAACGAACAAAAAGAGATACGCTCGAAGATGGCTCTCTTGCATCTCCTTTACCGGCTAATTGATGTTCCCCGTACAAATTTCCATTGTCGTTGGTAAAAATGATCATCGTGTTGTCCAAAATTCCGCGACTCTCCAAAATTGAAAAAATATTTTCCATCCCCCGGTTAATTTCTGACTGAATTTCAAACAGCTTTTCCCTGGTCTTCACAAGCCCAAAAGTATCATTGGCTAAGTGATAGCTACCACTAGTAGTGTCAGAATACAGAAATGATGGGTAGTCCGACGTATAACGGAAATAATTATCCGGCAAATCGGCAAGTCCGTTATAGTCATTTTCACAAGTAGACAATGCTGGAATTGGACTGTGAGTTCCTATATGCCCTATTCCCAAAATAAAAGGCGTATCAATGGCAGCTAACCATGCCTGTGAGGTGTCATTTATAATAACGGTCGTATTTCCGACTAATGACTTTAGTATTCCGTTATAGCGCATGGTAGGATTGTTCTGGTCTATTCTGGTGATCGTTAATCTCTTTTCCATTCCGGGAAGGTTCTCCGTTTCTAAATTGCAGTATTTGCCGACATATTCGTTATGATAACCGAGACTTGCAGTAATACCAAAAAAGGTAGGCAAGTCAGTTCTTGGGAGTTCCGTATTGTCTGTGGCGCCGTGAATATGAGGATACATTCCAGTATAGATCGTGTTGCGCGAGGGGTTGCAAAGCGGCTGAAGGCAATATGCATCACAGACCTGCAGTCCTTCCTGATATATTCTTTGTATGGAAGGATAATTAAGAAATGAAGGCCCGGCCGGTGGCAGCGATTGCTCATGTGCATCATCAAGCACGATGATGATAAAATTCGGGCGTTGGGAAAAGACTTTGGTGGATAGCGGAAAGGTAGCTATTAGCAGCAAAAGGTAAATGAAAGTTTTTCCGTTTATTAATCCGGATATAACCATTTTCTTGTTTTCATTAGTAGTGTTCGACATGTTGTTTGATTTAAGGGGGAGTTGAATTAATAATTGTTTTTTGTTTTTAAAAAAAAGTTTAGATTGTTCTTGTTGATTCTTATAACGGGACAAAGATGGCATTGCAGCAAGGGCAAGCGCATCACAGGATTCTGGTATTTTGCGCATCACTGAATACCGGGATGCACTTGGAGAATCACCTCGAGAGGGTTTATAAATTATAAAAGGGTGACCCTTTCGAATCACCCCTATCAGGACTGCTTGTCCCGTATGCTGCATTTTACATTCCGTATTCCTTCACATAAATATAAAATGTAAAAATTTTTCCTGACAAGAACTGTATGATCAACTACTGTACAACCAGTTTCTGATTTGTTGCTCCTAAATCAGAAATCATTTTCACAAGGTAAACTCCTTTTGAAAACTGCTTGGTGTTGAGCAGCAGTGAATGATCGCCTTGTTCAACATTATCATTTAGCAGTATTGAAATTTCTTTTCCACTCACGTCGTACACTTTTATAAAGACATGCGATGCCTGTGGAAGTGTGTACTGAATCTCTGTTTGATCACCGGCAGGGTTGGGATGCATGCTCATTGTTGTTTCTGCTGAAGTTGAACCTGAAGCAAGCCGCAGCGTTGTGGTAAATGTTTGTATAGGAGTTGCAACTGACTTTGCCGAGCCGCTCTCATTACAATAGGTCTGTACCCGGTATTCGTATATGGTGTTTGCTATCAGGCCCGTAATGGTATATGAATTGGTGGCGGTGTATTGTGTTGTCCATTTTGCAATGCCTTGCCTGCGGTATTGAACTTTATATTTCACAACACAAGGAACTCCGGTCCATGTTAGTGAGGATGATGTAGCAGTGATTCCTGAAGCAGACAATGCCATCACCATACCGCATGCAATCAATTGCAGATTGGTGCCGTTGTTAGTGCCTGTTACTATAGGATTGTTACTTGTTACACGAATTCGATAATTCGTTCCGGCTTTAGGTTTTGAAGGGATGGTGGCTGTAATTGTTCCTGAACCGGCAGTGCTGCTCAAAGTGCCTATAGGAGTAGGGCTGCTGAAGCTTCCGTTCTTGTTAGAAAGCTGAGCGGTGTATACATTGCCGCTGTAAAATGTTCCGGATGAGGTGAATGGAACATTCAGGATCGTTAGAGGACAAAACGGGGAACCGGAAACAGAAGCTGTGGTAATGGTGGAGACACAACCTTCGTCTGTAGTTCCATCGCAATTGTCATCAATGCTATTGCAGACATCAGTTACGCCGGGATGAACGGCAGCATTTCCGTCATTACAATCGCCCGCGGTGGAAATATAACCTGATGGAGCGGTGCATACGAATACTGAATTAGTCGAAACGCCATAACCATCAGCATCAGCATCTTGATAAAATGTTGACGGCGTACATCCAATGAGTGTGCAGGGTGCGTACACCGTATCACTGCTAAGGGTATCTATTGTAGCAATTGCCAGCGAGTCAAGCAATATACGCAGGTAATTCAGGGTATCAGCATAAGCAGGATTGTTTACCTGGTTGGAGTTTTCTTCAGGATCGGTGGTTAAGTCAAACAGCTCCTCTACACTTGACTGGCAACGATGGCGGATGTATTTGAATCCTGCTGTTCTAACAGCCCTCCATGATGGCTCTCCAGTGGAATCAGTATGTTCCTTGGTCTTTATACACTCAAGATAGATAGAGGTTCTTTCGTGACCCGGCTGCAAGAGATTATGAAGAGATTGTCCCTGGAAATTGTAGGATGCAGCATTAATTCCTGCCGCGTCGAGAACAGTGGGACATATATCATGCAAGCCAATCATGTTGCCGCAACTTATAGTGCCGGGTGCAAACCAGGCAGGATAACGAATAAAAAAAGATACGCTGGCAGAGGGCTCTCTTGCATCTCCCTTACCTCCTAATTGATGTTCACCGTACAAAGTTCCATTGTCATTGGTAAAAATGATCATCGTGTTGTCCAGAATTCCGCGACTCTCCAAAACTGAAAAAACATTTTCTACCCCCCGGTTAATTTCTGACTGGATTTCAAACAGCTTTTCTCTCGACTTCGTAAGTGCGAAAGTGTCATTTGCTATTAGATAGGCACCACTGGTAGTATCAGTATACAGGAATGATGGATAGTCCGTCGTATACCGGTAATAATTATCCGGCAAAGCACCAAGCCCGTTATAGTCGTTTTGATAAGCAGTCACTATAGGTACCGGACTATGAGTTCCTATATGTCCTATTCCCAAAATAAAAGGCGTATCAATCACAGCTAACCATGCCTGTGATGTATCATCAATAATAACAGTGGTATTTCCCACCAGTGACTTTATTACCCCATTGTATCGCATATTAGGATTCTTCTGCACGATTCCTGTCATGGTCAACGTCTTCTCCATTGCGGGAACGTTTGTAATTAAACCTTCCACATTGGAATATTTGCCGACATAAGCATTATGATATCCGTTGCCGGCTGCAATAGAATAAAAGGTTGCCAGGTCAGTTCTTGGATGTGCTCCGTTGCTTATAGCGCCATGAACATGAGGATACATCCCTGTTAGCATGCTGTAACGCGACGGATTGCAAAGTGGAAAAAGGCAATACGCATCGCAGACCTGCAATCCTTCCTGGTAAATTCTTTGAATAGAAGGATAGTTAAGAAAGGAAGGTCCGGCAGGAGGCAATGAGGGCTCATGTGCATCATCAATCAGGATGATGACAAAATTCGGGCGCTGCGAAAAAACTTTGGTTGACAGGGGAAGGGCAGCGATCAACAGCAAGAGGTAAGTAAGGGCTTTCCCGGCTATTGATCCCGATCTCACAATTTTCTTTAGTTGAATAGTCGTGTTCGACATGGTTTTAGTTTTTGGGGGTTATACAAGATATTTTTTTCAGTTATTGCACAATCAACTTCTGATTCGCAATTCCATCCCGCAGTACTGATGGAGAAATCATTTTCACAAGGTAAACTCCTTTTGAAAAATGATTGGTGTTGACCAGCAGTGAATGATCGCCTTGCTCCAAATCATCATCTAACAGTGTTGCAATTTCTTTCCCGCTCACACCATACACTTTTATAGATACATGCGATGAGTAGGGGAGTTTGAATTGAATGGTTGCATGATCTTCGGCAGGGTTGGGATAAATCTGAAATGAAATTTGTTGTAGTAAGTCCGAACTTTCTTTACAAGATTTAGTCACTGTTACATTGGCAGACGTTTTAGTACATCCGCTGCTGTTAGTAACAATTACCTTGTAATTACCTTTCTTATTGGCAGAATACACTCGGTTGGTGGCTCCTATAATATGGCTTCCTCCTTTTAGCCATTGATAGCTTAATCCTGTTCCGCTGTTGGCAGAAAGAGTGACACTGCTTTGCCCGCAAAGGTCGAGCGAAGTATAACTAATGCTTGCCGGAGGACTTGGATTAACATTCACTATAGTTACTGCCGAGGTGGATGAACAACCAAAACTATTTGATACTATTACTTTATACCCTGCAGCCTTATTAGTGGAGTATGTTTGGTTCGTTGCACCCGAAATATTGTTGCTTCCTTTTATCCACTGATACGTGATGCCCGTTCCACTGTTAGCTGAAAGAGCTATAGAAGAGGCCTCACAAATAGCCACGGTTCCCGAAGGAATGACTGTTGCTGTAATTGCATTCTCATCTGCATTGCCATCGCAGTTATCATCAATGCCATTGCAAACGTCAGATGCGTCGGGATGAATCACCGGGTCGCTATCGTTGCAATCAGTATTATCTGCTACATAACCCGCAGGCGCACTACATGCAGCAGCAGTAGAATTAAGGTCTCCATATCCGTCTCCGTCAGCGTCAATATAATAAACATTGCTGCATGCAAAGTTTAGCTTTACAATCCAGTAATCAGCCTTGCCCCGGCTTTCCTGTGTTTTGTCGCCGCTGATTCCTGATTCAGAAGATCCTCCCAGGATATATCCTCCGTCGGCAGTTTGGTGAAGAGAATTAAGATAATCAGTCATGCTGCCTCCCAGGCCTGCATCCCATTGCTTTACTCCATTGGCATCGGTCTTTACAATCCAATAATCAGCTTCGCCCTGGCTATCCTGTGTTTTGTCGCCGCTGATTTTTGATAGAGAAGATTCTCCCAGAATATATCCTCCGTCAGCAGTTTGCCGAATAGAGAAAGCATAATATCCATCATTGCTGCTGCCTCCAAACCCTGCATCCCATTGTTTCGCCCCATTGGCATCGGTCTTTACAATCCAGTAATCAGCCTTGCCCCGGCTTGCCTGTGTTTTGTCGCCGCTGATTCCTGATTCAGAAGATCCTCCCAGGATATATCCTCCGTCAGCAGTTTGCTGAAGAGAGAAAGCAGGATATCCATCAGAGCTGCTCCCTCCAAACTGTGCATCCCATTGCTTTACTCCATTGGCATCGGTCTTTACAATCCAATAATCAGCTTCGCCCTGGCTTGTCTGTGTTTTATCGCCGCTGATTCCTGATTCAGAAGATCCTCCCAGAATATATCCTCCATCAGAAGTTTTCTGAAGAGAATAAAGATAATCATCGCTGCTGCCTCCAAATGTTGCATCCCATTGTTTTATTCCATTTGCATCAGTCTTTACAATCCAGTAATCATCCTCTCCCTGGCTTGCCTGTGTTTTGTCACCACTGATTCCTGATTCAGAAGATCCTCCCAGGATATATCCTCCGTCAGCAGTTTGCTGAACAGAATAAAGATAATCATCGCTGCTGCCTCCAAATGTTGCATCCCATTGTTTTACTCCATTGGCATCAGTCTTCACAATCCAGTAATCCTCATCGCCCCGGCTTGCCTGTGTTTTGTCGCCGCTGATTCCTGAAGAAGAATATCCTCCCAGGATATATCCTCCGTCAGCAGTTTGCTGAAGAGAATAAAGAAGATCACTGTAGCTGCCTCCAAATGATGCGTCCCATTGTTTCCCTCCATTGGCATCGGTCTTTACAATCCAGTAATCATAACCGCCCCGGTTTGGCTGTGTCTTGTCACCGCTGATTCCTGAACGAGAATTTCCTCCCAGAATATATCCTCCATCAGCAGTTTGCTGAAGAGAATTAAGTTGATCAAAGTCGCTGCCTCCAAACTGTACATCCCATTGTTTGAGCGGAGCGGTTTGTGCTATTGCAGGAAATGATGACTGTATAATCAGGATTGCAAAAAGGAAAATGAAATTGATCGTTTTCCCCGCTAAGGAGCTCCGAGAAGCACGGGGTAAACGGGCTATCGCAAATTGGCTTGGGTACTTGTTTGTGTTGTTTCCCGAAGAGAATCTCCCCGACATGTCGGGGGACAGGCGGGATTTCACAGTCTGCTTATTTGAGCTTGTGGTCAACATGAGAATTGGTTTTTGGTTAGGAAAAGGTTGGTGAATTTTGTTTTGCTATTGCACAATCAACTTCTGATTCTCTATTCCAAAATCAGAAATCATTTTCACGAGGTAAACACCTTTTGAAAACTGATTGGTGTTGAGCAGCAGTGAATGATCGCCTTGGTCCAAATCCTCATCATCGAGCAGTGTTGCAATTTCCTTTCCGCTCACGTCGTACACTTTAATATATATATGCGATGACTGCGAAAGTGTGTCCGTAAGGACTCCTACGGAGAATTGAATAGTTGTATGATCTTCAGCCGGGTTAGGAAAGATTTCCAATTGCATGCAATATGCAAAAGTGCTGTTTGAACTTTCTTTACAAGATTTAGTCACTGTTACGCTGGCGGAAGTTTTAGTGCACCCGCTGCTGTTGGTAACAATTACCTTGTAACTACCTTTCTTGTTGGCTGAATATGTTTGATTGGTGGCTCCTGTAATATTGTTGCCGCCTTTTAGCCATTGCCAGGTTAACCCTGTTCCGCTATTGGCAGTAAGAGTGATACTGCTTTGTCCGCATAGATCAAGTGAAGTATAACTAATACTTGCTGAAGGACGTGGAGTGAGATTCACTGTAGTTACTGCTGAAGTGGATGAACAGCCAAAACTGTTTGACTCTTTTACTTTATACCCTGCAGCTTTATTAGCTGAGTAGGTTTGGTTGGTTGCACCCGAAACATTTTTGCTTCCTTTTATCCACTGATAGGTGATGGCCGTTCCACTGTTAGCTGAAAGTGTTATAGAGGAGCCGTCACAAATTGCCACTGTTCCCGCAGGAGTAACGGTTGCTGTGATTGCGTTCTCATCTACAGTGCCATCGCAGTTATCATCAATGCTATTGCAAATGTCGGATGCGGCGGGATGAATAGCTGAGCCGCTGGCGGGATTATCGTTGCAATCGGTATGATCAGTTACATAACCTGAGGGCGCACTGCATGCAGTAATCATAGAATTAATGTCTCCATATCCGTCTCCGTCAGCGTCTATATAAAAAACATTGTTACAGGCAGGATTTAGTTTTACAATCCAGAAATCAAAACCTCCGTGGTTTACGCTTACATCCCCATCATTCGAATTGCTCTTTCCTGCCACTATATATTGCCCTGCGGATAAGAGTTGTAAGTTAAACGGGTATTCATCATTGCTTCCGCCTAAAGTTTTCTGCCACAATAAATTTCCTGCGGTGTCTAAAGCCGTTAGCCAAATATCATTTAAGCCATGGAGCCCGCTCACATCACCATCGGTAGACTCAGTATAGCCACAGGCTATTATGGTTCCATCGGTTTGTTGCTTTATATCCTTACCATTATCTCCCAGACTTCCGCCAAGACAAAGGGTCCATTGCGTTGAGCCATTCGAATCTGTTTTTACAACCCACATTTCATGCGCGCCGTGACTGCCTATTACATCAAAATCATCCATGGTGTGGGACAATCCGGTTATCACATATCCTCCATCAAGAGTTTGTGCTACACCACTTCCTGTATCTCCTCCCGTGCCGCCCATTGACCTTGTCCACTCAAGATTGCCGTTGGCATCCAGTTTAAAGAACCAGTAATCTTCCTGGCCATAATTACTGGTAATGTCCCCATCGTTCGACAATGAATAGCCGGCAACAATATACCCGCCGTCTGTGGTTTGGTGAACATCATTCGCTACATCCTTTAGGGAGCCACCATAAGACTTTTGCCATAGCAGGGTGCCGTATTGATCTAACTTAATGATCCATGCATCACCGTCGCCATGGTTACCTGATACATCCCCATCGTTAGAATAACTTTTTCCTGCTATCACAAATCCGTTATCAGAAGTTGATGCCATGGAATTGGCTATTTCAGCCCCGGAACCGCCATAAGATTTTTGCCATTGAATCATTCCCTGGCCATCCGTTTTAATCAGGCAATAATCAGATGATCCGTGATTGCCTGTTATATCCCCATTGTTCAAACTGTTTTTTCCCGCAACAGCAAACCCCCCATCCAATGCAGGCACTACGCCTATGGCTTCTTCAATTCCCGTGCTCCCATAAGAATGCTGCCACACAAGATTACCGGAAGCATCTATTTTAATCAGACAAAAATCATTGTGACCATGATTGCCGGTTATATCTCCATCATTGGAATTGCTTGCGCCCGCAATAATATACCCTCCATCAGATGTAGGACTTATACAATTCGGCACATCATCACCGGAACCACCGAATGACTTTTGCCAGGATATAGTAGGCGGCGTGTTAACGGTTTGCGCTGATGCAAGTGAAAATAAAAGTGCGAGGGTAACGGTTAGGAATATTGTTCCGCCTATACTAAAGTTTCCGGGTACGCTAAAGCTACGTTGGATAAACCGGGGGATAAAAAAATTTCCCGCTTTGATAGATTTCATTATGCGTCTATTACAAATGGAGTTCAACATTTTTTTCGGTTTTTAGGGTTAGAAGAAAGAAAAGATTTATTGTACAGTTAACTTCTGATTTTCAATTCCAAAATCAGAAATCAATTTGACGAGGTAAATACCTTTTGAAAAATGATTGGTGTTAAGCAGCGGTGAATGATCTCCTTGCTCCACATCCCCATCAAGCAGCGAAGCAATTTCTTTTCCGCTTACGTCATACACTTTTATATATACATGCGATGATTGAGGGAGCGTGAATTGAATGGTCGCATGATCTTCAGCAGGGTTGGGATAAATCTGAAATGAAACTTGCTGCGGTGATTCATCACCCGTGCGCAATGGTCCTGTAGTAAATTCCTGGTTTGAAGACCAATCAGACGATACATGAGGATGAGCTAACTGGCAATAAGTCTTCACTTCCCATTTATAGTTTGTGTTTGGCGAAAGACCGTTGATGGTTTTTGATGGATTATAAGTATCCTTCTTTGTCCATACACTCGTGCCTGCAACTTTGTAACGAACCTTATATCCTTCGGCTCCTGTTACTGCATCCCAGTTTAGCTTAGCTGATGTTGAGACTATATTTGTTGCTGATAAATTTGTTGGAACTAAACAGGTGCCGGCAGGATCATATTCCCAGAAATCACTTAGACCGTCGGGAAAAGAAGCGCCTGTTCCTATATACCCTTTGGTGCCGATGGAAAATCCTACTGCACCGTACCCTCCTGTTCCGCTGTAGCCGGCTTTCTGTTTCCACTCATTGGTGGCAGGATCATATTCCCAGAAATCCTTGTTAGGAGATCCCGTTCCTATATATCCCTTGCTGCCGATTGAAAATCCGACCGCGGAGGATCTTGCTGTTCCTCCGAAGTTGGCTTTCTCGGTCCAGGCGTTGGTGACAGGATCATATTCCCGGAAATCATTTGTCACATAGCCATCAAAGCCAGTACCTATATACCCTTCGCTGCCGATAGAAAATCCGACTGCGCTGTATCTTGCTGTTCCCCCGAAGTCCGCTTTCTGGGTCCAGGTATTCGCTGTGGGATCGTACTCCCAGAAATCTTTATAATAAGTACCAGAATTATATCCTGTTCCTATATATCCTTTGTCATCGATGGAAAATCCGACTGCACTACTTCTGGTTGCTCCCCCGAAGTTGGCCTTTTGCGTCCATGAATTGGTGGCAGGATCATATTCCCAGAAATCATTAAAGTAGGAGTAAATTCCGTAATACGAGTCATGATTGAAACCGGTACCGATATACCCCTTGCTTCCAATCGAAAATCCGACTGCATCAGCTCTTGCTTTTCCAGGAAAATTTGCTCTCTGAGTCCATGAATTAGTTGCGGGATCATACTCCCAGAAATCATTACCGTACACGTCCCAATTAAGATCGATATTAAAATTGTGACCAGTCCCGATATATCCCTTACTGCCTATAGTAAATCCAACAGCGTATTCTTCTGCTCCCCCTCCGTAATCAGCTTTCTGAATCCAGAAATCGTCAATGGTTCCGTCACAGTTATCATCTATGCCGTTTATAACTTCTGTTGCCCCGGGGTGAATGAGTACATTGCCGTCATCACAATCAGTGTTGTTTGCAACGTAGCCTACAGGTGCGCCGCATGCTTGAATTGTTGAATTCGGATTTCCATAAGCGTCACCATCTGCATCAAGATAGAAATTTCCCGTTGCATGAACGGCTGTATTCGCATCATTGCAATCGGTGTTGTCGTAAACGAAACCGCTCGGAAGTATACAGTCTCCTGCAAACAAACTATTAGATCCATCACCATAACCATCACCATCTGCATCAGCGTAAGCAGTCAAGCCATTGCATCCCCAAATCCATGTTAATCCGCTTGAAGGCAGGTTAGAAGAACTTAATTCACATTTATCCGTCAACGCGCTCCCAAATGGAGGCGATGACCATGTATTTGTTCCATTAATTATTTTCTTTAGTATAAAATCAGATGTGGTGCTCCCTATCATTCCAATTCCGGGAGCTGAATTATAGGCATCACTGCAAACGGTGTTCGTGATCATAGTTGTGACTGCTGTAAACGGTCCGTATACAAACTGAACGCTGTTTGAAGTTTCATTGAGAATAAGTTGAAAGCTATAATCGTCGCCTCCGGTATCAGCATAGTGTCGGCAATTTTTCCATTGGCAAACAAGCCGGTGGCTTGTTCCTGATCCTAATGTTTGAAATCGCACCTCACCTGAAGTTGAGCTAACTGGTACCAAGTCAACACCAAATGGTGCAATCATATTTGGTAATGCTGCTTCCAATCCACACCACCACTGAAAAGGATTCGAACCACTACCCATCACAATGTAGCCATTGCAGCTTATTCCGAATGTTGAATAAACTATTCCATTATAGGTAAAATTAAACCCTATACTTTGGCCAGATGATGACGCATCATCCCAATTACTACCTATGGCTCCCAAAGCTGTCCCGCCCGATATAGGGGTAAATGTTCCGGTGATTTGAGTAAACGCATAATTAGCAACTTGAGCAAAAGAGGTTACTGTTGAACAAATAATCAGCAGCACACCTATGCATGCAGTGCGAAAGATGTGTTTCTTTATAAAAATTAATTTTCTGTAAGTAAAGATTCGGTGGACAAATTGTTTTTTCCCGGCTGAGCGGGGTTCTAAATTTAAAATGGAGTTTCTCATTGTTTTTGGTTATTAGGTTTGAAAAATGAGGGTTTTAACAGGCGGAACAACGAGAAGAGATCTGCACCGTGTGTCATCATGCCCAGATGAAAACATTTTCTTTTCATAAAAGAAAGATTTTATGGTGAACTGAAAAAGAAAAACTCTGACTGTCCTCGGGACCGCGTAAGAAAATTTCATTCACCATCCCGCCGCTTTGATAGCAGATCGCGCTGTAAACTTTTCTGGCGGGAATATGTTGATGCAGATTCTTTTCGAAAGGTAGGAGTATTATTTCTTTCATAGGCTAAAAATTTAACTTTTGAAATTTTCCCTCCCCGCAGTATTGCCGAACAGGGAAAATTTTATTCTACAGCATCTGAAGACACCGGTAATACTCCTAATCAATTCATTAATTCTAGTGAATTGGTTTATTGCAATTTCCAGAATGCAAAGATGGAGTGAGAGTAGGAGCAACAGCATCCCTGAATTCTGGTATTTTCGGTCTCCCTGAATTCAGGGAGTAACTAATGCTCTACCGGAACAGGGGTTGACTTCAAGCAATCACAATTGCTTATTGCATACCGCTCTGTTCACAGTTTGTCCAATAGAATTTACTCCCGGCTATTTATAAATGTGGTGATGTGTAAATTAACGGTAGGGTAGGCAACCTAAGTTTCACTAATAGTTTCAGTCTTTCATTTTCTCGCTCAGTCAAATTATAATCTCTGCAATCCGGGAGAGTTGTTTTGCTGCAGTTTGTTTCCCAGCAGCTTTATCCGGTCAATTTCCTTTCAGTATGTAGTCGTGGTCAACATCACAGCAGCAAAAATTCCACTCTTAATTTATCACCACAATTTTTTTAGAAGCAGTTAGATTCCCCGCTCGAATCTGCAAAACATACACTCCGTTCGCCAGCTTGCGCGTATCAAATGCTGAGTTGTGTTCTCCCGCCGGCAGGTCATCGTTTAGTAATTGCTGCAATTTATTACCGATCACATTATACAGATCAATGCTTATCGTTGAAGCAGATGAAAGAGTATAGTTGATAAAAGAAGTACCGGATGCGGGGTTGGGAAATACTGACCATAATTGCAGCACATTTGTGTTTTGTATATTGGTTGGAAACTCGTCAATGAAGCCGTCGCAATCATCATCAATTCCATTATTAGTAATTTCAATTGCACCGGGGTAAATATTCGGATTGGCATCATTGCAATCAGTACTGTCTAAAACATATCCCACAGGGACATTGCAAGCCACACTGTCTATATTGGCGTTGCCATAGCCATCCCCATCGGCATCGGCATAGCAGGTTAATTGTACTCCTTCATCAATTTGCCCATTGCAATTGTCGTCAACAGTGTTGCAGATTTCATTTGCGCCGGGATTAACGTCTATATTTCCATCATCGCAATCAGTATTATCTGCAACATATCCTGATGGGGCTGAACAAGCGAAAGTTTCAATGTAGGCATCGCCATAACCATCCCCGTCGAAATCGAAATAGAAAGTTAATTGTACCCCTTCATCAATATTCCCGTCACAATTGTCATCAATGCCGTTGCAGGTTTCAATTGCGGATGGATTAACAGCAGCGTTGGCATCATCGCAATCGAGATCGTTGGTTACATAACCTGCAGGTATGCCATTACAGAATGTGTCAGCAACAAGACTATTTCCGTAGCCGTCGCCATCACCATCATAATAATAGACCTGACAGGCGGGGTTTAACAGCTTCACAATCCACATGTCTCCGTTGCCATGATTGCCTGAAACATCATCATCATTAGAAGTTGAATTTCCTGCTATAATAAATCCGCTGTCTATAGTTACTACGAGGGATAATGCTTCGTCTAAGTTACTTCCTCCTAAAGATTTTTCCCATTCAATACTTCCGGTTGAATCCATCTGCACCATCCAATAATCGCTGAATCCATAATGCACGGTAACATCACCATCATCTGAATAGGATCGCCCTGCCACAATAAATCCCTTGCTTGTTTGCTGAATAGCATTTGCATAATCAGCAGCCGACCCTCCTAAGGATTTTTGCCAGATTAAATTCCCAGAAGAATCTAATTTCAGGATCCAATAATCACTTGACCCTAAATTAACAGTTACATCGCCATCCGCAGAGCTGGACGTTCCTGCAACTATATAACCACCATCCTCTGTTTGCTGAATCGATTTGGGATTATCATGACTGCTTCCTCCAAAAACTTTTTGCCAGAGTATGTTGCCGAGTGAGTCCAATTTCACAATCCAATAATCATCATTGCCATGATTCAGTGAAACATCTCCATCATTCGAAAATGAGGAAGCAGCGAAAATGAAACCATTGTCTTTAGTTTCTTTTATATCCCTCGCATATTCACTATCAGTACCTCCCAGACACTTTTGCCATTGAAGGATACCATTGTTATTTAATTTCACAATCCAGCAGTCGTCACTTCCATGAATTCCGGAAACATCCCCATCGCTTGAATGAGTATACCCCGCAACAATATATCCACTGTCTTTTGTTTGACAATTGCTATATGAAACATCATCAGCACTTCCACCGAGAGAGTTTTGCCAGAGCAAACTGCCGGCAGCGTCCAATTTAGCAACCCAAAAGTCATAGTTCCCATGATTGCCCGAAACATCACCATTTGCAGACAGAGACAATCCCGAAACAAAAAATCCTCCGTCGAAAGTTTGACTCACAGAATACCCTTCATCAATATCACTTCCTCCAAGACATTTTTGCCAAACTAAGCTGCCATTTTTATTTAGCTTAACTACCCAATAGTCATAGTTGCCATGGTTACCGGAAACATCCCCATTATTGGAAAAGGTATATCCCGCAACAATATACCCGGAGTCGGCGGTTTGTTCAATGGAATTTGCATTTTCAGAACTGCTTCCGCCAAGACATTTTTGCCAGTCAATCAGAGGAACCTGTGCAGAAACTTCGGGGGCCATCCGTGCAGCAAATAATAAAATAAGGAGAGAAAATTTTGATTTCATAGCCAGTGAATTTAGGAGAAGAATGTTAGACAGGTAAATTTAGATTGGTAAATATGATTGCTGACGTTCGGAACTAAAGATAATTTCCTCACACGATTACCACACTCATCCACTCCCTATACGTTTCCATCCCTGTGCAATTTGCCCGCATCCGGCTTTGCCCAACTGATGGAGGCGGTATTGATTGCACCATAAGAAATGAAATTACTTGGTTGTCTGCAGGATTCCTGACGGACAAAAATTTTAGAGCAAATTGCGAGAGAGCGACAGGAAGAAGTCATGTAACAGAATGAGGCAGTAAACCTAACAATCCGTTTTCATATTTGCAACCGTTGCTGAAAAATACTTTTTCATTTCTTCATGCGGGTGCTTGCCGGCTGGAATTTGAGATAAGAGCCGGTGCCGGACTCATTTTTTTATTGTGAAAACTCATCTCACAAAAACCTTACAGGTTTTCAAAACCTATAGGATTAGGACGGCGACAATATGGTACGCATACCGCGCGAGTTGCAGTAAAATTATAAACCCACTGCTGTTACATTCCACTCATGATTTTCTCCCGGCCCATCAGGATCGTCCTTTACCGTAACAATCATAATCCCTTTATATTGAGGGAGGGAAATCAAAACATCGGATTGAGGCGTGACGGTAAAATTCTTTTCTTCGTAAAGCAATCTTCCCATTACATCATGTACCTGCAGCGTTGCATTGCTCACAGCAACCGGAACATGAATGGCAAAATTGTTTTGAAACGGGTTAGGATAAGCGGTGAGATTTGCAGCATCAAATTTTATTTCTGCTACACCGGTGGCATAATTCATACAAGTGTAATTGAGCGGATTCAACTCGATGGGCGCCCCGGGTATGAGTACCTGACCGGCGAGACCCGAGTACTGCGTCGGAATAAATGTGACGCGGAAACAGGAGTTCTGAATGGGCTGCTCACCCTGTGACGCAATGCCGTTTTGACCAACAGGGTTAATATATTTCGACATATCATTTCCCGAGCTGTCAATTTCCAGAAACCTCCCTGAAATTGCATCACAGATCATCGTGTTTCCGTTTGCCAAACGCTGCGCCCCGCCTTCCACAAAAGAAAACAAAGAAGTCGGAGGATTGGCAGCATATATCCAATCCTGGCTTGCCGGAAGGTAAGCTGAATCAGGGGCAAGCGGGTAATTATAGTTTACTACCGGAGGCGGCGTGAAGGTCTCAATTGTGGTATAGTCATTACCCGGCCGGTTCACGCCATTATTGAACACCAGGATTTTTCCTGCTCCCGGCATTCCCTGCGGAATCCAGGTAGTATTATGCTGCTGATAAAATTTCTGATCGGCGAGTGTTCCCCGTCCGTAATTCTGAGGATTGCCCCAGCGGTATAACAGATCTCCTCCATGACCGGAATTGCCACCGCTATGTGACGCAGCTTCATTTATAGTGGTGCTGTGGTCAATAATATAAACCTCATTAAGGTTGTGGCAACTTATCATCAGTTGATCGTGAACAGAATCATAATCCAAACCATTGACGTGAAGCCAGTCAACACTCGTTATATTAAGTGAGCCGAGGTTGATGTCAATCAAGCCGGGACTGTCGGCTACTACGCCGAAATTTAATTTTGTGCTGTCAACGTCCTGCACTAAGTGATCCCAGGCACGCCATTGCCATACAATGATTCCTGAATCATTCCCCATAGGTTGAATCTCTACTACTTTGTCAGACCATACATGATTGCCCAATGAGACGCGCCCGTTATTTTGCGCCTCCGTCTTGGAGTGATCTTCCCAAACGATGGCCACAATATTTCCATTCGGCAGTTGAATGGCATCGTGATGCTGACATTGATTATTGTCAGAAATCTCATAAGACCATATAATATTGCTGTTCCAATCCATCTTTTGAACAATGCCGCCTTGCCCGCCGCCCTGGAATAAAGCGTTATTGGTATTTCCACAACGCAGGAGGGTGCCGTCATTCAAAAGGTACACTGCCAACCCCGGGCGATAGGTGCTGGTCCATTGATGAATGCGCTTGCCGCATTTGTCAATAAGATACGTTGTATCACTGACGGCGGGCGCAAACAGAAGGTATCCATCCATGGCTCCTGAATAGCTGTAAAACCAACCGACAGTTTGTGAGTGCGCAGTCATTGAAAGGGTACATAGAAGAAGTAAAAATATTTTATTCATTAAATCGGATTGTGTAAGCAAACGTAACTTGAAATTTTAAACTCTTCAAAAGAAAATTCGTGATGAGGGTGAAAAGTGAACGTGAAGGTGAAAGAGCAAGCGTGTTCCTTTTCTACAGAGTTAGAAACTCACCCCTAAGGCTATAGTCAACTGTTTGTAGGTATATTCCGGTTCAGAGAAATAATCTGAATAAAGTCTGCCGTTTTTATAGCCCGCGCTGACAAGAAAAGCTCCATCGCCATAAAACTTAAACCTCATTCCTGCCCCTCCGCTATATGTTATGCCGCCATGATACTTTACTTCATGATAGTAGTGATCGGGATTGTGGTAAATAGGAAATCCATATCCGGCATTAACATATAAATAGGGTGTTGCTCTCTTGTTTAACATTTCCCATCTGCCATTTGCAAAAATGCTCAAAACAGCGACGTTCATAAGGTCAACACCAATTCCGGCTCCGGTGAAAAAATATTTTTTGAAGCGATAGCCATTTACTGTTTCAAGTAAAATACCGCCTTCTTGGCCGATCATTACTCCAAGCTCTGTATAATTAGAATAACCTTTTTCCTCTTGTTGAAATGGTGTTATGGCATACTCTAAAACAGGTTGATGAAAAATATTGAGTACGCTGGTTTTATTTATTACCAGAACACTGCCTCCGATGATTTGTATTTTTATTACGCTATCAACGCTTTGATTAATGATCGTTCCGCGAATGACGCTGCTATCTCTCAAATAAAGGACATCCTGAGTTACAGTTTGACCATAAGAAACTAAAGGAAGGAGGGATAGAATAATTAATGATGAGAAGGAAATATTCCTGAAGATATATGGCATTAAAAGAAGAGTAGTTTTAGTAAGTGCCTGCTAATTCGCTGCTGTCTCGCGCTTAACGTAAAGTTTCTCCATATATTTTCCCTCCTTCGCTGGTATTTAGTCGTCCCTTAACAATTCCTGAAACGTAGGCCAGTAAAGGTTTTCAAGACAATGGTGTGCAAAAAATGATGCAGGGATTTTGAAAGAATCTTTGAAAACCTTGCAACTTTGCACATG
>Ga0134121_10000255_pt1 | contig 63434 bp, 54 predicted proteins | sample KB301_FD_96463 | JGI IMG/M metagenome (GOLD analysis project Ga0134121, IMG submission 96463) | Terrestrial soil microbial communities without Nitrogen fertilizer from Kellogg Biological Station, Michigan, USA - KB3-0-1 | ecosystem: Environmental > Terrestrial > Soil > Unclassified ...
GGGACGCACCGACGCAGAGGTCCTCGCGGTCCGGAAAATAACAGGTCCCGACGGAAGAACCCTGAGTTTCGAGGTTGACATACGATAGTCATTCCCTATAATTGCGAGGTTTTTTGGTTGGAACCACGCGAAAGGAGAACTGAGTCTAAGGAGCATATATGAAGAGATTGATTGCCTCGGGCCTGATGTTGGCTTTTATATTATCCGCATTCGTCATAGTGACCCCGACCACGACGAACGGTCAGGGAGCAGGCCTCGTGAGTTCTGTGCTGAGTCGGATGGAGAAGAATCGCGAGAGTTTGAGGACGTTGCGCGCTGGAATCAGCGTTTCGAAATACAATTCGCAGATCGGTACTGAAGAGAAGTATCACGGCGTAGTGATCTACATGCCGAGTGCAGGCCGCCAAGCGTCAGTAAGAATTGATTGGTCCAGCCCGCGCAAAGAAGTTTTGGCGGTTAACAACAACAAATACACGATCCTTCGCCCCGCTTTGGGAATCGCTTATGTGGGCGATTCGCGAAAAATGAAAGACAACAAGGCTGGCGGATTGATGGAAATGATGAACATGTCGCGCGGACAGCTTGAAGCGCGCTTTCAGCCGGTAAAAGACGTTCGTGAAGAGACTTTGTGGGGCGGCGTCGGCACGATTCACCTGACGCTGGTGCCGAAGGGAAATGCCGGTTACAAGTATGCTGAAGTCTGGATCGATTCAGCCGGTATGCCGGTGCAGACAAAAATCGTCGAGAAGAACGACGACTCGACCACCGTGCGCCTGACGAATCTCGAAAAGAACCAGAAGGTTAATCCGAGCGACTTCGATGTGAAGCTCGACTCGAACGTAAAGATCGTCAAGAGCTAAGAAAAACCTAGCCACAAAGGCACAAAAAGCACAAAATTTTTGTTGTGAGAACTTAAGGCGCCGAATTCTCCTACATGAAGAATTCGGCGCCTCATCTCATTCATTCATTTTGTGCTTTTTGTGCCTTTTGTGGCTATGCTTTGTGCTTTTTTGTGGCTGCGGTTGCGTTGGACCGCGTAGTCGCATATTCTTCGCGTCAAAATGCGGAAGACCAAATTTCTAAAACTAAAAGTCCGCGAGGCGAGTTTTATCAGTCGAGCGTTACTGTCCTCGCGCCATCCGGTCCTGGCCCATCTGATTCCGATGCGCCGTTGCAATCTCGCCTGTGGCTATTGCAACGAGTATGACCACACTTCAAAGCCGATCGATCTCGACGTCGTTAAAGCGAGGCTAAACAAACTCGCCGATCTCGGAACGTCCATCGTCACGATTTCCGGTGGCGAGCCGATGATGCATCCTGAGCTCGATCAGATCATCAATCACATTCGTGTTCGGGGCATGATCGCGGGGCTGATCTCGAATGGTTACTATTTCACTCCCGAGCGTATCAAACGTCTTAACAAAGCCGGCCTCGAGTATTTACAGATCAGTATCGACAACGTTGAGCCGGATGAAGTCTCGCGCAAGAGCCTGCGCGTGCTCGATAAGAAGCTCCGTTACCTTTCGGAGCACGCCGATTTTCATGTCAACATCAATTCAGTGATTGGCGGCGGTATCAAAAATCCTGACGACGCATTGACTGTCGCGCGTCGCGCCACCGAGCTCGGGTTTTCAACTACTGTCGGCGTGATTCACGACGTCGATGGAACGCTCAAGCCGCTGTCCGAAAAAGAAAAGACCATCTTCCAGCAGGTCAAGAAACTCGGAAACAAAGATCACGCACGTTTGAACTGGTTCCAGGACAGCATCGCCGAAGGCAAGCCTTACAACTGGCGTTGCCGCGCGGGCGCGCGATATCTCTACATTTGTGAAGAAGGACTGGTGCACTGGTGTTCGCAGCAGCGCGGCTATCCCGGAATCCCGCTGGACCAGTACACGATGGAAGACTTCGATCGCGAGTACAAGACTGAGAAGTGGTGTGCGCCTACCTGCACGCTCCAGTGCGTCCACCAGGTCGGGATCCTCGATAACTGGCGCGACCCGCAGAAGACCCCGGCCCAGATGGCCCAGGAGCAGAAAAGCGGTGTCGGCGAAATGATCGGTGCTGACTAAACTCCCAAGCAAAATATTCATTCTCATATCACTGGTTGCACTCTCCTACGTCTGCACTGTTCAGGCGCAGAGTCCGGATTCGCTCGTGCTCAATGTCACAGTGACTAATGACAAGGGTGAGTTGAGCCGAGGCCTTAGTTTGGACAGCTTTTCGATCACTGCCGACAAGCAGCCGCAGAAGATCTTGTCGCTCAGCGATCAGGATATGCCTGCCAGTATCGGTATTCTGATCGACGATTCAGGCAGCCAGTACGTCGCCCCACCAGACGGTTTGAGCCTTCCCGGCAAGATCAGACCAGCGCTGGAGCGATTCCTCAGGATAAGTAATCCCGCAAACGAATACTTCGTCGTGACATTCAATAGCCAGGTACAGCTTGTGCAGGATTGGACCTCCGATCCTCAAGCCATCCTGAATACATTGGATTTGCTGAAGTTCAAAAAGATGACTGCGATGTTCGACGCGATGACGCTGGCCCTTGATAAAGTGAAGACTGGTCGCAACTCGAAACGCGTGCTGCTTTTAATCAGCGATGGCGGTGACAATAATTCGAAAACGGGGTTCAAGGAAGTCAGGGATAAGCTTAAAGCCTCTGATGTGATGCTCTATTGCGTTGGCGCTAACGTGAGCTTCGTGGAGGCAGGCACCATCGGCTACCATTGGCGTCCCACCGACGACGCTGAAAAGCTCGGCGAGCTCAGCTTTGCGACCGGCGGCCGCGCTTTCTTCACGATGAATCTGAGTGAACCAATGGCTTCGAACAGAGTGTTTGAATTGATTGCTCTCGAATTGCGAGCACACTATCAGCTAGTAATCGCGCCCGACCATTCAGGCGACAAAGCAAGATTCCGAAAGATTAAAATAGAAGCAAAACAGGGGACGGACCGATTAGTGGCCCGGACGCGGCTTTGGTATTACCGGTAGTTGTTTGACAGGATTTTCATGTCTTAACAAGACAATCCTGTTCATTTGTAAATCCTGTAATCCTGTCTAACTGTCTAAGGCTTTTGCTTTACTTTCTCGCGCGCGGCCTCACAGCGACGATCCGACCCGCAATCGTCAGGCTCGCCTCCCAGCTCCGCCAGTCGAAACTCCGAGATCGCTTCCGACGTGTAACCCGCATTTGCAAGCTCGATTGCGAGGAGCTTGTGCGTGTGCGGATCGTCTTCGCGTTTGAGCGCCTCACGATACTCGTGAATCGCGGTTGCTGAATCTTCCACGAGCTTTGCCCGAGTGGCGCGTGCGAGGTGAGCATCAACGCTGCGACTGTCGAAATAGAAAAAAGCTCCGATCGCCGACAAAGCAATCACCGCATACAGCAACGGAAGCGAGTAACGCCAGCGCCGCGGTGGCCCAGTCTTTGGGCGCCACATCATTATCACGAGATAAAGAGGAAAGACGATGAATGGCAGAAAGAGTGTGCCCACTGCGAGCGCGAGTGCGTAAGGAAGTCGAAATCGTTTGCGAGCTGAGGCGAGAACCCACGTCGAGACAAGTGCGGAAACAACAAACGCGGCGGGCATGATGAGGTCAAACAACTGGCCCGCCGACATGTTTGTTCTCAAACTCACTGGCGTGTCGGGCCTAAATCTCCACCTATTGTTGAGATCGACACTGAGCTCGAAAGTCCGAGTCCTGAAAGTCGCCCGGCCATGATCACGATCACTTCTCCCTTTTCAACCACGCCCGCTTCAAGCAATCGTTGCTCGCCGACTTTCAACATCTCTTCCGTCGACGAAGCGTGCTTGATGAGCAATGACTCCACGGCCCAAATGAGCGATAACTCCGACATCACTTCCGGCCTGTGTGTGAGTGCAATGATGCGTTGATCGTGTCGTAGGGATGACAGCCTGCGCGCCATCAATCCTGACGCCGTGAAAACAGCGGTCACTTTTGTTCCCATCTCCTGGGCAGCAAACGCAGCGGCTTCACTCAGCGCCCGACTAACACGTCCTGATTGTCTGCCGAGCCAACGTCTCAGGTTGTCATCCGGCTGCTCTTTGCCTGTTTCCGCCGACTCGATAATGCGCGCCATCATCGCCACTGCCGCATCGGGATAGTCGCCCATGGCAGTCTCGTTTGAAAGCATGACGCAATCAGAACCGTCCCAAACGGCGTTCGCAACGTCAGACGCCTCAGCGCGCGTGGGCCGCGGGCTCGACACCATCGATTGCAGCATCTGTGTCGCCGTGATGACCATCTTCCCGGCCTGAATCGACCGCTCGATGATGCGCTTTTGATAAACGGGCACGAGTTCGACGCTCGTCTCGACACCGAGATCGCCGCGCGCCACCATCACTCCATCAGCCGCGGCGATGATCTCGTCGAGATGATCGATCGCTTCTGCTTTCTCGATCTTCGCGATCAGCGGCGCCCGACCGCCCGCTTCTTTGATCAACTGCTTCGCGTGTTCACAATCGTTCGCGGTTCTTACGAACGAGAGCGCGATGTAGTCAGCGTTCTGCTCGACGGCCCATTTGAGATCGACAATGTCTTTGTCAGTCAGCGACGCGATCGGAAGCGCGACGCCCGGCAGATTGATTCCTTTGCGCTCGCCGAGCAGTCCGCCGTCGATGACTTTGCAAATAACGTCCGTATCGGTTGCGCTTTCGACGATCAGCGAGAGCGCGCCATCGTCGAGCAACATGCGTGTGCCGGGTTGCACTACACGCGGAAGATCGGCGTAGTTTGTTGAAACCTGTCGCTCGTCACCCGTAACTGATCGAGTCGTGATCGTGAACAAAGATCCCGGCGTTAGTTTTACCGGCTGATCGTCTTTCAACTCACCGGTGCGAATCTTTGGTCCGGAAAGATCGACTAAAACCGCAAGCGGACGTCCGAGTTTCGCTGCTGCAGCGCGTGCGCGTTTGATGTCCTCTGTCTTTTCTTCGTGCGTGCCGTGCGACATGTTGATGCGCACGCCGTTCGCGCCGGCGGCGATCAGCTTCTCGACCATTTGCGGCTCGCGAGAAGCTGGGCCAAGCGTGATTAGAATCTTTGCTTTTCTCAAAATGTGAAACCCGTCTGATGATTAATTAGCAGTTGTCTTCAGCGCTGTTTCGACGGCGCTGTCGAGATAAATACCTGTGCTCGATCCGAAGCCCACAAAACGTTGCACAAGCTGGCCCTGCCGATCGAAGACGAATGTTTGTGGAATCGCGTTCTGGTCGGCAAGCAGAAGCACTACGAGATCTTCGTCTGGTTGGGCCAACGGGTATTGGATGCCGAATTTTTGGGCGAACGCGGGGACTCGTTGCTCGTCGCCTGGTCCACCGACGTTCAGTCCGACGACCTGCAGGCCCTGGTCCCCATATTTCTGCTGTAGTCCGATCAAATGCGGAATGCTGTCGCGACATGGCCCACACCAGGTGGCGTAGAAATCCAAAATCAGGACCTTGCCTTTGTACTCGGAAAAAACCGAGCGGTTGCCGTCGGAGAGTTGCCAACCCATGTTGGCGAGTGATGCTGCTTTACCCGTGGGCGGCATCGGGTAAGTGGTCCCGGCTGGTGGGTTCGAGATTACGGGTGTGTTCGTGGTTTTGTCGTTACTGTTGCATGCAGCGAACAACATCAGACCACAAGCGCACACGATCGCAAGAAAGTTACTCCCGCAGCGGCGCAGCGGCGCAACGGGAACTGACCTTGGCTCTTCCGTTGCGCCGTTGCGCCGTTGCGGGGGTAAGTTCTTTTTACTCGTCATCACTGAACGTTGTCCTCTCATTCTGTTCCTGTGGCACGGGCTCACCGGGCACACGATATTCGCCCTCGACCCATTTGCCGAGATCTACAAGTTGGCAGCGTTCAGAACAGAAGGGACGGACAGGATTGTCTTTCCACTCGACTGGCTTACCGCAGGTTGGACACTTCATGAATCGTAACGCCACGTGCCGGCGCGTATCGCATCAAAGAGATACGGGCCGTTTGATCAATATTCGTCGTTTGACGAATGCGATCGTACCTTCGCGGCGCATGGCATTCAAGCGGACCGTGACGCTTTCACGAGTTGAGCCAACAATTGAGGCAATTTCGCGGTGGGGCAGTGGAATATCGATGAGCACGCCTTCGGGTTCGGAAACCCCATATCGCATGGAAAAATCAGCAAGTAACCGGTCAAGACGGGCGGGAATGGCGTTGAGTGCAAAATCAGCCAGGCGGCGCTCCGCGTGATCAAGTCGTTGACCGATCAGGCGGAAAGTGTAATCATGAAGGCGGTCATCCTCAGCCATCCCCCGTTTGAAATCCCCGACCTGAATTCGCAGGAGCCTGGAATTTTCATAGGCGATTGCAGAGTTCGCCCTTTGCCCCGCAGCCGAGTAGAGAGCTGATTCCCCAAACAAGGATCCCTCGGGAAGAATATCGATTACCGCTTCGCGCGCTGTGTCCGGTTCGATACGACAAAGTTTGACACGACCATGGATAATCGCATAGAGGCAGTCGGCAGGTTCCCCCGCACGGTAGACAAAGCGACGACGACGAAAATCAAGGACCACTGAATTACGAGCCATGTCGTTAACAAGCGCATCGTCCAGGGTTGAGCCAAATTCCAACCGGCGGATTATTTCAGCGCGATCTTCGGGAGTTAAATCCCGCGCGCGCTTTTGTTCCTGCAGGGCATTCATCTCCATGTCCTTTTGGGCATCGAGTTACGGTTTCCAGCTTGAATCAATTGTCGGTGTTGCTCGTTCAACGTGGTCCTGTGCGGGCTAATTTTATGATGACTGTAAGGACACCCGCTGCGACCAGGATTGTTACTCTCGATTGTCTCTTTTTGACGCGATTCTAGGGCGAGTAAAGACACGTTAAACCGAGGCCCGAACTTTAGCATGAAGCACGGGAGCGTGCAAGAACAATAAGAAGCAAGACGAAGTCATTTTATGGAGTCAAAATCCAACATTCTCGTAGTTGACGATAACCCTGACAAATTGAGTCTGATCAAGGCCGCGCTGGACCTCGCCGGTTACAACGTAACCACTGCGACGGACGGCGATGAAGCGCTTATGGCCATTGAATCGTATCAGCCGGACCTCGTGATCACCGACGTCATGATGCCGCGCATGAACGGGTACGAGTTGGCCCAGCGAATCAGGGCCAACCCGGTCACGAAGTTTATTCCCGTCATCATGCAGACAGCGGCGGGCCGGCGCAGCGAAGATCTGCGACGGGCCAATGAGGCCGGCGCTCTGGGCTATATCACTGATCCGACCGATCTCGATCTTCTGCTTGCAAGGACCAGGACATTGCTCGAGTTCAAGGCCTATCTCGACGTTTGCGAAGAAGCGGCGTTTACGGACCACCTGACCGGCCTCGCAAACCGCAGAAGGTTCGAACGCCAACTGGAACGCGAGGTGGCCCGTATGGAACGATACGGCCATCCGTTCAGCTTGTTGATGATCGATATCGACCGTTTCAAGGACCTCAACGACAGTTTCGGTCACGACGCGGGCGACGATGCCATTCGCCGTCTCAGCAAAGTCTTGCGAGAAGGCACGCGCGGTATCGATCTGGCCGCGAGAATCGGTGGCGAGGAGTTTGCGGTGCTGCTGGTCGAAACCAGTAAAGAGGGCGGATTGGAAGTGGCCGAACGACTGCGGGCTGCGATCAAAGTGTTGGAAATTCCAAATGCCCATTACATAACCGCGAGTTTTGGGGTTGCGGAATGTCCTCGTGACGCGCAAACTGCTGCTGATGTGCTGAAGGCAGCGGACGTCGCTTTGTATGAAGCCAAGCGAAATGGCCGCGATCGCGTAGTGGCAAAGGAGCTGCCGCGGTCGAACTCGATGGCTGCGAGTGACGTACAAGGCGATGGAAATTTAGGACTTGCATCGCGAGGATAGTAATGGCTGATTACAAGGAAAAGCTGGACGAGTGGCAACAGGCAGCGCGCCGCAAGGCTCGCGAGCTCGACGAGAAATACTCGATTTCGGATATGGTTGGTGAAGGCGCGCGCGCGGCGGGCGAAGCCGCAAAGCGCGGCGCTGAGACGGTAGCCGGCGGAGCGGAACGTCTGCGGACGGAAGCCGAGCGACTGACTGACGATGATGAGATCAGCGACGCCGCGCGCCGTGCCGCGAACGAAACCGTAAAGAACGTTAAAAAAGCAGGGAAGGTTGTGCGCGATGTCGCCGGCGACACGGGCAAACGAGTTTATGACGACGCGAAGACTTATTACGAGCGAGCGTCGTCGATTTACGACACCGGCGCGCGATTCACACGCGCCTCGACTGCAGCGACGACCGGCTTGCTGAAAGCACGCGACTGGATCAAGGAGAATCCCGGCAAGGCTGCGGTTGTTTCAGTCTCGCTCGTGCTCGGCATCAGAGCGGGTGCTGCGTTTCCCGGTTTGGATGCCGTGTTGCTCGGTTCACACCCGCACTGGCTGACACACTCGGCGCTTCCGGTTTGGGGTTTACACAAGGCGAGCGAAAAGTTTGACGGTTATTTGAAGAAGCAGGAAGAGTTGATTGCGCGTGGCGAGCTCGACGAAGCGGCACAGCAGCGCGCGGAGTTTCAGCGGAAGATCGCGAAGTATGTTGGGGCGCCGTTGCTGGGTGCGTTCAGTTGCGCGGCAGGAGCGGCGATGTGGGCCCAGATCTTCCAACCGGGCGCGATCACCGGCGCGCCGATCAGTTGGCTACTCGGCGGTAATCCTTTTCTCGATGGCGTGTGGCTCTTCGCGAACGGCGTAATCTGTTTCCACCAGGGCTACAAGTTCTTCATGATCGCCCTGGCGAACCAGGAAGAAGTTGTCCGCGTCGTCCGCGAAATCAAAGGCCTTTTACCCGCAGCCGCAGTTTAGACAGTTAGCCACAAAAAGGCACAAAAGACACAAAAAGGTTCTAAACAGGAAAGGCGCTGAATCCTCCCGCAGGAGAATTAGGCGCCTTAACGCATTCATCCATTTTGTGTCTTTGTGCTTTTTTGTGGCTAAGAAATCGTAATCGGGAACGGCAGGAAGCAGAGCGCGAACACGATCAACGTCACGATCGCGATCACGATGCGCTTTGCGCCCAATGGTTCCATCACCGCCGGTTGCGGATGGGGCACCTTCATCATCACCGCTAACAGCACCGCATAAAGAAATCCACTCGGGCTGCCGTGCCACCAGAATCCCAGGAATGCCAGCGCGGCCATGATCACGAAGGCTACACGCCCGATGATTTTGTGTGCGCGGCCGCCGAACAACGAAAACGTTCCGTGTCCGCCGTCGAGTTGGCCCACCGGCATTAAATTCAAACTCGTCACCAGCAATCCGATCCACGCCGCCATGTAGTAGGGGTTTGTCGGTGTGTTGGGGTCGAGCGGTATGCCAGCGATTTTGCTGATCAATCGTATCAGTAACGGATCGTTGAAATAGATCCAGTTACCGCCGTGGTCCAGAGGCGTGCCCGCCGTCAACACTCCAATGACAGCGATCGGCACAGCTACAACAAATCCTGCGAGCGGGCCTGCCAATCCGATATCGAAAAGCGCGCGGCGTGACGGAATAGCGGAGCGAATCTTGATGAAAGCGCCGAAAGTTCCGGCCAGGAACAGCGGCGGCGCCGGAATAAAGTACGGGGGCGTCGCGTTCACTTTGTAATAGCGACACGCGAGATAGTGTCCCATCTCGTGTGAAAAGAGAATCGCCAGTAAAGACGCTGAAAACGTCGCGCCTTCAGCAATCAGTTTTGGGTGAGAGAACGCATACCGGACCAAGTCGATAACTGAGTACAGATATGAGAGCGGAACATAGAGCAAGTAATCCAGCGGGCTCGCGAGGCGCAGTTCGTGGTTGGGAGGAATTTCGGGAGCCGCGAGCATCGTGCCTGCCAGGATTGTCGTGACAACGGTGAGCAGAAAGAGCCCGCCATGCAGTCGCCACTCACGCGCTGACAACCACGACTGCGGCACAGTTCTAATTGATTCGTCCATTGTGCTCGTATGATTACCTAAACCCAAAAAACGTTTATCGCCGAAAAAGGGCGGCCACGGAGGGCCGCCCCTACAACTAAGATCCGATGTTTACATGCGCTAAAACTCGTCGTCGTCATCATCGACTGAATCGTCGATCTCGATGTCGCCGCCGTCGTGTGCCTGCAATTCCTTGCCCGGCTTAAAGCGAATCGTCTTGCCTGACGGAATCGCCACTTCTTCGCCGGTGCGTGGGTTGCGCCCCACGCCTCGCTTGCGCGGCTTCACGACGAACACGCCGAATCCGCGGAGCTCAATTCTTTCACCCCTCGTCAGCGCTTCCTTCATCGAATGAAAAAGAGCTTCGACGGCCTGTTCAGCCTTCATCTTCGGCACGCCGGTTTTATCAGCAACGCGATTGATGATGTCTAACTTGATCACGTCAAGGGGCCTCTTTTCTGCTGCGCCTGGGACGCTGTCCGGGGGCCGCAAAATGCAGGCGAGGATGATAGAGAGCCACGGCAAAGCCTGTCAAGGAAATGGCAAAAAAGCCCGTAGAACGATTGCACGAGAACAGGCTTTAGGCTAACCTCAAACCCGTTTCATAGAGTGGTTAATTATGTTTGGAATTCGCAAACGCAGGCCACCGCCGTTCGGTGGCGTTCACGTCGACGACGACAAAGACATCCAGGAGCACCGGCCTGAGGAGGCGTCGCGAAACGATCTCTGGTCGGAAGCCCGGTTGTTGCTCCGCGATCTGATTTTCGCACTGATGATCGCGGCGCTCGTGGTGGTGTTCGTCGTACAGCCGGTGAAGGTTGAAGGCACTTCGATGTTGCCTCGTCTGCACGACGGCGAGCGCATTTTCGTCAACAAACTGATCTATTACGACGAATTTCGCTGGGCGCCGAAGATCGAGCGCGGCGACATCGTCGTTTTCTGGTTCCCGGATGACCCGTCGAAGAGTTACATCAAACGCGTTATCGGTTTGCCGGGCGACACGATTGAAGTACACGACGGCATCGTGCGCGTTAACGGCCGCGACATCGAAGAGACTTATCTCGATCCGCGCCTGAATCTGTCGCATCGTAGCCAGGCTCCGATCTATGTTCGGCCAAACTACTACTTCGTGATGGGCGACAATCGCGACAATTCGAGCGATTCGCGCATCTGGGGTCTCGTGCCGAAGAAATACATTTACGGCAAGGCGCTGTTTCGCTACTGGCCGCTGACCGAAGCGAGCGTGATACATCACGAGGACATCAATCCGCCGCCCGGCGCGAAGCAGCCCGGGTTTCAGCCGGATTTTCAGGACAACTCGACGATGGGTGAGCCTACGCCGCAACCGTATGTGCCTGGTGATTCGACGCCACAGCCTTGATACATATGCTTGATTGGCTGCGTTTCCTGCTCATGATTTTTTACGCTCCGGTGCGTGGGATGCGCGGCATGCGCGACCGCGGCTCACTCGCGCCGGTGGTGTTGATTGCGTTCGCCGGGCAGTTTGCGTTTGGCTTCGTGGCGAAAAGGTTTGCCGGGGCCACGTATGGAATTACCTGGGAACTCTTTCACACTGCGAAGATTGTCGCGATTGTCGCGATCGTTTTGGTGCCGATACTGACGCTCGTCGCCAATATGTTTGAGCGACGCGGCAGTTTTCGAGTAGTGCTGACGCAGGAATACGCGCCGCTCGCGGCCTCGCTGTTTTACGCTCTCACCGCTGCCAATCTTCTCTCATTACTGATCGCGATTTTTCTGCACTACTCGGGAATCCAGGCGCAGACCGTCGCGATGCTGATACAAGCATATTCAACGCCGGGCGCCGCGCCTGAATTTACTCAGACCGGGCCGTTGGCCGAACAGTTCAAGAATCCGGTTTTCCTCGCGTATAGCCTCTTCGCAATGTTTCAACGAGGACTGTTGGGCATCGGCATGATCGTGGCGGTGAAAGACACGTTCAGGATGTCAGCGGCGCGGGCGTTTGCGGTCACGTTCATCTCGTGTTTTGCGGCACAGTTTGTCGCGCCGATCGCGTTTCATTTGTTTTCCGGAGTAGCTGGCTCGCCGTTTCTTTTGTTCTTTCTGTTCCTGCTGTTGCGCAATTATTTCAGCGACATCATGGGCGGCCATCGCGCACGCGCGGCGTTCAAGCAAAATCTCGAGTCGGCGACACTCAATCCCGCGGATGCTTCCGCGCACTACAATCTCGGGTTGATTCACCAGAGCCGCGGTGAGTTGGACCAGGCGCGCCAACGCTTTGAACGCGCGTTACAGATCGATGCGGAGGAGATCGACGCCAATTATCAGTTAGGAAGGATCGCTCGACAGCAGAAACAGTACGCCGACGCGATTCAGAACTTCGAACAGGTCGTGGCGCGCAATCCGGCGCACGCGCAGCACGAGGTTTGGCGCGAAGTGGCGGCGACGTATATTGCGGCCGGACAGTTTGAAGATGCGCGCACGGCGTTGGATCAGTTTCTCGAACACCGACCGTCTGATCCGGAGGGTTTGTACCTGATGGGTCGCGCGCATGCCGGGCTCGGCCACAAGCGTGAAGCGACCAGTTTGATGCAGGCGTGTATCGAAGCAGTGAAGACCGCGCCGGCTTATAAATATCGCGCGAGCAAGCGTTGGTTGAACGAGGCGCAGCAGTTTATCAAGAGCAGCCAGTAGGTTTGAAGATGACTAAGCATCCTGCACTTTTAGCGCTGGAAGATGGTCGCACGTTTCGTGGTCGCTCGTGGGCGGCTGACGGTGAAGTGTGCGGCGAGATGGTTTTCAACACCTCGATGACCGGTTACCAGGAGGTTCTCACCGACCCGTCATACGCCGGCCAGATCGTCTGCATGACTTATCCGCTGATCGGCAATTACGGGATTAACGCTGAGGACGCCGAGTCGACACGCCCGTGGGTCGAGGGCTTCGTCGTCCGTGAGGCGAGCCGCATCGATTCCAACTGGCGGTCTGAAGAGAGTCTCGAATCGTATCTGAAACGCTGGAACATCGTCGCGATTGAAGGCATCGACACACGCGCGCTCGTGCGTCACATCCGCGACAAGGGTGCGATGCGAGCGTGTCTTTCGACGACGGATCTGGACGAGAAGAGTCTGGTTGAAAAAGCGCTTCAGTCGCCGCCGATGGAGAATCGCGAGCTTGCCAGCGTTGTCACGACGAAGGAGCCGTACGACTTTCCCGCCACAGGTGAAGAACGTTTTCATGTTGTGTGTTACGACTTCGGTGTGAAACGAAATTCATTGCGCGAGCTGGCGCGGCTTGGTGTGCGCACGACCGTTGTCCCCGCATCAACTTCTGCCGCTGACGCGCTCGCGTTCAAGCCCGATGGAATCTTCTTATCGAATGGTCCGGGCGATCCGGCGTCGATGGACAAGGAAGTGGCGGAGATTCGCGAGCTGTTGAAAGCGCAGGTGCCGACGTTCGGGATTTGTTTCGGACACCAGTTACTCGGACGCGCGTTTGGCGCAAAGACGTTCAAGCTCATGTTCGGACATCGCGGCGGCAACCAGCCGGTGAAAGAGTTGTCGCATCCGCACGTGGAGATAACGTCACACAATCACGGGTTTGCAGTGAGCGCTGAGAGTCTTCCGCCGGAAGTTGAAGTGACGCACATCAATCTCAACGATCAATGTGTTGAGGGAATGCGTCACCGCACCCTGCCCGTGATCTCCGTCCAATACCACCCGGAAGCCGCCCCGGGACCACACGACGCCGAGCATCATTTCCAGCGCTTTGTCGCATTAATGGAAGCCGCGGATGGACGCAGATAAACGCAGATCTGCGTTCATCCGCGAAAATCCGCGGCTTAATTCTCTGGCATCTTTAATTCGCCGGTAGTGAGGTCAGGGCGGGCGCGTACCATTTCGTCGGGTGTGGATTCGGCGTGGAGCTCTTCGGCGGTTGCGGCGGCAATCTCAGCCACCTTCGCCGTCTCAGTAGCATTCGGCTCCAGCAGATCCGCAATCCCTTCGCTGCCGCGATGCTCCATCCAGTGACGATAACTCACCGTAATGATCGCCACCACCGGAATCGCCAAAAAGATCCCTGCAACTCCAGCCAGCTTCTCACCGGCGAGGATCGCGAATATCACCGCGAGTGGATGAAGATGAATGCCTTGTCCGATTAGTCGCGGGTAGATCACGTAGTCCTGCACGATCCGCAGCACACCCAGAAAGAGCAGCACCAGAAACGCATTGAACGGACCAGCATGAAACATCGCGAGCAGCCCGGCCAGCAGCGCGATCGTGACTGGGCCAACGAGGGGAACAAACTCGAAAACGCCCGCCAGCACGCCCATCACGAGGCTGCCCGGCAACCGCAGCACCGTGAAGCCGAGGGAACAAATAATTCCGATGAACAAACACGCCGTCAGTTGCGCGCGAATGTAAGCCGCGAGCGTGCTGTTGATGTCCTGGAAAAACTCGTCACCGCGCCAACGCCAGCGCCCGCGCGGCAGCATCAGCAACGCCGAGCGCCGAAAACTCTCCGCGTCTTTCAAAAGGAAGAAAGCGAGAATCGGAATCAATACGAGCCAGGGAATGTAAACGACGTAGCCCAGCGCAGCGGTCGCGAACTCCGTAGCCGTGTCACTCACTTTGTCGCCGGCCTTCTCCACGGCGTAATTCGCCCTATCGACCAGAGGTTCTGGCAAACGGCGCGAGTATTTGATGACGTCCTGTGTCCGATCGCGGAGCGATTTCCAGTATTCCTTCGCCTGACCGGAAAACTCCGGAAACTGATTACTGAGACTTGGCAGCACTATAAACACCGCAAACACGATCACGGCGAGGATGATCAGGTAAGCGAGGGCGATCGCGACGACTTTCGGTATCGCAATCGTGCGACCTCCAATAACTCTTTGTCGTCTTAAAAACTCGACGAGCGGCGAGACGAAGTACGCGAAAAAGATCGCCAGGACGAGCAGCAGGATGATTCCCGTAATTTTCGAGATCACCCACAACACAACGCCCACCGCGAGCAATACCATGATCACTCGCAGCACGACACGCGTAGGAGGTCCGTAGGACGCTTCTACTGCCGCCTTCGCCGCTGTTGCTGCATTGTCTTTCGCTGTCTGTCGATCCACGAATCTATAACCGCGCGTGCAATCTTCCCATCAAATCGCCTACTGCTCGCTGATCATGGATGCTTAGCTCCCGAAATTCAACTCCAAACGTATCAGGGGTAGAATGATGAATCACTTCGCCGGCCAGTGACAATGCGTCCTCGCCGTCAAGCAGCAGGAGTCCGAGTTGATCTCCGATCTTCACGTCGGGACACGAGGGGAGATTTGTGACGCGCAGACCGCCGAGACTGATGTCCTGTGGCTCACCGATGCCGAGCGACTCTTTCAAGCTCTCATCTTCGATGGCAAGGGTGATTCGCGAGGTCACGTAGTAACGAGGGTGACGCCGGCGATCGTGCGACTGTAAGGCATTGTCGTCGGAGTTAGTCATCGTGAAGCGCCCTCAGTGAGCTACATCGTCTTCGGGTTCAGCTTCTCCCTCGCCTTCGCCTTCACCTTCGACTGCGGGCGGTGGCGTCACGCGCGGAGCGGCCGGCTCCCAAACGAGCCCGCGCCATTCATCCGTTTCGCCGAGTAGCTGAAGCGCAGCGAGTGGGTGGCCGGGATGGCGCTCGATACGCAGCACCTCCGCGATCACTTGCAGCTTCTCACCGGTTTCACCGAGCACTTCGAGACGCACACGACTACCGACCTGGGGCAGTTGTCTCGGGAGATGTACGAGCGTGCCCTCTGGACCGACATTTTCAGTCATGCCTTCGGCTACGATGTGCGTGCCGCTTGGCTCATCCCACTCCGCTTTTACCTCGAGGCTGGCGAGGTAACGTGGGCCGGAGCGGTTCTCTGTTTGTGCGGGCATCTGGGGCGCCCTCCCTTCGAAGTTATTATTCCTCTTCGGTTCTCAACTTCTCCAACACGGAAAAATCTTCCAACGTCGTAACGTCTCCGGCAACGGAGCCGCTGGTCGCGATCTCGCGCAGGAGCCGTCGCATGATCTTGCCCGATCTGGTCTTCGGCAACGCGTCGGTAAAGCGAATCTCGTCAGGTCGAGCGAGTGCTCCGATCTCCTTCGCGACGTGGGCTCGCAGTTCCTGGTTTAACGCGTCTGACGGTCGATGCGTTCCTTCGAGCGTCACGAAAGCCACCACCGCCGATCCCTTCATATCATCCGGACGCGCGACGACCGCAGCCTCCGCGACCGCCGTGTGCGACACGAGCGCGCTCTCAATCTCCGCTGTTCCGAGTCGATGTCCGCTTACATTAATAACATCATCGATCCGGCCCATTATCCAAAAATAGCCGTCCCTGTCGGTCCGCGCGCCGTCGCCCGCGAAATAGATGCCTTCAATCTGCGACCAGTACTGCTGTTTGTAACGTTCGTCGTCACCCCAGATCGTCCTCAGCATCGACGGCCACGGCCGCTTGATCACGAGATAACCGCCTTCATTTGGCCCAACAGACTTACCGTCGCGCGTCATCACGTCGGCCTCGACGCCAGGAAACGGAAGTGTACCGGAGCCCGGTTTCGTAGGCGTCGCGCCCGGAAGCGGCGTGATCATGATCGCGCCGGTTTCAGTTTGCCACCACGTGTCGACAATCGGACAACGTTCCTTGCCGATGATGGCGCGATACCACATCCACGCTTCGGGATTGATCGGTTCGCCGACGGTGCCGAGTAGTCGTAAGCTGGAAAGATCGTGTTTCAACGGCCACTGTTCGCCCCACTTGATGAACGCACGAATCGCGGTTGGCGCGGTGTAGAAGACGTTGACGCGATGGCGCTCGACCATTTTCCAGAAGCGATCGGGTTCGGGCCAGTTGGGCGCGCCTTCATACATCAAAACCGAAGCGCCGTTCGAGAGTGGACCATAAACAACGTAGCTGTGGCCCGTGACCCAGCCAATATCGGCGGTACACCAGTAAAGATCCTCGTCTTTAAGATCGAAGACCCACTTCGTCGTGAGATGTGCCTGCAAAAGGTAACCGGCGGTCGTGTGGAGAATGCCTTTCGGCTTACCGGTCGTGCCTGATGTGTAGAGAATGTAGAGCGGATGTTCGCTGTCGAGCTCTTCCGCGGCGCACTTCGCATCGACGGTTTCCATCAGCTCATGCCACCAGAAATCGCGACCCGGTTCCATGTGCTGCGGAGAGCCGGTGCGACGGACCACGATACACGCATGCACCGAAGGCGTCGACTTCAACGCTTCATCGACTGCGGGCTTGAGTTTTACTTCGTTGCCGCGACGCCAACCGCCGTCCGCTGTTACAACGAGCTTGCAACTCGCATCGTTGATGCGGTCGATCAGTGCAGCACTTGAGAAGCCGCCGAAGACGACCGAATGGGTAGCGCCGATCCGTGCGCACGCGAGCATCGCGATCGCGAGCTCAGGAATCAGCGGCATGTAGAGCGCGACGCGATCGCCGCGTTGAATGTTCGCGTGTCTCAGTACGTTCGCAAACTTGCAGACTTCGGTGTGGAGTTGTTGATAAGTGAACGTGCGCGTTTCGCCGGGTTCGCCTTCCCAGATGAGTGCTGCTTTGTTGCGTCGCCAGGTGGTGAGATGACGGTCGAGACAGTTGTAAGAGATGTTGATCTTGCCGCCGACAAACCACTCTGCATGCGGCGGATCCCACTTCAAAACCGTGTCCCACTTTTTGAACCAGTGAAGCTCTTCCGCCATACGCGCCCAGAACGCTTCCGGATCCGCGGCGGCTTCGGCGCGAAGACGCTCGAGCTCCTCCATTGACTTGATGTGCGCGTGCTCGGAAAAAGACTGCGGCGGCGGGAAGATCCGCTCTTCCTGCAACACTGATTCGATGTTTGTGCTGACGCTCGACATGCGTGCCTGTGTACCATACTTTATAGCCACAAAAAAGGACAAAAGCACAAATTTTGACTATGACTCTTTACGTCGGCACCAGCGGCTACAGTTACAAGGAATGGAAGGGAAGTTTTTATCCGGAGACGATTTCGCCGAAAGACATGCTCTCGTATTACGCGTCGCGCCTGCACGCGGTCGAGTTGAACAACACGTTCTATCGCATGCCGCAACCGAGCATGATTGAGAGTTGGAAGGCGCAGGTGCCGGCAGACTTTCGTTTCTCAGTGAAAGCGCCGCAGAGCATAACGCACTTCCGTCGACTCAAAGATGCTGTGCCGCAAACGCGAATCATGTTGAAGACGATTTCGGCGTTGGAGGAGCGTTTGGGTGCGGTGATTTTTCGACTGCCGGAGAACATGCAGAAAGATCTCAAGCGGCTCGAGATGTTTTTGAAGGTATTGCCGGCAGACACGCCCGCTGTCTTCGACTTTCGACATCCGACGTGGTTTGACGAGGAAGTGGTCGAGTTGCTGCGCAGTCAGAATCGCGTGTTTTGTATGTCAGACATCGAAGATCTGCCTGAGAGTTACGATTACAAGACTGCTGATTGGGGTTACGTGCGGCTGCGACGTGAGCGGTACACTAAGCCCGCGCTCGTCAAATGGGTCAAACGAATCAAGTCACACAAATGGAAAGATACTTACGTGTTTTTCAAACACGAGGATGAGGGAACTGGGCCGAAACTCGCGGCCCAGTTTGTTGCTTTATCCGTGTAATCGGTGGCTAAAAGTTTCCGCCACACTCATCATGCCCGCAATCACAATCGAGTTCGATCGTATCGCCTGTCCCTTCGCATGATGCACTGCAATATTTGCCGCCAGGTTGCGCTGGGCAGGTACAGCTCGGATTCTTGCACTGTTTCTGATCGTCCGCCATCGGAGCCTCCGTCAGTTCTGAATTATTAATGGAGAGGCTAGAGTAACAACTAACCCACTGCTCTCGCAATCTCGGCTGCAACACGCGCATTGTTCTCGAGCAATGCGATGTTGGCGCGCAACGTCGAGCCGCCGCTTCGTTCCGCCATTTGGCTGAGCAGAAACGGCGTCAACGCGGGTCCCGTGATTCCTTTCCACTCGGCGTCTTCGAGCGCCGTAGTCAACACGATTTGCAACTCCTCCGCGGGTACTTCAAACTGCGCCGGCACGGGCACAACCACCAGCAACGCCGATGCAATTTCAAGATCTCTCTGCGCGCGATAAATCTTCGCAACATCTTCAGGCGAGTCAGCACGCGCATCGATTGGCAAACCGCTCTTGCGCGAATAGAACGCCGGCAGCTCGTCACATTGATAACCAACGACCGTCACCGCGTGTGTTTCGAGCCACTCGCGCGTCGCCGGCAGATCGAGAACGATCTTCGCGCCGGAGCAGACGACGATGATCGGAGTGCGTGCGAGCTCAGGCAGATCGGCGGAGACGTCAGGCAGCGAGCCACGATGAACACCGCCGATACCGCCAGTCGCGAAGATTTTGATTCCGGCACGATGAGCGATCCAGGCTGTTGATGCGACTGTCGTCGCGCCGTTCCAGCCCTGGGCAACGGCGACAGAAATGTCTCTCGTACTGATCTTCCGGATGCCGCTGCTGTTTGCAAGCGCATTGATCTGATCGTCGTCGAGACCGACAGATAGTTTTCCGTCGATGATCGCAATTGTTGCGGGTGTTGCGCCCGTTTCACGGACGACTTCCTGCAAGCGATTCGCTGTTTGCAGGTTTTGCGGACGCGGCAAACCGTGCGCGATCACGGTCGATTCGAGCGCGACGACCGCACGTTGATTGCGAATCGCATCGTCAACTTCCGAGGCTATATTTAGAAGCTGACGCATTGGGTTAAGAAGCTGGCGCATTAGCAATTGCAGCTTTTGTCAAAGTAAACACAGTTCCACCTTCTTCGCCCGGCTCCCACTCGATGAGGGCGTCGATCATGCTCGCGCGCGCACGCATGTTTGCGAGACCGCGGCCTTCGGAGTTTGTGTGCTGCGATTTGAACGGGCGGCCATTGTCTTCGATCCGCAAAGCAAAGTCGCCGTTGTCAGATCCGGTGACAAACATCTTCACTTCCGTCGCTTCCGCGTGACGCCAGATGTTGTTCACCGCTTCCTGAACGATTCGATAGATCTGCATCTGCACGCTCGGCGACAGGTCGCTGCGTTCCTCGATGCCGTCCGCGCAGTGAAACTCGTAAACAAAACGCTTCTCGGCCGGCGCATCCTGAACCGCGTGCGACAGTGCAAATTCGAGCGCCGCGGCGAAGCCGACGTTTTGCAGTACTGACGGGCTCAGGTCTTCACAGATCCGACGCACCTCCTGCGAGATGACCTCGATCTCTTTTCGCAACGCGACCTGCGGAGTGTTGCCCGTGGAGTCGCCGTTGGTTTTGATCTGATCGGTCAACAACGCGAGGTGACGGAGATCGGCGAGTGTTTGATCGTGCAAGTCCCGAGAGATCCGGCGTCGCTCACGTTCCGCTTCGTTCGCGAGATTGAGACGTGCGTCGGCGAGTTCGCGGTTCGCACCAACCAGAGCCGCACTCGTCGCGACGATTCTTCTGCGTTCGAGTATGGCCCACAATAACGCCAGCAGCGCGAGCGCCAAAAGGATCGCGAGCGCTGTGGACGTCCACGGGAAAGGCGCTTTCGCAACTGTGAACGAAAACGTCAGTGGCGCCGAGGGCGTCAGGTCTTTGGTGAAGGCGCGCGCGGTCACTGTGTAAGTGCCGGGCTTCAACCCTTCCATCGTAAACTGGTATTCGCGCGACAGTTTTTGTTTGATGGTTCGATTGTTACTGTCAATCAGCGTAAACGCATACTGAAACTGCTCTGGAAACGTGCGGCTGCTAATGGCTGTTACATCAAGCAGCAAACTGTTTTGCGGATATTCGAGATTCAAGCCCGCTTGTAACTCAGACGGCGCGTGGATGCGTTTGCTCAAGATGCGCGTTGCGTAAAGCGTTGGCTCGGCTCGTCCCGGCTCGTAACGCGCGACGCCGCGATTTGTCCCGATCAAAAGCACATCAGTTCCATCCGACTTGCGCTGCGGCGCGACTGCGAAAACGCTTTGCGAAGGTAAGCCTTGTTCGGAATCGAGCTCGGAAACCACTGGTCCAACAACCGGGTCGAGCAGAATGCGCAGGAGACCGTTGCCGCGCGTGCCACACCAGAGCTCGTTTGTTTTGTCTGACTGGATGGTGAAGAGATTACGCACGTCGACGTTCGGGATAACAAGATTGCAGCTCGCACCAGTCTGGCAGAGAAAGACGCCTGACCCGGTGCCAAACCAGAGCGAGCCATCGGACGTTCGCGCTATCGATCTGACGGCGGCATTTTTTATCGCGGCGAATGCCGGTTCTTCACGGATCGTTTTTCCGTCTGAGGCAAACACGCCGTCTCTGTTAGTTCCGATCAGGAGTCGATCGTCACCGTCGGCGAGTAGGCTCAACACTTCGCGCGCAGTTGCAGGGGTATTGGGCCACGTCAGACTGCTGCGACCACCGTCCAGACGATCGATGCCGCGATTGAAGATGGCGAAATAAGTCGCGCCGTGAAACTGGGCGATCGCGCGTATGCTGCCGGTCGTGTCTGGAGCGCCCGAGCCGGTTTCGACGCGCGTGAACGATTGTTCCTCGAGACGGGAGGACTGTTTGGGTGCGACGTAGAAACCGCTCGCCGAAGCGATCAGGAGCCGTTGTGACTTGTCTTCCGCAATCGCGTAAATGACGTTGCGCCCGAGGGCCGGGACAGGGTTCCAGTCCGCGGTTTCATCGTCGTAAACAAAGAGTCCGCGATTGGTGCCCGCGACCGATCGGCCGCTACTCGTCTGAAACAGCGATCTGATGAAGTTCGATTCGAAATTGTCGCCGACGGATTCGACGCGAGCGGCGTGCGGATCGTAACGACAGACACCGCGATCCGTGCCAAACCAGATGACGCCTTCGCGATCAGGAAAAATCGCGTAAACGTGATCCGAGCGTAAACCCCCGGCAGTTCCATCGAATGTGAACCGTTGCGTCTTTGTGTTCGAGATTCGAAAAACGCCACGGCCGTCAGTGCCCACCCACATCTCGTCTTCGATTCGCTTCAACGCCATTACTGGACCAGTCGGAGCTTCGAGACGTTTCAGATTCGGAAGCTCATCGCCTGAAAGGATTCCCGGCTCTTCTTTCTTCGCCCGCGCACCGATCCAAAGTTTGCCTTCGCGATCGCGATCGAGGGCGTTGACGAAGAAAGCGACGGGTTTCATCTGGCTCTCTCTCTCCGTGCCGTTTGCGATTTCCAAAACGCCACGGCTGTTGGTGCCGATGAATATGCGGCCGTTCAAGACGTTGATACTGGTGATTGGCAGTGGACCAGGATGATCGCGATCGCTGCTTTCGAGCGGGTGATTGACCCGCTCTCGTGTCTCGATCGCGCGGCCCGTCACGCGACTCTCGAAAACGCGCCCCTGTTCGCTCGACATGAATACCGAGCCTGACTGATCGGCAGCGATCGCGTTGATTGTCTGGCCCGAGGTCTCGTTTACCTTGATGAACTCGCCGGTCTGGTAACGTAGCGCGCCGGCGTCACTGCCGATCCACATCGCGCCGTCTTTATCGGTTTGCAGTGCGAGGATGCGAACGGGCGTAGGCAGTGAACGATCGTTGATGGACTGTGTTCTGCGACCGTCGAATCTTGCGAGACCGGTTTCCGTGCCGAACCACATCGCACCATCCGGCGTCTGCGCGATCGCGCGAACGCGATCCGACGGCAGACCGTGAAACAGCGTGACTGCGCCCCACTGGTGCAATCCCGTGATCGGTGTCGGAGATGGCGATGGAGACGGTGAAGGTGATGGCGACGGCGACGCCTGCGGCTGTGGCTGTGGCTCACCAGTCTGCGCTCCGGAACCTGCACTCAGCCACAAGCAAACGGATAAAGCACAAATAATCCCCAGCAACCTTTTTGTGCCTTTTGTGTCTTCTCTTGTGCCTTTTTGTGGCCCTTTTTGTGGCCTCATTTCTTCTTCGAGGCGGCTTCTCGTTTCTGTTCTTCGTTGAAACGTTTCTGATCTTTCTGGATCCACGCTTCGAGATCGTTCGAGGCTTTCTCGAGCTCGTCGCTGTTCAGCAATCCGCGTCGCAGTGCTTCGAAGAAGGCGCGCGTGCGAATGTTGTACGCGAGCTTCTCGTACGCCTCCATGTCCGTGCCTTCAGCGACCGAAACGAAGAGTTTTTCATACAAAGTCGCGAGTCTGCTTTCGACACCGCGCAAACTCAACGAACACTTGCGGGCGATGGCCCAGTTTGAAAGACCGAGCGCGAGATAATAGAGTGCTTCCGCTTCAAACTCCGTCAACAGCGGGCGCTTGAACGAGTCTTTGAACGCGGGATCGATCATGTCAGCGCCATCTTCAAGCACGGCGGCGACGAAACGTAGAAACCGCGACTCCGGATTGTTTTTGTGAATGAAGCCGTAGGCCGGCGGCGGGTCGACTGACTTTACGATCTTCCGAATCTCGTTGATATAGATCTCGTGTGGAAACTGCGTCCAGAAGATGATGCGCGCGGTTGGAAAGTCGCGCCAGATCGCGCGCGCGGCCTTCACGCCTGAGAGCTTGGGCATCTGGATGTCGAGGATGCAGACGTCCGGTTTCTCGTTGAGGGCGATTTTCACGGTCTCCTCACCGTCGCCCGCTTCGAACACGGGCAGGTGCGAGGGAAACTCCTTTTCGAGAATCTCGCGGAGGTAATGGCGCTGGGCCATGTTATCTTCAGCAATCAGGATTGACATGCCGGTTGATGATAATGCGAAATGATCCGCGCGCAAAGCGATCCGTGTTATCCGTGGTTAAGAAGCTTATTGAGGTGAAGGATGCTGAAACTGATTCTTGTCTGTCTGCTAACTGTAATTCCCGTTGCCGCCCAAACACGCGATGAGCGGCTTTGGCAACGCGCACTGCAAATCCATCGACGCGCAATCGTCATCGACACGCACAACGACGTGACCACGCCGATGACCAACGACGACTTCGATCTGAGCGGCGAGCCACCGGCGCCCTACAAAACCAACATCGAACGTATGAAGAAAGGCGGCCTGACCGCCGAATTCTTTTCGCTTTACGTTAGACCCTGGTACGTCGAACACGGCGGCTCAGCACGTCGCACGTTAGACATGATCGACTCCGTCTATCGCGCCGTCGAACGCCACCCAAGAGACCTGATGTTCGCGACCTCAGTCGCCGACATCCGCCGCGCGAAACGTACCGGGAAGATCGCGGCGTTGATGGGGATCGAAGGCGGACACGCGATTGAAGACTCGCTGCCGACGTTGCGCGAGTTTTACCGCCTCGGCGTCCGCTACATGACGCTCACCTGGAACAACACAAACAACTGGGCTGACGCCAATCGCCCGCCGAAGAAGCACAACGGCCTGAGCGATTTCGGCAAGGAAGTCGTGCGCGAAATGAACCGCCTCGGAATGCTTGTTGACATATCGCACGTTTCCGACGACACGATGAACGACGTGCTCGACGTTTCCACCGCACCGGTCATCGCTTCGCATTCGTCGGCGCGCGCGCTCAGCAACGTTCCGCGAAACATCCCCGACGATGTGTTAAAGCGGATCGCGAAGAACGGCGGTGTGGTCCAGGTTAATTTCTACAGCGTGTTTGTTGACGAGAAGACAGTCGCACCGCAGAACGCCGAGCGCAACAAGCGACTCAAGTCGCAGCAGGATGCGATCGACGAGAAATACAAAGACGATCCTGAACGGCAGGCCGAAGAGGGCGACAAACTCGAAGCGGCGAATCCGTTGCCGCCGCTGCCGATCTCGAAGCTGATCGATCACATCGATCACATCGTGAAAGTCGCAGGCATCGATCACGTCGGTATCGGTGCGGATTTTGACGGTGCGAACGACATGCCCGAAGGCGCGCAGGATGTTTCGATGTTGCCGAACATCACATACGAGCTGCTCAAGCGCGGATACAGTGAAAGAGATATCAGGAAGATACTCGGTGAGAACTTGTTGCGCGCGTTTGCGGAAGCAGAACGCGTCGCTCGTAGATCAAGCAAGACGATCAGCGGTGACGGCAGTCTTCAGAGAATAAAAAAATGAGCACGGCGCATGACGTCCGTGCTCAAGCAGAAAAGAAGAGAGTAAATTACGAATTAGCGATTCTGGCCGCCGCGTCCCTGTCCGCCGGTCTGTGCATTGCCGGCGCCGAGATCGTCGTCTTCCATATCGCGCTCATTTTGTCCACCGTAGTTTGATTTCTGCTGGCCGCTACCACTGCCGCCAGCCTGTTGGCCACCTTGCTGACCACGTCCTGGTGCTTGCTGGCCATGTTCCTGGTCTTTCGCACCACCCATGTTTCTCTGAGCGTCATCGTTCTTCATTCTGTCATCTGCCATACTTTGTCTATCCTCCCATGTTCGATGGTTAGTTAGCGGTTTGTGAACTATCAACCTGCGTGCCATTTACGACTACGCTGTAAATCGTGCTGATTGCAACAGGGAGTGTCGCGAAGAGTCCTGACACAATACGGCGGGCGGAAATGAATTAATACACACGCGTGCTATTATTCACTGCAAATAAATGACAGCCGCAGGTCTCTACGTTCATATTCCGTTTTGTAGCTCGCGTTGTTCGTATTGCGACTTCGCCACCGGTCTTTATCAGAGTGAGCTGGCGGAGCGCTATGTTCATGGACTAATTAATGAGATCAGGGGCTCGCGATACCACAGTGAGATTGTTGACACAATTTATTTTGGCGGTGGCACGCCGTCGTTGCTTGCGCCGGCACAGCTCGAACGCATCCTCGTGAGTTTGTATGAACGCTTTGAAATCACTGCTGGGCCAGAGATCACTCTCGAGATAAATCCGGGAAGTGCTACGCCCGAGAAGTTGCGGGCGTTTCGGAGTTTGGGAGTTAACCGGGCCAGTTTCGGCGCGCAGACATTTGACGATGCTGAGCTCGCTAAACTGGGCCGCTCGCACAAATCCGCCGATACATTGAGAACTTTCGCTGATCTGCGTGAGGCTGGTTTTGCGAATGTGAGTTTTGATCTGATCGCAGGGCTTCCGGGTCAAACACTCGAAGGCTGGCAGCGAAACATCAAACAGGCGCTCGATCTCGCTCCCGAACATCTTTCGTTCTATTTGCTCGAGGTCCATTCAGGGACGCCGCTCGCGGAGCACATTCGACGTGGGATTCAGCCGCAGCCTGATGATGATCTGGCGGGCGTGATGTACGAGTGGATGCTCGAACACGCGGTGGCGGCCGGTTACGAGCACTACGAGATCTCGAATCTGTGCCGTCCCGGTTTTCATTCGCGACACAACGTCAAATACTGGACCGCAGCGCCTTATTACGGTTTCGGATGTTCCGCGCATTCATACGATGGCGGCACGCGGCGTTGGTCCAACCATCGTGATGTCTTGAAATACGTTGAGATGGTTGAGAGTGACGCGCCGGCGGTTGTTGAAGAGCAGCAGCTAGAGCAGACCGATGTTCGCGCGGAAGCGTTGTTTCTCGGCATGCGAATGATGCAGGGCGTCGATCTGCGTCGTTATCGTGAATTGTTCGGTATTGATCTGCGCGACGAGCACGCGGACGATCTCGATCGATTCTGCAAAGCCGGACTCGTTGAGTTGGACGGCGACTTGATTAGGTTGACACGCACGGGCGCTTTGTTATCAAACGAAGTGTTCGCGGCCTTTGTATAGATTTCATGATCATCGCAATTGACGGTCCATCAGCCTCAGGCAAGTCAACCCTGGGCCGCATGCTGGCGCGTGCGCTGAAGCTGTTGTACATCGACACCGGTTCGATGTATCGCGCCGTTGCGCTTGCTACGATCGACGCGGAGATTGATCCGGACGATAAGGAGGCGGTTTCTGCGCTCGCCGACGAGATCGAGATCGATCTAAGGGGTGATCCCGACTCGCTCTCTGTATTGCTCAACGACCGCGACGTCACCGCTCAGATTCGCACTGAAAAGGTGACTGAGATGTCATCAGTTGTATCGACCATTCCCGGTGTAAGACGAGCGATGGTTGCGCGGCAACGAGCGATCGGAAAACGAGGTGCGGTGCTGAATGGCCGCGATATCGGCACGGTAGTTTTTCCTGATGCTGACGTTAAGTTTTTCCTCACTGCAGGGCCGGAGGAGCGTGCGGAGCGCCGTTATAAAGAGGATCAAATCACTTCTGCTTCCTCAGCGACATACACGGAAACGCTCGCAGACATGATCGAGCGCGATCGACGCGATTCATCACGTGCTGATTCGCCGTTGAAAGTTGCAGACGACGCGATTGTCATTGACTCGACAGGGAAGAGCATCGACGAAGTTTTCGTTGAGATGATGCAGAAAATTAGCCACGGATAACACGGATTTACTGAACGATGTTCACTGGAATTATCGAAGAACTTGGCAGCGTGCGCAGTATCGAGGAGCGCGGTGAGAACGCGCGGATCGTGATCGTTGCTCGAATCGTCACCGAAGGCACGAACCACGGCGATTCGATTTCTGTCAACGGTGTGTGTTTGACAGCGCTTGATATCCAGCCTGATTCGTTTGCGGCTGATGTGTCGCGCGAGACGTTGTCGCGTTCGACACTCGGCCGCCTGAACCCCGGCGCGCCCGTGAATCTCGAACGCGCCGTCACGCCAGCAACCCGACTCGGTGGCCACATCGTCCAGGGCCACGTCGACGCGCGAGGCCAATTCGCCGGTGTCGAGGATCACGGTGAATCGTGGACGTTGAGAATCAAATACCCGCCGGAAATCGCGCGTTATCTCGTGTTCAAAGGCTCGGTAGCAGTCGAGGGAATCAGCCTGACAATCGCCGGCTTAACCGACGAATACTTTGAAATCGCCATCATCCCGAAGACCTGGGAAGTCACCAATCTCTCGCACCTCAAGCCGGGCGACGACGTGAACCTCGAAGTCGACGTGATTGGGAAGTACGTCGAGCGTCTTTTAGCCGCGGATTTACGCCGATAAACGCGGATTTACCCCTAAGTCTTGTTGTGGCTCTATTTTCGGCTTTCGGTTAACATGAGCCCGTGACTTTAGCGACTATTGAAGAGGCCGTGGCCGAGATCCGCGACGGCCGCATGATCATCATCGTCGACGACGAAGATCGCGAGAACGAAGGCGATCTGGTCTGCGCCGCCGAGAAGGTCACCCCCGAAATCATCAACTTCATGGCCCGGCACGCCCGTGGCCTGATCTGCCTGCGGCTCACCGAAGAGCGGTGCGACGAACTCCACCTGACCACACAGGTCGCAGACAACACTTCGTATCTCGGCACAGCCTTCACAGTTTCCATCGACGCGCGTCGCGGCATCACGACCGGAATTTCCGCAGCCGATCGCGCCACGACGATTCTCGTCGCTGTCGATCCCGAGTCGCGGCCACAGGATCTGTGTCGTCCCGGCCACATTTTTCCCTTGCGCGCCAAGAATGGCGGCGTCCTCGTTCGGCCCGGACAAACAGAAGCCAGCGTTGACATCGCTCGTATCGCCGGTCTTTATCCGGCCGGTGTGATCTGCGAAATCATGAATGAAGACGGCACGATGTCGCGTTTGCCGCAGCTTCAGGAGTTTGCCGCGCAGCACAATCTGAAGATGATCAGTGTTGCTGAGCTGGTCCGGTACCGGATGCGTAAGGAGCAGCTCGTCCGTCGTGTGGTCGAAACCGATTTACCGACTGTCTACGGTAGATTCCGCGCGATTGCTTACGAAAACGTGATTAATGGTGACGTGCACCTCGCGATGGTGATGGGGGATGTGGGAACTGACGACCCGGTTCTCGTGCGCGTTCACACAGAAAATGTAACCTGCGACATGTTTGGCTCACTGATCGACGACACCGGCTTTCAACTCCACACCGCGCTCGAAAAGATCTCGGCGGAGGCGCGGGGCGTGGTCCTATACCTGCGCCAGCGCGAGCACAGTTTGGATCTGGTCAACCAATTGCGTACGTACAACGTCATGCAGCAACGAGGAATCGGAAAACGGGACGCCAGTTTGGAAACTGGTTACGGAATCGATCGCGACTATGGCGTGGGGGCGCAGATTCTCCACGATCTCGGTTTGCGCAAGATCTTATTGCTTTCGAATCATCCCCCCAAAGTAGCAGCTCTGGAAGGTTTTGAGCTCTCAGTGGTAGGCAATGTTCCGCTGGGCCATCCTGCATCTCTGAAGGACCAGCAGGGTGTTGCCGATAAACCTAAATGAGGTTTGCCACCAATAGGCACAAAAGAAACATTTGATCTTTTTGTGACTTTTGGTGCCTCTTTGCGGCACTTACAATCTCTCCCTCTTAGAATTCAGAGTTCCCCGGCGTCGCGAAACGACTAATAAGAGCGACTGTAGGTTATGAGTGTAGAGAAGAAGCCTCCCATACGGACACGCTGGCGTTACTTCACTCGTCGTCATGCTTTTATCGCGGCGAGTATCGTGGGCATCGCTGCGCTCGCGCTCATCCTGCTGGTCCTATTTTTGTTTCGACTCGGTTTTGTAGATCGTTACGTCGCGAGCCAGATAAAGAACACATTCGCAAACTACGGAATTCGCGCAGAAATCGCTGAGTTTCACGCGACGTTCCCACCGCGGACTGTGGAGATGAACGGCATCGAGCTCTACGACTCCGCGACCGGCGAGCGGCTGGGCAAGATCGACAAGCTGCTGGCGAGCGTAAAGATTGAAGATCTCTACGCGTTGAACTTGCAGCGAAACATCAATCTCGAAGACCTCAAAATGGAGGGCATCGAGTTGTGGGTTACGTTCGATGATCAGGGTCGCACAAACTTCCGCAACCTCCACATTCCGCCGCCTGAGCCAAACCGGCGCATCCTATTTGCGTATGCGGCCGCAACCATCGAGATCAAAAATGGCGTGGTCCATTACGGCGACGCGCGTCATGACATCTCAGGCGAAGGACGAAATCTGCAGGTAAATATCCAGCCTGACGATCCGAATGTTCCGATCGGAACGCGCATGACCTCCGTCCAGTTTGCACTCTCGAATTCGACGTTCACTTATGACGGCCGGCCCATCAACAACATCGACATTCAGGGCCAGGGACGTTTCAACCAGGAGAAAGCCGAGATACAGCAGCTCGTACTGAAATCGCCGGTCGCCGAAGCGAAGATGAACGGCATCCTGGACGACTGGCGTGCGCTTCGTTACACGATGAATGTCACGTCGTCAGTCGACCTCACACAACTCTCCGATACGTTGCAGGCCGGAACGACGCTTCGTGGCGCGGGTAATTTTAGCGGCACGATCACGGGTGAAGGCGACAGGTTCAAACTCAACGGGCAGATGCAGTCAGACGCGCTCGCTGCTGACAACCTGCGTTTGCAGGGACTCAACGTTAGTGCGAGCGGCTCGGTTCAGGGCAAGACTTACGAGATCAACGGAAAAGCCGTTGCCGATCTGCTGAACGCTGGAGATTTTCAGCTCGACTCGCTGCAGATCGCCGGCAACGTGATGGGCACTGGTACTAATTTCCGTTGGATTGGCGAGCTCCGCGCCGTTGCGGAAAAGAGTTATGGAACGACGTTGACGGGTTTGATTCTTCGCGATGCGCGCGTCGAGATGAACAACGGCGTGCTGAACGCGCACTCAAATCAATTTTCTGCAAATGGTCTCAACGCTGGTGGCGCGAAAGTAGACGGCATCACCGCTTCAAACCTGCAATTCAAGAATCAGAACAACGTCACGACCGGCACGATTGAAAACGTCAAAGCCGGAACGGTTTCAGCATCGGGCGCGCAGGTCAAAGGCGTGACGGCTAACAATATCGACATCATCGATCGCGATGGAGTGACGAGCGTTGTTGTGAAAGACGTGCAGGTCGGAGCGACGAGCGCTGCGGGTGCGGAGATTGGAAGTCTGAATATCGCGGGTGTGCGACTGTCCGTTCGCAACCAGCGAATCGAGGGATCGACTGCTGATATCGATGCGGGCACAGTGAAGTTTGCGGATGGCCAGGCTGACAACGTGAAACTCGCGAAACCCGTGTTTGTCGTCGAGCCCTCTGGAAGTTATCGAGCGAGTGCGGATCTGAGCATCGGCGGCGGCGTGATGGGCCGGATGAACATGGGCCAGGCGCGCGCGAGTGTCGTTGCCACGAATCGTGAGATTCAGTTCAACAACTTTACGGCGGATATTTTTCGCGGTCGTGCGAGCGGAAACGCGCGCGTTGCGATTGGTAAAGGTGGCACGTCGCAGGTCACGGCTGATTTCAACGACATGGAGATTTCCGGACCGCTGACTGCGATGGCCGGAAGCGCAGTTCCACTTGCCGGACGTGCCACTGGCCGAGTCGATCTCACGTTTCCAGGCACCGACTACAAACTCGCCTCGGGAACGATCACGACTCGCTTAACCGCTGAAGCAGGCGAAGCAGACACGATCCCGATCACGGGCGAAGTCGCGATGCGCGCCAATCGCGGCACGTTCGATATTCAACAGGTAAACCTGCAAACACCACAGACGCGCTTGACCGCAACCGGTCAGTTCTCGTTTGAAAACGATTCCAATCTCCAGGTCGACTTAAATTCATCGGACGCGGCTGAGCTACAGGCTGTTTTGATCTCGTCTGGGTTGTTGCCTGAGGTCGAAGAGCAGATGCGCGCTTATGGAATCGAGCTCGGCGGCCAGCTTGCTTTCAACGGAAACATCCGCGGCCGACTCACGTCGCCCAATCTCAATGGCCGCGTTTCGATGGGCACGCTGATCGTGAACGGCAACGAGCTGGGCGCGTTGTCAGCGTCAGTTGCGATGAACGACACGGAGATCCGCATTCCGGACGGCAGTCTCGCCGAACGCGACGGCGGCGGCGTTCAGTTCTCACTTGTTAAGCCGCGCGTTGGCGAGAACAACATGTCTGTTGAAGCGACTCTCGATCGGTTCAGTGCGCGAAATCTTCTCGCGCTCTCGCCGTTGAACAGTAACAAGCAGCTCACTTCCGATACGGAATCCGATCTCTCCGGGAAGATCAGCGTGACGGGAATTCCCGACGCGATGAGTGGCAGCGCCGATCTGCGTTTCGGACCGGGCCGTCTCGCAGGCGAACCGCTGCAAGGCATGTCAGCGAGAGCGACGTTCAATGGACCAAACGTCAACATCGAGAGCGTTGATGTTCAACTCGTTGCGGGACACATCGTCGCGAATGGCAACTTCAATACGAAGAGCAAAGTTTTCGATTTCCAGGGCAGGGCTGAGAACATTCAGCTCGCGCGTTTGACTGCGCTCGCGAACCGGCCCGGTATGCCGGCAGTCACCGGGGCCGCAGACTTCAACGCCCACGTCTCGGGCAATCTTTCTGACCAGGATTTCTCCGCTTACCAGATCACGTTTGACGGACAAGGACGCGACGTGACGATCAATGGTCGTTCGGCTGGCACGGTCGCACTCACCGGCAGAACTGAGAACCGCCAGCTCAACATCAACTTCACCACCGGCATTCTTGGATCACCGCAAGTCGTCGCCGCACAGATCAATCTCGCGAGTCCGGCGCTGGCGTCGTCTGTCGAAACGACCTTCACGAACGCGGATCTGACCAACCTGTTTCAGATCCTGATGCCCGGAAGTGGCGTGCGTGTAACTGGCCGCGCAAACGGAACGATCAAGGCTTCGGGAAACCTGCTCGATGACGATGCTCAACTCTCGCTCGCAGGCTTAACCGGCACGGCGAATTTTACCGAGCTCAGTTTCCGCGTCGAAGACGTGCAGCTCGATGCGACAGCTCCGCTGGTTGTTAAGTTCACGCCCGGCGAGATGGTCTTCGAAGGCGCGAGATTCACCGGCCCAGGCACAAACATCGTGCTCGACGGCACGCTCGCGACGGCGAGTGGCGGCAAGCAAAACCTGAACATCAATGGCGATCTGAACATGCGCGTGCTCAACGGCATCTCGCCCGACTTCTTCTCGTCGGGTACGGCAGCCGTGGCCGTTCGCATCAACGGCACGTTTGGAGACCCGCGCATGATCGGCACGGCGTCGCTCGATAATGCATCAGTCTCGGTGTTGCTTGGTAACGAGCGTTGGACCGTGGCTAATCTAAGAGCTGCGCTTCGATTCACCGCGAACCAGGCGCAGATCGATTCACTCGAAGGCACGCTCGGTGGCGGGCGTATCTCAGCGACTGGTGGCGCGTTGCTCGACGGGTTTACAGTCTCGGCTTTTCGCGTCGCCTTACACGGCACCAACATGACCGTGCCGTTCCCGCCTGACTTCCGCTCGACACTCGACGCCGATGTTGAGATTCGCGGTTCTTCGCGCGAGCAGTTGATCGGTGGCGTTGTGAACCTTCGTCGCACCGAGTACACGAAAGACATCGAGCTCGCGGATCTGATCAATACGCGGCGCGAATCGATTGAAGAAGGCGCCGAGATCGCACTGACTCGCACAGCTTTATTTACTGCGCTGCGAGTTGAAGGAAGAAATGCGCTCGTGGTGCGAAACAATCTCGCCGATCTCGTCGGATCTGTTTCGCTTCAGTTGGATGGTCCAGTAAACGATCCGACGATCTCCGGAAGAATCACGGCCACCAGCGGCACGCTCAACTTCCGTAACGATCGTTATGACATCACGAGAGCGCTCATCGATCTGCCGCCGAGTCGCAACGCCGATCCGGTTCTCAACATTCAGGGCGAATCGCAAATCAGAGGTTATCGCGTCATTGTGTCGCTGACCGGTCCGCTTTCGCACCCGCAGGCTGCAGTGCGCTCAGAACCTGCCTTGCCGCAGGCAGACGTTGTTTCCTTGATTACGACTGGACAGCTCTCAAATGCTGACACGAGCTCGTCGGTCCTCGGGCAATCGGAAGTCGGCGCCGCCACAAGTTTATTAACTGACGCACTCATCAACGCGCCTGCGCAACGAGCGACGAGCAAACTCTTCGGTCTGACGACTTTCGAGATCAATCCCGTGATCGGAGGCACGACGGGCTCGACTCCCGCCGCTCGACTAACGCTCGGACGACGGATCAGCAAGGAAGTAACAATCACCTATTCGACGAATGTAACTTCCGACCCGAACCAGATTCTGGCGCTCGAATATCGTGTTTCCGATCGACTCTCGTTCGTGGCGCAGTATGAGCAGGCTTCGACCAGACAACTGACCGCGCGCACCAACAACTTCAACTTCGAAATCCGTTTCCGGAAGCGATTCTGAGCAAGGGGTAAGTTAACGATTGACCGCGAAAAAGCACAAAACACACAAACTGTTGCTTGTGGTCATGCTCGGTTTCTCTCTTCTGACGGTGGCGCGCGCGAGTACCGGAAAAGACGCGCGAATCGAAGACTACGAAGGGCGACAGATCACCGCCGTTGAGCTCGTCTTTGAAGGAACTGCCAACGCTCCCCAGGCGCAGGCTGAGTTCATTGCGCTCCTGAAAGTCGCACCAAACACAACTTACTCCGCGGTTCACGTACGCGAGTCGCTCCAGGCGCTGTTTGACTCGGGTCGCGTGGCAAACGCGCGTGTTGAAGTGATCGAAGAAGGCGCGGCTCGCACTGGTCCAGTCAGACTTCGCTTCGTCGTGCAGCGGCAGGTCCAGGTTGGCGACGTGCGCATTGACTTAGGACCAGTTACGGGTTCGCCAATCTCGACCGACGAGCTACGCTCGCGCATTAGTTTTGCGCAGTCGGGGAATCGTCTCACTAAACAACTCATCGTGCGCAACGCCGATGAGATTCAGACGTACTTGCGCGATCGTGGTTACTTCAACGCCACAGTCGAGCCGGTCGAGCAGCTCGGTCCGCGTGGTCTTCGCGCGACAGTGACATACAAAGTCACACCTGGCGAACAGGCAAAAGTCGAAGCGTTCGATATCCAGGTCGCAGGTTTCGATGCGTCGACGGTCCGCAATTCACTGACGCTCCAGTCGGGCGTGCCTTTCACTCGCGATGCGTTGGGTGAAGACGTCAAACGCGTGCGCGATGCGTTGATCAACCTCGGCTACCTGTCACCTGTTCTTGACGATGCACGTGTTGAAAGAGATGCGGAGAAGAATACAGTCAGGATCTCGCTCAAGGGCGCTGTTGGTCCGAAAGTCACCGTCACCGTTAAAAACTACGAGATGAGTGACAAGACGCAGCGCGATCTGTTGCCCGTGAAGCGCGAGGGAAATGTCGACTTCTCAGCGATAGTCGAAGGCGCGCGTCGTGTGCGGAATAAGTTGCAGGAAGACGGATACTTTTTCGCTGACGTAACGGCGGTCTGCACGGTGACTAATCCACCAGCGGATCTCGGTCAGAACGGCACCGAGGAGACTTGCCAGAACCTAAACCCGACTTCGTTAACGGGCCACAACGTAACGATCGAATATGACGTTGAGCGTGGCAGGCGCTTTCATCTCACTGACATCCGTATCACCGGCACGAATCACCTGACATATGACGACGTTGCAGCCGACTTAAAGACGCAGAAGGCGAACGCGATCGGCTTGATTCCGTTTCTTGGTTACGGGCGTGGTTACACGAGTCTGACTCTACTCGAGCAGGACCGCCGCACGATCGAGGCGTACATGCGCGACATCGGTTATCGCAAAGCGAGTGCGCAGGTTTTACAGGGCGTCTCGATCGACGGCGACAACCTGATCATCACGTTCCAGGTGAATGAAGGCCCGTTGACGCGCATCGCCGGCGTCGAAGTGAGGGGAAACAAGATCTACACGGACGAACGAATCCGGCAGAGGTTGCGGACCGTGATCGGCGCGCCTTACTCGCGCTCACTGGCGCGAACCGATGCGGATCGTGTGGCGACGCTTTACTCGCGCCAGGGATACTGGAATGCGCGTGTCGACTTCTCGATCGTCGAGTTGCCGCAAAAGAATAACGAAGAGCAAGTGAGGCTTGTCTACACGATCGCTGATGAAGGCGAGAAAGTGTTCGTCAATCAGATCGTCATTAATGGCGTGACCGGCGACCAGGCCACGCGTCGCAAGAAACGAGAGGCGATCCGCCGCGCGATTCCGCTCACTCAAGGCGACGTGCTCCGCGCCGATCGCGTTTCTGACGCAGAGCGTGAGCTGTATCTCACTGACGCTTATCGACAGGTCATCATCAGGACCGAGCCAGCCGGCGACACAACGTCCGGTTACAGGCAGCGCGACGTGATCATCGACGTCGAAGAGAAACAGCCGAACGTGATGGATTACGGCGGTGGCTATTCGACTGACTTCGGTGCGCTTGGACTGTTTGAAATCAGCAACGTAAACCTGATGAATCGTTTGCGTCAGGGAGCCGTGCGACTGCGTGCGAGCGGTCGCCAGCAACTCGTGCGGCTTGAATATCTCGATCCGCGATTCGCAAGGTACAACAAGTATGACTTCGCCCCGCTCGCGGCGTCAGTCGAATATCAACGCGATTCGACGATCACGCGTTTCTTCCGTTCAGCGATCGATCGCGGAACAATGGGCATCGTGCAACGGCTCGATGAAGACGGAAACCCGATCGACATCTTCGGTAACTCGGTAAACGAACCGACGATCAATCGTTTCACTGCCGCGATCGAGACGCAACGCGTGCTCGACAGAAGAACCCGCACGATCATCTTCGGTCGCTACAGCTATGAAGATGTGCGTCTGTTTAATCTCGAGAGTCTTGTGGTGCGGCCGATTCTCGAGCCCGACAGCAAGGTGCGGTTGTCGCGTTTTGGCGCCTCGCTTGTCAGAGACACGCGCGAGCGATGCGAACGTGGATTGTTGGCGCGAAGTATCGATGATGACGATGAATCGCCGGGCACTCCGGGTGAAGTTTGCCGGTACAACCAGGTCGATGCGACGCGCGGCGGGTTTCTGAGTGTCGACTATGCGGTGGCTTTGCGGCAGCTCGGTGGAAATATCTCGTTCAATCGTTTTCAGACGACTTACAGGCATTACTATAAAGCGAGTTGGCTGCGCGATACGGTGCTGGCCGGCAACATGACGCTGGGGCTCGCGAACATCTTCAATCCGCGCGACCGCGACGGGAATGGCGCCATCGATGAGATTGATAAGACGTTGCCGATCAGCGAGCGATTTTTCTCGGGCGGCTCGACCACGCTGCGCGGATTTAGTTTCGAAGAGGCTGGTCCAAGGCAAGTAGTTATTCCTGAAGGTGAGTTTCGAGATTCGGATAATAACGTCGTGTTTCTGAATCCGTTTACGGTGCCCGTGGGTGGAAATGCCCTCGCAGTTTTGAATCTTGAAGCGCGAGTGCCGGTGACGCGCGCGGTGCAGGTGGTGCCTTTTTACGACGGCGGCAATGTGTTTCGCCGCGTGGGTGATTTGTTTGGAAAGGAAGATACGACACCGGTTGCGCCTGGCGACATTCTGGCGGCGATTAACAAGGCGAACTTGCGCGCGCACTGGACCAACACAGTTGGGCTGGGATTGCGGTTGCAAACACCGTTCGGTGGCGCGCTCGCAGTGGATTACGGGTTTCTGTTGAACCCGCCGGAGTTTTTGATTCCGCAGCGTGGTCCGACGAGTCTTTTTGACGGGACGCCGGCGATATTTCGACTGCACCGCGGCAACCTGCATTTCAGGATTACGCAAACGTTCTGAGGAGCACACGGATGACACGGATTTTAAGAACGATTTTCACTGCGTTGGTTGGCGTGGTCCTTTGGGCGTCGGTGTGCTCGGCGCAACAGGTCGTTGATAAGATGGTGGCGACGGTTAACGCGGGGGTTCGCACTGATCTGATCACGTATTCCGATCTGATGTGGCAGCTAGCTCTTCAGCCAAGGACCGTGCTCGACAATCCCACTTCTGAAGATCTCAATCGCGCGCTGCGACGGTTGATCGATCAGCGTTTGATTCTTCAGGAAGCTGAAAAGATCCCGACGATCGTTCCTACGCAGCGAGAAGTCAGCGACGCGCGTGACGAGTTGGCCCGAAACTTCACCTCGGTAACCGAGTTTCAGGATCGTCTGCAACGAGTTGGATTGACGAGCGAGAAACTCAACGAGATCGTCGAGCAGCGTCTGAAGATGGAAAAATATCTGGATTTCAGGTTTAGAAATTTCGTAGTAATAAGCCAGAAGGAGATTGCTGATTACTATCGAGATGTTTACACGCCGCGCGTTCAGGCCCGTCTTCCGGGACGCATCGTGCCGCCGCTGGAGCAGGTTCGCGAAGAGATTGAAAAGACGTTGATGGAAGCGAAGATTGAGTCTGACACGGATGCATTTCTCGATCAGGCGAGGGAACGTGCGGAGATTGTAACGTTGAATCCGGTTTAGTCCTCATGAAGATTGGATTAGCACTTTCTGGTGGTGCGGCGCGCGGCATGGCCCATGTCGGCGTGTTGCGAGCGCTGCTGGAGCACGGCATTCGTATCGACTGTATCGCGGGAACGTCCGCAGGCTCGATTGTCGGCGGGGCATTCGCGGCCGGAATGTCCGTTGATGAAATCGCAGACTTAGGCCGCAAGCTTCGCTGGCGTCACGTCGGTCGTCTCACCATCTCGCGACTCGGCGTGCAAACCAATGCGCGTCTTGAAAGGTTTATGAGGGAGCGGTTGCCGATCACGAACTTTGAAGATCTACCAATCCCGTTTGCGGCGGTAGCCACTGACTTGAGGACCGGCGAACCGGTGGTGATGAAGGACGAAGGCGACGTGCCGTTTGCGATTCGCGCGAGCTGCACGATTCCGGGATGGTATGTGCCGGTGCCGGATCGCGAAGGCCGGCAACTCGTCGATGGCGGCTTGGTTGCGGTGATTCCGTCTGCTGTGACACGCGCGCTCGGCGCAGACCTCGTGATTAGCGTTGACGTGAATAGCGCGGGTGCGACTTTTCTCCCGACTCTTTTTTCATCATCGGGTTCTCTGTTCGGGGTGTTGTTGCAGTCGATGATGCTGGTTCAGAAGTGTGTCAGTAGACAGCATTGCGAGCTGTCCGATCTTGTAATTACGCCGAAGATTGGTCACATTCGCTGGGACCAGGTGCGCCGCGCGGACGAGTTGATGGCCGCTGGTTACGAAGCAGGGCTCGAAAGCATCCCCAAGATTCGAGCGCTGATTGATTCCGTTAGCGAGCGCGCACAGATGCTGGTCTAAGTAGCGCGGTTTGTAAGGTTTTTCACGCAAAGACGCAAAGATCGCAAAGACGCAAAGGCGCACCTGAACAATTTGATCCGCCTTTGCGTCTTTGCGATCTTTGCGTCTTTGCGTGAAAAACCTTTTTTGAATTCGCCCTCCATTAAGCATTTCTTCAAATCACAGGATATCGGAAGCACTGAAGGATGGTTATCGAGGCTAAATCTCTGCCCGATCCACGACGGAGCCGTGTCAAACGACGCTTTGTTCGACTCGGCCTCGTCCTGGTCTTGATCGTGTGCGCGGTCGCGGCTGATGCCGTGGCGCGTTCTTACCGTTACTACTCACAAATCATCGATGCTCGACTAGCAAGTGGTTATCTGACCAGCCGCCCGGGACTTTACGCTGCTCCGCGCGTGCTCGAGGCCGGGCAGAAGTTGTCACGCGAAAAGCTTGTGGTAGTGCTGCGTCGTGCTGGTTATGTCGAGGCAAATGCGAGCGACGTTTGGAGTGGAAGTTTCAGACTTGTTGATGCAGACCTCGAGATCCGGTCTGCTCGATCGAAACAAGTCGTACGGGTGACGTTTGCTGGGGATGAGATTACTGAGATTCGTAGCGACGGCGCTTTGATCGACTCGTTCACGCTTGAGCCGGAAATCTTGTCGGCTGATCTATCTTCAAAAGTCGGAAAACGCGAAGTATTGAGTTTTGGCGAGATTCCTGCGGTGCTGATGCACGCGATACTCGCGATCGAAGATCGACGCTTCTTTGAACATTCGGGCGTTGACGTTAACGGTTTAGCACGCGCGCTGCTGAGAAATGTCGCCGACGAGCAAATGGCCCAGGGCGGATCCACGATCACGCAGCAACTCGTTAAGAATACTTACCTCACGCCTGAAAAAACCGTTCAGCGCAAGTATGCTGAGGCGATGTTGTCGTTTGCGCTCGAACGTCGACTCTCGAAGAACGATATTTTTGCGCTCTACTGCAACGAGATCTACATGGGCCAACGCGGCGCTGTTGCGGTGCGTGGCGTCAAGGAAGCGGCGAAGGTTTTTTACGGAAAAGAGCTACGCGATCTCACGCTGTCGGAAGCAGCGACGCTTGCCGGAATGATTCAGAGTCCGGCGCGTTACTCGCCTGTGCAACATCCGGAAGCAGCACGAGCGCGAAGAGATATCGTGTTGGCCGCGATGCGTGAGAAGGGCTTGATCACGGCGGCGCAAAATACGTCGGCGAATGCTGAAGCGGTGAGTGTTGCGCCGGCGCCGGTCGTCGATGACTCACTCGCGCCTTACTTTGTTGACTACGTGAATCGAATTGCTGAGTCGCAGTTTGAAACGTCAGCAGACCGCCAGCGAATCTACACCACGATCGATCTCGAGTTGCAGCAAGCAGCGGAGCGGGCGTTGCAGAAGCAATTGGATCGTCTCGATGTTGTTTACGCGAAGCGCGGGTTGAAACCGCAGGCTGCACTCGTCGCGCTCGATCCGCATACAGGCAACGTGCTCGCGATGGTTGGTGGTCGGAAATATGCGGAGTCGCAACTGAATCGCGCTACGGACGCGCTGCGTCAACCCGGATCGACGTTCAAGCCGTTCGTGTATGCGGCTGCGGTTGAAGATGGATTCTCGCCGGTGCGGATGTTCATGGATGCGCCGCGAGAGTTCACTTACGACCGCGACAAAATTTATCGACCGGCAAACTACGGCGGCGGTTATTCGATGACGGAAGTAACGATGCGCACCGGACTGGTGCGGTCGTTGAATGTGGTGACGGTGGACGTTGCGTTGCAGACCGGACTCGCGCGCATTTCGAACCTCGCAGCGCGATTTGGTTTGCCGAAGCCAGAGCGCTATCCGGCGCTCGCGCTGGGAACGGAGGAAGTGACGCCGCTGCAGTTGGCCTCCGCATATGCCACGTTTGTGAATAATGGGCAGCGTGTCGAAGCGAAAGCGATCACGAGTGTGGGTGAACCGCCGGCGACACATGCGGCTCCCGTTACGGTGGACCAGGTTGTGAGTCCGGCGACGGCGTACATGATCACGAATATGCTGCAGGGTGTTGTTGACCGTGGTACTGCTCGTAAAGCCCGTGGAGCAGTTCCTGGTACTGCGATCGCGGGAAAGACGGGAACGTCGCGCGACGGTTGGTTTGTTGGGTATTCACCGAATCTCGTCTGTGTTGTGTGGATCGGTTTTGATGATAACAAGCAGCTCGGGTTGACGGGTGCTGAGGCGGCGCTACCGGCGTGGGTTGATTTCATGAACGATGCGGTGGCGCTGCGGCCCGATCTTGGTGGTGAGAATTTTGAATGTCCGGCAGGGATTGAGTTTGTGGAGATTGATTCCGCGACCGGATTGCGTTCGACTGTGACTTGTCCTGTGCGTGAGTTGATTGCCGTCAGTCAGCGGATGGCGCCGACTATGGAGTGTTATCTGCATGGAAATCTGCCGGCGCAGCAGGGCGGCAGTCCGTTCGCTGAAGAGGTAGAAACAACGCGTGAAGAGATTGCAGTGAAGAAAGAAATGCCCGTCCCGAATTACAGGGCTACGCGGGTTGATGTTGATTTGAAGGGACGGCGATCGCTTGTCAACGACATGCGTTGAAATTATCGTTCGAGGATTACCTGCGCGATTGCATGCTCGCTCGTGTGTGACATCGACAGGTGTGTTGCCGACGCACGAAATTTTTCAAACACTGCCAGCACTTCTCCCCTGAAGATCAAGTATGGCGCGCCGCTCTCACGCGCTGATATTTCAACATCCTGCCAGCTAATTCCGCCACGCCATCCGGTTTGCAGCGCTTTCAACGCTGCTTCTTTTGCCGCGAACCGCGCGGCATAATGCTGCGCGGCAACGACGCCGCGCGAGTCGCAATATGCGCGCTCGGCTGCTGTGTAGACGCGGTCAGCAAAGCGCGGCGTCCGCAGGAGCACTTCGCGAATTCGCGCGACTTCGATAATGTCTATACCGATGGAAATGATCACAAGCGACGACCAACTAACCGAAGCTAGATTTTACTGGCGCGAAACCGACGGCGTCCGCGCCCTAATTTGTGCGCCACTCGAAGCAGATGGCTTCGTGAATGGCTTTTCAACTCGACTCGGCGGCGTCAGCGACATGCCGGCGAATGCGCTCAGCCTCGCGGGCTTTCACGATGACGCAGCGGACAACATTCTGGAGAATCGTCGCCGCTTTCTCAAGCTTTTTCCGGGCGAGTGGACGCTTGCGGGTTGCTGGCAGGTCCACGGCAGCGACGTGCGCGTGGTCCACACTATAGAAGAAGCGAAGCCTGCTGAGAACCAGTTAGGCGAGACTGTGTACTGCGATGTGATCGTTAGCAATGCTAAGGGCGTGCTGGCGGGGGTTAAGACTGCTGATTGCGTTCCGATCTTGATTGGCGATCCAGTGACGCGCGCGTTTGCGGCAGTTCATGCTGGTTGGCGCGGGACGTTGGCGACTGCGGTGATCGCAGGTGTGGAGCGTTTGGCGAAGGAATACGACGCGAAGCCTGAAGATTTGCGCGCGGCGATTGGTGCGTCGGCTGGACCGTGTTGTTATGAAGTCGGGAGTGAAGTGATTGATGCTTTTTCGACTAAGTTTGTCGACGGAGAAAAGCTCTTCACACCGACGCGAGCGGGCCACGCCACGGTTGATTTACTGAAAGCAAATCGTGACCAGTTGATATCGACTGGAGTGAAGTCCGAGAGAATTCATATCGCGCCGATCTGCACGATGTGCCGCACGGATCTTTTCTTCTCGTACCGGAAAGAGAAGAGTGTGCATGGGAAAGTGGGCCGGTTGATGGCTGTTGTTGGCCGCAGTTAACTTAGCCACAAAAAGGCACAAAAAGCACAAATTAAAAAACTCCGACTTTTGTGCTTTTTGTGCCTTTTGTGGCTCTACTCAACGTTAAGCCACATCTTTACTTCGCGCGTGACTGGCGGGAAGCACGATTCATCATTGCATGCCTGGAAGCGGAGCTTGCCTTTGATCTCACCCGATCCAGCGGAATAGTTCGCGGGCACGGTGACGTTGAAACGCATAATCGCCTTGCCTTCGTAGACCGCAACCGCGCCCTTCGAGAACTTCAAATTGCGCATCAACGCGCGTGGATACGAAACCGGACCAACCTGCATTCCTGACGGTGTTTCGACGTCGAGCTTTGTGGCGACGAGGAACTTATCGAGCGGCTTGTTTGATTGCACGTGCAGTCCGTTCGGAATGTCCATCACGACGCTCGCGCGCACGACGCGGCCCTTCTTGATTTTGTCTGGAGCTAGCGAGCCGCTGACGTTCACGTCACTCGACGATTGCCGCGCTGGATTCGAATAGAACGTAACGGGCAGCAGCAGAATGATGAATAACGGAAAAAAGTGACGAAGTTTGTTCATTAGTTGGCTCCGACTAGATTGGTATTAGTAAGTGTAGTTTGGCGCGCCGCCAGTTGCCCGCAGGCCGCAAAAATGTCTCTGCCGCGCGGCCGCCGGACATACGTGTGAATTCCTTTCGATTCGAGAATATTCTTGAATCGCTCGACTCGCTCGTCGCTTGACGGTTGATACGGCAGCGGGTCCGCAGGATTGTGCGGGATCAAGTTTACTTTCGACTTGATTGTGTGGCGGTTGAGCAGGTTTGCGAGTTGTCGCGCCTGCTCGTCTGAATCGTTCACACCGTCGAGCATCACGTATTCAAAGGTGAGTCGTTCGTTCGGCTTCAGCGTCTTTTCAAACACCTTGCACGCGCCCAGTAGCTCATCGAGCGGCCAACGCTTATTGATCGGCATCAGCTCGTTGCGCAATTCGTCAGTGGGCGCCGCGAGTGAGATTGCGAGATGTGGTCGATCGGAAGTGTTCGCCAGATCGAGAATGCGTGGTACGACGCCGGCCGTCGAAACTGTTACGCGATTCGGAACGATGTGCATGCCCTGCGGATCGGCCATGACGCGCAAAGCCTGCAGGAGTTGGTCCAGGTTCAGCAGCGGCTCGCCGGCGCCCATCGCAACGAGATTGGTTCCGCGTGGCGGCTTGACGCCCGTTCCATATGCGTCGTTGAGCGCGATCTGGATCTGCTCGACGATCTCGCCTGCGGTTAACGAACGTAGCAAACCGAGTTGCGCGGTCAGACAGAAAGTGCACTGTAGCGGGCAGCCCGATTGCGACGAGAAACAGATCGTGTCGCGCCGCTCTTCGGGAATGAAGACTGTCTCAACGGGCAGACTGTCGTGCGTTTTCATCAAGTAACGGCGCGTGCCGTCGTCCGAAAAATATTGCGATTCGACTTTCAGTGTTGCCGCGCGCGCGATGTCGTTTAGTCGCGTGCGCAACTCCTTCGGTAAATCCGTGATATCGTCGAAACTGCGCTGACGGCGGTGTTGCAGCGCCCCAAAGAGCTGCCGGCCGCGATAGGCGGGCTCGCCCAGCGTTTCCACGAATGACACGATTTCCGGCTGAGTAAGCCCTGTTAACTGCACTGCTTTTTCCATGCTGGGTAATCTTAGCATTTGAAACGGGTGCGTTCATCCGTACGTAGTATTCGACATGTTTGCCTCTCGACGCCTTCTAACACGTGAACGTTTGATTGGGATTGCGGTGGCGCTTGTTCTGGGCTGTGCGGGCTTCGTGTACGGACTGCGCTGGTTGGAGTCGCTGATGACGTTTCGTCCCGCCCGCATGACAGCGCAGGAGAGCAGATCACCAGCCGAAGGAGCGGAGGTCGTTTGGTTCAATTCCGCTGATGGGACGCGTTTGAACGGCTGGTTCTTTGAAAGTCAATCGAAACCTGCGACCGCGACCATCATCTTCTGTCACGGCAACGGCGGCAACATCTCGAGTGTGGGCTGGATGGGCCAGCGGTTTGCCAAACACGGATTCAATGTTTTGCTTTTCGATTATCGTGGTTATGGCGCCAGCGACGGGGTTGCTGCTGATGAGTCCGGGCTTTATGCGGATGGTGATGCGGCCGTTGCGTTCGTCGTGAACAACAAGGGCGTGCGTCCAGAGCAGATCATTCTGTACGGACATTCGCTGGGAACGACGGTCGTTGCTGATGTTGCTTCACGAGGGAACTATGGCGCCGTGGTGCTCGAGTCGGGACTCAGCTCGGCCAGTTCGGTCGCTGGTACTGCGTTGCCGTGGTTGCCGGCGTGGCTGCACTTTCTTGGCCGGAATCGTTTTGAATCAGCTCGAAAACTCGCGAATGTTAAATCGCCGATTCTCATCGCGCATGGCGACCCGGACGGGACCATTCCTACGGACGAAGGGCGCCGGCTGTTTGCGTCTGCGAACGAGCCGAAGAAGTTACTGATCGTTCCCGGCGCCGGGCACGTTGTTTTTGGCACCGCCGGTGAGCCGTATCTGAGTCAGGTCGAACAGTTCATGCGCGACGCGATGGCGACGATGATTAGGGAACGATAGTAAACGTTGCCGTTGGCGTGATCGTCTCGCCAGATACGTGATCGCGTATGCGAATCTGTATTTGATACTCGCCGGGTTCGAGCGAGCGACTGTCGATCAAGCGTGATAACGTCAGTCGCTGGCCCGCGTCGTTGATCTGTCGCCAGTCTTCGGTTTGTTTACTCAGCTCCTTGCCGTTTTTCAGTAACACATATTCAGCGTCTGCCGCGGGTCGAAGCGTAGTTTGATCTATAGCTGCGTTGTAGATTTGCAGGTAAACGCCGACTGGCTGATTGCGCCTGAAGACACCGGAAAGATTCGGGATGACCTTGGTGGTGCCGATGACGAATGGACCAACTGCGGCGCCGCCTTCCATGTTTTCGAGTTTCGCTGCCAACACTACGCTCGAGGCGGAAAGCCGATCGGCCGGAAACTCCGGCACGATGAATCCGACTTGTTTTATTCCCGCAGCGCCGGATTGGATGTCGCGCACGATGACATCGACTCGATAACGTCCGGGATCGAGTATGAATGCGCGCGCGTATGCTGACTTGCGAGTGCGCGTGGTGCTGAGCTCCTGTGATGTGGCGGTGGTGGTTACTGAGTCTTCAAACTTACCAATCTGTCGATTAGCGAGCGTGATCACTCGTCCGAAAATATTCAAACGCGCAGTCTCGATGCCGCCGCTATTCGCAAACGAGAGTTGATCGTTATTCGCCTGGACCGTGAGCACTGCGAGCACGCGGTTATCGGATTGTTTGAAATAGTTGATCTCAGTTTCGAAATTGAGCGGGTTGTCGTCGATGATGGGAGTGGGAAGTTTTGTACCAAGGAAATTGCGCTCGAAAGGTTGGTCGCGATCGAGTGAGGTTATGAGATCCAGTACTTCGAATGGTGAATCCTGCGATCGCATGTAGTTAACGCGGCCGAAGCCGCCGAGGTTTGCAATGCGATCGGCGCGCGTTTCGAGTCCGGCAAGTTCGGCGAACGTAGGTCCAGCGCCCGGAATATTGATCAGCGCGTCCTTCTCGTCAGGGTTTCTGGCTAAGCGGTACTCGCCCGATCCGGTCGGGTCAACAAACTCGAGCTCAACGCCGCTTCGGACATTCGGGATGTGACGATAAAACCACTTCTCGAACGGATATGTAGTTGTCGATCCGCCGCCTTCATAAGAGGGGCGATCGTACGAACCACCGGCAGGATGCGACTCGATCTCGTCAGGCTTGCCGAATTTGATGTAGATCCTGCCGCGATCTGTGAAGCGGCCCGGCTTACCGGATGAGAAGTGCTCGTTTGCGTAGGCGACGCGCTCGAAAAATTCCTGCTTAAATTCGTTCTCCTCCGTGTCTGGATCTGGATCGCGGCTGTGCCAGACGTCTTCAATAAACTTTTCGCGCTCGTCGTCTGTTTCGAGTTTCTTCCACGCGTCGCGCTCGGATTGAGTGAGAATTATATCGACGTCGTTGATCCAGTTGCGGTAAGCCTTTTTGGGTTCCTGCTTGACTTTGCGTGGTTGTTCTTCGGGATTGCGTTTTGTTTGCTGAGCTGAGATGGAAGCGATTGAGAATGAAGTGAGCAGAAGAGCGGTGACGAATCGTCGCAGCATACGGGCGTCTCCTTTGAGTGCAACGCATTGGTCTCGCGCGTGCGCGAGACCACCATGGGGAGACGACGTGTGGAAGAAGAACTGCTCTGTAAAGCTTACTGAGTTACCGTGAACTTTTGCGACGGCGACAGCGACTGTCCCGTAACTCGATCTCGGATGCGAATCGCGACTTCGTATTCGCCCGCACCGAGATTACGAGTATCGATCAAACGAGCGAGTGTCAGACGCTGACCTGAGTCGCTCATGCCGCGCCAGTCTTCCGCTTGTTTGCCAAGCTCTTTACCGTCTTTTATCAACGAGTATTCGACGTCGACTGATGGACGGAGCGTGGTTTGATCGATTCCGGCGTTGTAAACCTGTAGATAAACTCCGACAGGTTGACCGCGTTTGTAAATGCCGGAGACGTTCGGAATGACCTTGGTCGTGCCGATCACAAACTGGCCCACTGCTGGTTGATCGACGAGGCTCTCAAGCTTGGCAGCGAGAATCAGTGTTGAAGTGGAAAGTTTTTCCTGATCGTATTTGGGAACTGTGAAGCCGAGTTGTTTCAGACCAGTTGCACCGGAAGCGACGTCACGAACGATCACGTCGACTTTGTATGTTCCTGGCGCGAGCGGTACGGCTTTCTGGTATGCAGATTTTCGATCTTTCGCTTCGCTGAGCTCTGTAGCGGTTGCGGTCGTGATTACCGGATCTTCGAAAATTCCGACGCGCCGACCAGCCACGGACGTGATGCGCGCGAAGATGTTCATGCGCGCCTGTTGCAAACCGCCGCTGTCCTGAAATACGAGATCCTTGTTTTCAGCCTGAATGGTGAACGCCGTGATTACGCGTTCATCTGACTGGCGGAAGAAGTCGATTCGCAGATCGAAATTGAGCGGGTTCTCCTCGACGACGCCCGTGTTCACTGCTGTCGCGAGGTCGTTGAATTTGACCTGTGGTGGACGGTTGAGATCGGCGAGCAGTTGCAACCGCGAGAACGGGCTGTCCTGCTCGCGTTGATAGTTTTGATTGCCGACGCCGCCGATGCCTGCAACGCGATCGGCTTTGCTTGTCAATCCGAGTTGCTCGGAGAGCGTCAGTCCCGCACCGGGAACCATCAACATCGCGTCTTTTTCGTTCGGATTTCGGGCGATGCGATACTCACCGCTGCCCGTTGGGTCGACGAACTCGATCTCGACTCCCGAACCGACACCTGCCAAGTAACGATAAAACCAGATTTCGAATGGATAGGTGGTCGTCGAACCGCCGCCTTCCCACGACGGACGCTCGTAAGATCCGCCCATCGGGTGCGTTTCGCGCTCATCGGGCTTGCCGTACATGATCCAGATGCGGCCACGATCCGTTTTCCAACCTGGTATGCCGGAGCTGAAGTGCTCGTTGGAGTATGCGATTCGCTCGTAATATTCCTCTTTAAACTCGTTCTCGTCAGTGTCCGGATCGGGATCGCGCCGGCGCCAAAATTCCTCGATGAATCGTTCGCGTTCGTCGTCAGTAGCGAGTTTTTTGAATGCCTTACGTTCTTCGTCGGTGATGATGTAGGTGACGTCTTTGTCGAGCCAGTCTTTGTAAGCCTTTTTGAGTTCCGGCTTTACATTGCGTGGCTTGTTGCTGGGATCCTGCTGATCCTGCGCAAATAGACGCGAGCTGGCGCTGGGGAAGAGGCTCCCAATCAGAGCCAGAATCAGGGCCAGACGAAGAGCAAATTTCTGGTAAGACATTGCGAAAAACTCCTGTGATGCTTGCGAATCGCGCTACGGACTGTTGCCGGCTAACCTATGGAAGACCTTGGATTCTAAGTCCCGATTGAGAACACAGTCAAGATGCTGCGGCGTTTGGGCTAGTTGCCTAAAAGCCGCGGAACCTTTGTAAATCTGGGCGTTTACGTTGCAGTTCGCGGTTTGTTGAAAATCCACGCAATGAAGATCGAGATCACGTAAAGAACGAGCATCGGAGCCGCAAACAGCATCATGTTTGGAATGTCGTTCGTGGGCGACAGGACGGCGGCAGCGATCAGGATCACGATGAGAGCAGTTTTCCAAATTCTGACCATTAATCCGGCCGTTACCAGGCCGATCCGGGCCAGGACGTAGGTAATCGCCGGCATTTGAAACACAACGCCCATGCCCAGCATGACGATGATGATGAAATCGAAATAGTCATCGGCCTTGAGTAAGAGACGGAAGTCTGAACCGAGGCCGAGCAGATATTTCGCGGCTGGTGGAAAAATAACGTAGTAGGCGAATGCGGCGCCTAGTACAAAGGAGATCGACGACAGCAGGATAAACGGCGTCACGTACGCTCGTTCGTGTGGGTAGAGTCCCGGTGAGACAAATCCCCAGATCTGTAGAAGCAGAAACGGCACCGAGACGCAGACGGCTGCATACAGTGAAACCTTTATGTACAGCGAAAAGGGCTCGAGTGCTGTTGTAACGATGAGCTTGTCGTTGAGACCTGTGAATGATTCACTTGGGGCGGACAGTTCAGTTGATAAACGAATGCCCTTTGGGATGACAGTATTTCCTGCGAAGAGCGGCTCATCACTGAACAAAGCGAGCTTACCTTCGGCGTCTTTGTAAACGCGGGCTGTAACTGAGGCGCCTGCGGGAATGAGGCTCGTTCCCAATTTTGTTTCTTCGGGAAAAACGTAGCGTCCGGTGTCGTTTTCTTTGAGCGACGTCAAAGGCGCAATCGATTCGGATCCAGTCTGGCCTGCGATCGGAACCTGTCGTCGCTGTGCATCAGAAAGTGCGCGATTCACGGGGGCTGCGAGAAACGCGTAGATACTGCCTGAAAAGTACCAGCATGCGGAGGCGGCGATAAAGACAAAGATGAAAGAGCGGATCAAACGGCGGCGAAGCTCGTCCAGATGTTCAAGGAAGGACATCTGGCCGCCGAGTTCTTCTTCGCCTCCGCGATTCGTAGAAAGCGATCTTAATAGTGCAGACATGGGATCAGGTAAAAATTATAGCCAATCTTGTTTTCTAACTGGTTGAGCTTCGGCTTGCGCGGCTTCGGCCGGAATTTCTATTGGTTCCGGGGGAGTTTCTGCGAGTGCTTCGGAGAAGGTTTGTGGTTGGTTCTCTCGCGCGACCACCAGATCCGAGGTCCCAACTGTCACGGGTTCCGCGCTTGCTGCGGGTTCGTTTACAGGTGTTGGTTGCGACTCGGGCAGCGTATTGTCTTCTGCCCGGGTTGTTTCCAAAGCCACTTCTCGTTCCCATGTTCGCTTGAAATCGTCCGAAGCTTTCCGAAATTCAGCCAAGCCTTTTCCCATCGATTTCGCCAGTTGAGGCAGCTTTCGTGGGCCGAAGAATATTAGTGCGATTAGGAGGATGAAGATGAACTCAGTGCTGCCGAGGCTATCGAGAATGAGTGCGAAGAACACGGGTCGTTTTCCCTTCTGTAAGATTGCTGTCGCTGTAAACCTCGCCGGAGTGGGAATGCCGGAAAGAGTCGGGCTCGTTGGGTGACAGCGAATTGTAGCGCGTCATCGTTCAAAGCAGAAGGCGCGCGGGCGGTTCAGCGACTTTGCAAGGATCATTTAAAATCGTTTTCGATGCAAATGGATGAATCAGTCGACAAAATTGGAACCCTCCAGTCGTTTGCTGAGTGTGCAGAAGCGGTAGCGGCAACGACGAAGAAACTCGAGAAGGCGGCCATACTCGGAAGTTTCCTTGAGACGCTCTCAGATGCGGACCTGAGTCGGGCGGCGCGTTATTTTGCCGGCCATCAGTTCGCATCGACGGACGCTCGCACGACGAATGTAGGTGGCAGCATCATCAGCGCGGCGTTGAGTGAAGCGACGGGTTTTAGTCCGGAGGATCTCTATCCGCGTTACGTTCGGCTTGGAGATCCGGGTGAGCTTGCGGCGGAGATCGTTAAGGAAGCGAAGCATTCTGTTCAGCCAACGATTACGCTAGTTGAAACGGAGTCGCTGATCGCGAGATTGAGTGAGACGCGTGGAATAAAGAATAAGACCGCGTTGCTGGCGTCTGTGCTTCATCATGCAACGCCGCTCGAGGCGAAGTATTTAGTTAAATTGCTCGCTGGTGATCTGCGGATTGGTCTACGAGAAGGGTTGGTTGAAGATGCGATCGCTCGTGTGTTTGGCAGATCGTTGGAAGACGTTGCTTACGCGAATATGTTGCTCGGCGATATTGGCGAAACCGCCACGCGGGCACGCGCTGGCGAGCTTCGCGATATCAATATGCGGCTGTTTCATCCGATCAAGTTCATGCTGGCCACGCCTGCCGCGGATCTTACTGATGTCGCTCGGACTATGCCTGAAGAGTTTTTAGTGGAAGACAAGTTTGATGGTATTCGTGCTCAGGCGCATGTCGAAGCGGGGAGAGTAGCGATCTACTCTCGGACCATGGACGAGATCACGCATCGGTTTCCGGAGTTGATTGGACCACTTCAGTCGTTGTCGACGGATGTGATTATTGATGGGGAGATCGTTCCATCAAATGGCGAAGTGATTCTTCCGTTCAGTGAGTTGCAGAAGCGGTTGGGGCGAAAGAATGTAGGCGCACAGTTGCTCAAGGCTGTTCCAGTGGCGTTAGTTGCATATGATCTGCTTTATGCTTGCGGGAAGGTGCTGATTGACCAACCATTGAGTGAACGGAGACATCTACTGGGCCAGATAGTGCCTGAGCATGGTCTACTGAGGATGTCTCAGGACAAGCTGCTGAGTGACGCCGCGATGCTTGACGAGGAGTTTGAGCTTGCGCGAGCCCGCGGGAACGAGGGGTTGATGATCAAGAGTCCGGGCTCGCCTTATAAACCCGGACGACGCGGGCGTGACTGGCTGAAGTTAAAACGCGCGATTGCGACGTTGGATGTAGTTGTGACGGCTGTTGAGGTTGGGCATGGGAAACGTCGACATCTACTTTCGGACTACACTTTCGCTGTGCGGCGTTCGGCTGAAAACGGTGAGTTGTTGAATATAGGCAAAGCCTACTCCGGGCTGACAGATCGCGAGCTGGCAGAACTGACAGATTGGTTTAAGAGTCATACACTTAAGGAGTTTGGCCATGGGCGAGTGCGGATTGTCGAGCCTACGGTCGTGATTGAAGTTACGTTTGACCGAGTTCAACCGTCGAGTCGTCATAAGAGTGGTTATGCGCTCCGGTTTCCAAGAATTCTCCGATTACGGCCCGACAAGACCGCGAACGAGATCGATACGCTGGACACGGTTCGGCGATTGGTCGAAGCCACTGACAGCACGCAGGAAAGCGGAAATGCCGGGAAAATGGCATAAAACAGCCATGACGGCTGAACGCCACCCGGCTTTTGCAGCGTAATAGTTTAAAGTTCCTATTGCCACAAAGGCCGGAGGGGGGTTACGATGCAGCGCGTCACCGCCTCCCAAGCAAGCTTTTCAATCGTGATCGGTGAGCCCGGACACACAAAACCACGCGCCGCCAGGGTGGACCCTGGCACAGGCTATTGTGGCTTGGTTTGTACGCTTCTCAGTACACTGATAGAAGGGCTGTCAATACCTCTAAAAACAGGTAGTCAGCCGTATTAACCGTTGTGTCGGTTTCTGGAGCTGGAACAAATATCCGCGATTCCTCTGGACTCGGAGTCGGAGTAGGAGTGGGGACGGCGCCAGGGGTATCTTGCACTCCTGCCATTGTGCTAACTGCCATTGCAGACACAAGTAGCGTGGCAAATAAAAAGTTTTTGACAGGTTTCATTGATCTTCTCCTCAAGAATGTTGTAGTCAAAGCCCGTGAGGCTGGTGTACAACCAAGTAGAAATTGGCTGTTTATGATAATATCTCGTCAATTGAGAGGCTTGCAAGGTTCCTTGCCAATACCCACAAGTGGAGACCTGATATGGATTTGCCTTTATCCGTCGTAGGAAATGAGATCGATCCTGCGCTCGCTGACGATGTAATACCTCTATGTGAACTGGCTAAGAATTTAGAAGAGGCTGGCGAGTTTGACCGAGCTGAGGAGACCTTGGGCTCTTTCTGGCAAGGCGTGCCGAGTCGTCCAATTACACTGGGATTGGGAGAAGAAGCGAAGGCCGAGTTGTTATTGCGGACCGGAACACTAACCGGTTGGCTGGGGAGCGCGAAGCAAGTTCATGGTGCTCAGGAGATAGCTAAAGATCTCATTACTGAGAGTGCTTCTATCTTTGAAGACTTGCGAATGTCTGACAAGGTCGCAGAAGCGCGGGTTGACTTGGCAATTTGTTATTGGCGTGAAGGTGGTTTGGACGAGGCTAGAGTAACATTGCGTCTGGTCCTTGATAGTTTAGGAGAATCCAGAAGTGAACAGCGACTTAGAGCTCTATTGAATAGTGCTATTGTAGAGAGAGCGGCAACCCGAGATCGCGACGCTTTGAAGATTTGTATGGAAGCGGCTCCACTTTTTAATGCGAGTTCAAATGACGCTCTGAAGGGAAAGTTTCACAACACACACGCTGCGGTCCTGCTAAGCCTTGGCAATTCAGACATTCGGGAGGATTATTTAGATCGGGCTCTAGTTGAATACACTGCCGCTAGTTATCACTTTGAATGCGCAGGACACAAACGTTTTCAGGCACGTGTAGAAAACAACGTCGGGTTTTTATTTGCGACGATTGGAAGATTCGAAGAAGCTCAAGAGCACTTAACAAGAGCGAGAGTACTCCACATCAGCGTCGGGGATCATGGTGGTGCCGCGGGTGCTGAAGACAGCCGCGCGCAAGCTTTTCTGTTGGAGGGTAAATATGAGGAAGCCGAAAGAGTTGCGCGTCGTGCAGTTCACACCCTAAAGCGAGGTGGTGAACAAACAGTACTCGCAGAAGCGTTGACAACGCACGGCAAGGCCTTAGCCCGCCTTCAGCAATCTCAAGTAGCTCGAACTGCTCTCGATCAAGCGGTCGAGATTGCGCAAAACGCCGGTAACCCCGACCGTGGTGGCATCGCCGCAGTCACGGCCATCGAAGAATTGAGCTCGGATCTTCCGGTTGAGACCTTGCAAAACTACTATCGAACCGCTGAGACGCTTCTCTCGAAATCTCAGGACCTTAGCCTTAAAAGACGGCTGGGCGAATGCGCCCGACGTGTTCTTTTAACCGCTCTTGACAACGCCAGCGAGGCAACACCCGCAGCCACCGGCGTGGCATTGACGCCAGGCTTTTCGCTCGATACCGAAGTCCTTCGTTATGAAGGCAACCTCATTCGTCGAGCTCTGGAAGAGTCTGGCGGGAGCGTCACAAGAGCCGCGCGGCTCCTTGGTGTGACCCACCAGGGACTCGCATTCATTCTAAACGGACGACACAGCGATCTGCTCTCAATTCGGAGTCCGGTAAAACGTCGCCGTCGCAGCATCATTCGACATCATTAGTCGCTTCGTTCAAGCGATGGCCCAAACTCGTTGGCGCTGCTTTCTCCAAGGCAGCGCCAAAGTTGTATTTGTGCTCTAAGTTAAGTTCTCCTATGATCCAAATCCTGTGAGTACTGCAATGATATCTAAAATCAGCCCCCTCATTTTGATTCTGGCGTTGTGGTCAGTGGCGCCTGCACAAACCACAAAACGGCGAGGTGTGGTGCGCAAGCCAACCGTTACAACACCGCAGTCGCAACCAGTTGCTCAACCAACTCCGGCCGCCAAACCAGCGCGACCACCTGCGGCACCCGCTCCATTAGTGAGCATCAATGGACAAACCATAACCACCGCAGATCTCGAACCCGCTTTACGGCAGGAACTCGAGACTCTCGACGATAAAATTGCCGACGCACGACGCAGTGTCTTGGAGCTACAAATCAACACCATGCTGCTTCAGGTTGAAGCAAAGAAGCGTCGCATCGACAGTCATCGTTTATATGAACTGGAAGTCAGCAGTCGTATACCAACCGCCACTCCAGCTCAAATCAAGAAGTTCATCGAAGATAACCGAGACCAGTTCGCCGGCGTGGATCCCAACGTGGTCAATCAACAAGTGGCCGCTTACCTCCACGACGAAGCTGAAAACAAACTCGCTGACACCCTGGTCAATCGATTGCGACAATCCAACCCTGTAGTCATGGGTGTCGATATCAACTCGCCGAGTTTGAACGCTGCCTCAGTGGTCGCCACAGTCGCAGGACAACCAATGACTGCAGCTCCTCTTTTGGAAAGACTGAAACCAATTATCTACAAGCTGAAGTCTGAGGCTTATGAAGTCACAAAGCAGCGCGTCGATCGATTAGTCGATGACACGTTGCTACTGGACGAAGCAAGACGGCGGCAAGTTGGACCAGAAGAAATCGTGCGGGCTGAGATAAGTGATAAGGTCCGGCCTCCAACTGAAGCTGAAGTAGCTCAGTTTTACAATGAGAACAAAGCGCGCATCCCGGGCGATTTAAATAGCGTGCGCAATCAGATTGCGAGTTATCTGCAAAGCGAATCCAGACAGCGCTACGAAAAAGATTTGTCAGCAAGACTACGCAAGGGAGCCAACATTCAGTGGCTGATAAGTGAGCCCCCTCAGCCCATTCAAAACATCAGCGTCGACGACGATCCCGCGCGCGGCGAAACGACTGCTCCGGTAACGATTGTTGAATTCACCGACTTTCAGTGTCCAGCCTGCGCCGCGATGCATCCGGTTCTTGAAGAGGTCTTGAAATCTTACGGCAACAAGGTTCGCTTCGTAGTTCGCGATTTCCCGCTGAATATGCACGAATGGGCGCGTAAAGCAGCCGAGGCCGCAAATGCCGCTAACGCTCAAGGCAAGTTCTTCGAATACATCGCGGTTCTTTTTAATAATCAGAAGGCGCTCGATGTCCCGTCGCTAAAGAAGTACGCCACTGAGGTTGGCCTGGACCGTGCTCGTTTTGACGCTGCACTGGACCGAGGCACATACGCCGCAGAAGTTCAGAAAGACGTCGAAGACGGAGAAATGTACGGAGTCGGCAGCACGCCGACGATCTTTATAAACGGCTTACAACTAAAAGTCCTGAGCGTCGAAGGTTTGCGAGCAGCGATTGATCGCGCTGCCGGTACGCCGAAGACCAGTACGACACAATAATCAAGAAGATGGTTGTTTCACTAAAACCAGAACGACTGAAACGCTACAAAGACGTCGCAATGCTGCTGATCAAATACGGGCGCTCCGATCTGATCAGCGTAGCCGGACTCGAAGGCAGCGTAGTGCCTGATGAGATCGCAGCCGAATCCGAGGTCGCCCCGGCAGAGGATCTTGCGAAGGATCTCGAAAAGCTTGGCCCAACTTTCATCAAGTTGGGCCAACTATTATCCACACGCGCCGACCTCTTGCCTGGCCCATATCTCGAGGCGCTGAGCCGGTTACAGGATCACATCGAGCCGTTTCCCTATGAAGAAGTCGAGCGAATCGTTTCCGGCGAACTCGGCGTCAGAATATCGAAAGCGTTCGCTGATTTCGATCCCGCTCCGCTGGCCGCGGCCTCTTTGGCCCAGGTACACAAAGCCCACATGCGCGACGGCCGCGCTGTCGTCGTCAAAGTTCAACGACCTGACATTCGCGACCTCATCGTCGGCGATCTCGAAGCGTTGGGCGAGATCGCACACTTTTTGGACCAGCACACTGAACTCGGCAGGCGTTACGAGTTCGATAACATGCTCGTCAACCTGCGCAAAAGTATCCTGCACGAGCTAGACTTCACCGTCGAAGCAAATAATTTGCACACCATCTCAGAGAACCTCGCAGAGTTTGACAACATCGTCATTCCCGAGCCTATCGATGACTTCACCACCACGCGTGTTTTGACGATGGAATTCATTTCCGGCAAGAAGATCACAGCGCTCAATCCATTGCGACTGCTGGAAATCGACGGCGGTTTACTTGCCGATGAGTTGTGGAGCGCTTACCTGAAACAGTTCCTCGTGGACGGTATCTTTCATGCCGATCCTCATCCCGGAAATGTATTCATCACTGACGACGATCGCGTCGCGCTGCTCGATCTGGGCATGGTCGGCCGTGTCACGCGCACCTTTCAGGACAACCTGCTCCGACTGCTTCTCGCGATCAGCGAAGGACGCGGTGAGATGGCTGCGGAAGCTGCGATCAGAATGGGCGAACCCAAAGAGGGTTTTGATCGGGCGTCTTTCGAGCGCCGTATCACCGATCTCGTGGCCGACAATTCCGATGCGGCTCTTAGTCGTATGAACGCCGGTAGAGTGACGCTCGACATCACGCGAATCTCCGCTGATTGCTGGTTCCGCTTGCCCGCTGAATTCACGATGATCGCGAAAGCGCTGCTAAATCTGGACACCGTCGTCTACACGCTCGATCCACACTTCGATCCGAACAGCATTATTCGCGATCGGGCCAACGAGATACTCCAGCGCAACATCCTCAAGAGTGTTGCTCCAACTAACCTTCTGTCTGGTGTTGTTGATCTGAAGGAGTTCGCTGAGAAACTTCCGACGAGAGTAAACCGGATTCTCGACGCGGCAGGTAACAACGAGCTTCGTTTCAAGGTAGACGCGATCGACGAGAAGGTCATCGTCGAGGGACTTCAGAAAGTAGCCAACCGAATCACGTTAGGTTTAGTGGTTGCGGCTTTGATTGTGGGCGCCGCTATGCTGATGCGGGTGGAGACGTCGTTTCGAATCTTTGGCTATCCAGGACTCGCAATGATCCTCTTCCTGCTGGCCGCTGCCGCCGGGTGCGTACTCGCTTTCAGTATTCTCTTCTACGACGAGACGCGCCGCCGTAAACACTAGACGCGACGCTCTTTCGCGGTCCGCATCAGCTCTTTCAATCCAGCAGCTTTCTTAGCGGTCAGTGAAGTAAATGCCATTCCGAATCCGACGCCGGGCTGATACGAGACGACTTGACCGCGAACTGGTAACCACTCGCCTGACGGAAGCTGGATCTCCAGATTAATGTACTCTCCGAGCTCGACCTGCGCATACGTATTTACGAAGCAACCACCCAGACCAACATCATCAACCCGAGCTTCATGCCGGCTCGACAAGCTTTCCCATCTGGCCTCGAGAAGAATCCGCTTCCGCTGGTTAGTTCTTCGCTCGCGTGACATCCATCGCATTCTAAACGATGCGGTCAAACTATGAAGACTATTCGCGTGGAAAAAGACTTGTGTCGGTCTGAGCCGGCATGTACTTCGTGAGCAGCCGGTAGCCGAGCAGGAACAGTACGATGAACGCAAACGTGAACGGCAAGCTGGTATCAGACTTAACGAGCATCCAGAAGTGGACCACTGCGGCGATGATCGATAGATAAACCAGACGATGCAGTTTCGCCCAGCGCTTTCCGCCGAGACGCTTCACCATCTTGTTCGTTGACGTAATCGCCAGCGGCACCATCAGCAAAAACGCAATCATGCCTGCGAGGATGAACGGACGTCTCACAACATCCGGGATCACGCTGACGAAATCAAAACCTCGATCGAACCATACGTACGTGAGCAGGTGAAGCGAGCCGTAAAAGAAGGCAAACAGCCCAAGCATTCGTCGCAGTTTTACAAGGGAATTGATACCAAAGATCTTTCTCAATGGAGTGATCGCTACTGTCAAACTGAGGAAGATCAACGTCAGCATTCCCGTCGTCGTGGTAACGACCTGAAGTGGATTGGGACCAACGCGCTTGCGGTAAAGATCCCATAAGAGCAGCACTAGCGGTATGAGCGAGTTCGCGAAGACGACGACTTTTAAGAAGCGCACATCAGTCATAATCAATAGTACTTCACGAGGTCCATACCCTGATATAAGTGCGCTACTTGCTCGCCGTAGCCATTAAACAACAGCGTGTTCCGGCGACTGGATTCACCGATTCGTCGTTCCGTCGCCTGGCTCCAGCGCGGATGCGGAACATTCGGATTCACGTTGGAATAGAAACCGTATTCGTTCGGCGCCTGGATGTTCCAGGTTGTCGGCGGCTCATCGGCCACAAGCGATATCTTCACCACTGATTTAATGCTCTTAAAACCATATTTCCACGGCACGACGAGCCTGATCGGCGCTCCATCCTGCGGCGGCAATGTTTCGTCATACATGCCAGTCGCCATGATCGTCAGCGGGTGCATTGCCTCATCGAGTCGAAGCCCTTCGACGTACGGCCAATCGAGTACGCCGGTGCGCTGATTCGGCATTCGCTCGGGATCAAGCAGTGTTTGAAACGCGACGTAACGAGCCTGCGAAGTTGGCTCGACTTTCTCCAGCAGCTTATTCAACGGAAAACCAACCCACGGAATCACCATCGACCAACCCTCGACGCAACGCAACCGGTAAATCCGTTCCTCGAGTGGAAACTTCAACAATTCATCGAGATCAAAAACTTTGGGCTTGTTCACCAATCCCTCGACCGCGACACTCCACGGCCTCGTGACAAAACCCTTCGCTGCATATGCAACTCCACTCTTCGACGTATCGAACTCGTAAAAGTTGTTGTAATTCGTAATCGCTTCCAGCGGCGTCAACTGATCCTTTACCGCGAATCCCTCTTTAACCGCTTCCTCAGTGGGCGCTTTAGCGACTTCTTCGAGCTTGTCCCCTTCAACCCGTGGCGCCGGTGGTGGATTCAACCGCCGGTAAATTAGCGTCGTGGCCGTGGCAGTTCCCGCCATGACCGCCGCCTGAATGAATCGCCTGCGGTTCAGGTAAACTTGCTTTTCTGTAACCTTGTCTGAATTTTCCGCCATTTTTAGACCTTGCTCTTTAGGATACCTCTATTTGTCGCTTAGTTCGCCAGATCCTTACGCGTCCGCGGAATTGAAAAGTTCTTGAGTCAGCAGCGTCTAACGGAATAACATCCTTTGGCTCTTCTGTCGCCCGCTAAAAGGACGATTGCGTGGAACAACCCCTAACTGCACCTCCTGACAAAACCAACAACGAACCCGCCGACAAAATTAGCTCCAGAAGCAGACTTCTCCGCTGGGGAATCGTGCTGTTTGTCGCTGTGGGCATTTTGTTAATCCCGGTTCCTTCAGGCATCACACCGCAATCGTGGCGCCTGCTCGCGATCTTCGCCGCAACGATTACCGGCTCGATCGTGCGTCCAATTCCCGGCGCCGCGATGGTCTTGTTGGGAGTTACAGCATTACCGCTCTTTCGCGTAATGCCGATTAACGAAGTTTTGACAGGTTACGCAGATCCGTTCGTATGGCTCGTCCTTGCTGCGTTCTTCATTTCACGCGGAATGATCAAGACGGGACTCGGACGACGGATTGCTTTCCTGTTCATCAAAGCCATCGGTAAACATTCTCTCGGACTCGCTTACGCACTCGCCTCAACCGAGATGATCCTCGCGACAGTAATTCCGTCGACAGGCGCTCGCTCCGGCGGAATCATCTTTCCCATCGCGAAAAGCCTCGCTGAAGCCTACGAATCACGCCCCGGACCGACGGCGCGACGTCTCGGCGCGTTTCTCATGGCCAGCGTTTACCAGTGCAACGTCATCGTCTGCGCGATGTTTCTGACCGGACAGGCGTCAAATCCGATAATCGCCCGGTTCGCACGCGAGGTAACGTCTATTGACATCACTTACGCGCGCTGGGCCATCGGCGCAATCGTACCGGGGATCCTGTCCCTCTTACTCGTGCCTTTTGTCATTTACCGTGTATTTCCACCTCAGGTAAAGCACACGCCAGCGGCCAGCGAGCTAGCCTCAGAAGAATTGCGCGCCATGGGTCGGATGAGCTCGTCCGAACGCTTGATGCTGCTCGTCTTCTGGCTCGTCGCGACTCTCTGGATGACAAACAAGTTTCACGGCATCGACTACGCAGTTGTGGCCCTTCTTGGAATCAGCGTCTTGCTGCTCACGGGCGTCCTGGATTGGGAGGACATCATCAGCGAAAAGGCCGCCTGGGGCGTGTTCATCTGGTATGGCGGACTCATTCGTATGGCCGAGGCGCTGGGCCAAACCGGAATCACGAAACGATTCGCAGAAGCGTCAGCAAGTTTGACTGCCGGATGGAACTGGTGGCTCGCGCTCGCACTGCTGCTCTTAATCTACTTTTATGCGCACTACGTCTTCGCCAGCATCACTGCACACGTGACCGCGATGTTTACACCGTTTTTGATCGTAATCCTTGCCGCTGGCGCGCCGCCGTATTTAGCCGTGCTCTCGCTCGCATATTTCTCAAACCTCGCTGCATCACTCACTCATTACGGCACAACCCCCGCACCGATATACTTCGGCGCCGGTTACACATCTCAACGAACCTGGTGGACTCTCGGCCTGATTGCGTCATTAATAACGATCAGCGTCTGGAGTCTCGTGGGATTCACATGGTGGAAAATTCTCAGACTCTGGTGACGAGCATGGCTAGATATTCCGGAACACCATTACCAAAGAAACTCGGAATCAAAGAAGGATCGCGAATAGCGCTCGTCAATGCGCCGAAAGACTTTCAATCCGAATTAGGAGCATTGCCAGACAATGTTCAGTTCGTAAAGCGACCAGCAAAGTCGCTCGACATCATTCTCCTGTTTGTCTTGACTGAGCGCGCGTTGACGCGAGACTTCGCGAAGCTTGCGGCAAAACTTGTTTCGAACGGAATGCTCTGGATCGCGTGGCCGAAGAAGAGCTCAGGTGTCGCGACTGATCTCTCTGAACAACGCGTGCGGCAGATCGGTTTGGATGCCGGACTCGTTGACGTGAAGATTTGCGCGATCGACGACACGTGGTCAGGACTCAAGTTTGTCTATCGTCTGAAGGATCGATCGTCGCTCAAGTCGTAAACAAAAAGTTATTCACAGATCCTGTGGAAATCTTTGTGGAAATCATCGTGCTGAGTTTTACAAAGCTGTTACAAAGGTACATTTAGAACGCTTTGCACACGTGAGCGGCGCAGACAAAAAGCTTTATAAATGAACGTGTTAAGCCTTAAGAGATCGATCATGTACGAGTGAGTCATCATGCCTGGTCCATGTGTTTTACAGCCGCGCTACTAATGGTAGGACCATGAAAATGAAGTACGAAGTTGTTGCGCCAAACATTCGGCGAACGGTTTTTAACCCTCTCACTTTTACTAACGAATTCGCGTGTCCATCGAGCGCGTTCGCGACAATTAAGACACAAAACTAATCGCGTAATGTGAGTGATGTGATCACGTATCCTCTCATTCAAGAGACGTTTGCGTTTGTAGAAAGCAATCTTGAATGTGAGATCTGTCGACAATATTTTGGAGTTGGATTCCGTTCGAAACAAATCTGAAAAAGGTATTGCAAAAAAAGTGTCGTTCACTATAATGCGATTCCCTCGCTGAACAATTGATTGCCATTAAAAGAGTTTTGGATCAGCGGCCTGTTGGATGATCGTTTGAAGGTTACTAAGCTCACATATTCTCGCAATGTCGCCCAGAGACCTTCAACGAAGCAGAGTCAGGTAGTTATTGGGGCGTGACTAAGGTCGGTAGTTGCGCGAGGCAATCTAGGCGGATCTTCGCCAAATAAAATAACCCCCAAATCAATGCCTTTGCCGGAGGTTTTAAGTACCGGATAAGGGTGTAGTGTTGTCCGATTACGGATTGCAAGCAAGTCTTGATGCCCAGTGGAGTTGTGTGAAATGGCCGAACTACATTTATCCCCCCAAGTAAAAAACTGCCCTATTTGTACCAAAGAACTTCCTATATCCGAGTTTGGAATTTGCCGCGCGCGCAAAGACGGACGCAATCTCTATTGCAAGAGTTGCATTCGTCAAAAGGTCACTCAAAGCCGTCGCGCTCTCAAGGAATATAAAACGGCTCGCAAGAAATATATCTCCCAACAAGTTGATATCGCAGAGCTGCTTTCGAGCGAGTCTTCGACCTCCGGTCACTATCACGCGAAACAGATGAGCAAGTTATCTCCGGTTGAGCGTGTGCGTGATGCGATTCGTCGCGGGTCGCGAACACAACGTGAGATCGCACAGGAAACCAAACTCGGAAAAGACGAAATCGGAGACGCGTTAGCTAATCTCCTGCTCTGGACTCACGAGATCAGAACCCAGGTCGTCGATAACACTCGGCTTTATTTCCTTAACGAGGCTGAGACTACGACTGTTGATGATGGTCCACGTCTGCCAGCGCGCAAACGCGACGTGCCCAGTTCGTTTAGTTGTTTGCCAGGATTGATGCCTGGAAGAAACCCGGAGGGTGAGCCCGAAAAAATCGGAGGCTGGGTGGCAGCCTAGCCTCCGTGTTTTGCAATTCCGATTGTCGATCCTGATTTCCTCAAGTCAACGATCGGAATTGTAAGCGGCAATTACCTTGATTTAGTCAGCGAATGCCTGGAGCACCTCACTGGCGTGATCTTCGGGCTTTACCTTCTCGAAGATCTTTTTGATCTTGCCTTTTTCATCGATCAAAAAGGTGGTCCGATGAACACCCATGTACGTTCGTCCCATGAACTTTTTCTCTCCCCAAACACCGTAAGCTTCCGCTATGGATTTATCCGTATCGGCTAGCAGTGTGAACGGGAGTTTGTACTTGGTAATGAATTTTTGGTGAGATGCTTCTTTGTCTGGCGAAACGCCCAGCACCGCGATACCCTTCTTCTTGAACTGAGAAAAGGCATCACGAAACGAGCAGGCTTCTTTGGTGCAACCTGGCGTGTCGTCTTTCGGATA